>Ga0181521_10004676_pt1 | contig 15513 bp, 16 predicted proteins | sample PEATcosm2014_Bin_32_FD_119764 | JGI IMG/M metagenome (GOLD analysis project Ga0181521, IMG submission 119764) | Peatland microbial communities from MTU Mesocosm Facility, Houghton, MI, USA - PEATcosm2014_Bin02_60_metaG | ecosystem: Environmental > Terrestrial > Soil > Wetlands > Peat | place...
AAGTCTGGCTGGCATTTCACTTGTGTCAGATGGCATAAATCAGGCCAGAGCCTCGAAGCGGCCGTTGGGCCGGCTGGGCCAGCGAGTCCTCCAGTGGGTGTAGGCAAAATCCAGCATCGCCAGCACTTGCTCCCGCTGAAACGGGCGCGTGAGCACGTCAAACCCTCCGTGCCGAATCAGTTCGTCCCACAAATAGGGGTCTGATACGTCTGAGAGCAGGATGAGACAGGGAGTGTTGCTGGCGCTCACCAGTTGTGGAACGCCCTTTGGCCATTCCACGCCAGGAAGATCGTGATCGCACAGAACCACGGGAGCATCAACCTGCCTGGCCAGCTTGACCATGTCGGACCAGTTGGCAGCTTGAATCGGCATCCACCGCGTGCCCTGCAGTAGCGCCTGCAAAGCGAGGCAATCGTCGTCGCGGTTTGAGCCCAAGGGAACCGGGATCGCCGGGGAAGTCCGGCGCGCGTTTTGGAATCGCTCTCTCACGGCGGAAACGACATTTCTCATTTCTTTGCCCCGCGGCCGGCGTGCGCCATTTCAAAAGAGCGGGATCACCCACCGGTTTGCCGAGGTTGGCTACGGAAGTCCGCGCGACGGATGGCCCGCTCTGTGTTGGGCACTACTTGAACTCTATCCCAATGGCGGGCCCGATCCCATACTTCAGATCGGGTATTGTGGCTGCATCTGAACAGTACGGGCCGGGTTCGAAGGGCGGCAGCAACGCACCGCTAAACTGCTCTCTTGAAGAAGTGGGCGACCTTGTGGCCGGCTTCCTCGGTGTAGTAGACGGTCACCTTCGCGGACTTTTCGGCGCCCTGGGCGATGTCCTTTCCGGCATCCTTGGCGGCGCTGTCGGTCAGACGATAGGTCTCCTCGGTACCGTCGGCGGTTTTCACGGCGAGCGTCTTGGCGCCGCGATCGATGTGCGTGACCGTGGCTTCCGTGACCTTCAGTCCGTCCTTTCCGATATTGTCGATCTCACCGGCAGTCTCTTCGGTTCCTTTTGCGGTGTAGTGAACGGCGACCTCGCTGCCCTCTTTCAATCCATGAAATGCATCCCTGGTGCCCGCGGCACTACCTTGTGCGCCGTGGACAGTGGTTCGCTTCAAGAAGTGAAAGGTATGTTCGGTTCCGTCAGCCAGCTTCACGACGACGGTCTTGGCGGCGGAGTCCAGCCTTAAGACCACACCCACCAGGATGCCGTGGCGTTGCTCGACCGCGAGGGCCGCCCAGCACAGGGCCATCAGCATCATGATCACAGAGAAACGTTTAAGCATAGTTACCCCCTTTAACCAAATTATCATGTTCTCGGCACGCGTTCGGCGCGCACGATAAACCTTTTCGGTGCCGATCCAACGTAGTCGAACGGAAAGCACGTGACCAGTGTCAAGATGTCGCGTCCGGTCGGGTACAGTACCTGGATGTCCTCCGGCGGGACCACATTCGTGGACACTACGCGGTAGCGATAAGTTCTCTGAAGAGTACTCAGGGAGATCGTGTCATCCCGCTGGATAGAGCGCAGCGGCCGGAAGAACGTGTCTCTGTGCCCGGCAATCGCAACATTTCCCGACTCCCCTGGCAGCGCGGTTCCGGGTATGTGGCCAACCGCCCGCTTAAGGTCGCTGTTTTCCACACCTTCGACGACCATAACCGAAACACCGATGCGCGGGATATCGAGTTGGCCGACGACACCATCGCGGCGAGGCGTGCCCGCACTGGCCATGGAATCCAAGGGCACCGCTTTGTCCGCGGCTTGCAGGCGAACCTCCCTGGCGAAATTCCGCGTTTCCCTGGCTTCATAAAGCTTCGCATCCAGGAACACCGTCAGACAGTATCCCAAAGCCAGCACACCGGCCATGGTCAATGCATGCCGTGCCAGTCTTATCATTCGTCCGGCTAGAGCGGGGCGAAGGAGAGATCTCATCGGACTTTCTCCTGGAAATTCGCAGGCTGACCCTTGTGCTCGGGCGAGGCAATGTAGCCGGCTCTTGTCCGCACCAGCAGTTTTTCACCATGCTGCCCCGTGGCCGTCACACTGATCGTCCGATAGGAGTTATCAAGCTTCCGGTTGGACGGCATGTATCCGACCGTGTACTGGTTGCGGATGTCCTGCGCGATCCGCTCGCAGATTGGCACAACCCTGCTGGTTTCCTCGGGCAGGAACGCTTCACCTCCCGTGGCGCGGGCAATCCTTCTGAGAACTGCCGGGTTGCGGCCCGCGTCGAATTCGTCGAACAAGCCGACCGTATAGACGATCGCGTCCGAACGCTCAACACCCTCCAGGACCTGGCCCAGCGTGTGACGACTAGCGTTGTCTCCGCCATCGCTGATCACAATCAGCACTTTCTTGTCGGGCGTGGCCTGCCTCAGATGCGCGAGGCCATCATCGATCGCATCGTACAGGGCCGTCTTGCCATTCGCCCTAACGCCATTCAGCGCCCGTTCAAGCTCCGCGGCGCTGGCCGAAAAAAGCTGCGTATCGGGCAAACCAAAAGATACCCGTTCGTTGAAGTTCACGACGAACATCTCATCCCGTGGGTTGCTGGACCGCACGAAAGCCAGTGCCGCGGCAGTCACATCCTTCCTCTTCGGGCCCATGCTCCCACTGTTATCGACGATCAGCCCAACAGCCACTGGCACGTCCTCATGCTGAAAGACTCGAACTTCCTGGGGCGCGCCATTCTCAAATACGTGGAAATTCTCCTTCGGCAAACCGGAGGCGAGCCCGCCTTTCCTATCGCGAACAATCGCATGCAGAACAACCAGATTCACATCCACCGAGATGGTGGAGTCTCCTGTCGGAGAGCCTGTTTGGCCAGGAAGGTATTGCCGCCCGATCGGAAAAAGCAGCGGGAGGAAACACAGTACGAGAGCCGTGCACCCTCCCGCCGAAACCCCCTTCCGCATTGAGTGTCTGCCCGTGCCGCTTTCTCTAATGTCTCTACTTTTTCTACTTCCACCTGGCGCTGGTAAGCCGGAGCAATCCAGCGGTCCCGAGCGACAGCAACCCGATCAGGCCTATCAGAGGCAAAGGGCTGGCGGTTGTGGGTAACTCACTGGGCAAGCCGGCTGCTTGCTGAGTTGGCGGAGGAGTGAACACTTCGACGATCTCGACCTCTTCCTGGGTCGGCTGCTGGGCCTTCAGCGGGGTCTTCTTCATCGCCATCACGTGGGGTTCCTGCATGGTCTTCGTGGGCTTAGTGGTATTCGCGGCCATTTCATTTGGCATGGAGGCCACCGGCTGGTTGTTTGCCTTGGCCAACTCCACGGCCTTGATTTTGGGGTAAACGAACTCATGGCCGTAGTTGTCGCCAGGATAGAACCACGCCCTCACCGCTTCTGGAGCTCCTGCCGCCCGCTCCTCGAAGGTGATGATAGGCCAGCCGGCCCGTTTCAAGCGATAGTCCGGAATCGCGACAAAAGTGCCGTACAGGTGACTTTCATCTTGGTTATAGACCTCGACGATATTCCGGTCCGGCATTGTGTCCGCGAGCTTAAAGACGTACGTTCCCGGACTCAAAACTTGCCCGGGAATCTCCACGGGCCCACTAAACGTAAAGGTGGTTTTTTGGCTATAGTCGCCTGCCTTGGCCTGCGGCAGCATCATGCCTAGCACGCCAACGCACGTGAGTGTCATCATTCTAACGTTGTTCATTTCGAGTTCTCCCGCTCCGAGAGCGATTCAGCCTGTCTACCCTTGGCTCCTCCCTCTCGTTGCTCCACTTTTGTCAAGGCCGCCCGACTACGCGATCCAGCACTTAACCGTCGGCCCGCTCCGGTAAGGCTTCTATTTAAACGCTAGCCGATTCTTGGGCCTGTTTCCATACTTCAGATCAGGTATAGTTGCTGCATCTCCGCAGTATGGGCCCGCGGCATCGCCGTCGTGGCCGCTGTTCTTCTTGCTTGCTCATCCGCTAGCCGGGAAGTTACGATGAGAAGCGGCGGACTGGGCAGACATCCTACCTGCTCCAGCATTTCCCTCCACGTACCCGGCTGCAAATCGCGCTCACAAATGACGACTGGAATCTGCTGTTGCCGTAGAACGCTCACTGCCGAAATACGTCTGAGACTTTTGTTCAGCTCCCATCGGGAGCCTGAGTGTACCCCCGACTCGGAATAATGGATGATTTGCTTCAGGGAGATATGGTCGTCGGGAATAGGGCTGACGGACAGAACTGTCACATTCCCGGTTAGGTTGGCCTCGGTTTTGGGCGGCTTCCTCATGACACTGGATCGCACGGGTAGGATTGAAACCGAGCCTGACAACCGCGACGCGGCGGTCGGACATAATTAAAGGGAAGTACCGGCCCCAGCGGCGTACCTGTGCTGCGACGCATAACTTCTCGATCTTCGCCAAGTCTCAAGCCAGTCACATTGGGAATCCAGTTGCGAGACGAGCCTGACCACTCGCTCCGGCTCTCCTAGATCACTCCACCCTACAGAGCCCGTGTCCAGCACCGCGAGTTTTGCAGGACTCTCTGCGAGGATGTCCCGTGAAAAGTCAACGGGAGCCAATGTTTCGTACAGCCGCTCGGAATCGAAGTGACCAGAACTGGTTTCATGGCGCTGAAAACTGTCGTATAGTTGCGGAACTTCCGTCCGAATCATGTCGAGGAAAGTGCACACACGACCTACCATCACAAACGTATTCCATAGGCAGCCTAGATTGAGCAGAACTTTAGCCACGGGAAGCGATGGCTTCTCCCAAAAGCGCATGACACGGAAGATCCCGCTTCGGCCTGCAGTCTCGCTGAGTGGCCCTGGTTGAATCCAGCCGTAGCCGACTTCCGGATGCGTGGGCGACACGCCCAGAAGGATCGCACGTTGCGTTCGCCATTCCGAAGCCTCGAAGGCGCGGCGAACGCCATCCAAAAAGCCTCCTTCGTTGCTGTAGTGGTGGTCGGACGGCAGGAAGACCACGGAAGCTCCCGGATCAAGCTGATTCAGGTGCAATAGGCTCAGCAAGATGGCCGGCGCAGTGCCCCTGTTGTCCGGCTGAATCAAGACCTGCCGTGGTCTGACGTCGGCCAGTTCATCCACGTAATAGCGTTCGTGGGATCGCGTAACGACAAATAATGTCCGTTCCGGGTCGAAACTACGAGCGGCACGCCGCCGGGTGGCTCCCAACGGCGTCCGTCCGCCCAAAAAGGGACAAAACTGTTTCGGCCGTTCGTCGGCTGACACACATTGCGTGAGTGACCGTAAGCGCTTTCCATCGCCGCCCGCAAGAATCACACAATAACGATGTTGCCCATTGGAGTATCGGCTCATGATCTGTCTCGTGGCTTAGTGGCCGCTTGAAACTTATGCGGCGTTCAAGAGACGCCCAGGGACGTAACGCCCGCTGTCGGCACACTCACTTCGATCCGCAATCTCCTGGCACTTCAAACAGAACTGCGCCCAGGGAATGGCGCGCAGCCGCTTGGGCCCGATCTTCTCTTCGCAGTTCTCGCAGATGCCGTATTCGCCTTTGTCCAGCCTGCGCAGGGCTTCTTCAATCTGGCGCAGGCGGCGCACCGAACGGTCAAGGCTTCTAATGGCGAGGTCCCTTGCCTCGGCAGCTTGCACCTGGTCCATTTCGTCCGCCGCCTGCTCAATGCACGCTTCATCTCGTAAGCCAAGGCTCTTTGCGATCTCCTGACGCGCGCCTTGCAGTTGCCGCATGATTTGGAACGTATCGAACTCCGGTGTCATGATGTTTCCCCTCCGTGTGTTTGGGCTTGCGAAATGAGCAGTTCAACGTCAGCCCTGATAAAGACTCTACTGCGCAAGCGGTCGCTTGCGTACTCTGAAAACTCCTAGTCTTGATTCCTCGGGTGCTGGCGGCCGGCCGCACCGGACCTGGATGACGGCAGGGATGCATCGGGCACATAATAGGCATAGATGAACCTGCCCCGTGAAAGCCTGGTGCGACATGGAATTCGGCGCGTTCTATCGATCGGTCTCGGGGTGGTTCTCGCGCTTTTGCTCGCGCTCGGTGTCTATGCGGCGCGGTCGCTTTCCAGCGTCAGCCGCGCGGGCATGTCGACCACTCGCGAGTACTTCCAGCAAAGTGAACGCCTGGAACGTGTTCACCTGCTGCTCTCCTCCGCCGCTGGCGCCGTTCGCGACTACCTGTTGGATTCGGATTCCCTGGCATTGCCGGGGCACCGCGAACAGGCGAGGCGTTCATGGGCGCAGGCAATCAAGGCCATCGGAGATTACAGGGCCGTGGCAAGCTCGGAACGACGGCCTTTGACGGATCGGCTGGATGTCCAGATCCTGGGTTATTGGGCAGTTGCCAGCCGGAGTCTCGAGATGACAGGACGCCAACGATCGGAAGCTGGGGTCAACCTGTTGATCGGCCAACTTGTGCCTTTGCGCGAGCAGTTTCTCGCAACGATCAGTGAGATCGGCACCCACGATCGAGCCGATCTGAGATCGGCGGCAGCCAGCACCGCGCGGTTCGTTCAAGACGCCGAGAGGCGGCTATGGGCTGCGATCGCGCTAACCGTGCTCCTTTCTCTGCTGGTCGCCGGCACAACTGTCCTCTACCTGGCACGCCTGGAAAACGCAGCCTTGGCGCAGTACCAGGCCTCCGTGAAGGCGGGTATCGAACTCGAGAGATTGTCCCGCCGCCTCCTGACCCTGCAAGAAGACGAACGCCGCCGGATCGCGAGGGAATTGCACGATGATTACGGACAACGAATGGCAAGCCTGCTTTTTGAGTTGGCCGCCGCCGCGGAACGCGCGGATGCGACGCCGGATCTTAGGCTCACCATCCAAAACGCGGGGGAACACCTCGGGAATGTCGCGAAAGACCTGCAACAACTATCGCGCAGCCTCCACTCGGCGGTGCTGGACAAGATTGGACTGGAAGCTGCCATCCGGTCCGACTGCACCTCGCTCCGGCAAAGAATCGCATGGGAGGTCGATTTCCAGTCGGTGGATGTGCCAAAACGGTTGCCGGAGCCGCTGAGCCTGGCGGCCTATCGGGTGTTTCAGGAGGCATTGCAGAATGCCTTGAAGCATTCGCAGACGACCCGGTTGAGTGTTTCTTTGTCTGTTGAAGGTCCGGAGTTGGTCCTTCGGGTCGAGGACTATGGGCATGGGTTTAACGCCGAATCGGGTGATCGGACTGGCGGCCTTGGGCTTCTCAGCATGCGCGAACGCCTGCGCATGGTTGGGGGAGCCTTGGTGATCCATTCGGAAGTCGGGAAGGGAACGCAACTGGAGGCCCGGCTTCCGATGGTGAGCGTAACCGATTGACGCTATGAGTTTTCCCAGGTGACATGCGGTCTTCGATGGCGCTCAATCGGAATAGAGGCACTAACCAACCGAGGTGACGCATGAAGCGTTCGAGGGTTTTGATCGCCGACGACCACAGCATGGTGATCGACGGACTCCGCGCCCTCCTGGAGCCTGAATACGAAGTGGTTGGGGCTGTTAACGACGGGCGCGCCGTACTGCCCGAGGTTCGAAGACTGCAGCCCGACGTGGTGGTAATCGATATCTCGATGCCCTTGTTGAATGGCCTGGATTGCGCTCGCCAGCTTTGCGACGCGGGGTGTACGGCCAAGATCCTGATTCTGACCATGCACCCGGACGCCACCCTGGCACAGGAAGCTCTGGCCGCGGGAGCCTCGGGGTACGTCCTGAAGAGTTCGCCGGGCTCCGAGTTGAAAGCAGCACTGGGGGACGTTCTGCGGGGTCGAATCTATCTCTCCGCCGCGGTAACGCGCGATTTGAACGAAGTTATGGGCCGGATGACCTCGATTCATGAAGATGTTTGGGCGCGCCTCACACCACGTCAACGCGAAGTCCTGCAACTGCTTGCCGAGGGCAAGTCGCACAAGGAGGTGGCGAATGTCCTGAACATCTCCGTGAAGACGGCTGAATATCACAAGTACGCGATTCTGGACAAGCTCGGACTGAAGACCAACGCCGAACTTGTCCAGTATGCTATTCGCCACGGGATCATCGCAGTGTAGCTAGTTAGCCGGTGCGCGTTTGGGAGAACTCCCAGTGTTGAACGGGGCCGATCGGTGGTGCAATGAGGTTGCAGTGATCATGAGCCAGACCTTGGGGAATAATCCTGACCATTCAGACGGGGCTGGGCGCGGCCAACCTCGACTCAAGCTTTTGCTGGCCGACGACAATCCCGCGTTTCTACTGGAGTTCCAGCGTGTTCTGGACAAGGAATTCGAGATCGTCAGTACCGCTGCGGACGGTCGCGCACTCTTGGAGCAATATGACCGTCTGCGCCCTGAAGTCATCGTGACGGACATCTCGATGCCGCTCATGGACGGCTTCGAGGTCGTGGCGAAACTGCGCCACCGGGGGAAGCCAAAGGTCGTATTTCTCACTGTGCATGAAGAACAGGCCTTCGTGGAGGAAGCGAAGGCATTGGGCGTGATGGGATATGTTCTGAAACGGTCCCATCCTTCCGTGCTCGTCGACGCCATTCGCTCCGCGCACGAAGGGCGCTTCTTTTTGTGCCCGGAACTCTGCGAGTGATGGCGCCCCAGCCTGGGAGAACCGACGAAAGGAGTATCGGAAAAATGACGAGAGCTACAGACGTGGCTGTTCTCGTAACGGTCGTATTCGGATTTTCTCTCAATGCGCAAAGCCGGCCCCAACTGACTCCGCAGACCCTCGCCCAGTTCAGCGCATCCATCGAGGATCTCGCGCGAGCATCCGGCCCCGCTGTCGTTCAGATCTCAGTACAGGGGCGATCCCCGATAGAGGAGGGCGGTGTGCAAGGAGCCGGTTTCACCGCCGAACAGCGGACGACGGGGTCGGGCGTGATCGTGGACCCGGATGGCTACATCGTAACCAACGCTCACGTCGTGATCGACGCTCGTCACATTGATATCAGCGTCATCGATGGCGGGCAATCGGGTCAACCGGGTAAACGCAAGCATCTCCCGGCTACGACGGTCGGTTTGGATCGCGAAACAGACCTCGCGGTATTGAAGATCGAAGCGAAAGGTCTTCCTACTCTGTCCTTCCGCGACGATTCCGAGAGTCTGAAACAGGGGCAGCTCGTTCTTGCGCTCGGCAGCCCGCTCGGACTCGACAACTCCCTCACGGTTGGTTTTGTGAGCGCTCCCGTCCGGCACCTCAGTCCCGACAAACCGAACTACTACATTCAGACCGATGCTCCCATCAACCCCGGCAACAGCGGCGGGCCGCTTTTGGATATCGCTGGGCACATTGCGGGCATCAACACAATGATCATGTCGCAGTCTGGCGGTAGCGAGGGGATCGGCTTTGCGATTCCGAGCAACATTGTTCGGCGGACATATCAGGGGCTTCGCAAAGACGGGCGCATCCGCCGAGGGGCTATCGGCGTCGTTCCCCAGGACATCACTCCCACCTTGGCGTCAGCGCTTGGGTTGGATCGCGATTCAGGTATCATCCTGTCGGACATCGTGCCCCACGGCGCCGCCGAAGCCTCCGGGTTGGAACCCGGCGACATTGTCCTCGCTGTAGACGGCAAACCCATCGAGCAATCGCGCCAACTGATGGCAGTGGTTTTTCAGCATGTCTTCGGAGAGGAGATCACGCTCGACGTCCAAAGGGGCAAAGAGCGTCTTCAGAAGACAGTTGCCGTTCTTGCCCGGCCGAGATCGCCGGAGGATCTGGAGGAACTCGCGAGCCGGGATGCTCACCTGATACGTCGCCTGGGCGTCCTAGCGCTCACCCTGGACGAACGGGTGACTCCCATCCTGCCGGACCTGCGGCGCCTTTCTGGCGTGGTGGTGGCGGCGATTCCCGCCGAGTTCGCGGGGTTGAACCCTGGCCTGATTGCCGGCGATGCGATTTACGAATTGAACGGGTCCCGCATCGGTACCCTCGAGGAATTGCGCACTGCGCTGGATGGCAAGAAGACCGGAGATCCCATTGCGTTGCTGATCGAGCGTTCGGGACAGTTGGTGTACGTTTCGTTCGAACTGGAGTGACTATCCGGCGCCGGGACTAACAGCGGCGGCCGCTTCAGTTCGACAAACCGAGGTTCAAGGGCGCGAACCCAAAGTGATCGGGACGGCCGGGAGTTCTCCCAGTAGTTCGAGATAGGGGAACGCACTATCTTGAATTAGAAGGAGAAATCAAATGAGCTCGTTAAAGCGGCTGAAGGCAGTAGGATGGTTCTTCCCTGTTGCGCTGTTACTTGGCCCTGCTTGGGGCTCAGTACTTCCGCAACCCGGAACGATTAATTACGTCGAAGGGCAAGCCTCGGTCGGCGTACAAGCCCTCGGCGAGAAATCCGTGGGAACCGCCGAGTTGGCGGCGGGCCAATCGCTTTCGACCGAGGCCGGCAGGGTCGAGGTCCTGCTTACGCCGGGCATCTTTTTCAGAGTTGACAATCATAGCTCTGTGCGGATGATTTCCGCCGGTTTGGCGGATACCGTATTAGCGCTGCAGAAGGGTCGCGCCATGGTTGAGGTCGCGGACATTCGTCCCGAAAACAACGTTCGCATCACGGAAGGCGGCGCCAGCGCCCAGTTGCTCAAGGCGGGCCTGTACGATTTCGACGCGGACCGAGGCGTGATCCGTGTGTTCGACGGCGAAGCTTCTGTCCAGACCGTGGGCCGGCTAATTGAGGTGAAGAGTGGACGGCAAGTGATCCTCAATGCTACCGGAAAGCCGAAGGCGCGGAAATTCGATAAGAAGGCTTACGCGGACGATTTCTACCGGTGGGGGAGCTTGCGGTCCTCCTACCTCGCGGAGGCTAATGTCGATGCGGCTCGGACGTACGGGGGCGGGGTCGGTTGGTCGCCTGTTGCCTGGTACGGCAACGGATGGTATTGGGACCAGTGGTTCGATGCCTATACGTTCATTCCCGGAGACGGAATCTTCTACGACCCGTTCGGCTGGGGTTTCTACTCGCCGTGGTTCGCGTTTGACGCTCCCTACTATGGTTATGGCTTCGGCTACGGTGGCTACGGCGGTTACGGCGGTATCGGCTACCACCGTCATTTCGGGCCGGGATACCGTCCGCTGAATGCCGCTAACGGCGGTCTCGCCTCAGGGTTTGCCGGGCACGCGCACAGCGTCGGTAGAGGCACTATCGGCGGATTGAGCCGTGGCGGAAGTTTCCGTGGCGGCGGCTTCGGCAGCGGCGGAAGCGTCAGCCGTGGCGGCGGCTTCGGCGGCGGAAGCCTCAGCCGTGGTGGAGGTTTCGGTGGCGGCGGTGGAGGCGGCGGTTTCCATGGAGGTGGCGGCGGAGGGCACGGCCGTTAATCGATTTGATCGCAAAGGCTCACGGAACGGCGGCCGAAGCGGCCAAGGGACACCATGCAGACAACATGCTGAGCGTGGCCTTGGGTTATTGGGTCGATCCGGCATGGTTGGATTTTTCTCGCATGGCGATAACCGCGCCTTGCGGCGGCGAGGACGGCTGCCGGTTGAAAAATGCAACTCGCCGGATCAAAGGATTGCGGCTCGGTGTATACTACTCACGAAGCTGGTAGCCAAAATGGAAATTCGTGCTTACTGTTCACTGGTGAATATGCTCCGACCAAGAAGCGCGGGGCAAATCCTGCTTGCGCTCGCGCTCTGTTCTTCATGCGCAAGTGACGCTTGCGGCTGGTCCGGTGCCTCGTTCTTACATCCATCAATCAGACAGGAAGAAACGACAATGTCATTTGTGGCGTGGGTAGTTCTCGGTCTGGCGGCGGGGTTTATAGGCAGCCAGCTTGTAAACAGGAGCGGGAAAAGCATTATGCCTGACGTCCTGCTGGGAGTTGTCGGCGCCGTTACCGGAGGCTGGTCGTTCTACGCTTTCGGCCCCCCCGGTGTAAACGGCTTCCACCTTCAAAGTCACTTCGCGGCGGTGTTTGGCTCGTTGGTCTTTCTGCTTACGTATTACGGCCTTAGACGAGTTTAATCTCACCCTTTTTATGTTTAACCTGACTCTCGGAGTTCGAAGGGCATTTCAACGACCGAGGGTAGTTATCAATAAGACCCCGCAGGTGCAACGCGAGATTTCTGAAAACCGCAGAGTGAAGACCTGCCCTCTATCGGAGCCATGAAGAATCTGGCAAGATCGGGATCGTTTCGACTCCGTGATGGACACCATCGACCGCCTGCCGATGCGATGAGGACCTGCCGGAAATCCGGAATTGGAAGTGGAGCGCGACCAACTGTCTGGCCAACCGGCGTAAACTGAGTAGGCACCAGGATTTTAACTATGGCAACGACCCCACAGAAATCAGAAGCTGGGCCTGCGCCCTTGAAGCCAGCAAACACCAAACCCCCTGACATCGCCACCGCGTCGGTTCCCGACGCGCTCGCTGCCCTCCACGTGAACCCCGACACCGGGCTCGCTCACGCGGAGGTGGACGTCCGCCGGAAGGAGCACGGCTACAACGAAGTAGCCCCGACAAAAGGGCACCCGGTCCTCAAATTCCTCCGGAAATTCTGGGGAATCTCGGCGTGGATGCTCGAACTGATCATGGTTCTGTCAGCCGTACTAAAGAAATTCTCCGATCTCGCCGTGGTGGGCGCGCTGCTAGTGATCAATGCCATGTTGAGCTTTATGCAGGAGCGCCGAGCCGCCGGCGTGGTTGAGGCACTGCGGAAACGGTTGCAGGTCAGTGCGCGCGTCCGGCGCGACTCGAGCTGGCACGTCGTTCCCGCCCGGGAACTGGTCCCCGGCGACATCGTTCGCGTACGACCCGGCGACATCATCCCAGCCGACGTAAAACTCCTCACCGGCGCGTTGAGCGTAGACGAGTCGGCGCTCACCGGCGAATCGAAGGACGCGGACAAGAAGCCGGGCGAAGTACTTTCGTCGGGGTCCGTCGTCCGGCGGGGTGAAGGCAACGGCGTGGTGATGCTGACCGGGGCGAAGACCTACTTTGGCCGCACCACGGAACTTGTGCAGAAGGCGCGGCCGAAACTTCACATCGAAGCGGTCGTGGCCAAGGTCGTCCGCTGGCTCTTCGTCATTGTCGGCGCGCTGCTATGCGTGGTGGTCGTGCTGTCTCTGATCCGCGGCGCGCCGCTCATCGAAATGGTCCCGCTCATGCTCGTCCTGCTCATGAGCGCGGTGCCGGTCGCCCTTCCCGTCATGTTCACGGTCAGCATGGCCGTAGGATCAAAGGAACTGGCAAAGCGCGGCGTACTGGTCACCCGACTGAGCGCCGCGGAGGATGCCGCAACGATGGACGTGCTCTGCGTTGACAAGACAGGCACAATCACGATGAACCAGCTCGCCGTGACCGGCGTGATCCCGCTGGAGCATGCGACGGAAGCCGACGTGCTGTTCGCCGGCGCATTCGCGTCGCAGGAAGCCAACCAGGATCCGATTGACCTCGCGTTCCTGGCCGCGGCAAAGGAGCGGCACATCTTCGACAACCTTCCCAAGGTCACGCCCGTCTCTTTCGCCCCGTTCGATGCGAAAAACCGGCGGACGGAAGCCGTGGTCGAACAGAACGGGCAGCGGCTGCGCGTGATGAAAGGCGCGGTACGCACCGTCGCCGAGGCCTGCGGACTCCAACCCCCGGCAGTCGAGGCGTTGGAGGCGCGGGTCAGCGAATCGGCCGCGAAGGGCTATCGGACGCTGGCCGTGGCACGCGGCCCCGAGACAGGCACCCCAACATTAGTCGGATTGGTGTCGCTCTATGATCCGCCCCGCCCGGATGCAAAGCAACTGATCGCCGAACTCCAGGGCTTGGGCGTTCCAGTCAAGATGCTTACCGGCGACGCACTACCGGTGGCGCGTGAGATTGGCCAAGGAGTCGGGTTGCCTAACATCCGGCGCGTTGCGGACCTGAAGGCGGCGGGCGCTCTGGCCAGCAACAAGGCAGTGGACTTGTTGGCGGGCGCCGATGGTTTCGCCGAGGTGTATCCGGAGGACAAATACATCGTTGTGCAGCACCTGCAGGCCACAGGGCACGTAACTGGCATGACGGGCGACGGGGTCAACGATGCGCCAGCCCTCCGCCAGGCTGAAGTAGGAATCGCGGTCAGCACAGCGACTGACGTAGCCAAGGGTGCCGCGAGCGTCGTTTTGACCGAACCAGGGCTAACGAACATCGTGGCGCTGGTTGAGCAAGGGCGGACGATTTACCAGCGCATTCTGACCTGGATCATCAACAAAATCAGCCAGACAATACTGACGGCGACCTTCGTGGCTATCGCCTTCGTGATTGCCGGTAAGTTCGTGGTCTCCGCTTTTGTGATGCTGCTGCTGGTCTTTATGCTGGACTTCGCGAAGATCGCTCTGGCCACCGACAATGTTCGGCCATCCAAAAAGCCGGAGACATGGAACATCGGAGGCTTCATCACGGTGTCCGTAGTGCTTGGCGTCGCGATGCTTGCTGAAACGCTCCTCCTACTGTGGATCGGCTGGTCGCATTTCGGTTTAGCAACCAACAGCAATGCCCTCTACACTTTCAGCTTTCTTATGCTGCTCTACTTTGCCGTATTCTCCGTCGTGTCCGCGCGGGAGCGCAGTTGGTTCTGGGCGACCCTGCCGAGCAAGACCTTCCTGGCAGCCCTCGTTGCGGACGCCATCACGGGCACGGCCCTGACGTTCGTGGCTCTCCCGGGACTCATGCCATTGCCTTGGTGGCAGCCACTCGCGATATTTATTTATGCCATGGTCGCGTGCCTCGGCGTGAACGACGCCGTAAAGGTCGCGATGATCAAATGGCGCGTTCTTAAGGCGGTGGCCGGGAAACCGGTCGATGTGACCCCGCAGATCGCCAAGCGTGCCTATGAACTGTACGAGCAGCGAGGGCGCCAGGACGGGCGGGCAGTTCAGGACTGGGAGCAGGCGGAGCGGGAGATTCGGAAAGATGAAACCCCATGAATGAACAGACGCGAACAACGCAGTGGGCATTGCCGAAAGGGATGAAGATGAAGATCAATTCGAAGGATTTTCCGTGTGCGGCCCCGAGAAATGTCCAACTCAGAGAGTGGCCGCCGATTGTGAAGCCCTGTTGCGAATCGAAGAAGGATTATCAAGAACTCCTGGGAGAACACGTTGAGGAGTTGACCTCGCTGTAACACCTCCACTATGCGTCCAACCGCTATGCGTTGCTTCTGATTTTTCAGGGGATGGACGCTGCCAGCAAGGACGGCGCTACACTCATAAGCCTGCTGGAAGTCACAGTGGAGCAGCGATCATCCAAGTTTGGCAAGCGTCGGGATCGAAATTCCGAGATTGACCGGCCAATCTTTCCTCATTTTTCGGTTGTAGTGATTTGCGCGAGTTGATCCGCTACCGCACGGAGGCGCCGATCGAGAAGTTGGAACTGGCGCCGGGCCTTTTCATGGCTTAAGCAGCGACGGTGCATCTCCAGAAGGTGGCGGGCGGCCGCCAGTGCCTGCTGTATGGCGGGAAGGCCGGCGGCGCGTGCGTGCTCGGGAGGAGAAAGCGGGGGCAGGCAGTGAGGCGCGTTCTGGCGTGCGCGATGGAACTCGCGCTGCAGATCCTGTTGGGTGACCTGGAGATAGCGCATGGTCATGGCGATGTCATTGTGACCCAGCAGTTGCATGAGAGCAGGAAGACCGACC
>Ga0181521_10004677_pt1 | contig 15510 bp, 14 predicted proteins | sample PEATcosm2014_Bin_32_FD_119764 | JGI IMG/M metagenome (GOLD analysis project Ga0181521, IMG submission 119764) | Peatland microbial communities from MTU Mesocosm Facility, Houghton, MI, USA - PEATcosm2014_Bin02_60_metaG | ecosystem: Environmental > Terrestrial > Soil > Wetlands > Peat | place...
GCGCCGGCTTTTCGCCGTCCGATTTCTCGGCGGCTTTTTCAGCCTTCTCGGCCTTTTCGGGCTTTTCAGCCTTTTCGGGCTTTTCGGGTTTTTCCGTCTCGGCGGAGGCGGCGGGCGCCGCATTCTCCCGGGCGGGTTGCTTGTCGGCGGGCTTTTCGGTTTTCTCGGGTTTTTCCTGCGGCAGGTTGTTGCCTACCGTGTTTGAAGTGTTTTCGCTATTGCTTGCCAAATTTCCCTCACTCCCCGGCCCGTGAGGGCCGAGAACAGCAACGGTTCCACGCCTTCTTTGCGAATAGCGTTGAAACCGCGCCCCTGCTCAGATTGATTTGCTTTGTCGGTCTTAGTGGCGATTACCAGGTACGGTCTGCCGCGATCCTCGAGCCACCGCTTCAGGTCGAGATCCTTCTCCATCCATCCACGGCGGGTATCCAGAATCAGGCAGGAAAGTCTTAGGGTATCTCGATTCTCCAAATATTGCTCGATCAGTTTTTTCCATTCCAGCTTGTGCTCGACCGGCACCCGGGCATATCCGTAACCGGGCAGATCGACGAAATAGTACGAGCCGTCCACCCGGTAAAAATTAATGGTTTGCGTGCGGCCCGGGGTATTGCTGGTGAAAGCCAACCCTCTCCGCCCCACCAGGGCGTTGATCAGGCTGGACTTCCCGACGTTACTTCTTCCTAAAAATGCGACTTCCGGCAGCCGGTCCGAGGGGAACATCTCCGGGTTTCCGGCGCTGACTACAAATTCCGCGTCAGGCACAGAACCGCGACCATTCGGGAGCGGCATGCCTCATTAGTGCGCCCGGCTCTCTTCGAGCGCGGGCTTTACATCCAGATCCAGCGGCGTCAGTGGAATCGCCACCAACTCGCGCTCCAGCGCAATCTTCAGAACTTCGTCCATGGACTCCACAAAATTCAGCTTCATGGATTGCTTGATGGCGTCTGGAATGTCGGGGAGATCCTTCTCATTCTCCCGCGGCATGATCGCTTCCGAGATGCCATAGCGGTGGGCCGCCATCAACTTCTCTTTCAAGCCGCCGATGCCCAGCACCTTGCCGCGCAGCGTGATTTCGCCGGTCATGGCCAGGTCCCAGCGCACCGGAATCCGCGTCAGCGCGCTGCAGATGGCGGTGGCCAGCGTAATTCCGGCGGATGGCCCATCCTTGGGGATGGCGCCCTCGGGGACATGAATGTGGACGTCCAGGTTGCGGTAGAAATCGCGCGGCAACCCGAAGGTGTGAGCGCGCGAGCGAATGTAACTCATGGCCGCCTGGGCCGATTCCTGCATCACGTCGCCGAGTTTTCCGGTGATGGTGAGCTTGCCCTTGCCTTCCATCAGGGTGCATTCCACGGTCAGGATCTGACCGCCGACTTCGGTCCAAGCCAGGCCGGTGGCCGCGCCAATTTCGTTTTTCTTTTCCACCCCCAGATCGCGGAACCTCCAGGGCCCCAGCAAATCCGGCAGTTTCGCGTCGTTGATCTCGATCTTCGCGAAGGGCTTCTTCTCCTTGGCGCTTTGCGCGTTCACCACCTGGCGGGAGACTTTCCGGCAGACGTTGCCGATCTCGCGCTCCAGGTTGCGGACGCCGGCTTCGCGGGTGTAATACTGGATCAGCCCGTTGATGCCCGAATCTGCAAACTCGATCTGGTTGCCGGTCAGGCCGGTCTGCTCCATCTGCTTGCGGACCAGGAAGCGCTTGGCGATCTCCATCTTCTCGAGTTCCGTGTAGCCCGGGAGACGGATCACTTCCATGCGGTCCTGCAGCGCCGGCGGAACCGTGTGCAGCACGTTGGCGGTGGCGATGAAGAAGACCTGGCTCAAATCATATTCCACGTCCAGGTAGTGATCGACGAACATGAAGTTCTGTTCGGGATCGAGCACTTCGAGCAGCGCCGCGGAAGGATCTCCGCGGAAATCCATCGACATCTTGTCGACTTCGTCCAGCATGAAAATGGGGTTGCGCGTGCCGGCCTTTTTCATCATCTGGATGATTTGTCCGGGCAGGGCGCCGATGTAGGTGCGCCGGTGGCCGCGGATTTCGGCTTCATCGCGCACGCCGCCGAGCGACATGCGGACGAACTTGCGGCCGGTGGCCTTGGCGATGGACATCCCCAGCGAGGTCTTGCCCACGCCGGGAGGCCCCACGAAGCACAGGATGGAGCCCTTGGGATTCTTCACCAGGCGGCGCACCGCCAGGAATTCCAGGATGCGCTCCTTGATTTTTTCCAGGCCGTAGTGGTCCGACTCCAGGACGCTTTCGGCGAACTTGAGGTCGCGAATTTCCTTGGTCTTCTTCTTCCACGGCACCGCCAGCAGCCAGTCCAGGTAGTTGCGGGAAACCGTGGATTCCGCCGACATGGGCGGCATGTTTTCCAGCCGCTTCAACTCGGCCAGGGCCTTTTCCTGCGCATCCGCGGTCATGCCGGCGGTTTCGATGCGCTTCTTCAGCTCGTCGACCTCGCTCTTTTCGCCGCGGCCCAGTTCCTTCTGAATGGCCTTGATCTTTTCGTTGAGGTAATACTCTTTCTGCGCCTTCTCCATCTGGCGCTTCACGCGGCCCTGAATGGTGCGGTCCACGTTGAGCTTCTCGATCTCGATATCCAGCATCTCGGCCACGCGCGTCAGCCGGTCGATGGGATCGAAGATTTCGAGCAGCTCCTGTTTTTCCTCGAGCGTCAGCGGAAGATTGGCGCCCACGGTGTCGGCGAGCTTGCCCGGCTCGTCCACGCGGATGGCCGCGATCATGGTCTCGTAATTCAGATTCTGGCTGAGCTTGACATACTGCTCAAACAGCCCGGTGACGCGGCTGATGAGCGCGTCGAGCTGCGGACCGGCTTCCACCTTGTAGGCCGAGACGCGCACCGTGGCGCGGAAAAAGCCCTCTTCGTCGGAAACCGATACCACCTTGGCGCGCTCCACGCCTTCCACCAGAACCTTGATGTTGCCGTCCGGCAGCTTGAGGCTCTGCACAATGTTGACGATGGTGCCCACGCTGAAAATCTCGTTGGGCTTGGGCTCGTCGACGGAAGCATCGTGCTGCGCCGCCAGGAAGATTTTCTTGTCGCCTGCCATGGCTTCTTCGAGCGCGCGCACACTGGATTCCCGCCCCACCACGAACGGCGTCATCATGTACGGAAAGATGACCACCTCGCGGATGGGCATCATCGGCAGGCGTTTTGTATCGATTTTTCCTTTGAAGTAAGCATCGTCCCTCTCCAGGGGCTGACCCTGCCCCTGGCCTCTCACTCGGACCACAGACTGCGCTTTCGGGGATTCCGGGGTTAACCGGCCTTTTCTAATATTGTAAGACTGATTTTCTGCGACAGCACCATCTCTTTTGTGACCTGGAACTCCCGGACCTTCTTGTAGGACGGGAGGTAGTACATCAGATCGAGCATCAGGTCTTCGAGAATCATGCGCAGGCCGCGCGCCCCCACCTTGCGCTCCATGGCCAGATCGGCAATGGATTCCAGGGCTTCGTCGCTGAATTTCAGACGAACGTTCTCGAACTCCAAGAGCTTCTGGTACTGCTTCACAATCGCGTTCTTGGGCTTGGAGAGAATCTGGATCAGCGCCGAGCGGTCCAGGTCCTCCAATACCGCGCTCACCGGCAGGCGTCCGATGAACTCGGGTATGAAACCGAATTTGATCAAATCCAGCGGTTGCACCTGCGAGAGCAGGTCGATATCGCGCCGCCCGCTGGTGCGGATGGTTGCCTTATCGTCCTCCTGCAGGAAGCCCATGGCCTTCTTGCCGGTGCGCCGCGCAATCACCTTTTCCAGCCCCACAAACGCGCCGCCGCAAATGAACAGGATGTTGGTGGTGTCCACGGGCGTGAATTCCTGGTGCGGATGTTTGCGCCCGCCTTGCGGGGGCACATTGGCCACGGTCCCTTCCAGAATCTTCAGCAGCGCCTGCTGCACGCCTTCGCCGGAGACGTCGCGAGTAATCGACGGGTTCTCGTCTTTCCGGCAGATCTTGTCGATCTCGTCGATGTAAATGATGCCCTGCTGGCACTTCTGCACGTCGCCATCGGCCGCCTGCAAAAGCTTGAGGATGATGTTCTCGACGTCTTCTCCCACGTAGCCGGCCTCGGTCAGGGTGGTGGCGTCAACGATCGCGAAGGGCACATCCAGAATCTTGGCCAGCGTCTGCGCCATCAGCGTTTTGCCGGTCCCGGTCGGCCCGATCAGCAGGATATTGGATTTCTGCAGTTCCACCTCGGTGTTGCGCATGCGGTTCAGGTGGATACGCTTGCAATGGTTGTACACAGCCACGGCCAGCTTTTTCTTGGTGGATTCCTGCCCGATCACGTATTGATCCAGAAACTCTTTCACTTCCAGAGGCTTGGGGATCTTGTTGGGAGTGCCGGAAGGGGGCTCGACCTTGTCGTCTTCCAAAATCGAGTTGCAAACCGCGATGCACTCGTCGCAGATGTAGGCCCGCGGGTAGTCGCTCGGCGAGGAAATCAGCTTTCCAACGACGTCCTGACTCTTGTGGCAAAAGGAACACCGTAAAGCATCGTCCGATCCGGCGCGTTTCAAGCAGTTTTCTCCTGTCCCGCCCGAAAGAGCGGAAGAGAACCTACAACCGATTGCATTTCTATTATCACCCCAACCGTCTCCCTAAGCAATGTACGCCGAAGGTAAGTAGCGCCCCAGGCTAGTACTCGTCAAAAGTTAACCCCAACCTCACCCCATTCGGAAACGGCTACGCTTCCGCCGTCTTGCGGGCGTGTTCGAACAGAAAGGCCAGGGTCTTGTCGGTCTGGATGTGGGACGCGATCCGTCCCAGCGTCCCATCCTTCTCAAACCGCAGGTGCACCGCCGCCACCGGCTCCTTCTGCTGGCGTGCGGCGCGCTCCACTTCCTTGTCGACTTCGTCGCGGGTGGCGGCAATCGTTTCCCGCGCCGCCACCTTGGCGAGCAGCATGGAAGCCTTCACCTCGCGCAACGCTTTCTCGCGCTGCGTTTCCTTCACCTTGTTCCAATCGAGCTTGATGGACCGCGGATCCACGCCTTCGGCCGCCATGGCGCGCAGGCTCTGCTCCACGCGGTTATTGATCTGCCGGTCCACAAAAACTTCCGGCACCGGAAACTCGTGCGCGTCCACCAGCTTGTCGACCAGCTTGTTCTTGGCTTCCTGCTCGGCCTCGTACTGGCGCTGCGCGAAAATACTCTTGCGGATGGCTTCGCGCAGTTCCCCGACGTTGCGGTAATCGCCCAGATCCTGCGCGAACTCGTCGTTCACTTCCGGCAGTTCCTTCCTGCGGATGCCCTTCAAGGTGGCGTGGAACTGGACCGTGTGGCCCGCCAGCCGCTTGGCGCCGTAGTCGGCCGGGTAAGTGACGGCAAAATCCTTTTCGTCGCCCGGCGTCAGGCCGCGGAGGTTTTCGGTAAAAGCTTCGAAAGTGTCTCCACCGCCGATTTCGAGCACCATCTCCTCGCTCTTCACCGGCTCGCCTTCCACACCGCCGGTGCTTTCGAGCGCCACTACGGCGAAATCGTGGTCTTCCACCGGCCGCGGATCGACGTTCACATGCTGCGCCTTTTGTTCGCGGATTTCTTCCAGCCGCTGGTCGACGTCCTGGTCGGTCACCTGGGGCTCGTGATACTCGACTTCCAGGCCCTTGTACTCCCCGAGCTCGATTTCGGGCACGACTTCGAACGTAGCCTTGAAACGCAGCGGCTCGCCCGAGTGAAAGTGGACGTCGCTGATATCCGGCGTTCCCACCACGTTGAGGTTCTCGGCCTCGAGCTGCTGTTGCAGAAACTTGGGGATCAGGCTTTCCAGCACCTGTTGCCGGATGTCGCCGGCGAAGCGGCTGCGGATAATGCCGGACGGGGCTTTTCCCGGCCGGAAGCCCGGGAGTTTGGCGCGCTTCTGAACATCGCCAGCGACGCGGTTGGTCTCGCTTTCCACCTCTGCGACAGGGACGGAAATCTCAAGCGAGTGCTTGCAACCTTCAACTAAAGCCAAGTGGATTTAACCTCGGGAAAGAAGTGCTGGTGTAAAACTTAATGATACCACGTACAATGAAGCCTATCGGCTGGAAGACCGCACTCTCGGTGGTGGCTGTGGTGGTGCTGCTGGGCCTGTGGGCGGCCATCCTGCGCCGGGGGTGACGCCCCGGTTGGCGCCGCGAATCAACATGCACCTCAATTTCCAGACGGCTATCATCAACGTCGTGCTGCTGTGGATTCTCACGGCTCCCCACGAATTCGCGCACGCCTGGGTGGCCACCAGGCTGGGCGACGAGACGCCGCGCCTGCAAGGCCGCGTCACGCTGAACCCGCTGGCCCACGTGGACTGGATGGGGACCACCATCCTGCCCTTTCTGAGCTCGCTTTTCTTCGGCGGCTTCCTGGGATGGGGCAAGCCGGTCTACACGCAGATCAACAAACTCAAAGGCGGTCTGAACGGCCTCCTGCTGGTGGCCCTGGCCGGCCCCTTCAGCAACGTGATCATGGCCGTGATTCTGGGCGCCATCGCCGCCTTTACGCTCACTGCGTCCCCGGGGTTCGCCAGCTACGCCTATCGCGGCGCGGAGCTGAGCCTGTATCTGGGGTTGTTCAACCTGCTGCCGGTGCCGCCGCTCGACGGATCCAAAATCCTGCTGGCCCTGCGCATTCCCGCGGTGATTTACCAGGAGATCGCGCGCGCCGGCTTCCTGCTGCTGATCGTGCTGATCACGGCCACCTCCCTGGGCCGCTGGATGGCCAACTGGAGCGCGCAAGGGGCGCTGTGGATCGTCTCGACGCTGCGCTGAGTCCCGGGCGTCGCGGGCGCAACATGTTACGGTAAGCTTTCATGAATCCGGCCCGCATCGCCATCGCCACCACTGACGGAATCTCCGTTTCGGACCACCTGGCCCGCAGCACCGCCTTCCTGCTTCTCGAAATTGAGGACGGCGCCATCACCTCCGGCACCTATCGCACGCGTGCCACGGGAGCTTGCGGCAACCACGCCGGCTTCGTCGAGCTGTTGAGCGGCGTGCAAGCCGTGATCTGCGGCGGCATCGGCCAGGGAGCAGCCGATACGTTGGCGGCGCATGGCATTGAGCCGCTGGTGATCGCCGGCGGACAATCCATCGACGACGCGGTGAACCAGTACCTGGCCGGCGGCCTCACGCTCTCCGGCGAGCGCGTCTGCCTCTGCCACTGAGCAGGACAGCCCTCCTGGACTGTCCCTGGCAGGCTGAAGCTTGTCCCCGACCGGCCAGGAGGCCGGTCCCACCTGGCTCGGCGTTAGGGTGCTACGGCAAGCCCACAAACGGGTTTACCACGCGAACCGTACCATACAGCCGATCGTGCTGAAGATCTTCGGTGAGGATCTCCGGCAGGCCGTAGTGCTCCGCGTATGACCAGAGGTGCGCGTCAAACCAGCTCAACTGATACGCCGCGCATCCGCGAACGGCGTCGCGAAGAATCGCCTCATTGGGGTAGAGCACGGTGAACTGCTTCAGAAATTCTTCCGCTTCTCGCAGGGCGTCGGCTGGTTTGAGGATGGTATAGCCGCGAATCGGGCGTGTTACCGCCGCGACGAACTCAAGAATCGCTTGATGCGGCAGGCGGACAGAGTCTTCCACGATGCCACGCCTGAGAATCTCGGTTGCAACTTTCTGCTTTTCGGCAAACCGGTCATCGAACCTGTAGACCAGGATGTTGGTATCAACGAGAGCGGCCACGTTTATAGAGATCCTCCCGAGTCCATCCGCGGCTGCGCGGCTGCGCTGCGGCACGTTCCAACCGGCGCTTGCGGTGTCGTTCGGTCGCCTGGTCGAACCAACGGAGCCGCCACTCCCGGCCTTGGGGCGCCGTCTGCTTGCCCGGAGGAATCACGCGAATGGCCTCACCTGCCGGCACCCAGTCGATATTGTCGCCAGGACGGATATGATACTCGTCCGCGATCTTCCTGGGCACAGTGACTTGGTACTTGGATGTGACCTTAGCCATACGCGTCTCCCGCAACCGCTTTCCCTTACTATAGCAAGGATCAGATCCTTGCTCAACAGCTAGTGTGGCTTCGCCGCTGGAGCGGGGCCAGGTCCGACGCTATACTGAGGGTGTCAATCCATGGACGCGTTGCGCCAAGTCGAAAACCTGCTGCCGGCTCTCACCCGGGCGGAAAAGGCTGAGTTGCTGCGCATGGTGGCGCAGGACCTCGATGACGCCTTTCCTGGCGTTGAGTCCATACCGGGCGTTTGCGGCGGCGAGGCGTGCATCATCCGTACCCGCATCCCCGTCTGGATCCTGGAGCACGCACGGCGGCTCGGCGCGAGCGAGGAGGAACTGTTGCGTTCCTACCCGACCCTTCGCGCCGAAGACCTTGCCAATGCCTGGGCTTATGTGCGCTCCCATGGCAGTGAAATCGACGAGAACATCCGCGAAAACGAGAATGCGTGAGGGATGGCCCGGATCTACGCCAACGAGAATTTCCCGTTCCTGGTAGTTGCTGAGCTTCGCCTGCGGGGTCACGACGTTGTGACCGTGGCTGAAACTGGCAAAGCGAGCCGGGCAACGCCGGACGCGGAGATCCTCGAATTCGCCATATCCACGGACCGGGCGGTACTAACACTGAATCGCAAGCACTTCCTTGCACTCGACGCTAAGAACCCCTTCCACGCCGGTATGGTAGTGTGTACGGTCGATGCCGACTTCACCGGCCAGGCACATCGAATCCATGAAGCGGTAGAAGTGTTTGCCGACCTGTCAGGCCAACTGATCCGTGTGAATCGGCCGCCTCGCTAACTAACCGCGTACCGATCCGGGCTCCTATAATCGGACTATGAGGTCTGCCTTACTGCTTACCGTCCTCTGTGCCGCGGTTTTCGCCTCCGACTTTACTACTTTTATTGGAGACGTCAGCAGCTACAGGGTCGCACGCGTCGCCGCCGACTCCGCTGGCAACACCTACATTGCCGGAACCCGCAATCCCGGCGACATCTCCGAAGTCTTCGTCGTGAAACTGGACCTCACGGGCAAGATCGTGCTGTTCACTGTCCTAAACGGCAAGGGCAACGACGTCGCTAACGATATGGCCATCGACTCGGCCGGCAACATCTACGTTGCCGGTTCCACATCCTCGCCGGAGTTCCCTCTGCACAACGCGCTGCAATCCACGCCCGGCCCCGGTTTCATTACCAAGCTCAGCCCCGACGCCAGCCAGTTACTCTTTTCCACCTACTTCCCGGCCCCCATCAGCGCCCTGGCCGTCGACGTCGACGGTAACGTCTACGTAACCGGCACGACCGAGGAACCGTCGTTCCCCACCACTGCCGGGCTGCCGGCCGGCCCGGTCGGCGGAATCCTGTATATAGCCGCCGCGTTCCTGACTAAGATCTCAGCCGATGGCTCGCGCATTGTCTATTCCACGCGCCTTTCCGGAGACGCGAAAAGCTGCGGCTCGGGCAGCAGTTGTTTCGAAAGCAGTCGTGGCGCCAGCGGAGTGGCGGTGGCCGTGGACCCGGCGGGCAATGCCTATGTAACCGGCAACACCGATATCACCAATCTGCCCTCTACGCCCGGCGCATTTCTCCCAGGCGGCCCGGGCCCCTTCGTCGCCAAAGTGAATGCCGCCGGCAACGCCCTCGTTTATCTCACCTATCTCAGCAACACCAATCTCATCTTTTATCCACACTCGACCCCAGCCAGCACCGCGACCGCGCTCGCCGTGGATGCCGCCGGCAACGCCTACCTCGCCGGTTCCACCTTTGACTCGCAATTTCCGGCCACACCCGGCGCCTGGCAGACCACGTTCGACGGCCCCGCTCCCGTCTATCCTTACATCACGCTGCCGCCCACCGACGCCTTCGTCGCCAAAATCAACCCCACCGGCGCAGCGCTGGTCTGGGCCACCTACCTTGGCGGAAAAGCCGCGGACGTTCCCAATTCCATAGCCCTCGACCCTTCCGGCAACATCTGGCTCACCGGCGTCACCGCTTCCCCCGATTTCCCCAACGCGCAAGGATGGTCGAACGGCAGCGATTTCGTGACCGCTCTGAATCCTGCCGGCTCGGGGCTGACCTACTCCGCGCGCTATCCCGACGACGCCGCATCGCAATCCGTCGCCGTCGATCCCTCCGGCGTGCTGCACCTCGCCGGACCCACCGGAATCGTCTCTACGGTGTCGCCCAAACAGCCGCCGCTGCCCCGCGTTTTCGGGATTGCCAACGCGGCCTACGGCCCGGTGTCGGGCCGAGTCGTCTTCGGCGAAGTCATTTCCATCTATGGTCCGCACATCGGGCCGTCCATCCCCGCCACATTCACGCCAGATAGCCAGGGGTTTCTGCCCACGTTGCTCGGGGGAGTGCAGGTCTACATGAATGGTGTAGCCGCGCCGCTCCTCTACGTTTCCGATTCGCAGATCAATGCCGTCGTACCAGTCGGCGGGTATCCGGATTCGCCGTACGTTCAGATCGCTTCCAACGGAGCTACCGGCCCCGAGTTTCCAGTGACGATTGTTGCCACGCAGCCGCAGATCTTCCAGGAGCCCAGCGCCTTCGCCGCCGCAGTCAATCAGGACGGCTCCGTCAACTCGGCCACCCATCCGGCCAAAGCCGGCTCCATCGTTTCCATATGGGCTACCGGAGTGCCGCTGCCGACGTACCCGTACCTGTTCAACCAACTCACCACCACCGCTCTGAATCTAGCGTGCTGCCAGGTGGGCGTCTCCTTCTCCGCGGTGAATTTCGCCAATGGCGTCCCGGCGGGCACCACGTACTCCGGAACGACGCCTGCAACCGTGACTTACTCCGGCTACTCGCCGGGCATCGTCGGGGCTGTCGTTCAGATCAATTTCCAGGTTCCCGCGCTCCCCGCGGGCACGTCCGTGATGGGAGTCAACCTCCTGGCGGGCGGTCAGTATTCCACCAGCCTCGTGCTTGTCTATGTTACTCCGTAGTGCGGCGCGTGAGCGCCTCCGGGGTTCAGACTGCCAGGATCTGGTCAACCGCGACGGATGCGCGAGACTGCTCATCCGTGCTCCTCCCAACCACATTATCGAAAAGCGCCGCCACCCAAGCGAATTGCGATCCGTCTGCTAATTTGGGCAAGCTAAAGCATGCCCCACCCTACGCTTCCAGCCCCATTTGCGTCAGCCTATACCGCAGCGCATTCCGCGTCAGTCCCAGCATGCGCGCGGCCTGGCTCTTGTTGCCGTCGGCGCGCCGGAGCGCCTCGCGGATGAGATCCTGTTCGTAGGCGTCCAGGCTCATGCCCTCCGGCAGGAAGTGCGATTCATTCTGCGGTCTGGGCCGCGGAGCGCTCTCGAGCTTGATATCGGCCGCGTCCAGTTCGGTGCCCTTGGCCATCACCAGGCTGCGCTCGATGACGTTTTCCAGCTCGCGCACGTTGCCCGGCCAGTGGTAGCCCATCAGCTTTTCCATGCCCGCGTCGGTGATGGATTCCACGCGCGAGCCGCTGTCTTGCGCCAGCTTCTGCACGAAATGGTTCGCCAGAAAGGGAATATCCTGCTTGCGTTCGCGCAGCGCCGGAATGTTTAGCGGCACCACGTTGAGGCGATAGTAGAGGTCTTCGCGGAAAGTCCCCTGCTCGAGGGCCGCGCGCAAGTCCTGATTGGTGGCCGCGATCACGCGCACGTCGATATGGCGCGTCACGTTGCTGCCCAGCCGCTCGAATTCGCGCTCCTGAAGCACGCGCAGCAGCTTCACCTGGATGGGGCCCGGCACGTCGCCGATTTCATCCAGTAAGACGGTGCCCGTATCGGCCTGCTCGAACTTGCCGGGCTTGGTGGTGTTGGCGCCGGTGAAGGCGCCCTTTTCGTACCCGAACAGCTCGCTCTCCATCAGGTTTTCCGGGATGGCGCTGCAATTGATCTTCACCAGCGGCCGGTCGCGGCGGGGCGAGTGAAAATGGATGGCGCGCGCGATGAGGTCCTTGCCCACTCCGCTCTCGCCGGCCAGCAGCACGGTGGAGCGCGTGGGCGCCACGCGCTCGATGGTGTCGAAGATTTCCTGCATCGCCCCGCTGCGCCCGATGATGTTGTCGAACTCGTAGCGCCGGCCCAGCTCCGCCTTGAGCTGCCGGTTTTCATCGCGCAGCGCGCGCACTTCCAGGGCCTTCGCGACCACCTGCATCAGATGGTCGAGAGAAAACGGCTTGAGCAGAAAATCGGTGGCGCCGGATTTCATGGCCTCAACGGCGGTTTCCACGCTGCCGAACGCCGTCATCATCACCACCGGCACCTGGCTGTTCTGGCGGCGGATCAGTCCCAGAAACTGCAGGCCGTCCATGTTGGGCAATTTGAGATCGGTCAGCACCATGTCGGCGCGATCGACAATCTTCAAGCCCTCTTCGGCGGTAGCGGCGTTGTCCACCTCAAAACCCGCGGAGGCCAGTTGCAGCCCTATGACGCGCCGCAGCTTCTCTTCGTCTTCGACTATCAGGATGCGTTTCTTCATGCGGGGTTCGCGCCGGCGGCCTGGAGAGCGCTCGGCTCCAGCGGCAGAAGCACGTGAAAAACGCTGCCTTTGCCGGGCTCGCTCTCCACTGTTATCTTACCGCCGTGTTCGTCCACAATCTTGGAAACGATGGCCAGGCCCAGCCCCACGCCCTGCGGCTTGGTGGTGAAGAACGGGTTGAAGATGGAGTCGCGATGCCTGGCGCCAATCCCCGCTCCGCGATCGATCACCGCGATCTCCACCATTCCGCCCACCGCGCGGGTCTTCACCGTCACGGCGCCGCCCGCTTCGGTGGCCTGCACGGCGTTCAGCACGAGGTTGTAGAAAACCCGCTCCAGCAGCTCCGCATCGAAGGGAAACGGCGGGATTTCCGGTTCGTAGTTCTTATAGACGGCGACACCTTGCACTTCGCGTTCCACCAGCGCCACCGCGCGGTCCAGGGTTTGCGCCAGGTCGGCTTTCTCCAGGCGCAGCGGCAGCGGTCGCGCAAACTGCAGGAAGCGGGTGATCAGCGAATTGGTGCGGTCCACTTCCGTGGAGATGAATCCGGCCACTTCGCGCGCCACTTCGTTTTCGGCGCTCACGCTGCGCGCCAGCATTTCGGCCGACGCCTTCATGGTGCCCAAGGGGTTGCGCAGCTCGTGCGCCAGCCCCGCCGAGAGCTGTCCCAGCGCAGCCAGCCGGTCGGATCGCCGCACGGCATCTTCCGCCTGCTGGATGTGGAGATTGGCCTCCGCCAACTGCTCCGCGGTGCGCCGGTGCTTCTCCGATTGCACGCGCAGGTCCTCCGCCAGCGTGTTGGCCAGGATGCCGATCATCATCAGGAAGGCGACACGGATGGGCAGCACGCTGGAAAACGGGTTTTCCTTGATGAGAACGAAGGCCAGGTACGCAGCGCAGGCCAGCGCCGAGATTGCCAGGGATCCGGCCATCCCGAAGGTAGTGGCAGCGGAAACCACGGGCAACAGGAGCACCGGCCAGTAGCTGCTGTCGACACTGCCGGTAAAGCCGATCAGCACGAAACCCAGAATGACTTTCAGAACGATCCACAGAACCCGTCCGCGGGTGGATGCGAGCGCCGGGATTTTGGGTTCGAGGATTTGCAGAACCGCGAGCCCGACCAGCGGTCCGATGTCGTAAGGATCGCGATAAGGCAGGGTGTAGAGCAGCACCGAGAACAGCAGAACCCAGACGAAGTCCTGGGGCCGGACCAGCCGCGTCCAGCGCAGCATTGGATCGTTAGGCAAGCGTGATATCCCAGTCGGGATTATGCCACAATAAGGGTACCGTCTCATGTCTAACCCAAGCATTTTGGATCAGGACCCGGCTGCCGGTTCCCAATCCCCAACCGCGAACGAATCCTCCGGGTCTTTCGGCGATATTCTTTCGCAATACGAACAGTCTCACTCCCACAAGGCAGAAGTGGGCGGCAGGGGCCTCGAAGGCACCGTGATTGCGGTTTCCGGCGAGTCCGTTTTCCTCGATATCGGCTACAAGATCGAGGGCACGATTCCGCTGGCCGAGTTCCAGGCGGCGGGTCAGGCCGTCAAGCCGGGCGACAAGATGCCGGTCTCCATCAAGGGCCGTGGTCCCGAGGGCTACTACGAGCTTTCGCGCCTGAAAGTGGAGCGGCCCAAGGACTGGTCTTCGCTGGAAAAGGCTTTCGCCGATAAAGTCGCCATTCTGGGCGTCATCTCGGCGGTGGTGAAGGGCGGCGTGAGCGTGGATGTGGGCGTGCGCGCCTTCATGCCGGCTTCGCGCAGCGGCGCCAAAGACGCGGCTGAGATGGAAAAGCTGGTGGGCCAGGAAATCCGCTGCCGCATCATCAAGCTGGACGTGGCCGATGAGGACGTGGTGGTGGACCGCCGCGCCGTGCTGGAAGAAGAAGAACGATCGTCCAAGGAACGCCGCTACAGTGAGATCAAGGAAGGCGAGACCATGCAGGGCAAGGTCCGCAGCCTCACCGATTTCGGCGCCTTCGTGGACCTCGGGGGCGTGGATGCCCTGCTCCACGTGGCCGATATTTCCTGGGGACGCATCCACAAACCGGCCGACGTGCTGACAGTGGATCAGCAGGTGGAGGTCAAGGTGCTCAAGGTGGATGCCGCCAAGCGGCGCATCTCCGTGGGCCTGAAACAGCTCCAGCCGCATCCCTGGGACCTGGCCGGCGAGAAATACAAAACCGGCGAGCGCGTGCAGGGCACGGTGACGCGCGTGGCCGATTTCGGAGCCTTCGTGGAGCTCGAAAAGGGCATCGAGGGTTTGATCCACCTCTCCGAGATGTCATGGTCCAAGAAGGTGCGCAAGCCCTCCGACGTGGTCAAACCAGGCGACCAGGTGGAGGCGGTGATCCTGGGGGTCAATCCGGCCGACCGCCGCATCGCGCTGGGGTTGAAGCAAGCCCTGGGCGACCCGTGGGTCGACGCCGCCAAGAGATTTGCCGCCGGGACGGTGGTGGAAGCGCCGGTGACTTCCCTGACTAATTTCGGCGCCTTCGTGCAACTCGCGGAAGGCGTCGAGGGCATGATCCATATCGGCGACATCAGCGCCGAGAAGCGTCTCAATCACCCGCAGGAAGCCCTCAAGGTGGGCCAGCCGGTGAAGGCCATCGTGCTTGAGATCGATAGCGAAAAGCGGCGCCTGCGCCTGGGCATAAAACAACTCGTGCCGACCGGCCTGGACGAATACATCGCCGAGCACAAAGAGGGCGACGTGGTGACGGGCCGCGTGGTGGATGTGTCCACCGGGCGAGCGCGCGTCGAGCTGGGCGAAGGCATTCAAGCCACGTGCCGCCTCAGCGCAGCCGCGGCCGAGCCGGAAGAAAAGCCGGCCGAGGCGAAAGTGGATCTCTCGTCGCTGACATCCATGTTGCAATCCAAGTGGAAGGGCGGCCAGAGCGCCAGCCCCCGCAACGAACCGGCCCGCGCCAGCCAGATCCGCAGCTTCCGCATCGTGAAGCTGGACCCGGCCGCCAAGAAGATCGAACTCGAGCTGGCGTAGGTCATTCAAAGCTGGTAGCGCCGGCGGTCTTGCCGCCGGTGTTTTGTGCATGGTTGACCATCGCCACTCTTCGGGGCGCGCTGCAA
>Ga0181521_10004681_pt1 | contig 15502 bp, 12 predicted proteins | sample PEATcosm2014_Bin_32_FD_119764 | JGI IMG/M metagenome (GOLD analysis project Ga0181521, IMG submission 119764) | Peatland microbial communities from MTU Mesocosm Facility, Houghton, MI, USA - PEATcosm2014_Bin02_60_metaG | ecosystem: Environmental > Terrestrial > Soil > Wetlands > Peat | place...
CTGATTCGTAATCAGTAGGTCCGGAGTTCGACCCTCCGCGTCGGCACCAGCGAAATCAAGGGTTTGCAGGCTAAATCCCACCATTACGGTAGACTATCGACAGTCTGCGGACCCGGTGCGGACCCGCCGTATTCCATTTCGCCCACTCGGCGCCTGCCATTGCTCGTGCGGCGAGGGATGCAGCCACCGCTCGGCCGCATCGCCGGCCTCAGTGCCCACGCGCCGGGCGGTTGGTGGCGGGACGGGAAAGATTCCCGCCCCGCCGTTCGCTATCCTGGGGTCGCGACACCAAACCAGGGAGCGAATACGATGAAAGTAACGTGCCCCAAATGCGGGGCCACGATTGATGCCATCATTACGGGACCTGGGCACGACAGGTTCCGGTGGGGAACGAACGATCTTCCGAACATCATAGATCAATGTCACGAGTGGCTTGATCCGGCGAATGCGGAGGCCAAAGCTCGCCTGTCGTGTTCAACGATGGATGCGGCTGTGGTTGACGCTCTCGCGTCAACAAGCCTTCGCGCCAACAGACCGTAACCCACTTGCCGCTGATCTTCTCGATTTCTCGGACATGCAGGCACTCCTCGACCGCTTGTTCGGAGAGCGTGTCGTCAGTGGATGAGCATAAAGGGTTGCTACCCATAGTGACGGCTACTCCTGTTCCGTGTAGAAGGTCCACACGGTCACGGCCGGCCGGTAATGTGCACGGCAGCGGGGTTGCAGCCCCGCCCGTCGCCTATTCGTTACCCCTTCTGATGGCGTACCGCCAGCAGCGGCGCGGCTTTCTTTCCGCCGCCGGGCGGAAATTTCGGCAGAGCTCGATCACCTCTGTCGCGCGCTTGCCGTCAATAAGTCGAGCAGTTGATCCCCCCGCCAAACGTCGGCATGCAGGTCGTTATGGTAGCTGGCGGCATCATCGGCGGTGGTGGTAGCGGTTGGGCGGAACCGGACGACCCGTTCAGAGACGCATACGGCAGCCCGGCCTTTTGTTCAGCGTCGCGATACATGGCCTGGAGAGCCACGTCGCATTTGTCGGCCGCGGTCAATGACTTCGGATCGAGCGTTATCAACGACAGGCAACGTAACCGGTACTGGTCGAAATACCAGTCGTCCAGCCGGGCGCGCGCCTCCATCTGCCGGTGGAACTGCTCGTCCGATTGCTGCTGCCCTGATTGCTGCTCCTCGGGATTTGGTGGGCTGTACCCAAATGGCTCACAAGCAGCCGACGCCAGGCAGATCGTAAACAGAAGCGGAGATTTCATGGTGTATCACCTTGGGTCGGTTGCCGCATCCACGCCAGACTGAATCAGGAGCCTACTCACCTCTATCCCGTCTCGCCGCGCCGCCTCAGCCTCCGGTGGCGGTGGCGCCAGTAGCAGAATATCGCGCAGCACCTCCCGCTGCTCGTCAGTGAGCTGATCGATGTCGATCGGCGGCGGCACGGCGACGCGATGCGCCATCGGCTGCTCGGGCTTGCCCTCCGCACGCTCTACCAGCTTGTCCGCAGCGACCGCACAAAGTTCATACCGTGCGGGCCGCGGCACCCTCACCCGCGTCGCTACTGCTCCGCGACCTCTCCCGCGCGCAGCGCGGGAGAGGTTATCTCGCAATCAATCCGCCTCCGCCGCCTGATGCAGCTCTACCGGATGCGGATGGAACTCGGCGTATTTCGACAGCGTGAACAGGATCCCCGCGACGCCGAGATACGCCACCGCGACCGCAGGGGAGCTGCCGATACCGATCGCCTCGCCATGAATGAACCCGAAGAACGTAAAGATCGTTCCGGCAAACGCGAAAGCGGCAGCCTTTTCGAACTCGCGATCGATGATGAAGACGGTAATCGCGCCCAGGATGATGCCGGCAAGCGTGGCACCGCCGCCGAGCGTCTCCAGCCCTTTGTACAGCACGCCCACCTGCGCCAGCTTGGCATCGCCGATCGCGGCGGCGCTGGTGCCGGCGGCACCAAGCGCGTTGTCGATCTGGGTCTTGCCCCAGGCGGCAAGCTGCGGCAGCAGCGCCAACACAATCGCCGGCGCGTGGCGGTGCGGCGATTCCTGGAACGCCTGCGAGCCGATCAACATGCCGATGTAGAGCAATATCGGCAGAATGGCGACGACCGGGATCACCGCCATCATCACGGAGATGATGCCAAACCAGGTCAGCACCAGCACGATGATTCCCGTCACCGCGGAGTAGCCCATGCGCCCGCCCATCGCCTTCCAGCCGGGATGGCCGATATAGACCGCGTTGATGAACGGGTTGCCGAGCAAACAACCGATCAGGCTGATCACCCCATCGGCCGTGAGCACGCGCGTAGTCGGGAACGGATCGCCGGCGGCAGCGGCGCTCTCGACGTTGTCCAGCGCCTCGATCAGATCATAGATGCCGAACGGGATCGCGGTGACCAGAATGACTCCGAGATACTTGAATCCGCCGAACACGTGACCGACCGCGGGGAGCGGGAACGAAAAGCCGAAATTCGACACCGACCCCAACATCTTGGCCACCGTAAGGCCGCCGTAGCCGAGGCCGAACAGATTCGATACCCAGGCGATCAGCGTGCCCACCGCGATGGCAACCAACCCACCTGGCACGCCGCCGAAATATTTGACCCCGCCGAACCAGTTGGCCAGGATCACCGCGAAGCACACCACGCCGATCACCGGCGTCGTGAACACCTGCGCCGCCGGGCTCATCGAGATGAAGGTGATCGAGATGCCGGCGAGCGATCCCAACAAGGCGGCGCGCGGCGTGATCTTGCGGATATAGGGCCCGACGAAGCCGCCGATCATCAGCACGAAGCTCTGGATGAACACCCAGGTCAGCCCGGCTTCCCAGGCCTGCACCGGGTCTTTCGTCGCGATCAGGATCGGCAGCATCACCACGAAGGTGACGACGAACATGTGCGGCACGCTGATGCCGGACGGCAGCGCACAGACATCGCTGCGGCCGGTCTGCTTGGCCAGGCGGTACGCCAGGAACGCATAGTAGCAGGTGCTCAGGCACAGCATCAGGCCCAGCGCGGGCAGGATGCGGCCGAACACCATCTGATCCGGCATCTTCAGCACGAAGCGCAGCAGTCCGGTCAACACCAGCACATTCACCAGGATGTTGGTGCCGAACCCGAACAAGGCATTCCAGTCGCCGGGGACCCAGAACCTGGGCTTGCTCAGCATCGTCGCGCTCATTCCGCCACTCCTTTCCGAATCCGTTAGAGAGTGTCCGCCGCGGCGCCCTGAAGCGCCGCGATCACGTCCTTGCTGCTGCCGACCCAGCCGAAGATGCCGCCCTGCGCCTTGATCATTTTGAGGCCCGCCTCCTGGAATTCGGGGAAATAGGAGCCGACGCAGTCTTCCGGCACGAAGCACTCGTAGCCGCGATCGTTAGCCTCACGCACCGTGGTGTTGACGCAGACTTCGGTGGTCACGCCGGTGACCACGAGCTGGGTGATGCCGCGATTCTGCAAAATGGCGTGCAGGTCGGTGGCAAAGAACGCGCCCTTGCCGGGCTTGTCGATCACCGGCTCGCCTGGCGCCGGATAGAGTTCGGCGACGATGTCGTGGCCCGCCTCGCCGCGCACCAGGATGCGCCCCATCGGGCCGGGATCGCCGATGCAGATGGCACTGCGCCCGCGGATTTTCTTCGCCGGGGGGAGGTCGGCGAGATCGGGCCGATGCCCCTCGCGCGTGTGCATCACCAGCAGCCCGGCAGCCCGCCACGCGGCAAGCAACCGGCGGTTCGGCTCGATGGTACGGCGAAGCTGCGACACGTCATTGCCCAGCATCTCGCCGAAGCCCCCGGGCTCCAGGAAGTCGCGTTGCATGTCGATGATCAGCAGCGCGACATGCCGGGGATCGAGCGCGAATGGATAGGGCTCGGCCGGAATCTCGGTCATGACGGGCTGCCGTCCCTCGCGATGCCGGTCAGTGGCCGCCCCGGAGACCGTGGCATGTCGGATTCGACCCCTCTCCCACGCATTTGATGCGCCTCAGCAGCAACGTTGACTTGCAACCCGCATGCCATACGGAGCGGTGACGCCGGCATTGCCGCACCGGCACGTGCCAGCAACCCGGGCGATCCCATGATCCTGTGCCGATTAGGAACGGAGGCGTACGCTGCGCTTCCCGCTGGCTTTGGGCTTGCTCCTGCTGGCGACGGCATTTTGCCCGGGCGAGCGAAGCGCCCGTCGGCCCGAATACTCGGAGACAAATGCGGGCAGACGGCTACGCGTGAGTCATGTGAGCCGGCACGGGACGGCGCTGGCACCGCCGCCGCGAACGGTTGCCGGCGCGCCGACCAGGGGAACGACATGCCGGCGTCGCGACAGGCGATGACCGTGCAGCAGAGCAACGAACAGCTTGATCCGTTTGGTGTCCATCGGCTGCATCACGCCGGTGGGAAACACCTGCTTGACGGCGAAGTATTCGATGTCGGCCACGTCGTAGGAACGTGGCCGCGTCACCGCCTGCCGGGTCACCGCATCGGTGTCGAGCGCGGTCATCTGCAGGGTGAAGCCGAGACCCTGCTTCACCTTGCCGGCGATGGCGTTGCGGTTCGACACGCCGGTGCCGAACTGGCGGATCGTGACGTTCTTGATGTTCTGCGCCCAGATGGTGGGAAACCCGCTGATCGTGCCCGATCCGGCCGCGGCACCCAGCGTGGCAAGCCCGGCGGTCTACAGCAAACTGCGGCGGCCGAGATGACGGCGAGCTAGGGTGGACATGGGCGAGGCTTCCTCTGGCTCTCTGGGCTGGGACAAAGACCGGGCACGCGCCGTGCCATGCGCAGCGCGGCTGCGTCGCACTGCCGGCACGGGCCTTACCGCGCCACAGCGGGCAAATGCCCTGCCATGCGGCAACGAATGGATAGAATTCGGTCACCGGCGCCGGCTGGCGGCGCCCCGCCCGGGGGGATGTCGCAGGCGGCCCATCGCCCGGCAACGGCACCTTAAAAAATCCCGCTCGCCATTCCCGCGGCCATCGCCGCGCCCAGTTCCGCGCAGCGGTCGAGGTCGACGGCCCCGATCAGCTTCGGCGCCAGAATGGCCTCCGGCGTCTGCGCGCGGGTGCACACGATCAGCGGATCGGCGATGGCGCGCAGCCGCCAGCCGGTGGCGATGCGCCGGGCCTGGCGCGCGGCATTCTCGCCATCCGAGCCGGCACAGATCAGCATCGCATAAGGCCGCCCGTTGATGCGATCGAGCACCGGGTAATAGGTGCGGTCGAAGAATTCCTTCATCTCCCCGGCCAGCGCCGCAAGATTCTCCGGCGCCGCAAAAATGTACCCGTCGGCCGCCAATACGTCCTCCGCCTGCGCCGCCGCTGCGGACAGCAGTCGCACCCGGATGTCCGCGTCGCCGCCGGCGCCACGTTGGGCGGCCTCGGCCATCTGCCGTGCGCCGCCGGTGCGCGAATGGACCACGATCAGCAGCGTCTTCATGCGGTGTCACGCGGCTCCGGTAACTTATTCGTGATCGGGTCGTGCCGCTCACCACCGTCGGCGCCGAAGCTCACGACGGATCGGCACGACGCCTGAAGATACCACGTCCGACCAGCTTCCCGAACATGCGCCGGCCGGGCTCTGCCGTCCCGTCCATGGGCCTGTCCCGTCCATGTGCTTTGACGTTGCCCCATTGTTACGCCATGCTGTCCCATCTCTGGTTCTACGGATTGGGGTCGGAGCAATGCAGGCAGCCCTGGACGCGATTCTCAGGCGGTTCATCACCATCGGGCGACTGACCGTTCGTTGGCCCGACGGTCGATTGGAAAGCTATGGCGGCCGGCCGGGACCGGAGGCCGGCATAACCATCCACACCAGCGGCGCGATCCGCCGGCTGGTGCTGAACCCGGCGCTCGCCGTCGGCGAGTGCTACATGGACGGCACGCTGACGCCCGACGCGCGCGGCATCTACGACGTGCTGGACGTACTGGTCAGCAACCTGTCGGCGAACGCCAAGAGCCTGCCGACCGCGGGGCTGTGGTCGGCGCTGCGGCTGCTGAAGCGCCGCATCGATCAATACAACCCGGCCCCCAGGGCGCGGCGCAACGTGGCGCACCACTACGATCTGAGCGGCCGGCTGTACAGCCTGTTCCTCGACCGCGACCGGCAATACTCCTGCGCGTATTTCCCGCACGGCAACGAGACGCTGGAGGACGCACAGGCCGCCAAGAAGCGGCACATCGCCGCGAAGCTCTGCCTGAATCGCCCGGACCTGTCGGTGTTGGATATCGGCTGCGGCTGGGGCGGCATGGCGCTGACGCTGGCGCGCGACTATGGCGCGCGCGTCACCGGCATCACGCTGTCCACCGAGCAACTCGCCGAGGCGCGCAATCGTGCCACCGCCGAGGGACTCGCCGACCGCGTGTCGTTCGAATTGCTGGACTATCGGGCGATGGACCGCCGCTTCGACCGCATCGTCTCGGTGGGCATGTTCGAGCATGTGGGAGTCGGGTATTATCGGACGTTCTTCGACACGGTCGGGCGCTGCCTGAACCCGGATGGCGTGGCGTTGCTGCACGCGATCGGCCGCAGCGACTCGCCGGGTTCCACCAATCCGTGGATCGCCAAGTACATTTTCCCGGGTGGCTACTGCCCGGCGCTGTCCGAGGTGTTGCCGGCGATCGAGAAGAGCAGGCTGGTCACCACCGACATCGAAATCCTGCGGTTGCACTACGCCGAGACACTGCGTCACTGGCGCTGGCGGTTCGCCGCCAATCGCGACGCCATTGCCTCGCTGTACGACGAGCGGTTCTGCCGGATGTGGGAGTTCTACCTGTGCGGCGCGGAACTGTCGTTCCGGCGTGAGGGCGGCATGGTGTTCCAGATCCAACTCGCGCACGACCAGACGGCGGTGCCACTGACGCGCTACTACATCGGCGCGACAGAGCAAGCGATGGTTGCGCGGGACAGGTCGACGGCACTCACGGGACGCGACGGTAGCTGATCGCTACGGGCGCCAGGCTCGAGCAATCTTCGTACGGGTGGGCGATCGCAACCGCGGTGCCGGCAATCGGCTGAACCCACCTGGCCGCGTTCACGCGGCGAAACCCCGCGGCGCCCTTCCGGTTGCCTCGACCGCGCAACCGGGTTCCGCTCGCTCGCCTACAACGAGGTAGCGTGATCGATCAGATCGTCGAACGTGCCGGCATTCGGGCAGTATTCGTGGGCGTGCGCCGCTGCCGTGCCGGCGTCGAGTTCGCGTCGGCACCGGCCGGTCGACCGGCAGCGCGAGCACACGCGCTCCACGTCGCGCATCAGCGTGGCAAAGGAAAGCCGCACCTGCGCCGGGTCGAACCCGCGGGCACGCATCATGCCCTCCATCAGCGCGGTGTTGTCATTCAGAGTCACGGACAGCGCCAGCAGGTCTCCCTCGCTGAGCGACAAATCACTGGCAAGGTCGCGGATTTCCTCACGCGACATCCCGGCGAGTTCGTTCCCCACACCGGCCCGCGCCCGCACCCAGTCGAGGACGCGGCCAAGCAGGCCGGGATTCGCGAGCGCTGGTTCCGGATGGCTCATGCGGCCTCTCCCAAGACGATGCGACGGCGTGAGGCTACGGACTCCGGCCCGGCGCCGGCTTTGATCCAGATCAAACGATTGGCGCGCATTCGGCGGAAATTTGCGCAGCGTGGCGGCCAAGGCCTGACCCCCGGGATTTGACCACCCGACCGGACGCACATGGCCGGCGTGATTCGCAGCACAGGGGAGGAAAACATGGCCGAACGCGATGGCGCCACCTTGATGGTGCGAAGCCTGCAGCGGCAGGGCGTGGATGTGTTGTTCAGGGGCGTCGGGTTTCGCGGCGGACCGATCGCCGCGGCGGCACGGAAGGCCGGCATCACCTGCGGTGGTGCAAGTGCACCGGATTATTCCATGTCGAGATGGCGGCGCCGTAGTCGATCTATGGCCACCCTGGCGCCGGCCGCCTGGACATGCCGTCGGCGCGACGCCGCGTGACGACCCGGCCGCCGCAGGCGCTGTAATAGGACTGATGCCGCCGGCGCAACGAGGTCTCGCCGGGGACACCTGCATTTGCCGCCACGCCAAATATGCGTAATGTGACCGGCGTTCGGATTTTTTCGTACCGGGCCCGATAGTAGCCGCCCGATAACAAGGAGGAAACATGGCTGAGATCAAAGGCGCCGACTTGCTGGCGAAAAGCCTCAAGGAACAAGGCGTGGAGTATATGTTCGGCGTGGTCGGGTTCCCGGTTGGTCCGCTTGCCGTGGCCGCGCAGAAGGTCGGCCTTCCCTATATCGGCATGCGCAATGAGCAAACCGCATCCTATGCCGCCGGCGCCGTCGGCTACCTGACCGGCCGGCCCGGCTCGTGCATCACCGTGACCGGTCCAGGCGTCATCCACGGTCTCGCCGGCCTGGCGAACGCGCAGCAGAACTGCTGGCCGATGCTGTTGATCGGCGGCGCATCGGAGACCTACCGCAACGGCATGGGCGCCTTCCAGGAGGAGCGCCAGGTATTGGCCGCGACGCCGCTCTGCAAATGGGCGCACGCCATCGAGCATGTGAACCGCATCCCATTCTATGTGGAGATGGCGGTCCGGCAATCGATCTACGGACGGCCAGGTGCCGCCTATCTCGACATCGCGGACGACATCATCACCGGCTCATGCGACACGGACAAGGCGCATGTCGCCGCGAAATGCCCGGATCCGCCACGCATCCAGACCATGCCGGAATACATCGACCAGGCGCTGAACGTGCTGCAATCGGCCGAACGGCCACTGGTCATCATCGGCAAGGGCATGGCCTTCTCGCACGCCGAGGACGAGGTGCGCGCGTTCATCGAGCGCACGCAACTGCCGTTCCTCGCCTCGCCGATGGGCAAGGGCGTGATGCCGGACGACCATCCGCTGTCGGTCGGCGCGGCGCGCAGCCTTGCGTTGCAACAGGCCGATGTGGTGTTCCTGATGGGCGCGCGCTTCAACTGGATCATGCATTTCGGCCTGCCGCCACGCTATAATAAAGACGTGCGGGTGATCCAGCTCGACATCGAGCCGGAGGCGATGCACCAGAACAAGCCGGCCGAGGTCGCGCTGGTCGGCGACGGCAAGGCGATCGTCGGGCAGCTCAATAAGGCCCTCGTCGACCGTCAATGGTTCTACCCGAATGAGACGCCGTGGCGCGCGGCGATCGCCAAGAAGTCGGCGGAGAACGCGGCGATGATCGCGCCGCAGATCGCCGACAACTCGGCGCCGGGCGGTTACTACCGGCTGCTGCGGGACGTCGCCGCCTGGACGCCGAAAAACGCGATCATCTGCAGCGAGGGCGCCGGCACGATGGACATCGGCCGCACCCAGTTGCCGAATTTTCTCCCCCGCTCGCGGCTGGATGCCGGCAGCTATGGCACGATGGGCGTCGGCCTGGGTATCGTGATCGCCGCCTGCGTCGTGCACCCCGACCGGCCGATCATCCACGTCTCCGGCGATTCAGCGATCGGCTTCTCCGGCATGGAGATGGAGACCCTGTGCCGCTACGGGATGCCGGCCAAGATCGTCGTGTTCAACAACGGTGGCATCGGGCCGGGCATGCCGGAAATCCCGGACAACCCGATGCTCAACATGCGGCCGAACTCGTTGATCTGGGGCGCCCGCTACGACCTGATGATGCAGGCTTTCGGAGGCCACGGCAGCTATGTCGAGGACCCGAAGGATCTGCGCGGCGCGCTCGACGAGGCAATGAGGTTCGACGGGCCGGCGCTGGTCAACGTCAAGCTCAGCCAAGGCTCGGAGCGGAAGGCGCAGGAGTTCCGCTGGCACAGCTAGACTTCCACCCCGACCCCTCGCCGTCCCGGGCTTGAACCTGGACGGCGAGGGGCTCGTGGCGGGTGCCGCGATACACCTGTCGTCGGCGACGCAGCGGCAGCGTGCAGCGCTGCGCTGGCGGCTATGCAGCGTTAGCCACGCGCAGCACCGGCCGCCGCCGTGCGACCCTCGTCGGCGCGGCCTTCCCCCGGTTCCCCGTCGGCGCTACACCTCGATCAACCCCTCGCTGCCCAACCCGGGAGAAAACGCGCCATGACCGACGCTTATATCTGCGACTTCGCCCGCACGCCGATCGGCCGCTATGCCGGCGCGCTGCGCGACGTGCGCACCGACGACCTCGCCGCGCATCCGATCCGGGTGCTGATGGAGCGCAACAAGCAAGTCGACTGGGACGCGCTGGAAGATTGTATCCTCGGCTGCGCCAACCAGGCTGGCGAGGACAACCGCAACGTCGCGCGCATGGCAGTGTTGCTGTCCGGCCTGCCCGCCAGCGTCCCCGGCGCCACCATCAACCGGCTGTGCGGCTCCGGCCTCGATGCCGTGGGTACTGCCGCCCGCGCCATCCGCGCCGGCGAGGCCGACCTGATGCTGGCCGGCGGCGTGGAGAGCATGACGCGGGCGCCGTTCGTCATGGGCAAGGCGACCGAAGCGTTCTCGCGCAGCAGCGAAATCTACGACACGACGATCGGCTGGCGCTTCGTCAACAAGCAGATGCAGAAGATCTACGGCACCGATGCCATGCCGGAAACCGGCGAGAACGTCGCCGAGGAATTCCAGATTTCCCGTCAGGATCAGGACAAATTCGCGCATCGCAGCCAGATGCGCGCCGCCAAGGCGCAGGCCGACGGTTTCTTCGCGCGCGAGATCGCTCCGGTCACCATCAAGGGACGCAAGGGCGACACCGTGGTGGACAAGGATGAGCACCCGCGCGCCGACACCACGTTGGAAGGCTTGGCCAAGCTCCGCACGCCGTTCCGCGAGCCCGGCACCGTCACCGCCGGCAATGCCTCGGGGGTGAACGACGGCGCCGCAGCACTGATCATTGCGTCCGCGGACGCCGTGCGCCGGCACGGTTTGACACCGCGTGCGCGGGTGGTGGCGATGGCGACCGCCGGCGTGCCGCCGCGCATCATGGGCATCGGCCCGGCGCCGGCCGTGCAGAAACTGTTGGAGAAGACCGGCCTGTCGATCGGCGACGTCGATATCATCGAACTGAACGAGGCTTTCGCCGCGCAGGGCCTGGCGGTAATGCGCCAGCTTGGCCTGGCGGACGATGCGGAGCATGTGAACCCGCATGGTGGTGCGATCGCGCTCGGGCATCCGCTCGGCATGTCCGGTGCGCGGCTCGCGTTGACCGCCGTGAATGCATTGGAGACACATGGCGGCAAGCGCGCCATTGCCACCATGTGCATCGGCGTCGGTCAGGGCATCGCGGCACTGATCGAACGGGTGTGACGCGAGACGAACCACGTTCACTCCCCCTCCCCTTGTGGAAGGGGGCCGGGGGGAGGGGTGCGTAAAGCCATGAACTGAGGCTGTACGCACCCCTCCCCCCGGCCGCCTCCCACAAGAGTGTTCTTTCTCGCACGCGGCCTAAACGACAGCCATGACGGCTAACGAGGGAAACGATGCGGCTTGGCGTATTCGACCACATGGATCGCGGCCCCGGGCCGCTTGACCAGTTCTTCGCCGATCGCATGCGGCTGATCGAAGCCTATGACCGCGCCGGCTTCTACGGCTATCACGTCGCCGAGCACCACGCGACGCCGCTGGGCGTCGCACCTTCCCCCGGCGTCTGGCTGGCAGCAATCGCACAGCGTACCACGCAACTGCGTTTCGGCGCCCTGGTCTATCTGCTCCCGCTCTATCATCCGCTGAAGTTGCTTGAAGAGATCTGCATGCTCGACCAGATGAGCCGCGGCCGTCTGCTGCTCGGCGTCGGCCGTGGCATTTCACCGATCGAGCTGCGCTATTACGGACTCGATCCGGCGCAGACGCCGGCGATGTATCAGGAAGCGTTGCAGGTCATCCTGCGCGGCATGACCTGCAAGGAGCTGACATTCGAAGGCAAATACTATCAATACCGCGACGTGCCGATGGAAATGGAACCGTACCAGAAACCGCATCCACCGTTGTGGTACGGCATCGGCCGGCTGGATGCGGTGCCGTGGGCGGTACAGCATCGTGTCAACGTCGTCGGCAATGTCACGGGGACCAAAATGCGTCCGCTCACCGACCGCTATCGCGCCGAATGGTCCTCCGCCGGCAACCCACCGCAAGACGTGCCGTTGATGGGTGTCGGCCGTCACGTCGTCGTCGCCGACACCGAACGCGAGGCACTTGAAGTGGCTCGCCGCGGCTACAGCAAATGGCGCGACAGCTTCCTGAAGCTATGGCGCAAGCACAACATGCAATTACCGAATCCCAACGCGCTGTTTCCCGAGACGTTCGAGGAAGCCGAAGCCGAAGGCCGCGCCGTCGCGGGGAAGCCCGACAAGGTGCGCGACTTCCTGCAACGCACCATCGACGACGGCGGCCTCAACTATCTGCTCAATCGCTTCGCCTTCGGCGACATCGGCGCCGATGAAGCCCTGCACTCGATCGATCTGTTCACCCGGCACGTGATGCCCGACTTGCATGAAGCGCGCGTGGAGGCCTGACCATGACAGCGGAATACGAAGTCTTTGCCATCCGTTACGCCACGCGCGAGGCGCGCCGGCACGAACACTTCATTGGCGGCGATCCGCATGACGGACCAATGCCGATGGACTACTTCGTCTGGGTGGCAAAGAACGCCGACCGCGCCGTGGTGATCGATATCGGCTTCACCGCGGAGAGCGGCGGCAAGCGCGGCCGCAAACTGACGCGCGACCCGATCGATGCCCTGGCGCTGGTCGGTGTGGACGCCGCTACGGTGCGCGATGTCATCCTTACGCATATGCACTACGACCATGTCGGGAATTTTCACAGATTCCCGCAAGCGCGGTTCCACTTGCAGGAACCGGAAATGCATTACGCCGTAGGCCGCTATATGAAGCACCGCCAGTTGGCGAAAAGCTTCGAGCCGGACGACGTCTGCGGCGTCGTGCGACTGAATTTTGACGGCCGCGTGGTGTACTATAATGGCGCCGCTGACGTACTGCCGGGCATCAGCGTCGTGCCGACCGGCGGCCATTCGGCCGGATTGCAATTCGTCAAGGTGAAAACCGCGCGAGGCATCGTGGTGCTGGCGTCCGACGTAACGCACTACTACGAGCACATGGAGACGGACCGGCCTTACACGACAGTGCTGCATGTCGGCGACATGCTGGAGGCGTTCGACACGCTGCGCGCCCATGCGCCGAGCCTTCAGCACATCGTGCCAGGCCACGACCCCGATGTGATGCGCCGCTATCCGCCGCCGAAGCCGGAATTGGCAGGCCTGGTGGTGCGGCTGGACGTGGCGCCGAGCCGATAGTTGGCGTTGGCCGCACGCGAACGAGCAGTTTTCCGGTCCGTTGACGAGGCACATGCCGCAACGGGGCGTGCCGCAAACAAGTGCGTGGTACCTCGTCAGCGTCCGTAGGCGTAACGCGTTGTGGCGCTCGGCCTGATGTCGTTGCTGTGAACCGCCACAGGCTCGGCGCGCAACGACTGCGGCGCGCCTTGTCCGGGCCACAGCCAATACGTATTGTCGCCGGCGCCATTCACTGCGACGACCTTGTGATTGCCGTGCGTATCGATCGCGTGGATCGTCACCCGGCTGAGCAAACCGCCTTGCAAGGCGCGCATGTCCTCCGCGGCTTCGAGCGCCGCGTCGGCCACGCTGGCACCACGCTTCATATAGAGCACTATGGACCGCGCTGTGCCGCAGCGGATGGTCATCTCTCCGGCGCCGGTGCAGGCCGCCGCGCCGTAGCGCGTGTCGGCGTAGCAGCCGGCACCGACAATCGGGCTGTCGCCGAGCCGGCCGGGGTATTTCCAGCCCCAACCGGAGGTGCTGGTGCCGCAACAGATGTCGCCGTGCGAATCCTGCGTGAGAAACACCGTGGTGTCGCGGCCCACTTCCGGGTCGATCGCGTGCCGGCAGAGCGGCGCCAGTTCCACGTCCGGCCAGGCGCGCTTTTGTTCCGGTGTTAGTTCGTTGTCGAACCACGCCTGCCAGGCTTCGTACGAATCCTCGATCAGGTTTTCCGCGGCTTCGGCGCCGATCTCACGCGCAAAGCGAGCAGCGCCGTTGCCCACGAGCAATTCGTGTGGCAGCCGGCGCATGATCTCGCGCGCGACGCTGACCGGGTGCAGGAAGCCTTGCAGAGCGCCGACCGCACCGCTGCGCAGTGTCGTGCCATCCATCATGCAGGCGTCGAGCTCCATCTCGCACAGCAGGTTCGGCCAGCCGCCGCGGCCGACAGTGCGCACCGACGGATCAGCTTCGATCAGGCGGATGCCGGCCTCGATCGCGTCGAGCGCGTGCGCGCCCTCGGACACGAGGCGCGCCGTGGTGGGAACACCGATTGTGCCTTCGTTATTGGTAAGGAGAATCATTGCGCGTAAGCCTTCCTGTCGTGGCGAGGAGCACAGCGACGCAGAAACCTCCCTATGTACGGAGCCGTCGCTCATCGTGCGTCGACCTTGTTCTTGTCGATGCAACAATCAGCGACCGCATTACGGAAGGTCTGTGCTGCAAGGCAGTAATCGTCGGTTCCCGAGAAGTCACCATATTGCGTGTTGCCTACGCTTATGACGGCGATCTTGTGTTTCAAGTTGGTCAGGTCGCTCGTGCGTCTCCCCGCCACGGAGTCGGCGTCCAGTTGCCAACGGCGGCTGGGAGAAGCGCTCGCCAGTCCTAGTTTTCGGGGGCACGGACAGTAATGGTATAGGCGTAGATTCCATTCCAAGCATCCGTTCCGCCAGTTACATTTCGCCTCGACACAACAAAACTGTCGGTTCCAGTGAATCCCGGCCTTGGCCGATAGAGAATAGCAGTACCTTGCACCGGATTTGAGCAATCCGGATCCTTCATCATTTGTACCTCAGTTCGAACCGAGCCATTAGCGGGTGGCGTCACCACGGTAATTTGCGCCGCCGCGTTCGGGTTGCACGCCCCACCGCTGGAGGGCCACCCGTTCGAGTGCGCGCCAACGCGAGTCTCCCTGTCTATGAGCACGCTCCGTGCAATAGTTCGGCGAGCGTCTTGTGCAGCGACACCTGTTGCTGCACAAGCAACCACGGAAAGCATGCACAGCATACAAGTGAACTTGATCACTGTTACCCTCCGTTTAGCAATGCGGCGCACGTGGACCATGTCAAATCACGCCCTCTTCCGCAAGCTTTTTGACGTCCGAGGCCGTCATGCCCAGCAGGTTGGTCAGCAGCCATTCATTGTCCTCGCCGTAGCCTGGTGCGCCACGATCGATCGGGCCACCGATATAGGCCGGCGTGCGGCCGAACTTCATCGGCAGTTCGTAAACCGGCCACGTGCCTATCTTGGTGCCGGTGACTTCGGTCAGCCATTTCAGGTGCCGCAGTTGCGGATCGCGGCCGCAACGGTCCTCGGCGTTCTGGCATACGCCGGCCGGCACCCCGGCGCGCTGCAAGCGGTCCATCAGGCCAAACGGCTCCTGCGACATCGTCCAGGATTCGACTGCCGCATCCAGCGCATTCTGATGTGCCAGGCGATCGGCCAACGTCGCGAAGCGCCTGTCTTCGAGCCATGCCCCCTGCCCTGTCACGTCCGCC
>Ga0181521_10004689_pt1 | contig 15492 bp, 10 predicted proteins | sample PEATcosm2014_Bin_32_FD_119764 | JGI IMG/M metagenome (GOLD analysis project Ga0181521, IMG submission 119764) | Peatland microbial communities from MTU Mesocosm Facility, Houghton, MI, USA - PEATcosm2014_Bin02_60_metaG | ecosystem: Environmental > Terrestrial > Soil > Wetlands > Peat | place...
CATAGGTGCGCCCGGAACAGTGTCAACGCGTCCATTTCCGACAATCTGCGTAAACCCGGTTCCGGACGGGTCGGCGCCAGGCACGGTTACGGTCAGGAAGGGACCGCTCTGGAAGAGAAGCATTCCAGCCAACTCCCATCCCTGCACAATCGGATTTCCGAACCGGCCGGCGCTCAGGCGCCCCTTGCCGAACGGCAACTGATAGAGGAAGGTGGAAAGTACCCGGTTCCGGCGCGTGTACGCTACATTTCCATAATCGAGGTTGGGCTGGTTGACGTAAGTGGATATGCCGCCTGCTTCCGTTGCGAAAGCGGAAGGATTATAACCTTGCGCATCGGAGAGATTCTTCGCGAATGTGTAGCTGAACAGATACTGCAGGCCGCCCGAAAATCTCTTGCTGATCGCGGCTGTTAACGCATCGTAATTCTGTCTGCCGTCGCTGACCTCGGACTCCACTTCCCCGAACAACGGATACTGGAGGAACTTGCTGGCCGCGGTGAACCCCAAGGTGTTCGGCGCCAGCTGCCCCAGATTTTCCTGCACTCCCAAGTCGTAGCCGTGATTGCCGTCATAAGACACCCGCAGACCGGTATTGAATCCCAAGTCGCGCTCGATCGTAATATCCCACTCCGCGACATGGCCTTCCTGGTAGTGGAGATCGCTCGCCTGCTGGAAGAACTGGCTTCCGGCGACCGCAAGATTGGATGGGAAAGGATCGGGGAACGACAGGGCCGGCTGTCCGTTGACAATGGTGTTGTTGTAGAAGCCCTGGTCGGCGCTGTGGATCGCATAGCCCGCGCCCAGAAGCGTTCCCAGCGGCACTTCGATGAATATGCCGATGCCGCCGCGGATCACTGTTTTGCCATCCGCCGTGGCGCGCCAGGCCGCGCCGAATCTTGGCGCGAAATCGGTCTTGTTCGTGTAATGGAGATTGTTGGGAAGCCCCACCTGGGACGCCTGCAGGATTGGCGTCGGCGCGATTGAGGCCGCGAAGCCAGGATTGAGAATGCTGAGCCCACCGTCCGGTATGACCACCGCGCCGAGCACCGATTGCCCGTTCACGATCGACTGATAGTTCGGGAGGAAATTCGAAATATTGAGGTCGTGGTCGTAAAACTTCGGGTGCAGTTCATATCGCAGCCCGTAGTTGAGCGTCAGCCTCGGTGTTACTTTCCAGTCGTCCTGTACGTAGAACGCATACGCCGGATCGTAGCCGGAGAGCAAAGGCTGCGTCGTTGTATCGAGATATGTTTTGTCGGGTATCCCCAGCAGGAAGGCGCCGAAGGGATTGCCGATATATGCGCCGGAAGCGCCCAGAGTCCCCGTCACCGCGCCGTTGTAGTTGTATTGGCCCAGTTCATAGCTGCCATACACACCCGCGGAATGGCCAGTCAGGTAGCGGTAATCGCCGCCGCCTTTGATCGTATGATGGCCCTTGATCCAAGTCAGATTGTCCAGGATCTGGAAGGTCCCGTTAGTTGCATGACCCGACGAGGTTCCACCGGTAGGCTGGAACCCGGCGATATTGAAATTCGGCACGGCGTCGCCGGCCGAAAAGCCCGACGCGGGGGGTAGACCCACCAAACCGAGCTCACTCTCTATCTGGGGCGCTGGTACGCCGAAAGTTGTAGCCGTATGATTCCCACTGAAGCCGCCGCGCATTTCATTGATGAGAGTGGGAGAGATGACGTAGTTCCAGGCGGCCGTGAACCCGAAGTCTATCTCAGGTTCCGAAAATGGGCCAAGAAGCGCGGATCCGGCCGGCGATCCGCCGGGTGTCGGCACGATTTCCACGCTCCGTATCTTATAGTTGCCGCGGGCGAACACGGTCTGTTTGGAAGTGATGACCTGGTCCAGCCGAAGGTCCGCCTGATCGCTGGAAATGGGCGATGGCAGGTTAGCTACGTAGTTGTTGACCAGCGAGTTGGCGGGCCCCGTGTTGGGCAAAGGGAACAGATACGTGAGAGCCTTCAGCGAGATCGGCGAAATCTGACTGAACGGAATCTGGTTGCCCGGATATTGGATGCCCGTTCCGGGTTCGTAGACCGGCGTAGAATAGCCCGACAAGTTGCCCGTCCGCAGCGCGAGAGAAGGAACGGTTTCGACAACATTTGTTTGTTTCGGCAAACGAAGGCCTTCATAACTGGCGAAGAAGAACGTTTTGTCTTTCCAGATCTTTCCGCCGGCGTAAGCGCCAAAGTCGTTCATCTTTATTGCCGTCTTGGTCGCGCTGAATGTATTTCGCGCGTTCAGAACGGTGTTCTGAAGGTTCTCAAAAACGCCGCCATGATAGCTGTTCGTTCCGCTCTTTGAAATCGTAGTGACGTCGCTGATGCCTCCGTACTCCGCGGAATTGTTAATCTCGCTGACCCGGATTTCGGCAATGGAGTTGAATGAAGGAAAGAGTTCAGTCAGCGGACCGTTGGACCGCGGCCCCATGCTGCTGATGCCATCAATGCTCAGCTGAACCATGGAAGGCTTCGTTCCTGCCACGGAGATGTTGCCGCTGGCATCCGTCTGCACTCCAGGCTGGGTGGTCAGAGTGGACATGGGGCTGGTCGAGCCGCTGCTTCGGGTTGCGATAGCGATGGGAAGATCCACCAGCTCACGGCCCGTTTTCGTTTCCGCAATATTGGAGACTTCGGTATTGATTACATTGGCGTCGGTCTCGACATTCACCTCTTGAGCGGTTCCGGCCAGAGCCATCTGTCCATCTATGCGCGCGGTCTGACGGGCCGTGAGTTCAGTCTGATAGACGAACGGCTGAAACCCTGCCGCTTCTATCGTGATCTTGTAAGTGCCGGGTTCCAGATTCGGAACGGAATAAGCTCCCGCGGCGTCGGTTACAGTCGCGCGACTGGCGTCAGTACCGGTATTCTGGATGGTAACCTTGGATTGCGCCACCACCGCGCCGGAGGGATCCCGTACAGTCCCGAGGATAGATCCGAACGTAGACTGCGCCACCGCCGCGCTCGACCCAAGCAGGATAAGTGCCGTTGTTCCAACTAAAAAACGTAGTCCTGAAAGCCTGAAGCCTCTATCGAAGAACCTAAGACTCGTCATATTATGTTTGTCCCTCTTAATTGGATTGAAAACCTCTGGTATCTCAGCGCTTGTTCGGGAGCGACGCCACACAACAAACACTTCCGGATCTCGAAACGTGGGAGAGAGCAACACTGCGAGCGAAACCGGATTCTAAATCCAGCCCGCGACTCAAAATGTGAAGGCTAAGTTACTGCAAACGAAGCAGCTGGCTCACGGCAGTCTCAACTTCTCGGTCGAGAACAACTACCGACGGCTTGGGCAAGCCGGACAGGAAACAAGAAGCAAGTGCGATCATCATAGCATGGCTACCTTAGCCAGGAGGGGAAAATACCCTATAGAATCATTTTATTGGGATAATCCGAATGTTCCCGAATCAAGCATAACGATTTGATCCTCAATTGGGTTTTCTCACCGCTTGGCGTTCTCTTCGGCCCGGGCGCCGGCGAGAATCCCCTGCATCGCATAATTACCCTCGTTGCAGGCGTACTCCAACACCGGACCCGCAGCCCTCGTCATTGGGATCTGGACGGTCCAGGGTTTTACGAAACTTGCGGGATCGTCAACGGTGAATTCATACGTCAGTGACTCCGGTCCGGTGCGGGTGAAGCGTTCGACCAAGTGCAGATTCTCGCCGGATCCTCTGAAGTTCGTCTTGTCGGTGAAGTTAGTCGAGTCGACGACCAGCGTGTCCCCTTCCCAATGGCCGCGCGGATCCCCCAACCATTGGCGGACATTCGAAGGTAAGTGCGGACTTCCGTCCGTTGGAATTGTGCGTGCATCGTGAATCATCTCGGAGATTACGGTCACGTAACCCCGGCCCTGCACGATTTGGTAGTTACTGTTGTAACCAACCGGCATCATGGGCGGACCCGCGGCGGGCCACAAGATGCAGCGCTCCTGTAAAGAGCGGTCCTCCGGCCCGTCTGCCGGGTGCAGGCGCCGCGCCTCCGCCCGGACTGCGGCCCTCCGCTGGGCTTCGGGCGTGAGGGCTGGAATTCGTCCGTCGGGCGGATCCACGATCAGCGAAGTTCGCAGGGTTGGAACGACCTTCGTTCCGCTCTCCCGCCAAAAATTGTTGTAGGCGCGCGCGACGTCAGCTTCGGCGCCGCCATCGCGACGGTCGGAGTTACCGTTTTCGATCATCCTTTTCGCGTATTGGGCCGCTTGTTCTTTCGTGAAGAACTGCTGGTTTCCCAACTCGGCGGGCCGCTCGAGCGGCGTCACAGTGGCGTTGGTCCAGACGCCCTGAAGGTCAGGCTTTCCTTCCGGCGTGCGCGGCGACTGGCCGGCTAATGGCAGAGCCGCGAGAAAGGTGGAAATCGCCGCAATAGTGATCCAGGACGTCTTCATTGGGGCCTCGATCTGCCTTGCGGCGGTCTTACTTGCCGTCATGTTGCTCTTTGCCCGACTGTTCTTCCGAACCCTGACTCCCGACAAACAGCTTCTTCCCATCGGCCAGCGTGATGTCCCGGCCGTTCGCCCGGTAGCTTCCGTCCTTGGCCGCATAGCCGTCCACCACGACCTCGGTTCCCTCCGGAATACTGCTCTTGGTCAGCCCCCGCCGGATCAGCGCATTGGGACTGCCTCCCTCGACCATCCAACTCGTCACCTTTCCGTCCGCATCGGGAACATCGATATGAATCCACGAGTGAGGGTTGATCCATTCCACCTTTGTTACCTTTCCGCGGAGCTTAACCGGTTTCGCGGAATCGAACTCGGCGGCAAAAGAATGATGGGCCCAGGCAGGTGCGGCTAGAAGCATGCCGGCGCCAAGAAAAGCTGCTGGATTGATTCGCATATTATCCTCTCTCGCAGTCTCAATCTGGAACAGGACGCCTCGGGAAACACGATGTCCCAAGACCAATCCGGACCTTGCGCCGGCGAATCAGACGAGGATTTGTCTTTTGTACCAGACGCCTGGCATCAAGTCAATGGCCCGAATCCGAACATGCCCGGAGCCGAACTCAGGCGGCGGATCACTTTTTGAAGATAACGCCGTCCTTCATCACGAACGCGACCTTTTGCAGAGCTGTGATGTCAGTTAACGGATTTCCCGGTACAGCGATAATATCGGCGTAATAGCCGGCCTTGAGGGCGCCGATTTGTCCGTCCCATCCGAGCAGCTTCGCGCCGTTCAACAGCCCGGCTTGCATGGCTGCCAGAGGCGTCATTCCGTACTTAACCATCGAGACATATTCGCGGGCCTGCGTGCCGTGCGGGAACGGTCCCACGTCGGAGCCCGCTGCCATCGGCACTCCGGCGGCCAGTTGCTTGCGGAACTGGGTAATGTGGAAGTCCAGCGACTCGTGGCGGGCCGGAGTTTTCGACTCTTCGGCGAAGTATTCGGAAATCGCAAAAGTAGGCACGGCGCAGATCTGCTTGTCGTGCATAAGTCGCATCGTCTCGTCCGACAGGAAGTAGGCGTGGTCCACCGATGAAACGCCGGCCTTTACGGCGTAGCCGGTGCCGGGTTCTCCCGTCGCATGTACGGCCACGCGTTTGCCGGAGCGTGCAGCTTCCTGGACCGCGGTTGTAATTTCGGCCTCGGTGTATTGATAGATGCTGCTGTAGACGCCGTTGCGCAGAGTATCGCGGCCGGTTTCGTAGATTTTGATGAAGTCCGCGCCTTCCTTAAACTGCTGCCGGATTACGGCAACAAGCTCCTGCGCGTTATTGGCGTACGTGGCATTCGAGAAAATATGCTGCTCGGGATTGTAGTTAATGGCGTCTTCATGCCCGCCAAGAATACTCACCGCATTGCCGCTGATGCGCAAGCGCGGTCCCGGGACCAGTCCCTTGTTAATGGCGTTACGGACCGCGGTGTCGGCCGAGCCGGCGCCTTCGGTACCCATGTCACGTTCCGCGGTAAATCCCGCCATCAGATCGTCTCTCGCGTTCAGAACCGCCGTTATGGTGCGCTGGGGAACCGATTCCTGAACGGTTTGAAGGTCTTCCGCGCCGGGGTGAAGGAACAAATGGACGTGCACATCGATAAGGCCGGGCAGAAGAGTACGGTCCCCAAAGTCGATTGTTTGGGATCCGGCCTCATGAGTGACGCTCGGACCGACTTCGACAATGCGCTCGCCCCGTACGAGGATTTCCCCCGGTGCGATCATTTTCCCCGATTCAATATCGAGTATCCGGGCCGCGTGGAGGACGATTGGCTGCGGCGGATTTTGGGCGAAGGCCAAACTGCAACCGAGTATCGCAAGGGCTGGGATACGCATAATGGGAAAAATGATAGCGCGACGGCGGAGGTTTTGTCACGCGGAAATTTGCGCCGCCCGCTCCGTTCCCTCAAAGCGCCTGATGACAATGAGGTTCTCATCACGCTAAGTCTGGAAGGGGCGCTAAAGGAGCCTTATCAGTTGAAGTTTCTGTTTATAAGACCCGGGAGACGTGATATTCTCTCTGCAAAAGGAGTAAGCCAATGGAGCCAACCAGACCCAAACTGCCGAGCGAGGCCATAGCACTCTATAACCTCTTTATTCACGGCGAGATCAGTCGCCGGGACTTTATGGACGGTGTGCAGCGATTTGCTATCGGCGGTTTGGCAGTCGCAACGATTGTCGAATCTTTAATGCCGAACTACGCTCTGGGGCAGCAGGTGTCCAGGACGGATGACCGGATCAAAGCTACTTACGAGACCGTTCCGTCGCCGCAAGGGAACGGAAGCATCAAAGGATATCTCGTCCGGCCTGTCAGTGCCGACACGCGAGCCGCGACGCCGGCGAAACTGCCCGGTGTCATCGTTGTCCACGAGAATCGAGGTTTGAATCCTCATATCGAGGACATCGCGCGGCGGTTCGCCCTCCAGAACTTCATGGCGTTCGCGCCGGACGGACTCACCTCTCTTGGCGGCTTTCCCGGTGACGACTACAGAGGGGGCCAGTTGTTCAACAAAGTCGACGGCAAGAAGATGACCGAAGATATGGTGGCCTCCGCGATGTGGCTGAAATCGCGCGCCGACTGCACCGGCAAGATCTGCGCCACGGGTTTCTGTTACGGGGGCGGCATCGCCAATACCCTGGCCTTCCGGCTGGGAGCGGATTTATCGGCTGCTGCGCCGTTTTACGGCGCTGTTCCCGCCAAGGAGGACATTCCGAAGATCAAGGGGGCGATTCTGGTCCATCACGGGGAACTCGACACGCGGCTGGCGGCGACGTGGCCGGCATACGACGCAGCCTTAAAGGAAGCAAACGTTCCCCACGAAGGCTATATTTACCCCGGCGCCGTTCACGGCTTCAATTGCGATGCGACTCCGGAACGCTACAACAAAGCCGCCGCAGACCTTGCCTGGCAGCGGACGATCGACTGGTTTAACAAATACGCGCGCGCCTGATCAGATCGTCAGAACCTTGGTTATCGTTACGCCCTTCGCTGAATGTAGTCGCGCCGCTGGTCGGCGTTGAGATCGCCTGCCGTCAGGACCCGCACGCTTTCTTCACTCTCTATTACGACCACGGAAAGCACACGGCCCGCATTGGTTTCGCCGTAGTAGACATAGCTGAAGTCTCCCTCAACGTCCTGCTCGAGGACGGGAATCGGATTGTTGAGGAGCGCCTGCTCTATCTCCTCGCGTTCGATCCGTTGCGTCCGGATTTTGCTCAGGTTGTCCCGATCCCATTCGAATTTCGGCATTTGCTAATTCTAAGTCGTCTATTCGCGCATCGTCTATCGCGGTGGCCCCAGGTAGCGCTTACGCATTTTCGCCACGATTGTGAACTCCGGATCCACTACGTTCGAGACCTCATACTCCATTCCCTGGCCGAGCAGTAGGCTGGCGCCGCGTTCGTCGAATCCGTAACTCTCCATGAGCCAGCGCATCAGCTCGGTAGTCGCGTGCTGCAGGGCTTCATTGAGGGCTCGGGAACTGCCGAGCACCATGATGAAGTCCTGGTTTTCGAGGCGCGGCCAGTTAATCTTTTTCCTTTTGATCAGGTCGACGGAAAACTCAACGTCGAGCGACGTTTCAATGGCGCTGCCGACCACCTCGCCATCTCCCTGCCGCGCGTGGCCGTCACCCAGAAAGAGCAGCGCCCCAGGCTCGAAGACCGGCAGCATCAAAGTTACGCCCGCGCCCATGCCGTTGTAGTCCATGTTGCCGCCGAAGTTGTCCGGAAAACTGGTGGGTATGGCAGCCTTGTTGGCCGGCGCCGTGGCGACGCAGCCCAGCATGGGCCGGAGGGGCAACTCGATGCGCGGCCCTTTGAACTCACCGGGATCCATATAGGCGATTCCTTTTTGCTTATCGATGTGCCACGTCGCCTGCTTAGGCTCTCGCAGTGCTTCCAGGCGTAAGAAGCCGGGGTCGGCGGTGTAGGGCGCCAACAGGGATGCGGAATAGCCAGTAGGGCGATTGGTCTCCAGACGCAGCAAATGGACCACGAGAGTGTCGCCTGGCTCGGCGCCTTCGATGTAGAACGGGCCTGTCTCCGGATTGGGTCCCTGGCCTCGCTGCACACCAGCGGAGTCAACGCCGCGCGCGTCGATCGTGTAAGTTACCACGCGATCGCCCGGCTTGATACGAAGCGCGGGTTCGTGAGCGCCGGAGAAGGTGTTGTAAAACTTCGCGGGTTCAAACCGATGGGTTTCAGCGAAACCGGCAGCAGCCAGCGCGAGCGTCAGTAATAACTTCATCGAAGCCTCCGGTGTGCACTAAAGCCAACGGTTGGGGCGCAGGCTCACCCGATGCGAGTTGAAACGGGAACCGGCCGACAGTCCCGCATACCCGCAGGGACTTGCGTGTTTTCGGAAATTTTCAGATGGAGCCGACGTGGCAGGCAGCCGGGCAATGTGACGGGAAATGCCCGGAGCAAATTCCAGATTCAACGAAGCTACCACGATGTCGCGGAACGTGTCAATCGCGATTTACCCGGCCCCAGGAAAGGTTGTATAGTGGCTCATGGGAATTTGCACCTGGCGAATTTTCGCCGCGCTGATTTTCCTGAGTGCCGCGACAGGATCGGCCCAGCAGGCAAGACTTACCCCAGATGTCCCGCCCATCGTGCAGCCGGGTGCACCGGGGCAAAGCGGCAAGATCCTTTCGCCGGCGACTGCCGGCCCACCTTTGCGGGCGCCTGCGGAGGCCGACGTCAGCTTCATGCAGGGCATGATCATGCACCATTCGCAGGCAGTCGAGATGACCGATCTGTTGCGCACGCGGAGCCGCAACAAAGACCTCCAGGCCTTGGGCAGGCGCATCAGTATCTCGCAGACCGACGAGATGAAATACATGCAGCAGTGGCTTGAGGATCGCGGCCAGCCGGTGTCCATGGGCGGGATGAAAGGTATGGGCACGATGGATCACGGCTCCATGCACAGCATGAATATGAGTTCCATGCCGCCGATGCCCGGCATGTTGACCCCCCAGCAGATGCAGGCCCTGTCGCAGGCGACCGGCCGCGCATTCGATCACTTGTTTTTAACTGGCATGATTCAGCATCACACTGGAGCCCTGGTGATGGTGCGGGATCTCTTCGATACGCCAGGAGCCGGCCAGGATGCCGTGCTGTTCGACTTCGCCACCGATGTGGATAACACACAACGCGCGGAGATTAACATCATGCAGGGCATGCTGCTCAAGGAGAAAAAATGATTCAGCAACGAACTCCCCGGCTTTCGCGACGTGCTGCGAGCATCAGTGCCCTGACCGTCTCCCTTTCACTGTCTCTCTCTTTGCCGGTGCTCTGCGCCGCGCAAACCGCCGCGCCTGTATCGCCCAAATCCACGGTTTATACCAATCCGCGCGCTTCATCCGACGATCCGCGCATAGGACTCAAGGCGGGATTGTACGACGCCGGCGAAGCAGCGTTCGGCATGGAACGGCTCGCCTCCCTGCCGAAGCCGCCCGGCTTCGCCCCCGGCGATGCCTTCGCATCCCCCGCCCCTCCGGATCCGGCGCCGGCTGAGGGTGGTGGGACTCCTGCACGCCCGCCCGCAGTTCAATACGGCTCCGTCAACTCGGACCTGGCCTTCAGCGGCAACCATCTTTTCGTGGGGAACTATAACGGCATCAACACGTACGACATCGACAACCCGGCGAAGTTTAAGCTGCGGGCTTCGTTGGTGTGCCCGGGCGGTCAGGGAGACGTCTCGGTGTATGGCCATCTGCTCTTCATGTCGGCGGAGGCGGTAAATGGACGCATCGACTGCGGCACCCAGGGAATACCGCTGCCGCCCGGTTATGTCGCGCCTCCGCCTCCGCCCCCGGCGCCCGTCATCCCAGGAGTCGAGCCGGAACGCCCGCCGCGGCCGCTTCCACCTGCCAGCCCGGACCGGTTCCGCGGCGTGCGCATCTTCGATATCAGCGACCTCTCGAATCCGAGACAGGTCGCCGCCGTGCAGAGTTGCCGCGGCTCCCACACTCATACGCTCCTGATCGATCCCAAAGACAAGGACAATGTGTATATCTATATCTCCGGAACCGGAAGCGTTCGTCAGCCCGAAGAACTGGCGGGGTGCTCGGGCGGGGACGATCCCACGGTCAATCCCAGCACTGCCCTGTTCAGGATCGATATCATCAAGGTGCCGCTGGCGCATCCGGAGCAGGCGAAAATCGTTTCCAGTCCCCGCATTTTTACCGATGCGCAAACCGGAGCCATCAACGGCCTCTGGAAACGCGGCAACCACGGCACCGGCACCCAGACCACATCGGGTACGGATAAGTGCCACGACATCACGGTGTACTCGGCCGTCGGGCTGGCCGCGGGGGCGTGTTCCGGCAATGGAATTTTGCTGGATATATCCAACCCCGTGAATCCTGTCCGCATCGACGCCGTAAGCGATCCGAACTACTCCTTCTGGCATTCAGCCAACTTCAACAATGCCGGCACCAAGGTACTGTTCACGGACGAGTGGGGCGGCGGCGGACAACCCCGTTGCCGCGCGACCGATCCCATGAACTGGGGCGCCGATGCCATCTTCGACCTCTCGAAGGGCAAGCTGACGCTCGCGTCGTATTACAAGATGCCGGCTCCGCAGACGGAAAACGAGAACTGCGTGGCCCACAATGGATCGCTGATCCCGATTCCCGGACGTGACGTCCTGGTGCAGTCATGGTACCAGGGTGGCATCTCGGTGGTGGATTTTACCGATACCGCGCATCCTTTCGAGATCGCTTACTTCGATCGTGGACCGGTGGACGGCTCAAAGCGCGGGATGGGCGGGCAGTGGTCGACTTATTGGTACAACGGTTATATCTATGGTTCGGAGATTGCGCGCGGCGTCGACGTATTCAAGCTGGTCCCCAACAAGTTCATCACGCAAAACGAGATCGACGCTTCCAATCAGGTGCATTTCGACGAGCTCAATGTTCAGAACCAGCCGAAAATTACCTGGCCGGCAAATTTCGTGGTTGCCCGCGCTTATCTCGACCAGCTGACCCGCGGCGGCGCTCTTGCGCCCGAACGGATTGCAGCGCTGAACGCCGCCATCGCCAGAGTGGAAGCTTCGCATTCCGACCGTAAAGGAGTCGCCCAACTCAAGGCCATGGCGGTGAGCCTCGACAAGGACGCGGGCGCGGCGAAGACACCGGCGGACGCGGAGCGCATGCGCGCATTGGCGGCAATAATAAAACAGAGCGGGACTTAAGACCCGGAAAGGTTATGCCGCAAGCAGGCACTTAGATTGGAGTAGGTCTCCGCCGGCATCCCCTTACTATCGCGGATGGGAGGGGCGGCGCGATCTATGGCTTTGCCAGCAGTTCCGCTCGCAAACTTGTCCGGGCTTCGCTTACTTGCAAATTCTGACTCCCGGACCCGCGTCCGTTGCCGTGAGGATTGTACGGGTGGGGCGAAGTTTAACTTCTGATTGGAGAAGAGGGAAGGAATGAAACCAAGACTGCGTTCGCTTCTTTGTTGCCTTGTTCCGTGGGTCGGCGCACCCGCGCTTTGGGCGGGTGAATTCACTCTGCCCGCGACCCCCTCGACAGTGGTCTGGGGATATTATTCTTCGCAAACCAAACCGGCCGTGACCGTCAAGTCGGGAGATACGGTGCGGATGCAAACGCTTTCAACCTGCGCGCCGGAGCGGATGCAGGCGGCGGGCGTTCCGGTGCCGCCATACGATCTGGACATTCATGAGCAGGTAAAGGATAAAGGCCCCGGCGGCCATATTCTGACGGGTCCGGTCGCCATCGAAGACGCGGAGCCGGGGGACGTTCTCGAGGTCCGGATTCAGAAGATCGACATCGACGTTCCGTTTGCGTGCAACAGTTTCGGTCCGGGGCGCGGCTTCCTGCCCAACGACTTTCCTTACGGCCGCACGAAAATAATTCCATTGGACCTGATGCACATGATCGGGAGGTTCGGGCCTGGTATCAACATTCCGCTGCGTCCGTTTTTCGGCAGCATGGGAGTGGCACCGGCCGGCGGCGGGCGCCTGAGCAGCGGGCCGCCGTGGATGCATGCGGGCAACATGGACAACAAGGAACTGGTCGCGGGCACGACGCTGTACATCCCGGTTCTTGCGAAGGGAGCGATGTTCGAGGCCGGTGACGGTCATGCCGGACAGGGTAACGGCGAAGTAGACATCACGGCCATGGAAACCTGGTTGACGGGAACGTTCCGGTTTATCGTTCACAAGGATCAACATCTGCTGTGGCCGCGGGCGGAGACTCCCACCAGTTACATTTCGATGGGATTCGACGAAGATCTCAAGGTCGCTGCCGAGATGGCCGTTCGGAACATGATCGATTTTCTGGTCACTGAAAAGCATTTGAGCAGGGACGACGCCTATGCGCTGACGAGCGTGGCCGTCGACGTCGATATCACCCAGTTGGTAGACGGCAAAGTGGGCGTGCACGCGATGTGCCCGAAAAACATTTTCGACCAGAAGTAGCGGGCTGTTTCCCGTCGGAAAGCTTTGCGCCCGTCGGTTGCGCGATGGCTCCGAGCGTCGTTTGGGCGGCATTCAGACCCAGACGAAAATCATAACCCGCTTCGACGTGGCGAGAGTCTTGAAGAAGCCGGGAAGCGCGGCCAATCCGCTTATGCCGCCGCGTTCCGAATGGCAACACTGGTCCCGATCGCCGGATACCTTATTGGGCTGTTACTGAGCGGGACTCGGCGATCGAAGGTTTCGCTTAATCGCGCTTGACGAGGGGGCCGAGCCCGAATGTACGCCCCAGCCGGAGCCATTTCGACTGAGCAATTTTGTGCCGTTCGGCGTCGAACGAGCCGATCTCCCCCCGGAGCCTTTCGATCTCCCGTAAGCCGCTCGCAATCTGCGATTCCAGATTGCGGACCCATTCCAACCGGATCAGCGCTTCCCGATCGAGGGCTGCGATCCGCGCTTCGTATGCGGCCTGAATGTTGCTGAGTTCTTCCTGAAGCAATCCGATCCTTTCGCGGGCCTGTTTCAGCTCCGCGCCCAGCCGCTCGGCCCACTCGTTCTGCCGGTGCAATTCGGCAAGCAGATCCTCGTGGGCATGGTGCAGCACCGCATGGCTTTCCTCGACTTCTTTCAGCCATTCCGTCTTCAACTTCAATTCGGAATCCAGCAGGGCGATGTGATGTTCGCGCTCGCGCAGTAAGTTGCCGGCCTCAGGCAACCACGCAAACGCACCCGTGTCGGCGATCTGCGACAGGCTGCACACGGCCAGAAGGAAGTGCGCATTTTCCGGATTCGAGCCGCCGGGCGCATCCAGCGCGCCCCGCGATGGCGTCTCCGGAACGAACGCGATGGCTTCGGAATGATTCTGACTCCACAAACGAACGTGCGGGAATACGGCCGTCAGGGCTGCCCGGAATTCGCCGCTTTCGAACTCATGCGCATGGAAGGGATTGGGCCCGGCGGTGGCGCGCGTTTCCGCGTAACAGGCTTTGTTCGGCGTGGACACAATCAGCAGTCCCGCCGGCCGCAGAACGCGGCGCGCCTCCTCGATCATCCGCGGCCATTTCTCCAGGTGTTCAATCACCTCGAAAGCCACTACCAGATCGAACGCGCCATCCGCGAACGGAACCGCTTCACAGGCCGCCTGGAGGAAGCGGACGCGCGGTGCGCCGAAAGTATCCGCGGCGTGCCTCACGGCGTCCGCCGACAAGTCGATTCCCACCACGCTCGCCGCTTCGCCGAGCTCCGCGCTCCCATATCCCGCTCCGCATCCGGCATCGAGGACATCGGCGCCGGCCGCGAAACATGCCGCGAATCGATAGCGCGCCACGTGCTCGTTCAGCAGATTTGGCTCGACGAGCCCGGGAACCACGCGCTCGCCCGTGAATTCAAGCAATCCGCGACTCCAACGGTTCCGTCAGGCTCGAATACAACGGCATTCACGCAAATTTCATTTTATCGCGCGCTGAGGGAGGCCGGCACTCAAAACTGAAAGTAAACAAATGGGATTGTAACGTCGGTCACACCGCTCAAACCAGTCGAGCTTTTCTTCCACAACGGCGACCACGAGCGACAACCCCACCAGGCCCAGTTGCCAGGGGGTAAGAAGCGACCGCCCGCGCCAGTTTCCGAACACGTTTGACGAGAGGCCTCAGTAGACAACGATGCGATCCAAGTCGATATAGAAATCCGTCGCCGCATCGCTCTTTTCCGGCAGCGCCCGGATGTCGATCACATGGCGGCCCGGCGGGAGGCCGCGCACGGAACTGCGGGATTGCCACTCGATCCCCGGGCTGTAGAGGTCGAACTTCGTCTTCGGCTTCCCATCCACCAGAATCTCCGCGCGGCCGCGGTTGTAAGCCCTGGCGTGGATGTAATCGAAACCCGTGCCCTCCATGGCGAAACAGGCGGTCGAGCCTGGAACATTCGAAAAGGTAATGCTTTGTCCGAAGGCCGCGGTGAATTGCCGGCTGGCGGTCCACTTGCCGGCGAAGACAATACGCGGATCGGATTCGTCGTAATTGCCACGCCGCAGGGTCTCACCGGGAGAGCAAATGGGTATCGGGATCTCCCGCAGCGCGCCCTCGCAGTCGGGCCGCAGCTTCATGGCGACGAAGGGGCCGGCGGCGAATTCGGGGACGCCGCAGGCGGAAATCAGCTCCGTCACGGCTTCCTGGCGATCGGTATGGCGCCGGTCGACCACCATTTCGGCGATGCCGTCGCGGGAGAAGAGCCGGTAGAGGCCGTCCGGCAGATGCGTGGCCTGCACCTGCATGGTGAACGAATAGTCATGCCAGTGGTTGGCGTACACCGGCGCGATGAGACCGGCGATGTAGGAACCGTCGGTAAACACAACAGGTTTCGTCCGGTTATTCCGGTTGATCCACGCGATCACCTCGCGCACGGCGCCCGATGTGGTGTGCATATAAGTGGCACGGCCGGAAGCGGAGAACAGCGGCGCGGAATAGAAGTCGCGGTTATACCAGTCGGCGCACGGAAGAAACCAGACGTTGAAAGACGCGGCAGCCAGACCTGCGGCGAGCGCGGCGCGATACACCAGCGGCTGCCGGTCGCGCACCCACGAAAGCGCCGCGGCCGCGCCCAGCGTGAGCG
>Ga0181521_10004691_pt1 | contig 15488 bp, 18 predicted proteins | sample PEATcosm2014_Bin_32_FD_119764 | JGI IMG/M metagenome (GOLD analysis project Ga0181521, IMG submission 119764) | Peatland microbial communities from MTU Mesocosm Facility, Houghton, MI, USA - PEATcosm2014_Bin02_60_metaG | ecosystem: Environmental > Terrestrial > Soil > Wetlands > Peat | place...
CTGCTCTTCATCGACAACATTTTCCGTTTCACGCAGGCCGGCTCGGAAGTATCGGCGCTGCTGGGCCGCATGCCCTCGGCGGTGGGATATCAGCCCAACCTGGCCACCGAAATGGGCGAGTTGCAGGAGCGCATCACCTCCACCAAGAACGGCTCCATCACCTCGGTGCAGGCGATTTACGTGCCCGCGGACGATTACACCGACCCCGCGCCCGCCACCGCCTTCGCCCACCTCGACGCCACCACCAACCTCTCGCGCGCCATCTCCGAGCTGGGCATCTATCCGGCCGTGGATCCGCTGGCCTCCACTTCCCGCATTTTGGACCCGCGCGTGATCGGCCCGGAGCACTACGACACGGCGTCGGCCGTAAAAAGCGTCCTCCAGCGGTACAAAGACCTGCAAGACATCATCGCCATTCTGGGCATCGACGAGCTTTCGGATGAAGACAAGCTGACCGTGGCGCGCGCCCGCAAGATCCAGAAATTCCTTTCCCAGCCCTTCCACGTGGCCGAGCAGTTCACCGGGGTGCCGGGCCGCTACGTGAAGCTGGCCGACACCATCCGCGGCTTCCGCGAGATTGTGGACGGCAAGCACGACGACGTTCCCGAGCAGGCCTTCTACATGGTGGGAACCATCGAGGAAGTGCTGGAGAGCGCCGAGGCGCTGAAGAAGGCCTGACCATGCCGGACTCTCTCGAACTGGAAGTGGCCACGCCCGAGCGCCTGATGGTGCGCGAGGACGTAACCGAAGTGCAGGTGCCCGGCAAGAACGGCTATATGGGGATTCTGCCCGGCCACGCGGCCTTGCTGAGCCAGTTGGGAAGTGGTGTGCTGGATTATGTCGCGGGCGGCCAGCGGCGGTATCTGGCCGTGGCCGGCGGATTTCTGGAAGTGCTGCCCGGCCATGTGCGCGTGCTGGCGGATGTGGCGGAGCGCGCCGAAGAGATCGATGCCGCCCGCGCCCGGGCGGCCCTCCAGCGCGCTCAGGAACAGATCGGCGGCTATGAACCGGACCTGGCGCTGGCGGCCATGGATCGCGCGCAAGCCCGGATTGCGGCGGCGGAACGGAAATAATGTCGTGGTTCACAGTTCGCGTACCCGCCTCAAGCGCTAATTTGGGGCCGGGGTTCGACTCGCTGGGCGTGGCCCTGGGAGTGTACCTGACGTGCCGCTTCCGGCCGAGCGGCGCTCTCGCCATCCGCGTGGAGGGGCGCGACGCCGCCGGCATTCCAACCGGTCCCGACAACCTGATCTGGCAGACCGCGGTGACGGTGGCGCGCAACCACGGCGCCGAAATACCCCCCATCGAGCTGCACATCCAGAATGACATCCCGCTCGGCAAGGGAATGGGATCGAGCGCGGCGGCGCTGACCACCGGAGTCATCATCGCCGACCAGTTGTTGGACCTCGGATGGAAGCCGCTGCGCATTCTGGACGAAGCCGCGCGCCTGGAAGGCCACCCGGATAACGTGGCGCCCTGCGCGCTGGGCTCGATTGTGGCCAGCGCCATCGATTCCGGCGGTGTGACGCGGGCCGTGCGCCTGGACCTTCCGCGGCGGTTCGGCCTGGCCGTGGTGGTGCCCGATTTCGACCTGCCGACGGTGAAGGCGCGGGCCGTGCTGCCCCTCAGCTACAGCCGCGAAGACGCCGTCTTCAACGTGCAGCGCGCGTCGCTGCTGATTGCGGCCCTGGCCGCGGGCGCCATCAATGCGTTTCCGGCCGCGATGGAAGACCGTTTTCACCAGCCCTACCGCGAGGTGCTGGTGCCCGGCTTGCACGAGATTCTGAAGCTGCGCGCGCCGGGCCTGTTGGGATGCGCGCTGAGCGGCGCGGGCCCGTCGATCCTGGTCTTTTTCGAGCGCGGCTACGAGAGCGTGTGCGACCTGGTGCGCCAGATCTTCCGCCTGCACGGCCACGAATCGGAGACCCTGTTCACGGGCATCGCCGAGCACGGCTTTGAGGTGACCGAAGAGCCGGAGTGACTGCTCAAGCGGTAAGGCCTATCCTCCGCCGCAGTACGGCTGCAACGAGATCGTCACGGCATCCTTCGCACAAAGCTGCTCTGCTGCGTCGAAATCCGCCGCAGCCTTATCGAGCCATTGCAGGACCAACCCGCGGCGTGCGACATCAGGCGGCTTCATAGAGGACGCGTCCGTACTTCTGGGCCGGGTAAGCGATCCCTCCGATGATGTTCTTCGTTTCTTCGAAGCGCTCGCTGGACATCACGATGACATCGACCGGGTACTGCACGTCGCCCAGCGCCCGCCGGATTCTGACGCTTCGGTCGCGCGTATTGGCCGGTTCCGGTTCCACCACCAGCAGGTCTATGTCGCTGTCTTTGGTCATCTGGCCCGTGGCGGCCGATCCAAACAGGATGATCTTGTCCGGCCGCGCCACCGTGAGGACGCGTCGAACAACCTCATTCAGCAATGTTTCATCGACACCCATTCAGCTCCATCATACGCAAAGCCGTCCAGGGTTGCACTGCGACCCCAGGTGAACCGGTCAGAAGCGTAAAATGCCCCTCCTGCCAAGCGATAGATCGCGGCCGGTCGCCCCAGTTGAACCGGGAGGGAGGAAACCAGGATGTTGGTATCGAGCACCGCGCGCATCAGACTTTGGCGGGCTCCCGTTTGGCGCGACGTTCCGCCCGGACCTCACGTACCGCATCGTCGATGAGGGCCTGCATCTCGTCCGGATCGGTGCCGGCATTACGCGCCTTGATGTCCTCAACGGTGCGATGAAAAACATGGGCGCGGACGGCCTGCTCGATGAATTTCGAGAGGTCGCCTTTCTTCATGCCCTGGGAGCCCAGAAACGTGCGCAGGGTGAGATCGGTTTCCTTCGAGACCTTGATGTTCCAGCGGACAGCCTCTTCTTGCATTTTTCACCTACGCATAGGCGGATAAACACCTATACACCGAAGTATAGATCGGAATGACTCGGCTGGTCTGCGCGCCACCGGGCGCCTCGTCCCCACCCGGCGATTTCACAACGGCACAGCTTCCCGCAGAACGGCGTCGCGAATCAAAGGGATCAACGAGCGTCGAATCACCACCTGTACGCGCTGGCCCAGGAGTCGCTCGAGGTCGGCGATCAGGCTCCCCGGAAACCATGGCGTGGTGTTACCGGTCACGTCGACCAGGAGGTCGACATCGCTCTCCGGCGTGTCTTCCCCGCGAGCCACCGAGCCGAAAAGCAGGACATTGCCCGCGCCGTGGAGGGCAGCCACCCGCAAGATTTCGTCGCGGCGTTCTCTTATGCGCTGGCCGGCGCCCATGTATTCATCGTACTGTCAGGCCGGCGGCGCGGGCAAAGCGTTGCGGAATGGGAGCGTGGCGAGCACGGTACCGGGCGCACGGTTGTAGACTGGGGGTTCTATGTCGGATGTCTTCATAACGCTCTTATGGGTTCAGGTCGGTGGCCTGATTTGGCTCGCGTTTGTCCTGCAACTGGTCTACTGGCGCGTGTATCGCGAGCCGTTTCTCCGTTTCTGGTCTCTTTCCTTCGCGGTGCTGGGACTGGCCCTGGCTTTGCAACTGGCGATGCGCGCCCCCTCCTCCGGGGACCTCATCACATCGCCCATTCCGTACCTGCTCGGGATGCCCCAGTTCCCCCTGATCATCCTGGCGGCCCTCAGCTTGAAGCCACCCATCCCGAGCCGGCGCCGCCAGATGTTCCTGCTGGCCGGGATACTGGCAGGCTTGGTCGTCTTGTGCCTGGTGACGGTCAGGATCGCCGGCGATCCCCTGAAAATGGCGCGAAGCCTCCGGTTCGAGAGGCAAATTCTGGGCGCGGTGGCCAGCGTTTGGTTCACCAGCGCGTTCTGGCGGAGGCACTATCTCGCTCGTACGGCAGGTGGCCGGGTGACGGCTTTGTTCAGCGGTCTCTATGCCCTTTACTATGTGGCGCACGCCATCGCCGTCCTGGGGTTTCCGCCGTACCTGACCGGGTATCCCGTCATTCTTGGTGCGATTGCCACCATTCTGCCGTTTGGCGTCGTCACCGGCATGATTCTGCTGGCTTCGCAGGCGCTGATCGCCGCCACCAAGAGCTTGCGGGACAGCGAGGAGCGCTATCGCACCCTGGTGGAGGCCTCAGCGGACGGAATTGTCTCCACCGATTCGTCGCGGAAGATCCTGACGTGCAATCGCCGCGCGGCTGAAATCCACGGGTACGCCAACGCCGCCGAACTCATCGGGGAGAGTACCGCGATGTTGATCGCGCCCGCCGATCGGGAACGTGTTCGCGCTGAGACTCTCCCAACGCTCCAAGAAGGCCGGCCGACCAGTCTCGAATGCCAGATCCTGCTGCGCGACGGGTCGGAGCGGTCCGCCCAACTGACGGCGGCGCCCTTGCGCGCGGGCGATGGCGCCATCGCCGGGAGCGTCTCGATCGTGCATGATATCACCGAGCGAAAGGAAGCCGATCGTGCGCTACGCCACGCACGGGAGTTCTCCGCGAGTGTGATCGACGCCATTCCCGGCGTCTTCTTCGTGCTGGACCGCGAGGGGAAGTACGTCAGATGGAACAGGAATCTGGAGACTCTTCTCGATCTGCCTCCGGAGCGGATCGCCCAGCGCGATGCGCTCGCCACATTCCACCCCGAGGACCGCCAACGGGTTGTGGACGGCATCGATGCCGTTTTCGCCACTGGAAGCGCCGAGATCGAAGCCCGCGGCTTTGTGGGCCGGAGCCAGAAATTGCGCCACTTCTACTTCACCGGCCGGCGCATGGAATTGGACGGCGTGGCTTACCTGGTCGGGTTTGGCATCGACATCACCGAACGCAAAGAGGCCGAGGCCGCTCGCGCTCGTTTGGAATCGCAACTGCTTCAGTCCCAGAAACTCGAGAGTATCGGGAGACTCGCCGGCGGCGTGGCCCACGACTTCAACAACTATCTCACCGTAATCAATGGGTATTGCGACCTGCTGCTCTCGCGCCTGGCCCCGGACGATCCCGACCGCGAGGGCCTCGTCGACGCGCGCCGGGCCGGCGAGCGCGCCGCCACGCTGACCCGCCAGTTACTCGCATTCGGCCGGCAACAGATCCTCTCGCCGAGCCCCGTCGCGTTGAACCAGATCGTCTCCTCCATGGAAACGATGCTCCGTTGCCTCGTGCCGGAGAACATCGACATCGCCACCGTGCTGGCCCCCGGGCTGGGCGCGGCCATGGCCGACACGGGGCAGGTCGGCCAGGTTCTGATGAACCTCGTTGCAAACGCCCGCGATGCCATGCCCAATGGGGGAAAGATCCGGATTGAGACGGCCAACCTGGACCTGGAGCCCGCCGCGGGCGAATGCGACCGGGATATCGCACCCGGCGCCTATGTCACGCTCGCCGTCACCGATACCGGGGTGGGCATGGATGAACGCACGCGTGCGCTGATCTTCGAACCGTTCTTCACCACCAAGGAACTCGGCAAGGGAACCGGTCTCGGCCTGGCGATGGTCTACGGGATCGTCAAGCAGAGTGGGGGCGCCATCGCGGTCCGCAGCGAACCCGGAGCGGGATCGGCCTTCACCGTGTACTTCCCCCGCGTCGATGCCGAAGCGGGCCAGCTACCCTCCGCCTCCGTCGCGGAACATTCTCGATCCGGACAAGGCGCCATTCTGCTGGTGGAAGATCAAACGTCTGTTCGCAATCTCATCAGGCGCGTCTTGCGGTCGTCCGGCTACCGCGTCATTGAGGCAGACAGCGGTCCGCAGGCATTGGCCCTGCCGGATTCGCAGGTGCGCTCCATCGATCTGCTCATCACCGACGTGGTGATGCCCGGAATGTCCGGCAGTGAATTGGCTGCGCGCCTGACCGCGCGCCGGGAAGGCCTTCGCGTCCTGTTCATCTCCGGCTACGCGCCGAATGAAACCATGCGCCAGGGCATTCTCCAGCCCGGCGTGGCGTTCCTCCAGAAGCCATTCAGCCCCGCGCAAATTGCCGCCACGGTCGACGAGATTCTCTCGGCGGAATGAACAGTCCGGAGTCTCGTCCCCGTTCTGCCGGCGTCCCGGCCGCCTCCTATCAAGTAAAATCGGCTCCCTGCCGATAAGGATGCAGGAGGTGGATACCCACGTGACGAGCAGTCGATTTCGGTTCACAGGCCTCGCTGCGCTGTGGTTGACAGCCACAGCGGGTTTCGGCCAACAACCGCCAGACGGCCCCCAGCCGGAGGGCGGAGCAAGCGGGGTGTTCTCAATGGATCTCGACGCGCTCTCGAACACCAAGGTGACGACGGCGTCCAAGTTCGCCGAGAAGCTCTCCGACGCGCCCAGCGATATGTCGGTGGTGACCAGGGACGAGCTGCGCCGGTTTGGCGGCGTCACCCTGCTGGAGATCCTGGAGCGCGTGGCGGGACTCACCGGCAGCAGTTCCTTTTTCGCCGATCGCAGCATCATAGCCGCGCGCGGAGACCAGACCCGGACGGACTCGGGGCATATTCTCATCTTGATCAACGGGCGTCCGGTGCGGGAGGTTCTGCAGGGCGGGGTCAGCAGCGACCTCCTGGAGTCCTTTCCGGTCAATCTACTGGAGAGAATCGAAGTGGTCAAAGGTCCCGGTTCGGTGCTCTATGGTTCGGACGCGTATTCCGGGGTGATCAATCTGATCACTCAAAAGGCCGATGGCAATGGCTTTCATGCCAGCGCGGCCGGCGGCGGCGCGGGTGAGGCGGCGGGGTCGGAAGAGGTCCATTTCGAGCGAGGCGGTCTCAGTGTCGTGGAGGCGGGCCAGTATCATCAGACACCACTGTGGAATACCGACTTCCGGGCCCTCCCCGTCCCTTCCAACCTGGCTTACCTGCAGAATGCCACGCTGCGGGACGGCGGCGAGGGAGCGTATTTGGGCGTCAACTACAAGGGCTTCAGTTTCATGTCCTCTTACACGGGTGTGGAGGACGCCTCATTCGTCAGAGGAATCGTCGGAGACGCGCGATCGAAGAGGGGATTTGGCGATCTGGGGTACTCTCTGAAAGCGGCCCCCAAATGGCAGATGACCTTCAATCTCACCTACACTCGAACCGAGCTGGATGCACCGATATATCCCTCGGTTCATAGAGACGCGAATGAAGCGGATTTCGAATGGACCAACTTCGTGACTTTCTCGGAAAGCGACCGGTTGACGTTTGGAACCGTGATCAACCACATCCGAGGCAGGGAGCAATACTATGGCGAGCAACCAATCCTTGTCGACGAAGACGCGCAACGGTGGGGAAGCGGATTCTACATCCAGCACGAGCATAAACTGACCGAAGATCTCAAGCTGATTGGCGGCTTGCAAGCGAATAAGATCGGCAGCATCGCTTTGAATGTCGTTCCGCGAGCCGGCATCCTGTGGGATCCGGCCGCGCACTTCACGATCAAGGCGCTTTACGGCGGCGCGTTCCGCGCTCCCAGCCTGGATGAAACGGGACTGAATCACCCCGGACTGAAGGGGGACCCTAATCTGGTTCCCGAGAAGGTGGGGACCCTGGACTTGCAAGTGAGTTATCAGAACAACCAGGCTCAAGCCAGCGTCGACTATTTTCACAGCAGAGAGAGCCAACTCATTTTTGAGGACGGCAGCAGTTTCCCGGCGCATTACTATAATTCCGGCGCCCTGGCCACTTTTCAGGGAATCGATTCGGAAGGCAAATTCTATTTTCGGCGGAACTGGTTCCTCATGGGGTCCGTGCTGTACCAGGTGAACCGCGATCAAGCGATCGCACGCCTGAGTGCGATTCCGAGCCTGCAGGCAAAGGCGGGCTTTAGTTATATGGCTGAGAACGGAGCCGATGTCAGCGTGTTCGATGCCTATCAGGGTCACATTGGGGGCTATGCGGCAGCCACCAACCCGCGGCCGGAGGCGTTTCATTCCGTGAGTGCTCATGCGCGTTTCGATCTGACGAAACATTGGTTGAAGAGTAGCGCTCAGGGCTTTGCATTGTTTGTGCATGGCGACGACCTGGCGAACACGCAAATATGGCTCCCGGTTTTGGGAACTAACTCGCCGGACACCATCCCGGTAGTCCGGGGCAGGACCATCTATTTCGGCATCGAGGTCTGGCAGAAGCAGTAGGGCCCTGTGGAATCATGCTAGCGCGCCTCACGATCATTGTCCTGATCGCCGTACCGAATCCGGTCCGTGGAGCGGAGCCGGTAGCGGAAGAGTATCAGGTGAAGGGGGCGTTCCTGCTGAACTTTACCAAGTTCGTCGATTGGCCGCCGCAAGTCTTCCAGGGGCCGGGCGACCCCATCGCCATCTGCATTGTGGGGCAGAATCCATTTGGCCCGCTCCTGGATCGAGCGGCGCGGGAAACCGTGGTCGGCAACCGGACCGTGAGCGTGCGGCAGGTTGCCGATGGGCAACAAACAAGCCAGTGTCAGATCGTCTTTGTGGGCGCGTCCGAGCGCAAGCGTTGGCGGGCGTTGCTCGAAGCGCTGCAGGGCAGGAGCGTACTTTCCGTGGGGGAGTCCGAAGGTTTTCTGGCGAACGGCGGCGTGGTCAATTTCAAGTTGGAGGGAGATAGGGTTCGCATAGAGATCAGCACCGCGGCCGCGGACCGCGCGGGGCTGCACATCAGCGCCAAATTACTGAACCTGGCGCAGTCGGGGAAGAAGTGATCGGCAGGCTGGCAATGAAGGCGGCAAACACATACCGGAACCTCCCCGTGAGGCACAAGCTGCGGCTGATAATCATGGGTACCGTCACCCTGGCTCTGCTATGCGCCTGCGCCGCGGTTCTGACATACGACCGCATGGCGGCGCGCAGTTCCATGCGCAACGATCTGGACGTGCTGGCGGAGATGCTGGGCGCCAATAGCACGGCGGCGCTGAGCTTTAACGACGGGCCAGTGGCGGCGGAGATTCTCTCCACGCTGCGCGCCAAGCGGCACATCGTAGCCGCCGATGTATTCACGGCCGGTGGCCGTCCCCTGGCCAGCTACCGCCGTTCGTCCGAGCCGGCAGCGTCTGTGCCCTCGATCGGGACCGACGGCGCGTGGTTCCAACCCAGGCGGCTGATTCTGTTCAAAACCATTGGGCTGGATGGAGTCAAGATCGGCACGATCTACCTGGAATCGGACCTGGATGAACTCGACACGCGGCTCCGGCGCTTCGCCTGGATCGTTTCAGCCATCCTGCTGGGCGCATGGCTTCTGGCGTTCGCGCTGGCCTCCCGGCTGCAGGGCATCATCCTCGATCCCATCGCGCATTTGGGGCGCGCCGCCAAGATCGTGTCGGAGCAAAAGACATATTCGACGCGGGCGGTGAAGGTGGCCGACGACGATCTGGGGCAACTGACGGATGTCTTCAACGGAATGTTGTCGGAGATCGAGCGCCGGGACAAGGATCTGCTGCGTCACCAGGATCTTCTGGAGCACGAAGTGGCGGCGCGGACGGCCGAATTGGTCAAATCGAACTCGGACCTGCGGGTGGCGAAAGACAAAGCCGAGGCGGCCAGCCGCGCCAAGAGCGAGTTCCTGGCCAACATGAGCCACGAAATCCGGACGCCCATGAACGGGGTCATCGGCATGACCGATCTGGCGCTCGACACGGATCTGACTGCCATCCAGCGGGACTACCTGGAGACCGTCAAGACATCGGCCGATCTGATGCTCGCGGTGATTAACAACATTCTCGATTTCTCGAGGATCGAGGCCGGCCGTCTGGAACTGGATCCGACTCGGTTCAACCTTCGCGATCTGGTGGAAATGATCATGAAGGTGTTTGCGGTGAGGGCGCAGGAGAAGGGACTGGAACTGGTAGGCGACGTCCGGCCCGACGTCCCCGAGTTTGTCCTCGGCGATGTCACCCGGCTGCAACAGGTTCTGGTGAACCTGATCGGCAATGCGATCAAGTTCACGGCCAGAGGGGAAGTGGCGCTGGCCGTAAATCTGGTGCGGAGCCACGAAGATAGCCTGGATCTCGAGTTTGTGGTGCGCGACACGGGGATTGGGATTGCGCCGGAGAAGAGGGAGATGATCTTCGAAGCTTTTGCTCAGGCCGACGGGTCCACGGCTCGGAAGTTCGGCGGCACGGGTCTTGGTTTGGCCATTTCGGAGCGTCTCGTATCAGCCATGGGCGGGAGAATCTGGGTGGAGGGCGAACCTGGTACGGGAAGCCAGTTCCACTTCACGGTCTCGTTGGGCTGGGTGCATGAGCCTGTGGAGGAATGCCGGCCCGGCGACGGCAAGCTCGAAGGGGTATCCGTTCTGGTGGTTGACGACAACCCGACTAACCGGCGGATTCTGCAGGAGCAGTTGCGAAGTTGGGGGATGCGGCCCGAGGAAGCGGAAAGCGCCGGGCAAGCCCTGGCCCTGATACAAGCGCGCGCGGAAGGCGGTGATCCATTCCGGGTAGTGCTGACGGACCTGCACATGCCGGAAACGGACGGCTTTGGGCTGGTCAAGCGGATGCAAGAGTCTTCGGCGGCGCAGCAGGTGGTAGTTCTGATGGTCACCTCCGGGGAAAACCCTGGCGACCTGGCGCGTGCGCGCGAGATGGGGATCGCGGCCTATCTGACCAAACCGGTTCGCCGCTCGGAGTTGCGGGCCGCCATTTCGGGGGCCATGTCGAACGGAAAATGTCTGGCCGGTCCCGGGAAGACGACCAGGTCGCGAGGGTCGCATCCGGCGATTCGCCCAAGCAGCCGAAGCCTCCACATCCTGCTGGCCGAAGATAACGCGGTCAACGAGAAGGTGGCCTGCGCCATCCTGAAAAAGGCCGGCCACACGGTGGAAGTGGCGCGAGACGGACTGGAGGCGGTGCAGATGACGGCCGCGGGATCGTTCGACGTGGTCCTGATGGACGTCCAGATGCCGGAAATGGACGGTTTCGAAGCCACCGCCGCGATTCGGGAGATGGAAAAGAGCACGGGCGCTCACACACCCGTGATCGCCATGACGGCGCACGCCATGGGTGGATACAAGGAGCGGTGTCTGGAGGCGGGTATGGATGGATATGTGACGAAGCCCATCCGGCGCGAAGTGTTGTTGCAGACGTTGGCGGAGTTTCAGGGCGCGCCGGAACCGAGCGCGGTTGCCGGCAGCGGCATAGCGGAGCGCTGATCGCGCACGTCGGACAAAGACCTACGCCGGCCCGCGAGAGCGTGGCGCGCCGCCGGGCCAGCGGGCCGGCGCGTCCTGCAACGTGCCATCGCGCCAGTGCGCGAACCACATGCCGGCCAGGTTTGGCTAGCGGGGTTCAGTTCTCCTTGACCAGCTTGCCGGTCTCCTTGTCCCATACGCGGGTACGGACCGCGAGACGGTGTTTGCCGTGGCAGTCGGTACAAACCTTCGCCTTCATATCGCCGGCGGGGACGCTCTCTTTGTGTTTCGGATGGCACTCCGCGCATGACGCCGCGATCTTGGACCGGGGGTACATTTTGTCGGGCGCCGTGACGTTGTCTTCATCGCTGCAATGCGCGTTGGAGCTGCCGTGACATTGCTCGCACCCAATGTCCTGCTTCAGGTGGCTCGCCGCCAGTTCCTCGGTCTTGAAGTTGACGTGGCAAACCAGACAGCGATCATTGCCGGCGGCTCCCGCCGTGGCTGGCGCAACGAAGAAAGCCGCCACGGCGACGTATGCGGAAATGTGCGCTAGACGTACTCCCATTTCTTTAGCCACTGATAGTTTCCCGGCAGCCTCGCCCACATCTCCTGGTTGGCCTGCCGCAGGCCGGCCGATTCCTTCATGTCCAGTTCCCGCCGCTCCCGCACCGCTTTCGCCATGTTGTCCACCTGGGCAACGCCGATCAGGCCCGGTATCGGCGCGGTGATCGCCGGATTCAGCAGAATGTAGCGCACCGCCATGCGCGCAAGCTGGGCATCTTCTTCGGCGTACGGGCTGCCGGCGGAACCGTCGCCCTTGAAAAGCGAGTTGCTGGCAAAGGGTTTGATCCCGAGCACACCGACATCGTATTTCCGGATGGTGTCGAGCAGGCTGTCCTGCGGCAGCACTTTCGAATCCGAGGTGTACGGGAACAGCACCACATCCATCTGGGCAGGGTATTGCTCGATCATCATCTTCAGCCACTGGTGGTCGTGCGAGGTCACGCCGGTGAACCTCGCCTTGCCCTGCCGTTTGGCCTGATCGAGCGCGGCAACCATCTCTTCGGCTTCGTGAAACGTGTGCTCGCCCCCGTTTTCGTACGCGGTCAGCCGCCACCAATCGATGTACTCGAGGCCGGTCGCCTGCAGGTTCTCGTCGAGACCCTTCATGAGCGCCTTGGCCTTTTGGAATTGCGGAACCCGGGGTTCCTTCTGCGGCCAGCCATAGCCGAAATACATGCCCTTGCGCCGCTCCCCTTTTAGCAACTTCGCGTAGACCTGTACTTCGTTGCCATCCACCGTGTCGAGGTGATTGATGCCCACCGCCATGCAGCGATCCACCACGTCGGCGCGATTCTTCATGAAGTCCGCACTGTCGACCGTGTAACGCGGGCCGCCTCCCACCACCGCCTGGACCCGTTTCCAATGGCCGCCAAGGCCGACAGCCGAGACCATGAGCCCGGTCTTGCCCAAGCGGCGGTATTCCATCTGAGCGTTAAAACTCGGGATGCTGCTTTCCACTGCCGAGCTCGCCGCGGGAGTCATCCCGAAAGCCGCCGCGCCGGTCGCCGCCACTCCGGCGCCAACGAACTCTCTCCGGCTGATTTGCTGCCTTGTTTTCATAGTGACCTCTGTTTCTTACGATGCTGGCCCCAATCGCGGCTAAGAGCCGGCCCTCTTCGCCGTAACCTCATACTCACCCGGAGCGCTACCTCCCGGGCCGCCCTGCATCTCCATCGTGAATTCGATCTTGTCGCCCGCAACCTTGCCTGTGAAACTCCACTTGATCTCCGCGTTCCCCATTTTTCCGACCACCACGAAGGAGACGTCATCGCCGCCGGCCTTTCCTTCCGTGATCTCCAGGCGGAAAACCTGGTCGCCCAGCGGAAAGGTCATAGTGCCGGTCAGCTTGGCGCCATCCACCTTGAAGGTGAACGTTGGCTCCAAAAGAAGGTGATTTGGCCCCGGAACCTGGGCGGCCCACTTGCCGCTGATATCGGCCGCTGCCGCCGCGGACACACCAAGGAGCAGCAACGCCATGGACGTAAGCACAGCAGTTCTCACGGATATTCCTCCTCAAGGTTGAACCGGAATTTCCATCTCGGCATCCTAAACTCCCCTACTATACACCGAACCGCCTCCGTTGCAAGCGTTTTTCCAGCCGCTCCATTGCCCAGGGTCATCCAGCCACTCCCCGGTACGCCAACACCGGAGACCACTGGAATCGGGACGGTAAACACGGCGCCGTCCGGGCAGGTGATTCTCGCGTGCCGGATAGGCCGTGGAACTCTCGGCACGGTTGCGTCGTATCTGCTGATACAGTGTAGGAGCCACATGAGGCGAGTCCTTGTAATCCTTGGATCTGCGCTCTTTTTCGTGCTTGCCCCAGGCACTGTGGCCGGTCTCGTGCCTTGGTGGATCTCTCGATGGCGTCTTGAAAGCCCTGCGATTTGGCGGCTCCCTCTACGGGTTATTGGAGGCGTGCTGCTCGCCGCGGGAACTATGGTCCTAATCGATTCATTTGCCCGTTTTGCCATCCAAGGGCTAGGTACGCCCGCGCCTGTTTTTCCGACGCGTCATCTCGTCATCACGGGATGGTACCGTTATGTTCGAAATCCAATGTACGTCGCCGTGATCGCCGTCATTGTGGGCCAAGGCCTGATTCTCGCAAACATGCGCCTCCTTGGGTATGGCGCGTTCGTCGGATTGTGCTTCCACTTGTTCGTGGTGGCTTACGAAGAACCGACTTTGCGGGCGACTTTTGGAGCGGAATACGAAGCTTTCTGCCGAGGCGTCTCTCGATGGCTTCCACGGCTGAGACCCTGGCCCGGTCATAACAATCGGCTTGCGCGGGGGTGAGCGATGCAAACTGAATCGCCCGGCTGCCGCCCGGATGGCCCGAAACCGGCTTGCGCGAACCGCGACCCGAGAGCGCGGCGCGGCGCCGGGCGGCGGGACGGACAGCCCGAATCCGGCTCGGAATACAGGGTGGGCGAAGCCGTCGGGCGCCACGTCGGCGGCCGCCCCGCGGATTCATCCACGATTCGGATTTCAGCCGAACCGCAGTCCCGGAACACCAAGATAATCGGCCTTGCTGTGGGTCAGCAGCGGAGCATCGTAGAGTAGGGCCGTCGCCGCAATCCATGCGTCCGCGGTTTCAATACGCCGGCCGTTTCTTCGAGCGGCGACCATCGCCTCCGCCCATCTCAGAACGAGGTCATGCGATGAAGGCACAACCACGAAGCGGCTGAGAAACAATCGCAGCCACACCACGCGCTTTTCGCTCCAATTCGCCAAGAGAGCCCACTGTTCCAACTCAGCCTCGGTCATGAAGGAGATGAACCATTGCCGGTCTTGAAGTTGTGGCAGGTACATCTGTGCGCGGGTGTCGGCTTTGAAGAGAAACGATACGACATCCGTGTCGAGGACGATGGGCTTCATGCGGCCGGATCAGTCCTTGCGCACCCACGCCATGCTCGCATCTCTGCCAGGAAATCGTCGATGGATTCTTCCTCGGGCCAGAAGTTGCCAAGCAAATCCGTGGGATCACGGGGGAAAGTCAGCCCCTGTGCAGCGACCAACTCCTCCGCGGAAGGGTGTCCCAGCCGGGAATACTTCTGAACGATCTCATCCATCCTGTCCTGCATCGTACTTCCAGTATAGCGCCGCCTCCGCTGTGGCAAACTGGTGAAGGCTAGCTATGGCGATCCAGAATGCCGGCATCTTCGGGATTCCAACGGCCGGCGATCCGGTTCTGAGTGAGGTTGTGCGCCGCCTCGTGGAAGCATACCGGCCGGCGTACATCTACCTCTTTGGTTCCGTGGCCCGGGGAGATGCTGGTCCGGATAGCGACTACGACATTATGGTTGTCGTTCCGGACGAAGCCCCACGGGAGATGCAGGAGTGCGACCTCGCCTATCGAGCGCTTCGCGGATTGGGCATTGCCAAGGACATTTTGGTGTGGACGCGAAGCGAGTTCGAGAAGCGCCTCCATCTCAAGGCGTCTCTTCCATCCGCCATCGTGCGAGAGGGCAAGCTATTGCATGCCGCCTGATCCGGTCCGAGCCGCCGATGCGAGAGCATGGCTTGCCAAAGCCGCTCAGGACTTGCGCCGCGTCGATCTTCTGCTTGCCGCCGACCCGCCAGACCCGGAAGGAGGGCTCTTTCACTCCCAACCGGCAGCGGAGAAGGCACTCAAGGGCTTCCTCACTTGGCACGACGTGCCCTTCCGTAGGGTCCACGAACTCGACGAACTCGGCGAGCAGTGCGTGGGCATCGATTCTTCTAGCCTGACTTTCGCACTTCGATGAGTTTTTGCGGCTCGGCCGAACTATATTTGGTTTGCCTGCAACAGCGACACCTCCAAAAAGGCCGAAAATGGCCTGGGTGAAGACCTACCCTCTTTTCTTTCGGCTCGACTTCTGGCATTCTGCTGCTTCCATGTTTCTGCGCAGCACCGAGCGAAAAAA
>Ga0181521_10004694_pt1 | contig 15478 bp, 12 predicted proteins | sample PEATcosm2014_Bin_32_FD_119764 | JGI IMG/M metagenome (GOLD analysis project Ga0181521, IMG submission 119764) | Peatland microbial communities from MTU Mesocosm Facility, Houghton, MI, USA - PEATcosm2014_Bin02_60_metaG | ecosystem: Environmental > Terrestrial > Soil > Wetlands > Peat | place...
CAGGGCAGCGGCTATCCAACTGGCGGAATGCTCGCAGGGCATCGAGCGGAACCGACGGTTCACCGAGAGTTTCGTAATCCTTGCTGACCGCCCGTACTCCCGTCAAATGCAGCAACGCATAGAGCAGCGTCGAGGCATGGCCAATCGAGAGTACGAAACGGTCACGATTGGGCCAGACGGGATCTTGCGGGTCGAACCGCAGGAACTGCTGCCACAGGCAATACGCCACCGGAGCCATCGCCATCGGCGTTCCCGGATGGCCGGAGTTGGCCGCCTGCACCGCATCCATCGCGAGCGTGCGGATCGTATTGATACTGGTTAGCTCGATGGAAGAGGGAAGAGATGTCTCGGGGGGCGAAATCGCCGTACTCATCGGAAATCCTTTCGGTCTTTAGCTATTGCGGAAAGCGCCACCCGGCGATATCCGGAGAGTCGATGCCATGTTCATATGCGTATCTCCGGCAAGCGATCTGCCGGTTACGGAGCTTTTCCTTCGCGTGACCGCCAACGGGCTGAAGCTTGGGTACACGGTCGATGGCGTCAATCGCAAGACTGAAGCGGTCGGTTTCGTTGTTGATCGCGAGTTCCATCGGCGTATTGATATTCCCTTTCTCCTTGTAGCCGCGCACATGCAGGTTTTTGTGATTGGTGCGGCGATAAGTGAGCCGGTGAATCAGCCACGGATATCCGTGGAAATTGAAAATGATCGGCTTGTCCGTGGTGAACAGCGAGTCGAAGTCCTTGTCGGAAAGTCCATGAGGATGCTCCGTGCCCGGCTCGAGTTTGAAAAGATCGACCACGTTGACGAATCGGATTTTGATATCGGGAAACTCCTCGCGCAGCAGAGCCGTTGCCGCCAGGGCTTCCTGCGTAGGAATGTCGCCGGCCGCTACGAAGACCACGTCGGGTTCGCAGCCTTGATCGGTACTTGCCCAGTCCCAGATGCCGATCCCCTTGGAGCAATGTTCAATCGCCTCTTCCATATTCAGGTACTGCAGGTGGAGTTGCTTGTCCGATACGATCACGTTGATGTAGTTCTCACTCCGTAGGCAGTGGTCCGCAACCGAGAGGAGGCAATTCACGTCGGGCGGAAGATAGATGCGAGTAACCGCGGCGCTCTTGTTCAGCACCACGTCGAGGAAACCCGGGTCCTGATGCGTGAAGCCGTTGTGGTCCTGCCGCCACACCGTCGATGTGATCAGCAGGTTCAGCGACGCGATGTCGCGCCTCCAGGAGAGGTGATTACAGATGGACAACCACTTCGCATGCTGGTTGAACATGGAATCGATAACGTGAACAAACGCTTCGTAGGAAGAAATGAAGCCGTTCCTCCCTGTCAACAGGTAACCTTCCAGCATGCCCTCCATGGTGTGCTCGCTGAGCATCTCGACGACGCGGCCGTCTGTCGCCAGTTCCGTCCCGTCCTGGTCTTCGGGGAAATACTCGGCGATCCAGAATTTCTTGGCTGCCTGGTAGATTGCCTGCAGCTTGTTGGACGTGTTTTCGTCTGGCCCGAACACACGGAAGTTGGTCATGTTCAGCTTCATCACGTCCCTCAGGAAAGTGCCGAGCGGAGCGACATTCTCGGCCTCGACCGTTCCAGGCCGGTCGACCTTGACGGCGTAGTCCGAGAAAGGCGGCAGGCGCAGAGCCTTCTTGAGAACTCCGCCGTTGGCATGTGGATTCGCGCTCATCCGGCGCTGCCCCACCGGCGCAAGTTCTTTGAGTTCCGGAATCAGCTTTCCGTCCCGAGCGAACAGTTCTTCGGGCTTCTGTGCGTGCATCCAGTTCTCGAGAATCTGCAATTGTTCAGGCTTCTTCTTGACCTCTGTCAAGGGAACCTGGTGCGCCCGCCAAAACCCCTCGACCCTGTGGCCGCCGACCTCTTTGGGAGCGCCCCACCCTTTCGGGGACCGCAGAACGATCATGGGCCAGCGCGGCCGGCGTGGCACGCCGGTGGTGCGGCACTCGCGTTGGGTGTTTCGAATTTCTTCTATACAGTGCTCTACCGTGGCGGCCATCGCCTGGTGCATGGTTTCGGGGTCGGATCCCTCGACAAAGCAGGGCGTCCATCCGTAGCCGCGCAGCAGGTCCTCCAGCTCTTCGTGAGTAATCCGCGCCAGCAGAGTGGGGTTATTGATCTTGTATCCGTTCAGATGGAGAATCGGCAGAACCGCGCCGTCACGGATGGGATTGAGGTACTTGCTGATGTGCCACGATGTCGCCAGCGGCCCGGTCTCCGCCTCACCATCGCCGACAACTGCCGCCACAATCAAGTCCGGATTGTCGAAAGCCGCCCCACAGGCATGGGAGAGCACGTAACCCAGTTCTCCTCCTTCATGGATCGAGCCGGGCGTTTCCGGTGTGCAGTGACTTCCGATGCCGCCGGGAAACGAGAACTGTTTGAAGAACTCGCGCAACCCCCGCTCGTCCTCGCTCTTTTCGGGATAGACTTCTGAGTAGGTGCCCTCCAGATAGCCCGGCGCCAGCACTCCCGGCGCTCCATGTCCGGGACCGGCCATGAAGATCATGTTGAGGTCGAATTTCTTGATCAGCCGATTGAGATGAATGTAGGTGAACGCCAGTCCGGGGCTCGATCCCCAATGGCCAAGGAGCCGGTTCTTGATGTGCTCGGGTTTCAGCGGCTCCTTCAGCAGCGGATTGTCCTGAAGATAGATCATCCCGAGCGCCAGGTAGTTGCACGCTCGCCAGTAAGCATCTGTCTTCCTCAGTCCCGCCGGACTCAAGGGAGCCCCTGAGATGGTAGACCGGGCGATCCCATAAGCACTCAACGACTCGTCGGTGGGCTGTTTCGTTTCTACAACAGGCGTCATTTGCGTAAACTCCTTCTGCGCAAGTTGGCATTCGCATTCGATTGGCCATTCCCCGGGTGCGCAGAAACCGCTGGAAAACGGACCGATCTGAAGATCCCGTCTCGGCGCCTTCGGCAGATGCTACAGCGTCTGCCGAGCCCCGTCGCGTGTGCTGCTACAACGGGTGCGGCGCTCCCAGAACACAGCGCACAGTGCCGCGCGCAATCAGCAGTTCCTCGTTCGTCGGAATGACCCAGGCGTGTAGCCTCGATCCTTCGGTGCTGACGCGGCCCTCGCGCCCGACTGTCTGCCGGTTCTGACTCGGATTGATTGTCAGGCCCGCCCACTCGAGGCCAGCGCAGATGCGGGCGCAGATCCGCCCAATGCTCGCCAATGCCGCCGGTGAATACTGCCGCATCGGCCCCTCCCATAGCTGCCAGGAAAGCGCCGATGTACTTCCGCGCCTGATAGCAAAAGACCTCAATCGCCACAAGCACTCGGCGATCATCGTGTTCTCTTAGTTCCTCTTCCAACACCTTCATATCGTTCGTAAGGCCGGAGATTGCCAGCAGTCCGGACTGGGTGTTCAGGAGAGCATCCACCTCGTGTGGCGAGAGTCCTTCCTTGATTGCGATGAGGTTGACGATCGCCGGGTCCACATCGCCAGAGCGCGTGCCCATCACCAGCCCCTCGAGCGGCGTCATGCCCATGGACGTGTCCGCAAGAATCGGCTCTGGCTTTCCTCATGGGCGAGTTCGCCAATGTCGCTCCGTTACTGCGCATTCACTCGCAATGCCTTACCGGCGAAGCCTTCGGTTCTCTACGGTGCGACTGCGCGCAGCAACTCCATATGGCGATGGCCATGATCTCGAAAGAAGGCGCGGGGATCATTCCCTACGAAGAGCAGGAGGGCTGCGGCATCGGCCTCATGGCGAAGATCCAGGCGTACCGGTTACAAGACGAAGGATGGGACACCGTCGAGGCGAATGAACGGCTCGGGTTCAAAGCAGATTGCCGCGACTATGCGATGCCTCTCGAAGTCCTGAAAGCCCTTGGCATCGGTCGTGTTCGATTGATTTCCAACAATCCCGATAAGGTACTCGCACTCGAGAGAGCCGGAATCCGTGTAGTCGAGCGAATCCCGTGTGAGGTTAACGCCTCGCCCTTTGCGCAGCGGTACCTGAAAACGAAGAAGGAAAAGTGCGGGCAACTTCTTGCGTCGACATTCGCGGACAGCCGAGGTTGCATGAGATGACAATACCAGCGCCATTCACCGATGTGGAAACGGCCCTGACCGAAATGCGTGCCGGCCGCGTGCTGGTCCTGGTGGACGACGAGGACCGCGAAAATGAAGGGGACCTGACTCTTGCCGCAGAGAAGGTCACGGCGGAAGCGATCAATTTCATGGCGACGTCGGCTCGCTCATCAGATCCTCATCGATGGAAAACGAACCGATGTAATGCACGTCGGCTTCAGTCACGGTGGCGCCGTGGATCTCCGACTTCAATAATTCGTGTTCCGATGGCATAAGTGTGCGAGCCTAGATTAGTGTCGTAAATCCGCTGACGTTCTGTCCTGATGGCGATGGAACGCCCGCCGCAGGTCCGGCCAGAACTCTTTCAGAATGTTTCCCGTCACGTCGAGCCCGACCTGCGTGCCCAGGCGGTTCAGGGTGTCGGACGCCGAACGGTTGTCCGGGTAATAGGCGTTGCCAATGGCGGCGGCCACGGCGTTGCCTCCGAATTCGGCGACGTTGAAGGTGTGGCCGCCCGAATCCTTGCGGATCCAGAAGATCTGGCCTACGGCCGAGCCCAGCCGCTTCCAGACACCGCCCTCGCCGCGGCGGAAGTAGCGCGGGTCGAGATGCAGCGCCGCCGGGAAAATGGCCTCAGTCATGTAGTCTCCGATGACCCAGTCGGAGTACGACGTGACGAAGCGGTGCGCATACCCCTCGGTGCCCTGGCCGAAAGAGGCATTGCTGTTGGAGAGTTGGTCCTGCGCTGCGACAACAGCCGCCAGGGCGAACGTTCCGCGATCGAACGAATCTTCAGTGGCGATCTTGAACTTCTCCCGCGCGGTAATAGGCTCATATTGCCCCTGCGCGGGATTCGTGCGGTAGTTCGGGATGATCCCCAAAATTCGCTTGTCCGAAGCCTGCGGCGGCTTAGACGAGGCCAAATCGGGCGTCGTGGATGATGCCTCCTGACACCAGGCAGCGGCCGCTGTGCACAGGCACACAAGGATGCGGACAGAGAGCACCATTGGTTTTGGCCGCCGAGCAGCCGGGAATTCCTCCCCCGAGGCCAAGGTTTTGGCGGTCAGTCCGGCGGAGCGAACAAGATCAGCCACGCATTCGCACGCGGATACATCGCTATCCACTCCATAAATCAAGGCTCGTGTGTTACTCATGGGACCTCCTGGTTCGACTGTCTTGCTTTAAGCGCTCGGTGGAGTTGTCACGCGGCTACTTGCTCTAGGGCTGCGCGGTCTCGTCGGGGAACCATTATGAGGGCCGCGGGCGGTTCCTTCGGGCCATCGAGCTGGCGAAGCATTGCCTCCAGCTTCCATTTCCGACGGCAGAGCTGAATCCCCGCGTCACTGCCACCGGGACCGCTGGTCCGCCCCAATTCCCGAATCACTTCTCCGTAGGCGGAAAGCAATGCTCTCCGAAGTTCCTCGATGTCGTCGTTGGGCAGCCTTAGTGTCATGGCCTCACTCCACCGGCTGCTCTCAACCATCGCCCCCCAGGTCGATTTTCCATGACTAATCTCCTTTCTCCGCCTACGAACCGAGCGCCCCGACCGCGACGTCGCTTTGGACCACCCGACTGGTTTTCGAACGTCGTATGGAGCACTCATTCCCGGTACAGGCTCATTATCAATCGACCGCTACAGGGAGCCAACCCTATATCGTCGTGTCGGCGGTTGATCCAATCGTGAGGGCTGCGTGTGCCACTTTCAGGGGATGCTTGAACTAAGAGCGACGCAGGGAGGATTCGATCTCTCCGCAGAGCAGTCCTTCGAGCGAGCAGGCGCATGCCTTGACCGGTCGGGCCTGCCTGGTAACCAAGTCGGCAGACCCTGGGTAACTTCCTTGCGAAAGGGACTTTCCAGAATTCGGGAGCCGCCGCCACGGTTTTCACAAGAACCGCTCTCCCGTGTTCCCAACAACTGCCGACCCGGCAAGCATCGCGGCTTTCGGCACAAGCGCCCCGTGGCCTCAAGCACGTCATTATTTGAGACACCCTTCGGATGTCGACTGACGGTGGCACCTGCCGACTTTTTCCAGATGTCCCGTAGAGCCTGAAATGAATCAATCCCCCAGCAGCCGGCCGTACCGCTCTAAGTTTTTCACGTGGTCGCAGACCGCTTTGATGCCGGCGGTAAGCGGAATTGCCAGGAGCAGCCCGGCCGCGCCCCACAGCACGCTCCAGAACATCATCGCCACGGCAACCACCGGCGGGTTCAAGTGGACGCGGTGGCCCACGACCTTCGGGTAGAGCAGGTTCATCGTCAGAAGATGAATTAGCGCCACCACCCCCACGATGATCAAGTATGGCGCCGGCGTGCTGTAGACGGTCAGGGCTGCCAGCAGCGGCGGCGCCAGCGCTAGTGGAACACCGAGGGAAGGCACCAGGCTTAGAAAGCCGCTCAAGGGCCCGATCAGCATCGGATATGGCAGCGGAAGCGCCCAGAAGAACGCGGTGCTCGCGACGGCCAGCAGCAGGCCCAGCAGGAAGTTGCCGACCACGAACGCCCGCACCATTGAAGCGATGCCGTCCAGGCTCGTGGCAGCCGCGATCCGGTCGGGACCTTCGAATAGGTGCAGGAAAGCTGGCCTGATGTGGTCGCGCCAGCTCAGCATGAAAAACACCAGGAACGGGACGAACGAAGCCATCATCAGCGTTTCGTACAGCGAGGCTAGATGCGAATGGAGGAACTCGACGAGTGGCGGACGTTCCGGTTGAATGTGCACCTCCTGAACTCCGGGTGCGGGAGCCACCGGTATGACTGGCTCGGGCGTGCTCCGCCTTTTCGTAGGCGCCTTGTCCGAGAGCTGGCTCCGGCGTTTCGGCACCACCATTGCGTGGGCTGCCTGCTCCATTTTCTCCACCTTCGTCAGCACCCCTTCCGATAGGTCGCCGATACGGTCCGCGTACTTGGGCACGTCCAGTGCCAGCCTGGACGCCTGTTTGTACACGCCCAGTCCCGCCAGGAAGACCGCGCAGAGGGCAAGAGAGCAGACGATAAAGCTGGCCAGCGAGCGGGGCACGCGCACGCGGATGAGCAGGCCCACGAACGGTTCCAGAATGAAATTGATGATAACGGCCGTGGATAGTGTCACCAGGAAAAGCTGTCCGTAATACAGCAGCGCGATCGCGACCCCGAGCGAGATCAAGCCGCCACTCAGGCCCCTGGGTTTAAACGCTCGGAACGGACCATCCATCAACCTTCCGGTATGAGCTAGAACGCCTTTCATTGCAGCTCCGTTGCGCGGATGCACGTTTCCTCAAGGCTGGGGTTCTTTTTCCATTGGCGAAACACTGGTTTTGTTCTCAAGTCACGATGAGGCAAGCGAGTCTCCATATCAGCGGCATTGCGGCTCAGTTCGTTACCGACGGTGCACGATGGCGCATGCCAATAAACTCGGCACGGGCGTCATCAAATGCCGAGGCCGATGCAGCGTGTTAAAGCCCGGACAACGTTCGCCGGGGATCGCCAACTGAACTCGCGGCTTCATCAATCTACCCTGCGAGGGCGCATCTAACGACGGAAAAGGTATCAAGGGGCCATGCCTCGCTTGTTCAGGTCGAGACGGTCGTGTTCACGCGGTTTTGCAGAAGGCTTAAGGGAATCAAACTCGGGCCGCTGTACAGAGGCGATCTCCCGCATTACCGCCTTTCGATTTGGTGTTGGTACACAAGGCCAGCGGCACCCGCCCGACACGGGATCGCACAGTCGGCAACGTCTCCTCACCCGATCGCTCGCGGTCCGTTGGGATTGCATCAAGTCTCACTTGGGAGCTACATCTCGACAAGATCGTCTGACGTTAGCAGATGCCCCAGGGCTCACTAACAAATCCCGCGCATTACGCTCATGGCTTGAAATGATGCGGGTCAATTGAAGCGTGTGGGTCGGCCGGCGCTAGCGGAGGCACGCTAGTTGAAACGCTCGAAGTTCCGTCACTGGGCGAGGAAGTATCACCGTAACCTGTTCGGACCGCAGGTACTGAACTCATAGGTGAAGTGATGTGGCAGGGTACCGTGGATTACCACGCTCGTGTGCCAATCGCTTACTGAAACAGGCGAGCGATATTGTATTTCCGCATGCGCGATTGCAGGGTCGTCCGCTTTAGTCCGAGCCGGGAGGCTGCCCCGTCCGGTCCCCCGACCATTCCCTTGGTTTCCTTCAAAACCTGCAGTATGCGCGCGCGCTCGGACAGCTCGGTCACATTCGAAGCGCGGCCATGCAACACGATGGGTGTGGACCTGCCATTGATTTCCGGCAAGGCAACGTGGAGCTCAGGTCCGCTGCTTAGAACCACAGACCGCTCGGTGACGTTCTGCAGTTCGCGAATATTGCCCGGCCAGTCATAGTTCGTGAGCGCGTCCATCGCATGCGCCGGAATGCTCTCGATGTCGCGGCCCATGCGCTTGGCATGCTTCTGGACGAAGTAACGGGTGAGCAATGCGATATCCTCGCGGCGCTCCCGCAAGGGAGGAACGGTCATCGGAAAGACGGCCAGCCGGTAGTACAGGTCCGCCCGGAACTTGTTCTCCTCGACCATCCCCTTCAGGTCGCGATTGGTGGCGGCAACAATCCGCACGTCGACCTTGAGAGTCCGGCTGCCGCCTACCCGCTCAAACTCCTGCTCCTGAAGAACCCGCAGCAACTTGGTCTGCAGGTGCAGGGGCATGTCGCCGATCTCATCCAGGAACAGCGTGCCGCCGTCGGCCGCCTCGAATCGGCCTATGCGCTGCGCCACCGCTCCCGTGAACGACCCTTTCTCGTGCCCGAAGAGCTCGCTTTCGAGCAGCTCCGCCGGGATGGCCGCGCAGTTCACCTTCACGAACGGCCGATTCCTGCGTTCGCTGTGCACGTGGATAGCGTGCGCGATGAGTTCCTTGCCCGTACCCGTTTCGCCTCCGATCAGCACCGTGGCGCCGGTGGACGCCACAATCCGAACTTGATCCAGGACGGCGCGCAGCGCCGGGCTTGACCCGACAATCCCCTCAAATTCCGTCGCGCACCGGTCGCGCCCGGCGTCCACGAACTCGCCGAGTTCGATCCGCGATCCCAATCGTGACTGAACCCGCTCGGCGCCCGAGAGGCTCGAATAAGACCCGAAGTCGATTACTGCTGCGGTTGCCATGTTGTCCTCGCTTGAAACTGATTCTGCGCTTCTTGCCGCTCGCTGGAAACCCTATTTAGTCGCGGCTGGAAGTGGTCGGATGGTTCAAGATAGCGCTACCACTTTCAGGGGAAAATAGAACGCCCCTGTTGGGCGGGCGCTCCGGAGTTGTGTATGTGGAGTCCCGCGCGGATCCCCTTGGACCCGCTGGCACACGTCATAGAAAGGGGTACGGTGAGGCGCCGCGCGCGAATCAGGCGTCCGGCGCCGCGCTGCTAAAGCCTGGGATGGACGATATGCTTTCTGCCGTAAAGCCGGGCATCGACGGACCACTCTCCCGGCCCGATCAGCGCCAGCGTCACGCCCAACACCGCCAATGCGGCGGCAATACCCGGATGGGCCGGCGACGAGAAGGCGACCCACGCCTCGGCGCACGCCGTCACAACTCCGGCGACGGGCGTCCACAAACCGGCGATGAGCAGGACGCCGGCCAGCGCTCCGATCACTTGCGGCGCCGCAACCGTGCCACTGGGTGTCGCGGCCACGCAGTACTCCAGAGCAGCGCCGACGAGCAGCCGCTGCATCAATAGCCCGGCGCCAGGCCAGCCATCCGCGAACGTCGAGAAAAGCCGTTGCACATGTATCCCGTTTTCAGCTTACGGAAATCGCGAAGGTTTTGAAAGATTACAAAGGGGAAACGCCTTACTCCACTTTTGGGGGATTACAGTTCGATGATCCCGCGCTCCAGCCCGATGGTGACGGCGTGCGTGCGGTCGTTCGCTGCCAGCTTCTCGAGGATGCTGGTGACGTGCTTCTTCACCGTATCCTCAGCAACCGCAAGCTGGGCGGCGATTTCCTTGTTGGCGTTCCCGTTAGCGATCAGCTTCAAAACCTCCAATTCGCGCGCGGTCAACTGCTCCTCGGCGGTATGCAGGGCCAGTTCGGCCGCGACCTCGGGCGGAATCCTCTTGCGTCCGGCATGCACCGCGCGGATGGTCTCCAGCAGATCCGTATGTACGTTTCCCTTCAGCAGGTAGCCGCGCGCCCCCGCTTTGAGCGCACGCGCCACCTGGACGTCGCCGGCGTACGTCGTCAGAACAACGATCCGGGCGTCTGGGAATTCGCCTCGGATGGCGATGATCGCCTCGATACCGCTGATATCGGGCATCTGCAGATCCATAAGGGTGATGTCCGGCCGGTGCCGCCGGAACTGCTCGATGGCCTCGCGTCCCGTCGAGGCCTGCGCCACCAGCTCCATGTCCGGCTCGAGGTCGACGAGCGCCGCGATGCCTTGGCGCAGAAGCGCATGGTCATCGGCTGTGAGGATTCGGATCGTCTTGGTTTCAGCGTTCATGGATCCACAGCTTTCTCCGGAGGAACGAAAAGGCGCCACCATTGGAGGCCCCGTAGGCGGCCGTCGCCGGCACGGTCAGCACCGCTTCGGTGCCGGCTCCCGCTTCGCTCCAGAAGTCCAATTTACCGCCGAATCGACCGGCGCGTTCCCGCATTCCCGGCAGCCCATAGTGTCCGGCGCGCCCACCGGCCTTGAGGACTTCGGGGTCGATCCCTTTTCCGTCGTCGCGGACGTGCACGCGGAGCTGGCGGCTCTCGTAGCGGATCTCCACCTCGATCCGGCCGGCCTGGGCGTGCCGGACCGCGTTCCGCAGCAATTCCCGGGCGATCCGGTAGAGCTCGTCCTGGAGCAGCGGCTCCAGATCCCGCCGCTCCCCTTCTACCGTCACGGCGAACGCCGGTGGATTCCCCGGCGCCTCCCCGGAGTGCGCCAGTTCCTGGCCCGCCGCCGTTAACAGTTGCGGGAGATCGGCTCCGCCGGCCGGATGCTCGCGCAAGTCCTGGATTGCGTTGCGCCCCTCGGCGACTGCCCCCGCGGCTGTCGTAATGGCTTTGTCGAGGCTCTGCTCGGCCTTTTCCGGGCGCCGGGCCAGCACGTTGCGCGCGGCCTGCATCTGGATCAGAGAAGCCTGAAAGCTCTGCAGGAGCGTATCGTGCAATTCGCGGGCGACGCGCATGCGCTCCTCCACGCGCCCGTCCAACTGTGCGTTGAACTCCCGCCGGACCTGATACAGCCGCAGCCAGTACAGTCCCCAGAGCATGGCCAGAAAGGCCGCCACGCACGACGCGTAGAACCACGCGGTCTGATAGTACGCCGGGTCGATTGAGAACTCCAGTGTGTCGCCGGTTTCGTTCCACACGCCGCTGTTGTTGGAGGCGATCACGCGGAAGCGGTAGTTGCGAGGCGGAAGGTTGGAGTACTGCGCCTCCCGGTCGTTGACCACTTCCTTCCAGTTCCGGTCCTGCCCCTCGAGCATGTATTTGAAGCGGACCTTCTCCGGCGCGACGAGGCTCAGCGCCGTGTAATCAATCCAGACGTCGCGCACTTTCGCCGGCAGCCGCATCCCGCGCGCGAGGGGGAACGGCTTGCCGTCGGCTTTGATGGACTCGATGTGAACGGGCGGCGGCAGTCTGTTTGACGGAAAGTGGGCCGGGTCGAAGACGCTCACGCCCTCCAAACTGACGAACCAGATCCTCCCATCCGTATCTTTGACAACGCGGGGGCTATAATTTCCAGGCGTGGCGTGAGTCACCACACCGTCCGATGCGTCAAAAAGGGTGGTCTGAAGCCTGCGCTTCGGGTCGGCGACCCAGGCTTCCAATTCGCCGGGCGCAATCCGGACCAAGCCGCATGCAGTGTAGAGCCAGTTCGAATGGTCGTTGGCCTCCATTCGCCAGTAAACCGTATCACATGGCAAGCCATTCTTGCTGGTGAGCGTAGCAACTCGCTCGTCCTTGATCATGCTCAAGCCGCCGTCAGTTGCGGCCCAGAGCGCTCCTTCCCTATCTAGTTTAAGACTTGACACCCTACCCTCGCCAAGCCCCTGCGTGCCTGTGTAGGACGCCCGGACCTGACCATCCCTGAAATAAAAGACACCGCCGTGCCCGAATCCCAGCCAAGCTCCGCCTCTATCACGGTCCACGACCAGATCGTGGGCATTCTCCGTATGGCCGAGTGCGGACCAAGAGAATTGTTCGGCCAGTCGCTCGCCCGCGAAGTGTAACAGGCCCCGGTCGGCGGACAACCACAGGTCGGACGGCTCGCCCTCCGCGATTGAGTACACCTGTTTGCCAGGTAACCCACCTATGGCAACAAACCTGCCGCCGTCCAAATAGGCAGGCCCGTTGAGCGTGAACGCCCAGATCCGTCCGCCACCATCCTCAAATAGCGATGTCACGCTATCCCCGGGCAGTCCGTCTCTTCTTTTGAACGTTGTCACTTGCCCATACTTCCACCTGTCCAAGCCATTGCGGCCGGCAGCCCACACGCTTCCGTCTCTTGCAGCAAGCACGGACCAAGGCGCGTCGTTCGTCAAGCCCTGCTCCACTGAGACCGAGACGACCGGGAGATCCCGAAAGCGGTCGATCCCTCCGTACGTTGCAGACCAGATGTTGCCCTCACGGTCTTCAAAGATAGCGAGGACAGTGTCGGCCGAGAGCCCATCGGGCCGCGAAAACACGTCCGTCCGGCCCTGATGCGTATGTAGGATCCCGTGGTTCGTCGTTCCGATCCACAGGCTGCCGTCGCGGTCCCGAAGCGTCCGGTACGGACGGAAGAGCGCTCCAGATCCGCGAATCGGAGACGGTTCAACTCTCCCGTCGACCAACTGCATCATTCCGTTATTCGTAGCTATCAGTAGCCGTCCGTCATCGGTTGGAGTCAGATCCGTGATGTCCAAAGTCGGACTCGAATGCGGCAAGCGGTACACGAGTGCAGGTTGGGGTTTCCAGCGCCAAAGTCCGGTCTGTGCGCCGGCCCAGAGATTTCCGGCCGCGTCCTCCGACAGAGAGAACACAAACCGGCCTAGTACGCCATCCTGCCCGTAACACCGGGTTGCGCTGCCTCGGATCGAGCAAAGTCTGCAAGCTGGTACTCCGAAGGTGCCAACCCATAAGGTCCCCTCGTGATCCTCCAGAAGCGATTGCACCCTGTGGCCATCCAACTCCGGGTAGTGGCTGAGTTTGCCGCCGTTCCAACTGGCAAGCCCGCCATCGGTACCAATCCAAAGGGTGCCGTCCCGTCCCACCGCCAGCGTCCTGATCAACTCGCTGGGAAGACGTTCACCGCCAGGCGGCGTCCACTCGACTGGACGGACGCCGTCGAAGCGAACCAATCCGAACTCGGTACCGATCCAGAGGTAACCATCCGGGGTCTGAGCAAACGAGTCGGGAATGCCCCTGAAAAAGCCTCCACGGATTGTCCAGGCGTTGTGCGCGTATTGATTGATATCGAGAGACGGGTTCAGAGCAAGCGAATTCCGGAACGACCCGATGAATACAAGTACAAGCATGGTGATTCGCTTCGGCAGGCGGACCGCTGAAGAGGGCAGCATGTGGTTTGTATCCACCAAGCACGATTATCGCCTACCTATCCCGTATCGGCGCGGCGACCGGTCCGCTCAGAGCAGACCTTAATGGAGCGGTGCACCAAAGTCGCGGTCGCCAATCCCCAGAAAGTGCATATCCGAATCGACAATCTCGGCGTACAATTCTGTATGCGCAGAATCGGGACCTGCGGCAAGAGTTTTATCAGCCAAGGACAACAGCCTCGGACACCAGCGCCCGGTGGCTTGCTTAGGACCGCGGCGCAAGCTCTCGTCGTCGCGCTGCTTGCCACTAGGCCCGTCGCGGCGCAGAATGCCGAGATCTCGGGCTTTATCGCCGACCCCTCGCGCCTGGCCGTGCCATCCGCTCGAGTGGTGGTGCAAAGCAGGCAGACAGGGGCCGGGCGCTCCGTGTCTTCCAATGCGCACGGTGAGTACAGCGTGCCCGCGCTGCTGCCGGGCGCTTACGACATCAGCGTTGAAGCGAGCGGCTTCAAGACCCTGCAACAGAGTGGCGTGATTCTCGAAGTGGATCAGCGGGCTCGGCTCGATTTCAACCTGACCATCGGCAGCTCCACGGAAACCATCACGGTCGAAGGAAGCGCGCCTCTACCCAACGAATCCGACGCGTCCGTCAGCACCGTGATCGGCAATCGATTCGTCGAGAATATGCCGCTGAACGGACGCAGCTTCAGCTCGCTTATCGACCTCACTCCGGGAGTGGTGCTGACGCCCGCAAACCTGTACGAGCAGGGCCAGTTCAGCGTCAATGGCCAGCGGCCCGATGCGAATTACTTGATGGTGGACGGAGTCAGCGCGAACCTCGGAAACGCCGGAAGTGGCGGCCTTTTGTACCAGGGCGGAGCCGGTCAGCTTCCGTCGACCAATGCGTTCGGAGGGACCAGCAACCTCGTGTCGCTCGATGCGCTCGAAGAATTCCGTATTCAAACATCGACCTTTGCGCCGGAGTACGGTCGCACTCCGGGTGCTCAGATATCGGTGGTGACGAAATCGGGCACGAACGTGTTTCACGGCACGGCGTTCGAGTATTTCCGCAACGACAAGCTGGATGCCAACGATTGGTTCGCCAACGCCAAGGGCCTGGCGAGGCCGGAACTGCGGCAGAATGATTTCGGCGGCGTGCTGGGGGGGCCGATCAAGAAGGACAAGCTCTTCTTCTTCGGCTCGTATGAGGGAATGAGGATACGCCAGCCTCAGGTTGCGAACACGTACGTGCCGAATCTCGCCTCGCGCCAGGGCGCGCCGGCCGCCGTTCAACCGTTGCTAAACGCTTTTCCGCTGCCGACTGGCCCCGATCTCGGGAACGGAACCGCGGCATTTTCGGCGGGCTATTCCGACCCGTCCTCGCTCGATTCCTCCAGCATCCGGATCGACTACCTTCCCGCGGAACGGGTGACCATCTTCGGGAGGTACTGCGACGCCCCGTCGCGGATCAACCAGCGCGGGGGCGGTGGGTACGAGTACAGCGACATTAAAAACTCAAAATACGGTGCGCAGTTTCTGACGTTGGGAAGCAACCAGGCGCTGTCGTCACGGCTGACCAATGAGGTTCGCGTCAATTACAGTCGCACCACTGCGCACGGTTTCTATATCCTCGACAACTTTGGCGGTGCGACGCCTCCGCCGAACTCTCTGCTATATCCTTCGTTTGCCTCTCCGCAGGACGCCGCTTTCCTGTTTTATGCCGACTCGGCTCCCAATGGAATCAAGTTTTACGCCGGCGATTTGGGGAACGACTGGCAACGCCAGATCAATCTAACGGACAACGTCCCCCGAGTCACGGGCTCACACCAAATGAAATGGGTGTGGCTATTTTAGAACCACGGTCCAGGAGGGGTATAACCGGCGCTGGTCCTGATCGATGTGGAATTGCCAGTAGCGATCAAAATCTCCTGA
>Ga0181521_10004695_pt1 | contig 15473 bp, 10 predicted proteins | sample PEATcosm2014_Bin_32_FD_119764 | JGI IMG/M metagenome (GOLD analysis project Ga0181521, IMG submission 119764) | Peatland microbial communities from MTU Mesocosm Facility, Houghton, MI, USA - PEATcosm2014_Bin02_60_metaG | ecosystem: Environmental > Terrestrial > Soil > Wetlands > Peat | place...
CACATTTGTGCGTATCCCAGAAAGAACTGTTGCTCCGGGGTGAGGCCGTCCAGCTTCGTGTCCGGCATGGTCTTGTCGGCCAGTTCGCGCACCAGCGCCATGTAGGCGAGGTGGATGCCGCCGTTGTCCGCAACGTTCTCGCCGAGGGTCAACTTGCCGTTCAGGTTGACGCCATCGACGGGGCTAAAGTGGTCATATTCATTCGCCAGGCATTCGGCACGCGTCCCGAAGTTCTTGGCATCCTCGATAGTCCACCAATCCCGTAGGTTGCCGTCGCTGTCGAATTTGCGCCCGTGGTCGTCGAAACCATGGGTTAGCTCATGCGCAACCGCCTCCCCGATGGCTCCGAGGTTGACCGCGTCGTCCGCCTTTGAATTGTAGAAAGGGGGCTGCAGAATGCCTGCGGGAAAGGTGATGTTGTTCTCCGGCGCATAGTAGGAGGCGTTGACAGTGGCGGGCGTCATGCGCCATTCGCTCTTGTCGACAGGCCTGCCGATTTTGCTCAGAACTCTGTGCAACTCGAACGAGCCGGCACGTTCGTTGTTGCCGAGATAATCATCAGGCTTGATAAAGACGGCGGAATAGTCGCGCCACCTTTCGGGATAGCCGATCCTGTTGGAAACAGCCGCCAACTTGGCGTATGCCTGCTGCTTGGTCGCCGGGGACATCCAAGTTGCCGTTTCGATGTCCTGCTTCATGGATTTCTCAATTTCTCGCACCAATTGGAGGGCCTTGGCTTTTGCGGGACCGCCGAAAGCCACTTCTACGAACTCTTGGCCAAGGGCTTCGCCCAAATCGTTATCGGTGTCACGGACGCAACGTTCCCAGCGGGGCGCAAGTTCCTGCTGGCTTTTGAGAGTCTTGCTGAAAAACTGGAAGTTCTCCTCGACAAACGCTTGCGGCAACTCGGCTGCATAGGCGTGCAGCAGGCGCCAGGTCAGGTAAGCCTTGAGGTCGTCCAAACTGGTCTTCTCGATGATGCCGCTGAGCTTCTTGAAGAAATCAGGATTGCCGACATTGATCTTGGTGAAGGACGGCGTCTGCATTTCCGAAAGAAAGGTGGTCCACCCGAAATCCGGCATGAGACTGGGAAGATCCTTTGTCATCATCGGGTGGTAGGTCGAATCAGGGTTGCGGCGCCGTACGCGATCCATGGACGCGTCGGCAAGGGCAGTTTCGATCTTGAGTACGGCATCTGCTTTGGCTTTCGAGTCCCAGGTAGTGTTCAAAGATTTCGCCAGCAAGTCGAACATCTTGGCGAGGTGCTGTTGGTATTTCTTGAGAAGGTCAATCGAACGCTGGTCCGTCTTCAAGTAGTAGCCGCGATCGGGAAGGCTGAGACCGCCCTGATCGAGGTGGGCGATGTTGACGCGGGCGTCTTTGGCATCGGGTACGGCGTAGAAGATGAAGATGCCGTCAACGGCGAAGAGCTCCAGCTTAGCCAACTCGTCGGCAAGCTGTTCTTTTGAGTGAAGGGCTTCGACGTCATCTAGCGTGGGCTTGATGGGCTCGGCTCCCTTTCGATCAATGCCTTTCTCGTCCATGCAAGCGGCGTAATAGTCGCCTATCTTCTGCTCAATGGCAGAGCGATTGGGCGAAGGCTGGGCGGCTCTCTCCAGGATCTCGCGTTCGATCCGCAGGTTCCGCTCGTCAAGTTCAGCAAAGCGGCCCCACATAGCTTGGTCAGGCGGAATGGGGTTCTTCGTACGCCAGTTACCGCACGCATACTGATAGAAATTCGTGCAGGGGCTGACGTTGGTGTCTATGGCGCCCAGATCGACCCCGGATTTTCCAAGTTGGGGATCATAGCTGGGAAGCTGGGCGAGAGCCGTGCAGGGAAGCACGGCCAACAGGGTGGCTGCGAGTAATCCTGCTTGCATACTGACGGACCATTGTGACATATTTGACGCCCTGCTTTCGGGAGACAGGAGCGGGTGTGGACGTAACTCCCACCTTGGAAGCTGGGAGCGCGAGCCGGACAACTGTTTCGAAATCCCTTCTGCACCAAACGCCGAGGAAGTCCCGTTGGGGGAAGCTTCACTTGGACAGGTAGTTGTTCCCGTCGAAATGCCCATTTCGTGACGCGCCCGAGCCCAACTCCTGGATGACGGCGTAACCGTCCAGTACTTTTAGAATTCGGCGGTCAATGCGGGCGCCGACGAGGCATAAAAAGTAGGGCAAGGTTAGCCAGGACGGGCTAGGCTTTCAACACATGCCGGAGCACCCGCAACGCGTTGCCGCCGGCGATCTTCGCCACGTCGCCTTCCGATAGACCCTTGGCGCGTAAGGCCGCGATCCAATCGGGCAACTGCCGGTAAGTCGAGAACACCGGTCGGAAATTGCTGTCCATGTCGGTCCCGAGGCCTACGTGATCGACATCCACGGCATCGACAAGGCGCATGGTCTGATCGACGAAATCCGCGAAGGTTCGATTGGCGAATCCTGAAGGCCAGGCGCCGATCACGCCGCCGGTGGAAGCAATCAGGCGGGCGTGCTCGACCGTGATGAGCCGGGGATGCGGCGTGGATTCACTCTGCAGGTGAGAGTGCGAGAGGACAATCGGCGCAATGGTTGCGTCGACCGTCGCCTTGGCTGTCGCAAAACTCGCGTGCGCCACATCCACTACCATGCCCAAGCGATTCAAGCGGCGCACCACGTCGCGGCCAAAGGTGGACAGACCGTTGTGGACCGGAGGGTTGGTCTGCGAATCGCCCAGAGTGTTCTGCGCATAATGAACCAGTTGGAAGCTGCGGACGCCCCGCTGGTAAAGGTCGTCCAGACGCTCCACCTTTTCTTCGAGGCAATCGCCGCCTTCACAGGACAGAAACGCTGCCAATTGGCCGCGACTGCGGGCTGCTTCCATCTGGGGGACACTGGAGGCAAGACTAATCTTTTCGCGCCTGACGAGATCGTCGAATGTGGTCAGTTGCCTCTGGCAATCGGCCCAGGATTCGCCGGCAGCAAAGGCCCGGCTCACTACGACTCCCTTGGCATCGCGACCCAATATCTTGGCGTCGGCGACGATGCTGAAGAATCCCGCCGCTAGGCAACCCTGGCGCATCTCGGTGACGGTTCTGGCAGGGGCCTGGTCGCCTTCGTATCCCGCTTCACCACGCTGAAAAAAAACGCCAGGATGGCAATGCAAGTCGACAGCAGGATGATGCTTCAGAAAATCGACGCTGTCCGGCGATTGCGCGACGAGCGACGGCCTCAGCAGCGACAAGAATCCCAGGCTCTGCAAAGCAAGGCGGCGATTCATATGAGGAGTAGCATATCAAGTTGCGCCTGAGTCACGGGGTAACCGGGGTTTGTTTTCCCGGACCATCGGCAGAAAGTAAACCCTGCGCCGTGAGGAGCTATCCAGGAATTGGTATGCGAAGGGGATTTCGCGCCAGCTATGGCGTGAACCCCTCCCGTTGGAGGTGCTTTCGGGACCAAGTTCGTTTGGACTACCGCCTCCCGTAATCCGCCGATGCTGTCTGCAGCCGCACTTGGCGGCCGAAAGGCCACACAGTCGGAATACGGCAGGATTTATTCTTGCGCCGGAACGAATCGCCATAACGTGGAGCGCATGCTGATGCGCAGGGCGACCATGCGTCCATCCGGCAGCCAGGCCATGTTAGCGTAATCGCTGGTTTTATCGAACGGCAGAGGCTGCACGTGGCCGTTCCTGGTATCCAGCACGGCAGGCGCGGCGAACCACGTCTCGTGGAGGGAAACCAGGAGGCGGCCGTCCGCATTCCAGCTACCGGGCGAAAGATGCGAATACCTGGGCGCATGGGATGCATCGGCGGCGATCTCGGTCTCCGGCGAGCCGTCCAGAGGGACGCGAAAGAGCCGCATATTGGGGCTTTCCAGGATGGTGACGAGCAGCGCCCGGCCGGAGGGGTCAGCCACGACGCGATCGCCGGCTCGAATCTTCCGCGCTTGACCACCCGCGGATGGAATCGACCAAATCGTGCCTCCCGTGCCGAAATACAGCGTGCCGCCATCTGGGGAGGCGGCCAGCGAGACGATTTCCCCCTTGCCTGGAGCGATGCGGCGCGTGATGCGCCCGGTTTCCACGTCCGCAAACGCGATCGTCGCTCGCGGAATGGGGCCAATCAGGAACGCGATCTCGCGTGGGCCTGCGACTGTAACGGGTGTCGAAGTTTCCTCCGTGGTGGCGACCATGGCAACCGGCTTCTTCCCCCGCTCCACTACCATCAAGCGGGGGCGATCAGAATAGAGGACCGTCAGGACCACGCGCCCGTCCGGCAAGACGGCAAGCAAGTCAGGATCGGAGACCTCTGGAAACTGGGCCCACGTTTCGGTCTGATCGCGATCGAGCGGACGGCTCACCAGTTCCGCCGGGACGTCCGTGACGCAGGATGCTCCTTTGCCGGGGATCATGCCGGCGCCTTCTCGGTGTCCATAAGAGGTTCGCGTCATACAAACACTCCTGCCGGCATTACGCCAATCTGCCCGATCACCGGCCGGAACTCCATGTATGGCAGCACGTCCCTCTCAATATCGATACCCGGAGCGACCTCGATCAATTCCACGCCCTCAGCACCCAACCGAAACACCGCGCGCTCGGTGATGTACAGCACCTCCTGCCCCTTGCGCCCGGCATACTCTCCGGCGAAAGTCACCCGCTCCACCGCGCCCACGAACTTTCGAACTTTTCCAGGCTGTACAACCTCCAGCCCTCCATCAGCCCAACGCAGCTTTGAACCCTGGGCGTCGAACGTCCCGCAAAACACGACCTTCTTCGCGTTCTGCGCGATCTCGATGAAACCCCCCGGCCCGATCAGATTCCCTCCCAGATGCGACACGTTCACATTGCCTGCCCGATCCACCTCGCCCATCCCAAGGAAAGTAATGTCGATTCCGCCGCCGCTGTAATAATCGAACTGTTCGATCGAGGAGATGATCGCGTCCATGTTCCGCGCAGCGCCAAACAGCCGTTCGTCGAGCATTCGGCCGTTGTGCGCCCCCTGCTCGACGCTTATCCACAAGTCCCCGCCCAAGCCCTGCTCCGCAATCACGCCGAAAATCCCACCCGGAATCCCGAAGCCGAAGTTTAGCGATGCTCCCGGCCGTAGTTCGAGCGCCGCCCGCCTGGCCACAATTCGTCGCTCGAGCCTGGATGGAACATCCGCCTGGACTGCGCCCAGATAAGCCCTGCGCGACCCGCTCACCGCGGGATCGTACCCGAGCCCGTAGAACTGCTGCTGCGCCGCATCCTCCACCACCGCGTCTACCATGATGCCCGGAACCCGCACATGCCGCGCCGGCAAACTTCCCGGGTCCACTACCTGCCGCACTTGCGCGATCACTACGCCGCCGCAGTTGTGCGCCGCCAGCGCGATTGACTGTATGTCCATGTCAATCGCCTCTTCCTCCGGGCTCACGTTGCCTCTGGTATCGGCGTACGTACCCCGAATGATGGCGGCGTCTACGCGGAAGGGCTTGTACCGCAGCACCTCCTCGCCGGCGATCTCGAGCAGTTCGACCATCGTGTCCCGGCTCCGCTCATTGCAGCGGCCACCCTGCTGCCGCGGGTCGGCGAACGTCTCAAGGCCGCAGTGCGTGAACAGCCCTGGCCGCCCAGCACCAATCTCACGCAACAGCTGCTGGATTACGCCTCCCGGAAGACAGTACGCCTCGATTTTGTTCTCACGGATCAACTGCTGCATCTGCGCCGACCAAGTGAAGTGCGACGCAATCACGCGCTTCAGCATCTTTTCGTGCGCGAACCGGTTCGTACCCATCGATTCCCGGTCGCCAAGACCGAGCGAGTGCACCAGCGTCAAGTCCCGCGGATGGCCCGTCTCCAGAAAGCGGTGCTCTATGGCCTCGAACACCGCCTCGGCCGAGATCATGCCGGCCCCGTTGCCGCTGATCGCGACTATTTGGCCGTCCTGAATCAGCGCGGCTGCCTCAGCCGCCGTCATCACCCTAGCCTGTCTGGTCCTCATCGGTTTAGATACTCCGGCTTCCGCTTCTCGATGAACGCACGAACGCCTTCGCGGCAGTCTGCCGTTCCCGCCGCTTCCGCCACCGCGCTCGCATGATGCTGCCGTAAATCGGCGTGAAGCCCACCAAGAATTCCCTTCACCAGCGCCATCGCCGCTGGACCGTTTGCGCAGAGACGTTCGCGCCATGCTGCCGTCTGCTTGTCGAGATCTTCGGCATCTCCGGCGACCGCCGTCACCAGGCCCCAGTCGAGCGCCTGCGCCGCCGCGATCGGTGTCCCCAGCAGCGTCATGTGCCGGGCTCGCGCCAGCCCGACGGTCTCCGCCAAACGCGAGACACCCATCCACCCCGAGATCATCCCGAGCGTCACCTCGGGCGTCCCCAGTTTTGCTGACCGCACCGCAATCCGGAGGTCGGCCGCAAGCGCCAGTTCTAACCCGCCGCCGAGCGCGTGACCGCTGAGCACCGCAATAACTGGCTGCGGCAACGTGGCGATGCGAGTGAATACGTCGATACCCGGCAGGATCCAGTCGCGCGCCATTTCGTGCGGCTCGAGCGCTCCCCAAGCTTCGATATCGCCACCCGTGCAGAAGAATCGCCCGCGCCCGCGCAGCACTACGAGCCGCACCGTGCGATCTGCCTGCAACTCGCGCGCGAACGCATCCAACTGCTGAAGCATCGGCATGGTTAGTGCGTTGGCCTTTTCCGGCCGATTCAGCGTGATCTCGGCCCACGCGGCGCCGCCCTGCTCCAACCGCTCCATCAGAACTTCCGTCATGGCATGCTCTCAAAATCGCGGCGTTACCAACCCGCCGTCTACCGTTACCGCCTGCCCGACCGTGTAAGGCATCCGCCCTTCGGCCATCAGCGCGACTGTTTCCGCCACATCGGCCGGATAACCCCACCGCTTCGCCGGCACCAGTCCGGTTGCGATTCGTGCGTCATAATCAGCTTTCACCGGAATGGTCATCCCGGTCTGGATGATGCCCGGCCTCACTTCATACACCCCAATCCCGTCCGCCGCCAGCCGCAGCCCGAACAGTTTAGTAGTCATGCTCGACGCCGTCTTCGACACGCAATACTCGCCTCGGCTTACAGACACCGCGACTGCGTTACTCGATGTAATGTTGATGATGCTGCGGTGTTGGCCGCCGATTTCACCCTGTGCGAGCATGTGCCGGCCCGCCGCCTGGCAAAGGAAGAATACCGTGCGCGTGTTGACCGCGATACAGCGGTCGAAGCTCTCCGGCGTGACATCCAGTAGATCGCCGCGCCGCATCACACCAACCCCAGCGTTGTTCACCACGCAGTCGAGCCGGCGCCATCGGTCGACCGCCGCACCGATCATCCCGGCATGCGTCGCCAGGTCGGCGACATCGGCGGTCCACTCGAACGCCGACCCGCCTGCCGCCGCAATCTCGCCCGCGACTTCCGCGAGCAAGTCCGCGCCATCGCGATCCACCAGCGCCACATCGAAACCCGACCGCGCCAGCCGCACCGCGCACCCTCGCCCAATACCTCGCGCCGCCCCCGTTACCAATGCCACGGGCCTCATTTCATCACCATCTTCAATATGGTCTCCACGTTGAACGCGAGCCGTCGCGTCAGAGCCTGCGGCGCCATCAAGTCGGTTTCATAGATGATCGTGTTGGTGTGACGATTGGTCAGATAGTAGTAGCCAACCGCCGCGATGGTCAGATTTAACTGATCCGCATCGACGCCGCGCCGGAACACGCCCGCTCTTACTCCTCTCACCAGAATCGCGGCGAGCCGGGCCCGGAACTGTGCGTGAAGCTTCCCAATCACCCTCGACCGCCGCAAATGCACTGCCTTGTGCTGATTCTCGTTATTCACCAACGCCAGAAACTCGGGATTTTCCAGGTAGTAGTTCCAGGTGAACTCTACCAGGGTCTTCAAAGCTCCAACAGGTTCCAGGTGCTCCACATCCAACCGGCTCTCCGACTCGCGGATGTCGCCATAAGCGCATTCAAGCACCGCGACATACAATTTCTCTTTGCTTCCGAAATAGTGGTAGATGAGCTGCTTGTTAGCATGCGCCCGAGCCGCGATTGCCGCCACCCGCGCGCCGGCGAATCCCAGCTTTGCAAACTCCGCTTTGGCCGCATCCAGCACACGGCGCCGTGTTGCGTCCGCGTCTCGCACGTGCGGCCCCTGTTTTTCCGCGGGTGGCCTGCTTTACAGTTGCCGTCATGGAAACGTTAGTCTATCATAGCAATCAACCATCCGGTTGATTGCTGGATAGAATCGTGATCTGTTCCGTGGGGCAGTACCTGAAGCGGCGAAAACCACTACCATCAACCGGCTCCGGACACCGGGCTCGCTTTCCCCAGGTTTACAAGCTGTGATACTTATCGGGAGGATCGTCCCGGATTTCAACGATAAGTTCCGAGAGGATGCACGTGACCGGGATCGGTAACGCGACCCGATCACGCGCGAGCGATGTGGGGCTTAAACTGTCTGAGGGGGCTTCCTTGGCGATCAAAGTATGTGTGGCGGGTGCAACAGGCTGGGCGGGCTCTGAGCTTGCACGGTCGATTGCGACGACTCCGGACCTTACCCTCGTCGCCGCCGTATCGCGCACGCACGCAGGCCGTAGTTTGTGGGAAGTACTGGGCGAGCCGCGCCTCAACTGTTCCGTCTACGCTTCTGCCGATGAAGCCCTCGCCAATCCTTGCGACGTTTTCGTCGAATACACCAAGCCGGAAAGCGCCAAGGCCAACATCGTAACCGCGCTCGAACGCGGCACGCACGTGGTGGTGGGCACTTCGGGACTTACTGACGGGGATTTCGCCGACATTGAGGTCGTCGCCCGCAAGCAACTTCGTGGGGTTCTCGCTTGTGGCAACTTTGCCTTGACAGCCGTGTTGCTACAACGGTTTGCCGAAGTCGCAGCTAAGTTTATTCCGCAATGGGAGATCATTGACTATGCGCACGACGACAAACTCGACGCACCTAGCGGCACAGCCCGCGAACTTGCTGTTCGCTTGTCGAAGGTTCGTCATCCTGAGCCTACGGTCCCGGTGGATCGCTCCGTGGGCCCTCGAGAAGCCCGAGGCGCCACTGTGTCGGCGTCTCAAGTACACTCCGTTCGTCTACCCGGTTACGTAATTAGCGCCGAGATCATTTTCGGAATGCCAGATCAAAGGCTAACTATCCGTCACGACTCCGGAAGTAGCGCTCGTCCGTACGTGGATGGGGCTTTACTTGCGATACGCAAGGTGTCGACGCTGGTTGGCGTCCACCGAGGGCTGGACACCGTCCTGGATCTGTGATCACGTAGCGCGGTAAACAGGAAGAAGTTTAAATCCATGCAAAATGGGCATTCTGGCGCGAATAAATTCAGAATCCTCGATTTAATTCAAATCGTAAGACGTGCGGCGGATGATGTCGTCCTGCGTCGCCCGGTCGAGGGTCACGAATAGCGCGCTGTACCCCGCTACCCGTACCACCAAGTCCCTATACTTCTCGGGGTGTTTCTGGGCTTCCAGGAGAGCTTCCGTGCTAACGGTGTTGAATTGCACGTGCCAGAGCTTCAGGTTGCGGAACCCCTTCAGCAATGCCGCCAGCCTGTGCAGTCCTTCTTCGGATTCCAGGCTGCTGGGCGATAGACGCAGGTTCAGCAACTGGGCGATGCTCTTGATGGTTGGTAATCGGGACAGCGAACGGAGCACCTTGGTAGGACCGCCGGTGTCGCAGCCGTGGACCGGCGACACCCCTTCCGCGATCGGCTCGCCCGCGCGCCGTCCATCGGGCGTCGCGCCGACACTGGCCCCTAAGGGCACGTTAGCCGAAATGTTCGACGTCGATCCAGCGTAGCCGCCGCCAATAGGCCCGCGGCCGTGGCGCGTATTGTGGTAATGGTTCGCTTCATCCAGATAGTCGTTCAGCACTCGGGCTGCAATGGCATCCACTTCGGCGAGGTCGTTGCCGTATTTGGGCGCATGCAGCAACCGCTGGCGCACCAGTTCTCCCCCGGGGTTCTGGAAATCGGCGGCGAGCGCTTCCTTTACCTCCGCGGCGGTCAGGACCTTTTCGTCGAAGATGCGCGTCTTCAGGGCCATGAACGCGTCCGCAACATTGGTGGCGCCCGACTGGAGACCACTGACGATGTCGTACAGCGCACCGCCTTCTTTGATAGTCTTGCCTCGCGCGATGCAATCGTCCACCAGCGCCGAACAGAATGCGTCAGGCGCCATCTCTTCAAGGCAGAGGTCCGCAACCGTATCGGCCTGGATGCTCACGCGCGCGTAGTAGCGGAGTTGCTCGCGGTAGGCGGCATACACTGACTCCATGGAATCGAAGGCGGTGAGATCGCCGTGCCCGGGCAGCAGTTGTGTGCCGGTGGCGGGGTCCTTGCCGTCGTTTAGCGTCAACTCCAGAACCTTCAGCAGATTCAGGAACGACATGCCGGTATTGCGGTAGCCCCATTTGCCGGGAACCGCGGCCTCGATGCAGCCAACGATGGCGTAATCGTACGCGTCCTCCGATCGAACGCCTTTGTCCAGTAGGGCCGGCACGATGATCTCGTCGTTCTTGATGGCAGGCATGCCTGTCCCGAGACGGATGGTCCTGGCGCACTCCAGCAGGAAACGATCGGGCGTTCCCATGTGAATGCGGGCCGAAACGTTGGGCTGCGTAAGGCGCGTCTCGCGGATGGTTTCGAGAACCATGTAGGATATGTCGTTCGTCGCGTCCTCGCCCGTCGGGGTTTGGCCTCCGATGGTGACGTTCTGATAGGTCGGGTAACCGATCCCGTATCGCGTGTGATGCCATGGCCGGATCTTGATAATCGAAAACAGCTTGAGCCACAGCAGTTCGAGCAGTTCCTGTGCCTGATCTGGAGTGATGCGCCCGGCTGCGAGGTCGGCCTGATAAAACGGGTAGGTGTATTGGTCGAACCGGCCGAGCGAGAACGAATGGCCATTGCTTTCAATCTGGCTCACCAGGTGCACGAACCATGCGGATTGTACAGCCTCCTGGAAGTTCCGCGGGGGCAAAGCCGGTACCTGTTCGCAAACGTCGGCTATGCGCTCCAGTTCCGCCTTGCGGACCGCATCTTCGGTGGCAATGCCTTGGCGCGCGGCCTCGGCGGCATAGCGGCGGGCGAACCGGATGCCGGCCTCGAGGCTGATTTCCGCCGCCTCGTAGAAGATCTTCTTCTTCAAATCGACGGCATCATACGGGGGTACCGCGGCACTTGCGGCTCGAACCTCATCGAGGACGCCGGCCAAGCCCTGGCGCAGCACCTTGCCAATATTCATGATGATGTGGCCATCGCCGGAGGAGATGTTACCGCGTCCGGATATCGCGCCAATCTTCTCGGCCTGGGTTACTTCCCGGGGCCGCATGGCTTGGGCGTGATCGTATAGAGTGTTCCCATGCCAGTAAGGGCCGATTTCTTCGAGGATGGCGCGCTTCACATCCGCGGACACGGTGTAGACGTCGGCCCGGCGATGCGCGAACTCGTCAACTTCATTGACCAGAAAATCCGCTTCGTATTCAGGGAACAGTGGAGCTGCGCGCGATGCGCTGGCCTGGTTGCCAACGATCAGTTCTCCCTCGTCGATGCGGATGGTCATGCGATCCAACACATGGGCCAGGGCCTTGGCACGCCGCAACACGGTGGGGTCCGCGGCGTATTTCTTATGCGCTTCGGTGACCAGCAGGCCGCGTTCGGCACAGACTGAGGGCAGCGTGTCCAATACGCGTTCGCGCAAGCGGCTCACCCGCGCAGTACAACCGGTTTCACTCATTGTGGCAAGCATGGAAGTTCCTTTTGTGTCGCACGGCCGACGGTGTGTACCGTGAGTTTGTAGGATCGTAGTAACTCCGCCGCGGCTTCCACCTGGTTATCCGGCATCGGCGCGGCATCGTAGAACTTGGGGCTTTGGCCGAGCGCTTCATACTTCGCCCGGGCCAGTTTGTGGTACGGCAGCAGATCGAGCGATTGGACCGCGCCACCCAGTTGGGCGAGGAATTCGCCCGTCCGGCGCAGATTGTCTTCGCTCGCGTTCACTTCCGGGATCAGTGGCATGCGCACCCGGATGGGAGCGCCCGAAGCAGCCAGGCGCCGGAGGTTGGACAGAATCAATTCATTTCCGAGGCCGGTCCATTTCCGGTGCGCCCGGCTGTCCATATGCTTCAGATCGAAGAGCCAGAGATCGACGTAAGGACTGACGGTCTCGAGGGTCTCCCAAGGAGCGTTCCCAGTGGTTTCGATGGCGGTGTTGAGACACTCGGCTTTGGCCAAACGCAGGATCGCTTCGGCGAAGATGGGCTGTAACAGCGGCTCACCACCCGTCAGCGTAAGGCCGCCGCCGTCATCGTAGAACGCGGAGTCGGCGAGCGCCTCGCGCAGGACGTCGCCCGCGGCGCGCCGGATGCCACTCCACACGGTCGCCTGAGCCGGGCAGATCTGGGCGCATTCGCCGCAGCGCGTACAGGACTTGCGATCCCAGTCGATGTGGCTGCCGTCGAGTTTTCGGCTTTCGGCGGAGCAGATGTCGACGCAGGCTCCGCAAGCGATGCAACTGTTGAGAAACAGCAGCAGTTCGGGAATGACCCGCTGCGATTCCGGGTTGGCGCACCAGGCGCAACGCAGCGGGCAGCCTTTGAGGAACACAGCCGTGCGCAGGCCGGGGCCATCGTCGAGCGAATAGCGCTGAACGTCGAACACGTTTCCTTCCACGCGTTCGAGTGCGCTTCGTTCCGAGTTGGAAAGCTGAGTCGCGGAGCGGGTGAGCGCCGTGCGGTCGAGCGCCACCGGCGCGAAGTCGGAAACCATCTCGGGCACACCTGAATCCATCTCGCTGAAGACCGCGGCCGCTCCCCCGATGATGCTGACGTTTTGTTGGAAACGACTTAGGACGATGCGTCCCGCGCCCCACAGTACCGGGTGAACGTTCTGGCGCAGCGATTCGAGACAGGGGTCGAGCAGCATCGATCCCATCTTCGTCAATCCGCCACCGACTACGATGAGTTCCGGATTTAGTACCTGGACCACGGTGGAAAGCGCAATCCCGAGATAGCGGCCGGTGGAGATGATGAGGTCCTGCGCGACCGGATCGCCGCGGGTGGCGACCTCGCAGATCAACTCGCCGTCGATGAGCTTAGGGTCATCCCACGCCAAGTCTCGCAAGGAGGTCTCTTCCCCCGCCTGAATCCGCTCCCAGGCGAGGTTGCGCAGAGCAATGCCGCAGGCGTATGCCATGACGCAGCCGCGCTTGCCGCAACTGCAACGGCGCCCATCGACTTCCACCACCGTGTGTCCAATCTCGCCGGCAGTGCCAGTGAAGCCCTGGTAGAGCTTGCCGTTCACTAGGATCCCCATCCCTACACCTGTACTGAAAGTGATGTACACGACATCCGCGGCGCCGCGGGCTGCGCCCCAGCGATGCTCGGCCACAACCGCGAGGTTAGTATCGTTGCCGAGCAGGACGGGCTGGCCCAGCCGTTTCGCGACGATGTCGCGCAACGGGACCTGGTCCCATTCCGGCATGTTGGAACTCGTGAGCACTACGCCGCGGCGCCCGTCGGTGTGTCCGGCGAAGCTGAGGCCGATTCCGGCAACGTCGCCAGGGGAAACCTGGGCCTGTTTCAGAGTCTCCCAGTACGCCCGTTCAATCGCGTCGACGACCTGTGCTGGGAGCTGGCCCGCGTGTTCCTTGGTCACGTGGACCGAGAGTACGTTCATGGAGCGATCGAGCAAGCCCGCGGCGATCTTGGTACCGCCAACATCGATTCCGATTGCATATGGCTTCATGTTGCCCCCTTCAAATGCTGAGTCGCGATCGGCAAATGATTTATCTATTGAGACCCTTTTCTACTAAATATGTAAGTGGCGCAGCTTCTTGCGCGCCACACCCACAACTACTGCCGGGTTGGTAACCCCAACTGACTCCTTCCGAGCGCGGTAAGATCGCTTTCCGTGCCGCGTCCGCGAAAATCGACTTCGAAGTCGTCGGGAGCGAAATCGGGCGGAGTCCTGCCTTCCAGGAACGTGGGGGCCTGCCGAGCCAGGTAGGCCGTGTTCTTGGCGCACCCGACAGTGGCGCCGATATATATGACGTTGCTGTAGCCCTGGCCTTTGTGTTCGTCTTCGACTGCGTGCACCACATCGGAGTGCCAGAACACAGCGTCGCCCGGTTCCATCACCGGGATCGACGTGAGCCCCTCTAAGAGTGGGGCGTGCCATTCCGGCCGCACTGACAGCGCACGGCCTGGCATGGCCCCGCACAAATCGGTGCCCGGAACATCGCCCTGGAGAGCGCGGAGCAGCATGTACACCATGCTGTTCGCGATCGGGATTAACTGCAGCGTTCCGTCTCCCTTGCCCTGCCGGGTCAACGCCGTCCAGCCTTGGAAAGTGCGAAACATGGAGCACACGGCCGGAGACGGGATCTCCCGCGCATCCGGGCGAAAGGCAGCATCGAAGGGATCGTAATCGCGCCACTTACCAGAGAAGACATGGCGGTAAACAGCGCGGAAATTGCCGTCGAGCCAGCGCTCCACCGATCCGCCATCGCAGTGCGGCGAAATGCCGAGGGAGTTGGATCCGGGCGGCCGCCGCCGGATGCGATCGGCGTATACCGGCGTCTGCTCGGGATCGAAATGACGGCGACCCTCGCTTTCGGCCCGCCACAGGCGGTTCATAAAGATGCGCGCTCGGGTGAGCGATTCCGCTTGGCGTGCCTGCACCTGGGGACGCGACCAATAAATGCCATAGATCTGGGGCTTGCTCATCCCCAGGTTGCCGAAATACTTGTCTTCGGCAGCATGGGCGAGTCTCTCGTCCAGATGGTTCTCCTCCACATACCTGCCGATCTCTTCGTTCCAGGCGCACGCCTGTTCGGGTGCAAAAACACCCCTGATGACGCATGCGCCGCGATCTTTGATTCTTGCCGTCATTTGCGGCGATACGGCTCCGCTAGAGATCTCGGAATAGGGGACGGTAGGAATCACCGTCTCGCCAGCTTCCCGCTCCTTGACGATCTGCGAGACCTTGCGGCGCATTTCGGACTCGACGTCGCGGAAGACCTCCGCATAATTCGGGAGCGCCTGCCGCAAGTCCTTCTTTACCTGGCGGATGGCTTCGGGTAGATTTTCGATTTCGAACGGCATGGTGTGTCCTCCTGAAGCGATTTTAGAGCGGTTTCCGAGCCTGAAATGGCCGGGAAAGGCCAATTACCGATAGAATTCGGACAGCCGGTAGACGGGAAATGGCCGAAACTCAGCAGTCATCGTTCGCGCGAGCTCCCGAGTTTTCGGACATAGCCTGCCTTTTGATTGTCCGAATAGTACCATTTGTTGACTGAATCCGGAGTTGTTCCCTGTCTTGGTGCGGCCTAACATCGATTCATACGGTCCACCGGAAGCGCCTGCATCCTTGTATTGTGACGCTTCAGGTTCTCCAGCACTCAGGGGAAAAAGAGCTATGCCGTTCCACGTTGGCAATCTATCTGAAGCGATTCGAGACCGCTCCTTTGCTCGCC
>Ga0181521_10004696_pt1 | contig 15471 bp, 12 predicted proteins | sample PEATcosm2014_Bin_32_FD_119764 | JGI IMG/M metagenome (GOLD analysis project Ga0181521, IMG submission 119764) | Peatland microbial communities from MTU Mesocosm Facility, Houghton, MI, USA - PEATcosm2014_Bin02_60_metaG | ecosystem: Environmental > Terrestrial > Soil > Wetlands > Peat | place...
CAAGCAATTCCAGTGTCCATGCCATGACGGCAGATTCGACATCAACGGGTGCGTGATTGGCGGTCCACCGCCGCGGCCGCTCGATACGTATCCCTCCGAAGTGCGTGACGGTGTGCTGTATGCAGTAACCAAGCCGCAGAGGAAGGCCTCATGTCAATCATCAAAAGCCTAGCCGACTGGGTTGACGAGCGCCTTGGTACGCGCGAGATAGGGCAGGCGCTGTTCGGACGCAAAATTCCCGAAGCCACCGGCCTGGTCAGTTGGATCTACACGCTCGGCAGCGTGGTGATGTTCCTGTTCATTCTCCAGGCCGCCACCGGGATGTTCCTGGCGATGAACTATGCGCCGACTCCAGAAAACGCCTACGATTCGGTACGTTTTATTTCCGAGCAGGCTCCTTTTGGCGCATTCTTGCGCGGGCTGCATCACTGGGGAGCAAGCGCGATGGTAGTGGGTGTCGCCTTGCACCTGCTCACGGTTTTCCTGCTCGGGGCATATAAGTATCCGCGCGAGTTGACTTGGGTCACGGGAGTCTTCCTGCTCCTGATCGTGCTGTTCTTTGGTTTCACCGGCTATCTCCTGCCTTGGAATGAAAAGGCCTACTGGGCAACGCTCGTCGGCACCAATATCGCGCGCGAAGCACCGGTCGTTGGCCCCGCGGTCGCGCGGCTGCTCACGGGAAGTGATGAGCTCGGAGCACAGACGCTGACGCGCTTCTACTCGATCCACGTGCTGCTGCTCCCGGCAGCCGTGATTGCCTTCATGGCCGTCCATCTCTTCATGGTAGTGCGCCAGGGTGTCACCGCTCCGCCCGCGCGCGGTGGCAAGAGCCCGGAACTCGACCTGGAGACGCAGCGCCGCCTTGAGCTGGACAAGTATCACGCGCAAAAGGAAGCCGGTGAGCCGTTCTACCCGTACTCGCTGTCCAAGGATGTGGCGGCCGTACTGATCGTATTTGTTGCGATCATGGCGCTGGCCTGGTGGTTCCCGGCCGAGGTCGGGCAGTTTCCGGACCCAACCGACACCAACTACAATCCGCGGCCCGAATGGTACTTTCTTTTTCTGTTCCAGTTTCTCAAGTATTTCCCGGGAAGCCTCGAGCCGGTGGTGGCGGTGGTGCTGCCTTCACTGGTGTTCGTGGGTCTGCTCGTCCTTCCGTTCGTCGATCGCCGCCTGCTCCGCCATCCCCTCGACCGCCCGTTGGCATCCGGTGGCGCCTGCGCTGCCTTGCTGGGAATTATCTTCCTGACCGTCGCCGGGGCTAGCTCGCCGCAAGTAAGTCCATATGTTCCCCAGCCTGCAGAGGTTGCAGAAGGGCAACGCGTATACAGACAACTTCATTGTGACTATTGTCACAGCGTGAATGGCCGCGGCGGCGTGATTGGTCCCGATCTCGCCCTGGCAACTGAGCAACGGCACGATAAGTCGTGGATTGTGAACCACCTCGAAAATCCCCAGCTCGTAGTCAGCGGCAAGCCGATATCGCCGATGGGGGTGCTGCCGGTGCTCCTTCCTGATCAGACCGAGGCGGTGGCCGCCTATATCGAGGAGCTGCGAGGCGGTGGGCCGTATAGCGCGCTGGCACCGGTGCTGTTCCAGACATACTGTATGGGATGTCACCGGCTAAACGGACATGGCAGCACTTTCGCTCCCGACTTGAGCTCGATCGGTTTGATGCGTACCAGGTCGTTTATCCACAGATACATCGAGAACCCCAAGGCGGTAGTGGGTAGCGCGCGTATGCCGAGTTTCCTTACGCCTCAAGGGCCGCTTACTCACGAATTTGTCGAAGACCTTGCGCGCTACCTCGCGGTGCAGCGCGGCTCGGTCGCTCCAAAAGAATCAACAAGCTCGAGCCGATAGGTGATAAGCGGCCAGGTATCTTGTTGGTGTGACGACGCCCGCGCGGCGGGCTGATTGGTTGGAAGGGGACGGTAGCGCCTCGTAAGCGCTCGACGCAATTAGGGAGGGCCGGATGCGGCTTGGGCCGAGGTTAGAACCCGGCAAAGAAAGCTATCAGCGTCACGGCAAGCAGAAAGAAACCAGTGCCGACGGCGGCAACCGCGATGATCCCGGCGAAATTCTTGAGCCAGCGAGGCGGTGGCTCGGTCTCGAGCGCCTGGAGCGCTTGCTGCTCGACCAGACGCTGGTATTCTGCGGGCCGTTCATGGCGCAGATCCTCGCCGCTCTCCCGGCCCGTAAAAATCACCGGATCCATCGGAAACTTCTCGGGCCGCAGGTGGGTGTTGAAGAAGTGGATCATGAAAATGAACCATATGGCGAGCAGCGCTTCTTCGCCATGGACAAGCAGGGCAACGTTGAACATGTAGCCGGGCACGAATCGCGCAAAGAAGGCCGCGAACCACATCATGTACCCGCTCACCCCGATGATGGCCATCCCCCAAAAGACCGCCCAGTAGTCGAACTTCTCCCAGTAAGTGTAGCGGCCGAAGCGCGGCTTCGGCCCCAGCCAGAAAAACCACCTGAACTGTCGATAGATGTCGATTAAGTCCTGGGGTTGCGGCACTAACGAGGTCGGCCCCCAGAACATGCCGCGCTCTTTCTTGACGAGCGCGCGGTAAAGGACCTCGCCGATATGGAATAAGAAGCCGGCGGTCACCAGCACAGCGCAAAACTTGTGAAAGAAGAGAACCGCGCCAAAGCCGCCTACCGCATTGGCGATGTTCTTCGCCCACTGCGTGTCGCTGAAGCGCAGCGGCATCCCGGTCGCTGCCAAGCCCAGGAATGTGATGATGACCAGGCCATGAAGGTAACGCTGCCCCAGCGAAAACCTGAAGTAATAGGCGGTGGCCGGCTTGTCGGCATTCATATTTTCACTGCTCGCCATCTTGATCACTGCGGCCGCCCGGACTCTGAAGCCGCCGAATTATGGTTCCGCGCAGACCATGAACGCACCAGCCACAACAGCGTGTGCAGTCCGAAGAACGCGAATACCGACAGCAACAGGAGATTCATCGCCAGCGCCGCATAGTAGAGGGTCGGATTCAAAGCGCAGTCATGCGGATTGGGGTGAGGCTCGAAAGTGATAAAGCCCGTCGTAGCACCCTGATGGCAGTTGCCACAGGTAGGAACCAGATTCTGTGGCGCAATCGAAGACTTGGGATCCGACGGGGGCAGAACCCGGTGGCTTTCGTGACAGCTCCAGCAACGCGCGGTCGCCACGAACCCGAGCGCGGTCACCTGACCATGGAAAGTATCCCGGTAACTGTGCAGCCGCTCCTTGTGGCAATTGCCGCATGTTGCGACCGTCCTGGTCTGCCAGTCCGCGGTCTGAACCCTGGCGATTTGATGCACGGTGTGGCAGTCGGTGCAAACCGCTGCGCTGGCGCTGCCGGCCTTGAGCGCCTTGCCATGTACGCCCTCGAAGTAGAGCGCTTCGATACCGGCGTGGCATGAGCCGCAAGTCGCGGGGACGTTTGTGCGATAGGTCCGGCTTTGCGGGTCGTTCGTGCTCAGAATGCGATGAGCCCCATGACAACTGGCGCAACTTGCAGCAACCAGCAGGCCGTCCTGGGTCAGGGCGAAGCCGTGGATTGAACCGATGTAGAGCTCGTAGACATTGGTGATGCCGTAACGCCGGGCCATCTCGGGACTGCCATGGCAACGTCCGCAAGTGCGCGGCAGATTCAGCGGGTAAACCGGCGACTTCGCATCAGTCTTCGCCAGGATGGCGTGCGCGTTGCCATGGCATTCAAGGCAAGCCGGGTAGTTGAGCTTCTTCTCCTTGCCCCAGAACGTGGCGTGGACACTTTGGCTATAATCAACCTCGATCCCGCCGTGACAGGTGCCACACGCGACTTCCTTCGGCGCGGGAGTATGGGGAAATGCCTTGACGTCCGAATGGCAAGCCGTGCAGCCAAGGGCGGAATGCACCGAGGACTGAAACAGCTTGGCATCGACGAGCTCCTTCGGCATTACGTTATGACAAGCGAGGCACGCCGCCGTAGTCAGCGCCGCCGCATGCGCCACGCCCGACACGGCAAGCACGAACGACAGCACAATGAACCATCTGTTTCTTGCGAGCACTTATGCTCAACCCTCTACAGGGCTCCCCCGGTGTGGCAGGTGCTACAGAGCATTCCGGAAATGCTCTTCAAATCGATCGGATGAGCAAATGGCTTTCCTCCGAGCGACATGTTCGGCTGTCCGTCCTGGTTGCCGTCGAGGAACGTATGACACGTATCACACGCCTGGCTTATTACCCTGCCATCCGGGCTGACATGCTTACCATCGTGGCAACGGAAGCAGCCGGGGTAGTACAAGTGCCCGATATTGTCGGGATGGGTATGCCAATCGACCTTCATGTACGGGAAAAAATTGCGCTCGTAGACTTGCTGGACCTCGGTGATGGCCGCGTCGATCTGGACCTTCCTCTGCGCGTAGGCCTGGGGATCGTCGCTCCGGTAGAAGGCATCCAAATTCGTCGCGATTGCTTCCATCGCCTCTTCATCCGAGGAGTAAGTTTTCGTAAGGACCTGTACCGCCTGCCGTTTGATGAAGGGAAGCGAGCGATCCAACCTGCCGGACGCGAGTGACTGATCGACAGCCGCATCGGGCGGCAGGAATCTGTGAGCGGGACGGTCATGGCAGCTCACACAATCCATCACTCGCTTTGGTGCTTGCGAAATCTCGGCCGGTGTCAGAGCACCATTCTTGGCCATATACTCGGTCACGCGCCCCTCGGTATCTTTCACCCGAACCCAGGGAATCACACGGCTCTGCGGGTCTTTCGCGATGTACCAAATTTTGTAGGCGATATTCATGTGCCAATGAATTCCGGTGGCACTGCCGAAGTTCGGATCTCCTCCGCCGGTCTTGATCAGGATCGGTATCACCCGTGGGGTGTTGCTCTTATCGTAGCCGAAGTGGTTGAAGACCTTAAGCTGGGCTCCGTAGAACTTTTGCGGCCAGTGACATTCTTCGCAGGCCTGTTGGACCGGCCTGAGGTCGCTGATCGGGGTCGTAATTGGCCTTGGATAGATGTCACGGAACACGGCGTAAACCTGGTAAGTTCCGGAAAGCTTGGAACGGACGTACCAGGTTGCGCCGGGACCGACGTGGCAGGACACGCATGGTACGCGCGCATGGGGTGAATCCTGGTAGGCGGTGAACTCCGGCTTCATCGGCGTGTGACACGTCGCACCGCAGAAGCCGACCGAATCGGTGAACTGGTAGGCCCGGTAGCTGAGCACTGCGCTCATAACCACAAGCAGCAGGAAGAACGCGGCCGCATAGGCAAGAACGCGCCGCTGGGCCGGTTGATTGAGATCGATCCTCGGATAGGCCGGAACTTCTCCGGGCGCGAGCTTGCGCAGCCGGCGCCGGCGCATCAGCATCCCGAGCGGGACCATGATCAGGCCGACAACCATGATCGCCGGGAGAACGATGAAAGCGAAGATGCCCAGATAGGGCTTGTCCTCGGACCCGAAGATCGCGATGAGAAGCAGGAAGATGATGTTGGCGAGGCTGAGAGTGATTAGTACTGCGCCTGCGATACTTAGTGGACTACGCAGAAGGCCCACGGATATCCGGGAAGTTACCGAGGCTTGGTCTTTTTCTGTAGGCGGATTTTCCTGCGGAGGCATCACAGAGGTCCCAAGCCTACATGCTGAAATCGGGTTGACCAGCGGGCAGACTCAAAACACATCCGCCGAGCACACACGGCCCGCTTTGCCAGCGAAAAAGGCTGACCTGGGGAGGGCCCCAGGTCAGTACCGGAGTGACGTCGCATTCAGGACAACCGTCTTCCTAATTGCTACTTGCCGGCCAGTTGCTTCAGGTAATCTACGAGGCCCTTGATCTGGGCGTCGCTCAGGTCACTGGAAGGTGGCATGATCGGCGATAACCCAACCGCTGGACCGCCTTCCTTGGTCGCTTTGGCGATCCAGTCGTCGGTCTTGCCCTTGAGGCACTTTGCGAAATCCTGCGGCGCTGGAGTGAGCGCCGCCGCGGCTGCCCCATCACCCTTGCCGCTCGCGCCATGGCAGGAAGCGCACTTGTCGTCATAGACACCTTTGCTCGCATCGTCTGCCCACGCATGTGAAGAAACCATGGCAGTCAGAGCGACGCCTGCGGCAACCAGTTTCACGGAATTCAGGAGAATCCTCTTCATCATCGCCTGCTCCTTCTGTGCTCGCCCAACGCGACATCTCTACGCGGGCCAGCTTCGTTGTGGAACGCCTAACTGCTCAATCCCTGCGCTTTCACAGACACGACGCCCTGGAGCCTGAATCGCTCACGCTCGGCGCCGTTTTTACGAACAGCCGTCGTTACGAAGCGCTGCGTGATTAGTATGACTTATCTCTCAATTTCTTCATATTAGAAAATCTACATCTCGTCAACGGTTGCTCGGAGCAATTGTCACAACCCTGCAAGTTTAGACAGAAATTGATTCCATCGGATACAGTTTCCCCAACTTCTGTACCAAAATTTTGGCGCGTTCCCAAGAGAAGCATCGGTTCTTTTGTTGCGGCCGGCGAAGAATGCAGTTCGTCGCTTCGATGACGTGCCGCTGCGCGGATCCCGACTCACGGTTCTGGTGTCGCAACTTTCGGAATCGCGGCTCGGTGTGTCGTGGCTGCAGCTACCGCGCAGGCCAAAAAGCATGACGAAATAGAGGGGCTGGTTGCCTACATTCGCGATCTCTGTAAAAAGTGAGGCGGCACGATGGCGCGAGGGTACAAAATCAGAACGAGAAGATCCTGATGGTTCGAATTTGAGGAGGTTTTCGCCCATGCGTAAGCTTGCCGATGCACCCGACATCTGCGCCGCAGCGAAGTCGCACGGCCACCGTCGGCGCTCGCGCCTTGCGGTGGTATTGGCGATCGCCGCGCTCGCTTGGCGGCTTGGTGCGGCGCGCGCTTCGGCATACGAGGCGATGCCGGTCAGCAACGGCGGAAAGATCGTTGGGACCGTCAAGGTGGCGGGAAAGTTCGTGCCAAGGCCGCCTCATGCGGTAAACAAGAACCGGGAGATCTGCGGCGACCACATCGAGGATGAGAGCCTGGTCGTTGGTCCCGAGAAGGGGCTACGCTATGCGGTGCTCACGCTGGCGGATATCACAAAGGGCAAGGCGGTCGAGCTGGAGGCTGGCTATGCGCTGGACAACGAGAAATGCCGCTTTGTCCCGCACGTTCAGGCGATCAATGTCGGCCAATGGATCGAGCTGAAGAATACCGATCCCGTTTTGCACACCGCGAATGCGTTGCTTAAGCAGCAGACTCTTTTCAACGTCGCGCTGTGGCCAAGCCGCGAGGTTCGCAAGCCCGTCGCATATCCGGGCGTGGTTCGGATCAACTGCGGCGTCCATCCGTGGATGAGCGCCTACGTAGTCGTCACCGACAACCCCTATCATGCGGTAACCGACTTGTACGGCGCATACGAGATCGACGACATCCCACCTGGAACCTACAAGCTGCGGCTGTGGCATGAGCTGCTCGGGACACAGGAGAAGGAAGTACGGATCGAAGCGGGCCGCGAACTGCAAGTCAACTTTGACATGAACGCCGAGGGAAAATGACGGCTTCCAACGCAAGGCTTCGGGTGCTTGGCCTGGTCTTCCTGCTGGCCGCATTTGGCGTAACCGCGTCGTTGCCGCTCGCTGCTGCGGCGGGCGACGGGGCCGGCAGCATTACCGGGACGGTGACGATCAAGGGCAATGTGGAGCCTGGGGTCATCAATGCGGTGGTCTGGGTCGAAGGAGTCCCGCACGACCTGATTCCAAAGGAAAGATGGAAAGTGAAGCAGGGGGCGCAGATGGCCCAGAAGGATACCGCCTTTGTGCCGCACGTGCTGCCCGTGATCGTCGGCACGACAGTAGCTTTCCCCAACGACGACCCGATCTTTCACAACGTCTTTTCCGCCTCGCCGGTTCACAAGTTCGATCTCGGTCTCTACCCGCAAGGGAAATCCCGCAGCACCACGTTCGAGCGGCCCGGAATCGTGCAGATCGGTTGTAACGTGCACGCGCAGATGAGCGCGTACGTGGTCGTTCTGGAGGAGCCTTATTTCGCGGTCCCCAACGAGCGCGGCGTCTACGAGCTCACCGACCTGCCGCTCGGCAGCTACACCATCAAGGTGTGGCATCCCGATTTCGGCCCGCTCAGTCAGCCTTTCACGCTCCAGCGCGACAAGCAGGTGCTGACTCTCGACTTCGACTTGGGAAAGCCTGAGTGAGTCTGCCCTCGTCCGCCGTTCTTCCAGAGACACGCGGTTAACCGACGGCCGGCTCTGGCGACAAGTCAGGTTGCTTACCGAGGCTCGCTTTCAATATGACTGCGGGTTGTGCTCGGCGCCATGACAATTTAGGTAGCAGAGACCATGCCCGGGGCGGGCCGGGTCCGGAACGTAATTCAGGCGCCCGCTCCTGGAAGGCCTGACCACCACGTTCCCGACCACCCCCAGCGTCTCGAAGTTGATCAGGTGAACGTTTTGCCTGGAGCCGTGAGCGTCATGGCACACCGCGCATGAGGTCCGCTGATCGACCACGTGCTGCTTGTGGGGAAAGCCGCCGAAACCGAACAGCAGGGCGGACCGGTCGTGGCACTTGTAGCAAAGCGCGTAGCCGGAGTACGACTCCGGGCTTGGATCCACAGTGTCGTATTCCATCTGGAGAATCGGTTCGAAGCGCGAGCCGTGCGGGCCGCGTGGAGCGCTGCCCCTCTGCGTCCACTGATCGCTATTGTGGCAATCGATGCAGTCGAGCACGCTCGACGCGGTGTAAGGAACCATCAGGCCAAGGATCCTGCGATTTTTTCCGGGCGCCGCGATTGGATGGTAAGAGGGATTGGCGGGATTGACTTTGAACCTGATGTTGCGCGTGATTTCGCGGCGCAAAATTCCCGGCGTGGACGGCTCGCGCATCCCGTGACACTTTAAGCAGATCTCGTACTCGAAGGCCGCCTCCTTTATCGGAGCCCCTCCCATCGTAATTCCACTCACGGCGCGGATCGCGCCGGGCACCGTCATCGGCGCCGACCGAAGGGACGCCGATTCGACGGAAGCCGTCGCCGCATGCGGGTTGTGGCAGTCCACGCAGGTCACATGCACGGGCATATTCACCGGATCTTCGGCCGGGTCATGGATCCACTGTCTTGTCTCTACCGGATGATGCGACGGCTTGAGGAACTCCTGCCCGATATTCTCGCGCGCGACGCCGCCGTTGTGGCAGATGGTGCAGTTGTTCTCCTCGATCGGCTGCGCGAGCAGGCGCTCCGCATGTGCCGCGCCGTGAACGCGATGGCAGCTCAGGCACGCGTTTTCGGCCACGGTTCTGAAGCCATCTATCGGCCAAGGGTTTTCCCCACCGCCGTGCCACATCGCCGGCGACGTCGCGTGGCTCGAATCGCGCCAGTAGTGCTGCCGATGGCAGACCGTGCACGCCTTACCGAATTCGGAGTCTATTCTGAGGAAGTTCGCCCGGCGGTCTTCGTGCGGATCGTGGCAGCTCGAGCATTGCATCTGGCCACTCTCGAGCGGCGCGCTATTCGGGATCGCAGCGGGATCGACCAGGTCCCCCGTCTTGAGCGCGAGAGCGCTGTTGTAGAGGAAGGAGACGGGGTGGTCATTCGAGAGGTCGACGCCAAGCGAGGTTCCGCCGGTAAGCCGTCCCAGTGCCGCGAACCTGACGCTGCTGTCCTGCACCCGCACCTCGCTCAGCGCGAGGATGCCGTCGTGACAGGAGAGGCAAAGACGCGAGGAGCCGGTGGGCTGAGTGACTTGCGCCTTTAAAGTACTGCTCTCGTAGAGCCTGTAGGTGATACCGGGAAGTTCGCGGTTCCACAGCGAGCGGGTTGGCCGGGCATTGTGCGGCGTGTGACAGAAGATACAGACCCCGGCGGCCTGATTCTCGCGGATTTGTCCGCGGCCGCTTGGACTTAGATTGTGCGCGGTGTGGGCAATCTGGGTCTGAGCGTAGGCGCCGCTTCCCGCCAGCAGTACAATCCACAGCACGGCGGCTAGGGACAGCGCTCTTCCGCCAGCCCCGGTGTGGGTTCTACCGCAACCCTTCGGCTTCGCGCGCGGCACTCTTCCGCCTTGAAACTTCATTGCGCGCGGCTTTCCATCGAGCGCGACGCTTCGGAGCCGCCCAGGAACTCGAACAGTTGCACTCTGTGGTTGTACGAATCGGCCACGTAAATCCGGTCACGTCCGTCGATAAATGCGCCGGTCGGCAGCCAGAACTCGCCAGGCCCCGGACCATGCGTGCCGAACGAAAGCAGCAGGGTTCCATCCGGTTCGAAGATCTGGACGGCGTCGAACAGCGCATCGACGACGTAGAGATGTCCCTCGCTGTCGATCGCGACCCCCTTGGGCGATGAGAAATCGCCCGACCCGTCCCCCTGGCGCCCCATCTTCCACAGGAACCGTCCCTGCTTGTCGAAGGCCTGGACGCGATAGTTGAGAGCATCCGTGACCAGCAGCGTGTTCGGCTCCTCGAGCGCAAGGTAGCTCGGACGGTTGAACTCTCCGTTGCGTGTTCCCGCGTTGCCCCAGCTCAGAAGCTTGCTGCCGTTGCGGGAATAAACCACGACCTGCTGGCCCTCTGAGTCGGCGACGTAGAGCCGGTCGCCGGTCGTGTCGTAAGCGAGCGCCGCCGGACGCTTGAGCTCTCCACCCGAGATGCCGCGCACGAAGTTTCCCTCGCCGTCGAACAACAGGACCTTCCCGAGCTCAGAGTCGGCCAGGAAGACTTGCCCGTCCGCGGCCGGCGCGACCGCAACTGGAGAACTAAGTGCATCATCGCCGGCCTGCCGTACTTTCACCGATCGCTGCCTGGCGGGATCGAAGATCCAGAGCGCCTGCGCGCCCGGATCGGCCACGTAGATGATCCCGTCTCGCGCGGCGACCCCGGTGGGCCTCACCAACCGATCCGCGGGTCTGCTGAAGATGGCATCGGCCAGGCGCCCGAGAAACGACTTCGTGATGCCCACATCGGCGGGCACGGAAATGCTGCCGACATAACGGATCCGCGAAGGCGCGGGCGGACTCGGCCAGACAATGGGTTCCGAGGCGACCTGCCCGGCTGTCATCGATGGGAACCGGTTGGCGGACTCCGACGCCTGGCAGCCGAGGGCCGCCACCAGCGCCAGCGCGGCCATTACCGCCTTCAGCATAGAACGCAAGCCGTTCACTACAGGTAACGGCCGATCCTCAGCATGAGATGGAGATCGGTCGTCTCCAGCGGCCCGTATTTGGTGTCCGTCCACGAAAACGAAGGCTCGAAGTGGATCTTACCCCATTGCCAATGGCTTCGCAGGCCGGCCTCAACGTAGGTTTGAGTGGGGAACTCGGAATCCGAGAGAGTGCGGATTCGGCCGTACAGCGAGAAGTAATTTCCAGAGCCGATGAAACGGTCCAGCGCCGTCTCGAAATCGGTGCTCGAGGTCTGGCGTCTTGGCGATGTGTAGTTGGTGCGCATCTCGTCGCCGCTCAAACGCAGGATCAGGCTCCATCCGGGCCGGAAGGTCAGGTACTCGCCGTAATTCTGCAGCGTGTACTTCAGACTGAATAGTTCGGATTCCGAGTCGTAGGTTTGATAAAGAGCGGTCGCTCTCGCGTCACACGGTTCCCATTCATGGTGCACCTCCACCCGGCCCTGGTCCTGATGCTGATTGTAGAGGAACTGGCCGCCCTCTCCGCTAAGCAGGTTCTCATCGGTTTGCTGGTGCTGAAGGTTAAAGTCGATCCAACTAAAAGTCATCCCCGCGTTTCCTACCAGGGTGGTGGTTGAAAACTGCCCATTTGTCGCAACCTGAAAAGAGTAGCTGACCTCCAGCGGGTCTCCGGGCAGGATGATCTCCGAGGTCGGAATGGGGACGATCTGGGTCAGGGAGCCAAGCTGGGTAATGTCGTAATCAATGCCGAGCTGGCACGGAAGCCTGCCTCCGCCTCGGATGTCCACCACCTCGATGGTCGAGGTCGCGACAAACGGCTGGTTGAGGGTGAATCCACTCGGGGTCGCCCCATGCTGCTCGTTAATAACCCTGACTTCTGAGCCGCTAAGGTGGTCGTCGTCGATTTCATACCGGCCATCGCCGTCCAGATAGAGGGTGCCACCCCATGGAATCGCGCGGCTGTAATTCGGCGTCAATTCCGCCGCGTAAGAGTCACGCTCTCCCTGCGTGAGCGTGTCGTAAAACCCTTGCAAAGTGAGCGTGGTCACCAAACTCTGGTACAAGCGATGCTGAATCTGGAAAATCCCGATCTGGCTGGTGTCCGTCTGACCCTCGGCACTGTTGTTCGAGAGGAGATACTCGTAGGTCGTCGACAGGTTCTCGAAGTGATCGATGTGCAGCCGTTCATCCACCGCCAGGAACCATTGAGCGAAAGCGCCCGAGATCGTGTAGTAGCTGATCCGGGAGTCCCATCTGCGGTTCAGGTCTGGCCCGAAATCCAGGCTATAGTTGAGGTTCACCCATTGGGTGTCAAAAGCGAACCGCTCGTTCCCGGTGTAGCTGTCGGAAATGTATTGGTAGTAAAGGTCGAGGTCCGCGGTCTGGAAGCCCTTGTCGGCCTCGTAACCCAAAATGTCGCGCGTCTCGTCCAGCTTGTAGGTCTGGCCGAGCTGCGTGGTGGATTCGTCCGACTCCTCCTGGCGCGCCTCGATGGTGGAGGAAAAATACGGCAGCATGTTGCGCAGAAAACTGTCCTCGCGAAGTTTGCCGGTGAGGCCGAAGCTCTGGTTGAGGCTGTTCGTCCGGCCCCCAAACAGGGTGCTGGTTTCGGCCTGATAGCGGTTGGCAAGGAAGGTCGCGCTGTACGGCTTTTCCCCCAGGAGAATGGAGCTGAAGTCGTAACCGATGAGCGTCCCGTTCTGGGTGCCGCTCGTAGAGGGGCCGGTGGCCTTATCCTGTTCCTGGAAAAAATCGAGGTTGACTCCGGCGCTGGCTTCGAGCAGCCGCGGGTCAATGAGATAGAAGCCGTCGTTTCTCAGCTCGAGGTTCTCATCGTACCGGTTTCGTAACAGGCTGCTTGAAGCTCCTTCGCCAGCCTGGGTCTGCTGGTCTTCCCATTCATAACCGCCGCCGAGGTCGCCCCGCCATTCGCCGAGCGCGAAACTACCTTCCTGACCCAACAGCGAAAAACCCCAGGCATCGTTCCAGGCCATCGCGGTGCAAGAGCAGATGAAGACGGCAAGCCCGAACGCTGCAGACACGTGTCTCATTGGGTATGGCACTGGCTGCAATTGCTCAAGTTGTCGGACGCGAACGCGGTTCTTCCGTTATGGCAGGCGCCGCAATACTTGCCGTCGTCGATCTGGTCCATGGTCATGGCATCGGCTCCGCGCTGCATTTTGAAGATCGGGTCGTGACAAGCGTAGCAGCGGAACAGAACCCGATGGGGCAAATGCGGGAACAACGCCGGCGGGATCCCCTGGTCGGCGCCCTTGCGCGCCATCACGATGTTCCCACGCACCGGCTTGATCGGCTTCGCCTTCGCGGTCGCGGCTTTCGCACCCCCCGGCATTCCCTGGTGGCAATGCCCGCATCCGGTCACAATCGGGAACGCGACCTTCGCATGACACTTGCCGCAGTATTTGCCGGTGTACAGGTCCGCCATTTTGATCTTGTCGGCGCCCGCCTTCATCTTGAAAATCGCCGGATGGCAGCTCGTACACGCCAACCAGGCGGTGTGAACCTTGTGCGAGAAAACCACCGGCATCGGGGCAAGCTTCACATCCATGCTCATGACCGCCTGCGGCTTCACCTCAGGTTTGATCGCCGCCTGCGGCTCGATCAGCTTCCGACTCAACGCAGCCGTCATGTCTGGAACGCCCGCGTCATCCTGGGGCAGCGTTTTTAGGAGCTTGTCCAGCCAGTCGGGTGGCCGCTGCTCTTTGATCACGATGACTTGCTGCGCGATTGGGGCGGGGGTTGAACGCAAAGGCGGCGGACGGCGCGCATTGCGCACCACCGGCTCCCATTGCGTTGTCTGTCCCGGCGGAGGCACCCCCTGGAACAGGAACGAGAGCACCTTGTAGCGAGTCTCTTCGCTGCATCCGCCCAACAGCAACCCACTCCACGCCATCATCCACAGCGCCACCAGCGCCGCCTGCCATGCCCGCCGCTTCCACACAGCCATTCCGTGCGAGGTTACCGGCCCGCCAATCTGAAACAACAGTGAGCGCAGGACCCCGATCGGCGACGTGCACGGCTAACTTCCAAGCGCATGTCAACCACCCGGCGACTTGCCAGCCGGCTTTGAGTCCGGAGCCGGAGCCGCGCCCGAGTCAGCGAGGCTGTCGGCAGCGGTGGTGTTGACCAATCGGTATTCCTCGACTCGGTGGTTCAAGAAGTCGCCTACGTAGATGTGGTTGGTGGCGTCGATTGCGACTGCAGTCGGGTTCTTCAGCATTCCGGGTAACGGCCCCCGCCCGCCGAAGAACAGGAGGACCTGGCCATTGCGGTTGAATATCTGCACGTTGCTCCAACCCGAATCGGCCACGTACAGGTTGCCGAAACTGTCCAGCGCCAATCCCTTGGGTCGCGTGAATTGCCCCCACGCGTCGCCGCGCTCGCCGAAACTGCGCACATACTTTCCGTTGGGGTCGAACTCCTGCACCCGGCAGTTGAGCGAGTCAGTCACGTAAAGATCGCCGTCGCGGTCGAGCCCCAAGTAGGTCGGAAACAGGAACTGCCCCGGCGCGCCCCCTTTGCCCTGGCCAATCTTCCCGATCAGCTTCCCGTCCAGGCTCAAAATCTTGACGGTCTGCTCTTTCGACTTGGTGTGCGCCGTGTCGGCCAGATAGATCCGCTTGCGGTCACGGTCGAGCGCAAGCCCGGTCGGCCGCTCTATGCTCTTGTCGGTCAGAAAGCGAACCTGCTTGCCCTCCGGATTGAATACCGTCACCCCCTTCTTGGGCTGCTCGACCACATAGAGGTTTTGCTCCCTGTCCAGCGCCAGCCCAATCGGTCCGATCACCCCTTCGATTTTGTGAAACTTCCGCTTGCCGAAGTCGAACACGAATATCGCGCTCTGCCCGGTGTCCGAGACGTACACGACGTTACCGTCGTCGGACACCGCGACTCCCATCGGCTCAGTCAGCACATCCGGCGGCGGTTTGATCCCGGCGAGGAAGTTCACCAACGTCTGGGTGAAGCTCGTGTCCTCGTTCACGTCCTTTTGACTGGAGATGCTGCGCACGAACTCGATCCGGGTCTTCTCCGGAGGGGCCGGCCATACCAAACGCAACGGCTGCTCGGGCGGCTTCCGGGCGGCGCACCCCGCCATAAGCGAAAGCAACCCGAGGGCTATCAGCCCTGCAGCCGCCCTCCTATCAACTGCTGGCCGCATCAACATTTCTCGCTACCTCCCGTGCCGGGGCGACAGAAGAGGGTGCCTGCTGCCACCGCAAACCAAAGCCTTACCGACTCTGAGCGAACCAAAGGATCCCATACCATTGCGTTCCGCAAATGCCTTTGTCGCGACCGAAGGACTTCAACCGCCTCG
>Ga0181521_10004702_pt1 | contig 15460 bp, 9 predicted proteins | sample PEATcosm2014_Bin_32_FD_119764 | JGI IMG/M metagenome (GOLD analysis project Ga0181521, IMG submission 119764) | Peatland microbial communities from MTU Mesocosm Facility, Houghton, MI, USA - PEATcosm2014_Bin02_60_metaG | ecosystem: Environmental > Terrestrial > Soil > Wetlands > Peat | place...
GTCCCTTTGAGCAGCAGGTAGAACTGGTAGAGCACCCCGATGCTGCGCCCGATGAACGTGGCCAGCGCGGCTCCCGTCACACCCAGCCGGGGAAACGGACCCCAGCCGAAGATGAGGCAGGGATCGAGAATCAGGTTGATGATGTTCGACACCCAGAGCAGGCGCATGGCGATGGCGGCATCGCCTGCGCCGCGGAAAATGGCGTTGTTCAGAAACAGCAGCAGCACAGCGCAGCTGCCGCCCAGGCAGATTCGGGCGTAGCCGCTGCCCACCGAGACGATCTCCGGACTTGCTCCCATCAGTTGCAGAAGGCGGGGAGCGAACAGCAGGCAGGGCAGTCCAATCGCGACCGAGACGATCAGTCCCAGGATGATGGCCTGAACCGCAGCGTCGGCCGCACCCTCATGATCCTTCTCGCCGATGCGGCGCGCCACCATGGCGGTGGTAGACAGACTAAGCCCCATGCCTACGGAGAACACCAGGCTCAGCATGGATTCTGTCAGGCCCACCGTGGCCACGGCGTTGGCCCCAAGCCGTCCCACCCAGAACACGTCCACCACGGCAAACAGCGACTCCAGCACCATCTCCAGGACCATGGGCACGGCCAGCAGAAGGATGGCGCGGTTGAGACTGCCGGCAGTGTAGTCCTGATGGGAGCCGCGAACGGCCTCGACCAGCGAGGCCCAGAGAGTGCTCGACGGCTCGACAGCAGTAGAAATGGCGTCCACAAAAACCTAAGCTTTCCACAAACTCGCCCGCAAATGTGCACGGAGAGATGCGTTCAGAACGGATCAATTATTCAGAGATCCCGCACGGGGCGGGCAAGGACGGGATGGCGAATTAGCGAGGTATGAACATGGCGTTCCTCACCGCGGATCGGGTGCAACTGGTGGTCCCACGGGAAACGAGCAACAATCGAATGGATTTTAACCCAAGTCCTCAGCCTGTGCCAAGAAAAACAGAAACGCGGCGGATGGTTGGAGGTCCCCACCCGCCGCTTCCTCAGGAGGTCATGAGCGGATCGTCATGAGCGATGTCCGCTCTCGAACAACGCCATGCTAACCCCGCAGGGTTGCAGGGTGCGAGATGACGAAGGTACTTTTTTGAAGCTTGCGGGCTGACAAGTTCCCTTTCCGGGAACAGTGCAAGGCGGGAAGGCGTGGTCCAAACCGCCTTCCTACTTCTTCGGCACAACCACGACCCGTGCCGATACTGCCGTATTCGATACCAAGCCGCCAACAATCAACTGCCCAATCGGTGTGGAGACCATTCCGTGGCTGTCGCTGCGCACGTCAAAAGTATTCTCCTCTATCGTTTCCCAGCGATTGCCGTGCACCTCGTAGTCAAAGGTCAGGGGAGAAAGCTCGACCGGCTTGCCTTCGGAGTCCTGCCCCTTGAAGTTATGGAAACTGGCGGATCCACCCGAAAAGTAGACCCTGCTCTTCTCCACGCCCGCCACGATGCCGAAACGCGCGGAGCCAGGATGAGGAGGAAGTTTGCTCCACTCGATCTTGTTCGGATCTTTGCGATCGATCTTGCCCAGCCAGCACTCGTCGGATGTGACGTATGGACTGCCGGTGGCCGCGTTCTTCTTTGCGCCGTCCACGAAGACGATGGCGTCGTCGGTCAAGCCTCCGGCATGGCCAAACACCGGTGTCCCAGGAAACGGGGTGGCCACGCTCCATGTGTTCTTCTCGGCGTCGTAGACCTGCACGCTGTTGACCGGCCCATCTTTCGATCGCCCGCCAACGAGATAAATGTAGCGATTCTGATTCACACCAATCACGGCGCTATCCACGGGAACGGGGATGTCCGCGCCGCGGTACCAGCGGCGGTCGCCGGGTACGTAGGAGTTCACGTCGGGGACCGTAATTTCAGCTCCCTGCCCGTCCACCACAAATCCTCCGAAAAGAAAGACCTGTCCCCTGGCTCCAACTGCCGAGGCCCCCAGCCTGCCGGCGACTCCCGGCACAGGGCGCTCCTCGACCCACTTCGCGCCCGCCAGATGCAGGACGTAAACCTTGTTGGTGATGTCGTCCCAGGTCTTCTTGGGGCCGATGCCCATCAGCGAATAGACATCGAGACCGCCTCTGAGCGCAGCGACTGCGTTGTTGGAAACGGCGGCTGGCATGGGCGGAATTCTGGGCTGATCCGCAGCCAGCAGGAAAATCGCGCACAGCGCCGGGAGAAGGACGAGAGACAGTTTTTTCATTGCTGAGATATTACGTCTTCGTGCGGGGCGACGGCAAAGGGTCGGGCCGGCGCCATCCATCGCCACGCCAGGCGAGAGCATTCTAAAACCAGGTCCCGCTAGAACCAGGTCTTGCGCCGGTATTCGCGGTAGGCATCGCCGAAGGCCGCCTCCAGGACGCGGGCTTCGCGCCGGGCGCGAAGAGTCTGCAGGATTATCAGGACAAGAAAGACCACCCACAGAACAGGCCGGTGCACGACCAGGATCACCCCCGCGATCATTACCGCGCCGGACACATAGATCGGATTGCGAATCTTCGAGTAGATCCCGGTGGTGACCAGTTGCCGGGCTTGCGCGCTTATCGAAAACGATTTCCCGAGTTGATAGCGTGCGACCGCAATGAGGCTGATCCCCACAAGCACGAGTACAGTCCCGATGTAGCGCTGCACGTTCCACGGGGCGGTCCAGGTCACAAGGCCCCAGACGAGGGCACATGCCGCCAGGATCTGAAAAGCGGTGAATAGCTTATAGCGAACCTCCATCCCATCCCCTTTCGCTTTCCGCACGTGTTATGCTCTGCGCCCCACGTACGAGGGAGTGAGGGCGCCACTCAAGATCCAGCCTTATTTCGCAGCCTCTCAGACCGTTTTCGGCTATGCGTGGACTAAACACGCTTGTCATCCCGAGCGTAGCGAGGGATCCAGGTTCTAGCTTGTACCGCCAGCATCTCCGTGGGCAAACCCCCAGATCCCTCGCTGTGCTCGGGATGACAGTTCGTGATGGGCTGCAGCAACTGTAAAAATGCTATCCGCCTCCTATTTGACCCAGCCTTGGCGCACGCCATGAATGTAGTCGGTATAGGCGGGAGTCTGTCCGCTGGCGCGCATGTGGCTGGCGATTTGCCCGCGATGATAGGCCGAATGCATCACGACATGCGTCAGGATGTCTTCAATCGCGCTGGTCCACGACTCGCCCTTGCTGTTCCTGTAGGAAACCGACTGGTGAACATCGCCGGCGGTGATCAAGTCCAGATGTTCGCGCCACAGCCGGCCCAGTTCGGCGGCTTGCGCCTCACATTGCGCAAGATCGGACTTCGGCCACACCGAAGAACTCTGCGGCTTTTGCTTCAGCCGCTCCAGCCAAAGCCGCTCAGCGGAGAGAATGTGCGCCATGAGCTCGAGCGACCGCTCGTTCGCTCCACCAGCGGCTCGGATCGCAGCCAGAACCTCACGGTTGGCCCACTCATCGTAGGCGAACTGGCGGCGCAGAAAGTCAGCAAGATTCATGGAACCGGCCCCCCGTCTCAACACTGTAATTAGAATCGCTGTCCCGGGCAACGTTGTAACCATCCTTTCACATTTCAGGACTACACTGGCTTTCCATTGCTCAACTGTTCTCTCCAAAATGCCGCGTCGAGTTCAAAAATCCCGGAGCATCGAATCCTCCAAGGCGGCAGCGGGTTCGCGCAGGCGTGCAATCGGCGACGACGCAGCGCCGGCCGAGTTGCAACCGGGTGCTTCGGACGATCTGGTAAGCCTGGCGCTGAAGGCCTGCCTCATCGCCCGGGACGCGGCGTTCAACGTCCGCGACCTGCTGACCCACTCCTCCCGCATGGCCTTTCTCGCCATCAAGGACTGCGAGAAGGAACTCGACTTGATCGAGCGGCAGATTGACGAGCGCCTGCCTGCGGCCATTACGCGCGTGAACGAAGCCCGCGCCCGCCAGTTGCTTTCCAGCCTGAAGTCCACGACCGACCTGGAACGCATCGGAGACCTGGTCATGAGCGTGGCCCTGCGGGTACAAGCTCGCACGGCAAAGATGGCAGCTTCTGACATGCGCCAAGTGGTCGAGATGTCTTCCGTCCTGCGCGACATGCTCGACCTGATTCACAAGGGCTTTTCCACACTCGATCTCGAATGTGCCCGCAAGGTGCTGCAGATGGATAAGGAAATTGACCGCATCTGTCATGCCCTTTTCCAGAAGCACCTGGCGGAAGCCATGTTGCGGACCGATCCTTCCGGCTTTGATGTGCTGCTCATGGCTCAAGCTCTGGAGCGGGCCGGAGACCACACCACCAACCTCGCCGAAGATCTCTACAGCCTGATCGAAGGCCGCAGCCTGCGGCACGCGCCCAAAAAGAAGGCAGCGACGTAAGGCAGGGGTCAGGGGCCAGGGGTCAGGGGCCAGTAGCTGAGGAGCCGACAACTGGCAACTGCTTCTGCAAATTCATCGTTCATTAACACTCGGGAAACATTCGCGCAACATTACCCCAATACAGTTTGAGGAGTATCCTCCCGATCCTGAAGACCTGTGGACTTCGGGGTGGCCAGAAGCGAAAGAATGCACCTGCCAGCCGAATCTTACGGGGCACCTGAAAGCACCGGACGCACGGGGCCGGTTCGCCCGGTCATCTTTGTCGTGGAAGACGACGAAGACATCGCCCGCCTGATCTCGCACAACCTGCAGATGGCTGGTTTTGAGGTGCAGAGCTTCGTCAGCGGCGCTTCCGTGCTTACCGAGGCCGGGCGCGAACTGCCGGCGCTGTTTCTCCTGGATGTTATGCTGCCCGGCGCCGACGGATTCGAACTCTGCCGCCACATCCGGCAAACCCCGGCTCTTTCGGCGACACCCATCATTTTCCTAACCGCTAAGACCGCCGAGGCCGACCGCGTCAAAGGGTTGGAACTAGGCGGAGACGACTACATCACCAAGCCCTTCAGCCCGCGCGAACTCGTGGCCCGGGTGCGCACCGTGCTGCGCGGACTGGGACAGGCTCCGGCTGCCACCGAGGTGCTCCGCCTCGGCGACCTGGAAATTGACGTTTCCTCGATGACCGTGCAGGCCCAGGGACGCAATGTGCTTACCACCGTGCGTGAGTTCCGCCTGCTCGAGTACCTGGCCACGCATCGCGGCCGCGTCCTGACCCGCGACCAGTTGCTGGACGCAGTGTGGAAGGAAACTCCCTTCGTGACGCCGCGCTCGATCGACGTCTACATCCGCCGTCTGCGCGAAAAAATTGAACCCGACCCCCGTCATCCCCAGTACCTCAAGACCCTGCGCGGCATCGGCTACCGGTTCGAAGTGCCGAAATAGTCATTGGCCACGGATCTGCACGGATTCACACGGATAACGACATCTATCTGGCTTTATCCGTGAATACCCGTGCAATCCGTGGCCAAGCCCTTCTCGCAGCCTGGCCAAAAGCAGATTCCTCGCTCCGCTCGGAATGACAGGAGCGCTGGGCTCGCGTCGTTTATCCTTCTTACATCCGTTATCGCAACCTGCATCCGTTATCCCAAATGGCCACGAGCAAAACCAAGCCGCTGTGGAAGGCCGAGGACCAAGGCACCCGCCTGTCCGAGTTGATTGCAGGTTCCGACGAGCCGGTGAAAGACAATCCGTTGCGGCGCGATGTGCGTTCGCTCGGCGCCGTGCTGGGACAAGTGCTGATCGAGCAGGCCGGGCAGGAATTGTTCGAATCGGTGGAAGAATTGCGGCGACTGTTGATCGAGCGCCGCGAAAGTGCGCGCCGCGATCCCCGGCGGGGAGCCGCCTCGGAACTCATGCGCAAGGCGCAAGAGACCGTCTCTGCGATGGATCTGGCGCGGGCCTATCAGGTCACCAAAGCGTTCGCCATTTATTTCGAGCTGACGAATCTGGCCGAGACCAACCATCGCAAGCGGCGACGGCGCGCGGGCCAGTTGGACCGCGAACATGCTGAACTCCCCGGTTCGTTCCGCGGAACGCTTTTGCGCATGAAAAATGCGGGAATTTCGGCCGCGGCCGCGCGGTCTGCGCTGGGCGAGATTTTGGTCACGCCTGTCTTCACCGCCCATCCAACGGAGGTCGCCCGGCAAACGGTTCTGCTGAAGCGGCGCCGCATCGCCCGGCAACTGGAACGGCTGGATCGTCTTCCGCTCACGGCGCAGGAAGCGGAAGACTGCGAGAGTGGCATCCGCGCGGAAGTCATTTCTCTCTGGCAGACGGACGAAGTTCGCCTGGCCAAGCCAACTGTGGATGATGAGATTCGCATGGGCCTGCGATATTTCCGCCTTTCCCTGTTCGAGGCGCTCCCGAAAATTTACGCTGAGGTGGCAGAATCGTTCCGCGACGTTTACGGGGTGGAAGTTGAAGGGCTCGAACTTGAAGGAATGGAACTCGAAGAATCTGCCTTGCCCAACCTCGTCCGTTTCGGCTCCTGGATCGGCGGTGATCGCGACGGCAATCCTCTGGTCGGAACCGAGAGCATCTGCCACGCCCTGGAGATGGCGCGCGATCTGATTCTCCGCGAGTATCTCAACGAGATGGAGTCCCTGCGCGAGCGCCTCAGTTCTTCGCTCCGGCAAACGGGCGCTTCGCCGGAACTGCTCTCCCGGCTGGCCCACTATGAACGCACGATTCCGGGTGTGCATTTGGCGTGGGGGCCGCACAACACAAGCGAAAGTTACCGCCGCTTCCTTTCTTACATGTTGCACAAACTTCAGCACACCCGCGGCGCTGTGGACGCTCCCGTGGCCTATGGCAGCGCCGCCGAGTTCGAAGCCGATCTCCAACTGGTGCGCAGCAGTCTCGAGGCTAACCGCGGAGAACGGCTGGCCCAGACCTACCTCCGTTCCCTGCTGCGCCGGGTTCGCACGTTCGGCTTTCACCTCCATACCCTCGATATCCGCCAGCATGCCCGGGTGCACGCCCAGGTCATCGAGGAACTGGGGCCAGCGTTAACTGGCACTCCTGCAAGTCCCGAAAGCCGGGAACTCCTCGAAACATTCCGCACCATCACGCAAGTGAAAGGCACGCATCCGGCTTGCTCGATTCGTCACTACATCATCAGCGGTACAGAATCTGAGAACGATGTGCTGGCCGTGATTCGTCTCGCGCAAGCGGCCGGAGTCCAGGTTGCAGGATCGGGCGACGATCCCGGCTTGATGCCAGTACCTTTATTCGAATCCATCGCCTCGCTGCGCACCGCCGGAAACGTGATGCGGCGCGTGTGGGGCAGTCCTGAGTACCAGCCGCTGCTCGATTCCTGGGGACGCTGGCAAGAGGTCATGCTCGGCTACTCCGACTCCAACAAGGACGGCGGTATGCTCACCAGCACATGGGAACTCTACAAGGCCCATCGTGAGCTGCATCGCGCCGCCGAGGAGTCGGGAGTAAGACTGCGGCTGTTCCATGGACGAGGCGGAACGGTCGGCCGGGGCGGAGGGCCCACGCATTCGGCTATCCTCGCCCAGCCCCCTGGATGCTTCTCCGGCCACATCCGCATTACCGAGCAAGGCGAAGTGCTCAACTGGAAATATGCCGACACGCTGCTCGCCGAATGGAATCTGGAACTGATGATTGCGGCCAGTCTGGAAGCGCTCATGCGTCCAGGCCAAGAGAAATCTCCGGTTCAAGCCCGCTGGGAGGAAGCCATCGAGCAAATGTCGCAGGAGGCGTATGGCGTTTACCGGCGGGAGATTGCGGAGAATCCTGACGTGCTCGAATACTTCGAACAGGCGACGCCGGTCAATGAGCTTGATACCGCCCGCATCGGCTCGCGCCCCTCACGCCGCGCCCAAGGCCGGAAGCTGGAAGATCTGCGCGCCATCCCCTGGGTCTTCGGCTGGATGCAGAGCCGCCACGCCGTGCCCGCATGGTTTGGCGTGGGCCACGCCCTGGAGCAGTTCGCGAAAGGCGGGCCCGGGCACCGGCAACTCTTAGATCAGATGATGCGCGGATTCCCTCTGTTCTCCGACCTCATCCGGAACGTGGAACTGGGCATGGCCAAGGCCGATCTCGGCATTGCCCGCGTCTATTCCGAACTGGTCAGGAATGCGGCGCTCCGGAAACGCGTCTTTGGCATGCTGGAGAAGGAATTCCTGCGCTCCCGCCGCATGGTTTTGCGCGTCACCGGCCAGCGCGAGTTGCTGGCTCGCAATCGCGTGCTGGCTCGGTCGATCCGCTTGCGCAACCCCTATGTCGACCCCATGAGCCTGATTCAGGTGGAACTTCTCCGGCGCAAGCAGCAAGGACAGCAGAGTCCGGAACTCGACTATTCCCTGGGAGCCACCATCAACGGCATCGCTGCCGGCCTGCACAATACAGGTTAACAATACAGGCTAAGAAAGAGGACCAGCCCCAGGAGCTGGCACCTCTTTCGACCTGCGTGGCGAGAGGCGGCCCGGTTCAACCCCGCGCCGCGCCACAGACTCGTCCCTAACGGTTAATGTCTTCCTTCGCCTGCAACCGTTTTACGTACTTTTCCAGTGCAGTCTTGTTGGCATCGGGTGCTCCGGTCAAAGAGAGCTTCACCTCTTTTACCGCATTGTCAAAATCTCCCTGCGCGCTATACACGCGAGCCAGGCCCAGGTGCGTCGTCCAGTGGTCCGGGAACTTCTTGGCGGTGGAACGGTAGACCGCGATGGCCTCATCCTGTTTCTTGTCTCCCTGCAACTGGCGGGCATACACATAGAGTTGCAGCGCATTGGCCATGTCGAGCGCCTTGGTGCGGAACATTTCGGCATCCTGTTTGCGGCCCATGGCTTCCAGAATTTTCGACTTGTCCATCAGGTTGTCGTAGCGTTCTTCGACCTGGATGGATTGGTCCTCATCTTTCAGGGCTTCGTCGAGATCGATCTTGTTGGCCAGCAAGTAACCGGCCGCGTCGTCCCAACTGTCCCAGTAGTATTGGTTGAGTCCATGCAACTGCTGGCGCAGGCTGGCGACGACGATGTCGTTCACCTTGATGGCGATCTTGAACGGCACCGCAACCTTGTCCCATCGCATCGTCACCACGGCGGAATCCGGCTTCACCTCGTCGAAATCGTAAGCCAGCGCATCATGGAACTCGGCCGTCTGGGGCTTCACATTCACCCGCAAAGCGTCGTCGTCCTGTTTGTAGGTGAAACTTCCCCACGCGGCCGCGTTCTTGGAGAAGATCACGGTCCACTGGTTTTCCCCCGGAATCATGTGCAGGCCGTAGGTTCCCTTGTCGAGCGGTTGGCCTTCAATCGTGACCGGATCGCTGAAAGAGATGGTTGTATTCTCGTTCGCCCCCGCCCGCCACACTTCTCCGTAAGGCACGACCTTGCCCCAGATCTGGCGGCTATTCACTAGCGGCCGGTGATAGTTGACGGTGATGTCGGTGATGCCGATGCGCTGCGTTACCCGGGCGTGCTGGCTCGCCCGAGGCAGGTTGAGCATCAGGGTTTCGTTCGTGGCGGTTTGAGCGTGACAGACACTTGCGGCCAACAAAACACTCGCAGTCAGGACAAGCAGACGAACTCTGTGCATGGGAAAGCTCCTTCTTGGCTGCCGGATCAGGCAGCGGATTTCGGTTACAGCCTGGATGGCAGAACAGGGATCGGACACTGGGTGAACCCACAGATGTTTTCCTTAGACGCACGAAGGAGGCCATGGTAAGCAATCGCAGCAGTTGGAGCGCCGGTAGGATGGGGTACTTCTTCGCGTCCTTTGCGGCCTTCCTTCGCAATCTTTGCGGTTAAAAGCTTTTTTCGGGTGCCACTTGACAAACTTAAGCTTGCGGAGCAGAATCGTAATAGGCGAATAAAAAGCGAAACTGCGCCGATCGCCTCCGCGGCACGTATCTCATGAGTAGCAGCCCCGGCGTTCCCTGAAATTTCCCGAGGAATTTATGTCTTCCGCAGTGTTTTCCACTTCGGCGGCCACCGGCCGCCCTTTTGTCTTTGAGGAAGAAGCCGAGCCTGAGGTGCGCTCGCTGGCCAGCGCCAGTCGAGCTTCGCTCGACCGGACAGCCCCTTCGACTCCGCTCAGTGCAGGCGAGGGCGGCTGTCCCCACATAAGCCAGCAAATGCCCGAGAAGCGGGGTGTGCAGGAATCTGCCATCGCCCGTGTTCTTCAATCCACAATCAAGAATCAGCAATCCAAAATCCCCCCGGCGAGCGTAACTCCGGCTTCGCGGCTTGCGATTCGTCCCGCGCCGGAGATGGTTTCGAGCGGCGTCCCCGCCATCGACGCCCTGACCGGTGGCCTGCCCCGCGGCTGCCTCTCCGAAATCTGCGGACCTGCGTCTTCGGGACGCACCACGTTGCTCCTGGCCGCTCTGGCCGCCGCTACCCGCCGCGGAGAATTCTGCGCTGTAGTGGATGCCAGTGATGCGCTCGATCCCCGGTCCGCCAGCGCGGCAGGAGTAGAACTGGACCGGCTGTTGTGGGTGCGCTGTGGAGCAAGTTCAACACAAGAAAAGAATTCACCACAGAGACACAGAGGCGAAGAGAAAGGCTTTTTTGAAAATCCGGAAGATCGAATTCAATCCCGCAGCACAAATCAGTCAGAACAGCGCCTGGAGAAAGTCCTGCGCGCCACCGATTTGCTGCTCGAAAGCGGAGGCTTTGGTCTGATTGCGCTTGATCTTGGCGATCTGCCGTCTCAGGCCGCCCGCCGCATCCCGTTGACCACGTGGTTCCGCTTCCGCCGCGCGGTCGAACATACGCCCACGATTCTGCTTGCCCTCGAGCAGCAAGCTATCGCCGGAAGCTGTTCTTCCCTGCTGCTGCAGCTGGGCAAGCCGGGGGACGAATTGAAAGCGTCAATCGCGCAGGATAACCGTTTGTTCGATGCCGATAATGCCGGTGAATCAGCCGCGAAAGCCTGCCCTGAGCCTGTCGAAGGGCGGCAAAAGAATGCAGCCCACGGCCCTTCGACTGCGCTCAGGGTGAACTCCAGCCGTGGGTTAGACGCCGAAGAAGGAGAAGCCCCGGAGGGGCGAAAGAAAGTTTGCCGAGGCGAGCGGTCTGCCCATCCCGCGCACGCGCAATTGTTGACCGGATTAAATATCACCGCCGAACTCATTCGCTCACGAGTGGAACGCAAACCCGCCCGTTCGGTAACGTTCGAATCCAAAACCGCCTGGGCGGGATGAAGGAATTAAATCATTGAAAGATTGAATCATTGACTCCGGGGTCAATCTCTCAATGACTCAATCTCTCAATGAGTCAATGTCGTCATGCCGTTTGCCTGCATCTACGTGCCGAATTTTCCCGTTGCGGCCGCAGTACGCGCCGAACCGGAACTGAAGGCGCGCGCCGCAGCTATTCTCGAAGGCAAGCCGCCGCTGGAAAACATCTTCGCCGTCAATGAAAAAGCCCACCGCATGGGCATCACGCCGGGGATGACCAAAGCCCAGGCTGAATTGTGTGCGGAGCCGGCCTTGCGCCCGCGCTCCGCGCTGCAGGAATCCGCCGCGCACGCCGCCTTGCTCGACTGTGCCCAATCGTTCTCACCTTGCGTGGAAGATACGGCCTGCAACACCGTTCTCCTCGACCTCTCCGGCCTGGAGTCGTTGTTCGGATCGCTGCCCGAAATTTCCCGCGCTCTCAGCCATCGTGCCACCACGCTGGGACTCGAAACCAATGTAGCCGTAGCGTCCAATCCCGATACCGCCATGCTCGCAGCCCGCGGATGGTGTGGCGCGGGCACTCTTGCCCGCGCCGGCGTCGCCGTAATTCCCACGGGCGAAGAAGCCGAACGATTGGGCCCATTGCCGGTGGAAGTTCTGTTTGCCGACCACCTGGAAGGCGAAGAGAAAAAATCCGCCGAGCGCCTGCTCGAAACCCTCGAGCGCTGGGGCATACGCAGCCTGCGCGCCCTGGCCGCGCTGCCGGAAGTCGCGCTCAGCGAACGCCTGGGACAGGAAGGCCTGCATCTGCAAAACCTGGCGCGTGGCGCCGCTTCGCGCACCCTGGTTCCGGTGGAAGTGCCGCTGGTTTTTGAAGAAGCGGTCGAACTGGAGCATCCCATCGTCCTGCTCGAACCGCTGGCTTTCCTGCTGAATCGCCTGCTCGAGCAGATCTGCGCGCGCCTTGGATCACGCGCTCTGTCAACCCGGGAATTGCGGCTCACGCTCGAACTCGAGAACTTCTCCTCATCCAATCAACAATCAAAAACCACCAACCAACAATTTCGCCGCACCCTGCGCTTGCCTCTTCCCATGCTCGATGCCAAGGTTTTCCTCAAGCTGTTGCAACTGGATTTGAACGCGCATCCTCCGGGCGCACCGATTGCGAAGATTCATCTGGCCGCGGAACCAGCACGTCCGCGTTCGGCGCAAGGCGGCCTGTTTCTTCCTCCAACGCCCGAGCCGGAAAAACTGGAACTCACCCTGGCCCGCATCGCCGGCATGGTCGGCGAAAACAAAGTTGGGGCATTGGAGTTGCTTGACACGCACCATCCCGAAGGATTTCGCATGCAGCGCTTTGTGGTCGAGGCCTCTCGCAAGAATAGTGTGGCGCGGGCACTCATGCCCGCGAACTCTAACCACGCAGAAGAAAAATCCGCCGTCACGGCTCTGCGACGCTTCCGTCCCCCGCTGCGCGCCGACGTAACTCTGGAGAACGGCCAGCCTGTGTATCTGGTGTGTCCGAAGAAAGACATGCAGGGGCGTGTGCTCTGGCGAGCCGGCCCCTGGTGCTTCTCCGGTGACTGGTGGGAGCGCGAGGCCTGGTCCCGCGACGAGTGGGACATTGCTCTGAAAAATGACGCTTTGCAACACGGCGAGACCGTCGTTCTTTACCGCATCGTGCACGACCTGCTCGGTGGCGGCTGGTTTGTGGAAGGAACGTATGACTGAAAAGAAGTGGTCAGTGGTCAGTGATCAGTGGTCAGTCAAAAAACCTTTGAATTCGGCGCTCTTTCTGATCACTGACCACTAACCACTGACCCCTGATGTATATCGAACTTCACGCCCGCTCTGCTTTCAGCTTCCTCGAAGGCGCTTCGCTGCCCGAGGAGTTGATAGCAACATGCGCCCAACTGGGCATGCCCGCCATGGCGCAGCTCGACACCGACGGCGTTTACGGCGCACCCCGCTTCCACCTGGCCGCAAAGAAAATCGGACTCAAGGCGCACATCGGCGCGGAAATTACGGTTCAGTTTCCTGAAGTAAATCATGCAAAAAAGATTCCAGATTTTAGATTTCAGATTGAAGATTCACGTCCAGGGAGAGCGTCGTCAATCTGCAATCTGAAATCTGCAATCTACAATTCTTTCCGCCTTCCTCTCCTCGTTTCCACCCGCGCCGGCTACCAGAATCTCTGTCGCCTGATCACTAAAATGAAATTACGCGCGAAGAAGGGGGAAGGCGCAGTCTGCCCGGAAGAACTCGAAGAACACGTCCCCGGCCTCATCTGCCTCACTGGTGGAGCGGAAGGCCCTCTAGCCGCAGCCTTGCAGCAAGGCGGCATCGAAGAAGCCCAGCGGCGAGTGGACCAACTGATTGGAATCTTTGGCCCCGGTAATGTTTATGTCGAACTGCAGCGTCATTTCCAGCGCGAAGAAGAATCCCGCAACCGCGCCGCGATCGCGATCGCCCGCTCGTTCAATCTTCCTCTGCTGGCTACCAACGGAGTCTGCTACGCCACCGCCAAAGCCCGCGAACTTTCGGACGCCTTCACCGCCATCCGTCATCACCGCACTTTGTCTACCGCCGGACGCCTGCTCTCCCGCAATTCCGAGCGCTATCTGAAATCTGCGCTGGAAATGCAGCAACTCTTCGCCGACCTGCCCGAAGCTCTCGCCAACACGCTCGAACTTTCCTCCCGCCTCGAATTCACGCTCAACGATCTCGGCTATGAATTCCCGCGCTATCCCGTGCCCGAAGGGGAAACCATGAATTCATTCCTGCGCGCGCGCACCTGGGAAGGGTTCCGCCAGCGCTATGGCCGCGCTTCGCACGACCTGCAGACCCGCGCCCGCCGCCAGATCGAGAAGGAACTGGCGCTCATCGAAAAACTCAAACTCGCCGGATATTTCCTCATCGTCTGGGATCTGGTCCGCTTTTGCCGCGAGCAACACATTCTGGTGCAAGGACGCGGTTCCGCCGCCAACAGCGCGGTCTGCTACTCGCTCGGGGTCACTGCGGTGGATGCGGTCAGCATGGAACTTCTTTTCGAGCGCTTTCTTTCCGAAGAACGCGGCGAATGGCCTGACATTGATCTTGACCTGCCCAGCGGCGACGAGCGCGAAAAAGTCATTCAGTACGTTTACCAGCGATATGGTGAGCGCGGCGCGGCCATGACCGCCAACGTCATCACCTATCGCAACCGCATGGCTGCGCGCGAAATGGGCAAGGTTCTGGGATTCGATCCGGAAACGCTCAACAAAATTTCCGCGGCTGTCGCCACCTGGGAATTTCGCGACGAAAACGACGCGCTCGACCGCCGCTTCCGCGATGCCGGACTCGACCTCAGCCATCCCCGCCTGCGCAAATACTACGAGCTATGCATCGCGGTCCAGGACATGCCGCGGCATCTCGGCCAGCACTCCGGCGGCTTGGTCATCTGCCAGGGACAACTCGATTCCGTCGTGCCGCTCGAACCCGCTTCTATGCCCGGCCGCGTCGTCGTGCAGTGGGACAAAGAAGACTGCGCCGACATGGGCATCATCAAAGTCGATCTGCTCGGCCTCGGTATGATGGCCGTGCTCAAGGATTCGATCGAACTCATCCGCGGGCATTATCACGAAGAAGTGGATCTGGCGCACCTTCCGCAGGACGATTCCAAGGTGTATTCCGCGCTGCAGCAGGCGGACACCGTGGGCCTTTTTCAGGTGGAAAGCCGCGCGCAAATGTCGTGTCTGCCGCGGCTGCGCCCCATGCGTTTCTACGACATCGTCGTGCAGGTCGCGATCATCCGTCCCGGGCCGATTGTCGGCCAGATGGTGAATCCATTTTTGCAGCGCCGCCAGGGGCGTGAAAACGTCACCTATCCGCATCCCTCGCTCGAACCCGTGCTCAAGCGCACACTCGGCGTTCCACTCTTTCAGGAACAACTGCTGCGGCTGGCTATGATCGCGGCCAACTTTACCGGAGGCGAAGCCGAAGAACTGCGCCGCGCCATGGGCTTCAAGCGCTCGCAGGCGCGCATGAAGGAAATCGAAGCCAAATTGCGCACCGGTATGACGCACAACGGCATCCCGCCCAAAGCGCAGGAGGAAATTATTCTCTCCATCACTTCTTTCGCGCTCTATGGGTTCCCCGAATCGCACGCTGCCAGCTTCGCGCTCATCGCATACGCCAGCGCCTATTTGAAATGTCATTATCTGGCCGCATTCACCGCCGCCCTGCTCAACAACCAGCCCATGGGATTTTATTCCCCGGCGACCATCGTGAAGGACGCGCAGCGCCACGGGCTGAAGCTGCTGCCGGTGGATGTGATGAAGTCGGATTGGAACTGCACGCTGGAAGCAGTGGTCAGGGGCCAGGGATCAGTCGACAGGGGTCAGTGGCCAGTGGTCAGTGGCCAGTGGTCA
>Ga0181521_10004703_pt1 | contig 15459 bp, 10 predicted proteins | sample PEATcosm2014_Bin_32_FD_119764 | JGI IMG/M metagenome (GOLD analysis project Ga0181521, IMG submission 119764) | Peatland microbial communities from MTU Mesocosm Facility, Houghton, MI, USA - PEATcosm2014_Bin02_60_metaG | ecosystem: Environmental > Terrestrial > Soil > Wetlands > Peat | place...
CGCTCAGGGTGCGAAAGTCGTCGAGACTTCCGAGTTGCGGATGAATATGCTTGTGTCCGCCTTCGGCCGCGCCGATTGCCCATGGGCTACCGACATCGTCGGGCCGGGCAGCCAGTGCGTTATTTCTGCCTTTGCGCTTGATGCGTCCGATAGGATGGATCGGCGGAAAGTACAATACGTCGAAGCCCATTTCTGACACATAGGGAAGTCGTGCCTCGACGTCGCGGAAGCTGCCGTGGCGGTCCGGTGCGGCGGCCGCGGAACGAGGAAACATTTCATACCAACTGCTGAAGCCGGCGCGTTTTCGGTCCGCTACGAGTTCAAGCGTTACGGTGGTAGCCAGGTTGCGGTCCGCATAGCGGGCAACAACAGCCGCGCGCGCGGCATCGAGCGCCGTTGCCGTAAGTGTGGCAGGATCGGCGTTCGCGTCCTCATTGTTGGCAAGCGCCCGCAAGACCGCGGCCCAGTCAGAGAGTATCTCGGCGTCCACGCCTTTAGCCCGCGCAGCGGCCTGTTCGATGAGCCCGCCGCCGACCTGCAGCGCAACGCGAATGTCGTTGCGATCCGTGCGGCGCGCAAGCTCGTGGCGCCACGATTCGACATGATCCACCCACGCGATCACGGCGTACCGATAGCGTCCAGGAACCGGTGGCGTGAATTCCGCCCGCCAAACATCATTCTCGTACGCCGTCATTTCGAGTTCGTGTGCTTCGCCGCCGCCGATAGCCTGCCAGCGCAGCATGACGCGCAATGTGTCGTGGCCATCGGTTAGGCAATGTGCCTCGACACCAAAGGGTTCGCCTGCGATGCGCTTTACTGGAAATCTTCCACCGTCAACCATCGGCAGCACCGCATCGATCACGGCGCGGGTTCTACCCTCTTGAATGCTCGCGCTGGCAGATGCCACGATCGCAGGCCTGAGCCCCTCTGCCCGCTTGCGCGGATCCTTGGCATCGGGCCTGGTCGCCGCGGCACCGCGCTTCGCTTCAGCCATGGGCTTCCCAGCGCAACATGATGGTAGAAAGCGGCGGCAAACTCAGATTAACCGACTGCAGATGGCCATCCGCGCCCACCGGCACCGACTCCACGCCGCCCTGGTTGCCCCAGCCGGTACCGCCGTATTCGTGCGCATCGCTATTGAGGATTTCGCGCCAGAAACCGCGGATCGGCACACCGACCAGAAAGTTGCGACGCGGAACCGGCGTGAAATTGCACACCACCAGCAACGGTGCGCTATCGCCTACGGACTTACGCAGGAACGCGATAACGCTGATTTCTGCATTGCCGGAGGCGATCCACTCGAAGCCGTCGGATGAAAAGTCAAGCCGGTGCAGCGCCAGCTCGCTCCGGTAAATGCGATTCAGATCGCGCACCAAGCGTTGGACGCCCGCATGTTCCGGCAATGCCGTTACCCCCCATTCGAGTTCGCCCTCGTGCGTCCACTCGCGTCGCTGCCCGAACTCGCAGCCCATGAATAATAATTTTTTGCCGGGATGTCCCCACATGTAACCGAATAGCGCACGCAAATTGGCGAATTTCTGCCAATCGTCACCCGGCATTTTGCCAATGAGCGAACCCTTGCCGTAGACCACTTCATCGTGCGACAACGGCAGCATGAAGTTTTCGTTGAAGGCATAAATTAGCGAGAAGGTCAGTTGCCCATGATGCATCTTGCGATAGACCGGATCCAGCTTCATGTACTCAATGGTATCGTGCATCCAGCCCATGTTCCATTTCATGCCGAAGCCGAGACCGCCCAGATTAGTAGGGCGCGAAACCATCGGCCATGCCGTCGACTCCTCCGCAATCATCGTCACGTCCGGATAGTTGCGATAAACCGCCGCGTTCAGCGTACGCAGGAAATCGACGGCTTCGATATTTTCCCTGCCGCCAAAGCGATTCGGAATCCATTGGCCAGGTTTGCGGGCGTAGTCGAGATACAGCATCGATGCCACCGCATCAACGCGCAGTCCGTCGATGTGGTATTTCTCGAACCAAAACAATGCCGACGAAATGAGGAAGCTGCGAACCTCACTGCGCCCGTAATTGAAAATGGCCGAGTCCCACAGGGGATGCAGGCCTTGACGCGCATCGGCGTGCTCATAAAGATGGGTGCCATCGAAAAATATCAAACCGTACGCATCGGTGGCAAAGTGCGACGGCACCCAGTCAAGAATGACACCGATGCCTCTCTGATGCAAGTGATCGACGAAATACATCAGGTCCTGCGGTGTGCCGTAGCGAGCGGTCGGCGCAAAGTATGCCGTCGTTTGATAACCCCACGATCCGTAGAAGGGATGCTCGGTGATCGGCATCAGTTCAACGTGCGTAAAACCCATTTCCACCACGTAATCCGCAAGCGCATGCGCCAGTTCGCGATAGGACAGAAGGTTACCGTCGTTGCGGCGCCACGAACCTACATGCAATTCATAAACCGCCATCGGTGCATCGAGGCCGTTATGTGCCGCGCGCGAGCCCATCCAAGCGGCGTCGCTCCATTCGTACTCGAGCGCCCACACACGTGACGCAGTGGCGGGCGGCAGCTCGGCGTAAGACCCGAAAGGATCGGCTTTGTCGATGATTTCACCGTCCCGGCGCGAGGTGATACGGTATTTGTACGCTTGGCCATGCGCCGCCGCCGGCACGATACCTTCCCAGATGCCAGACCCATCCTCGCGTAGCGTAAGTTCATCTGCTTCGGAGCGCCAGCCATTGCAGTCGCCGATCACTGCGACCGCAGCGGCGTTGGGCGCCCAGACCGCGAAACGCGCGCCCACGCTTCCTTCTAGCAGGCGGCAGCCAAGTTTGTCATACAAGCGCCCATGCGTGCCTTCGCGGAACAGATAAACATCATGGTCGGTCATCTAACTGGCTCCCTTGCACCGGCAATTTTCGCGTTTCGGCGTACCCGTACCTGGCCCGTGTTCGCAAAACAACTGTGACTGGATCGTTTCATATTACTGTGTCAATACATCGTTCTTCGTAGTTGGCAACACGGACATCGCTCGACTCCTCTGGCGATGGCTACTACGAGTTGCTGGCGCAGCGTTTTCATGGAGTTTGGCACGTGCCTTTGTGCTTTTCCCGGCACTCCGCGGAACCTAAGCTTCGGGTAGGACAAACAACGGTCGAACGGCAGGGGTTTTTACTGCGCTGGGAGGCGCACCGCAAGCCATAGGCCGCGATGCACAAGCTTGCATGGTGGCGGAATCCGCGCCAGCCTCGCCCCTCGAAGTGGGCCAGGCCAAACCCGGTTTTTTGCCGGGGATGTATGCCTCCAAAAAGAAGACTGCCACTGTCCGAGCGCCGCACCAATGTGCCCAGTGTCGGTTTCTGCTCCTATGAGGCGCGCGATCTAACGAGGGCGGGCTTTGTGCAAACACTGCGCTCTGGCAAGGATCCCGGCGCGGTCGAAGCTCGCATGTCTGGTGCGCGATTCCGCGTCCCTCGAGGGCTGGCACAACCTCATGCGGTGTCACGGCTTGCCAGAGGCGGAGTCACATGCTCCAGGCTGCGCCGCTCGGCGCTCGGACCGAGCCACAGTTCGACGACAGCGGCACCCAGCATGAGAGCCGCAGCGCCGACATAGCCCCAGCCGATCGCGGAACGCACACCGGTGCCGATCAGGCTGCCGAACAGAACCGGACCGGCGATGCCGCCGATTCCCGTGCCGAGCGCATAAAAAAGCGCGATGGCGAGCGCGCGCATCTCCAGCGGAAAGCTCTCGCCGACGGTGAGATAGGCCGAACTCGCCGCCGCCGAGGCGAAGAAAAACACCACCGACCAGGCCAGGGTCTGTCCCCTAGCATCGAGCCAGCCGGCGGTGAACAGCCCTGCGATGACCGTCAGCAAGACGCCGGAGGCGGCGAAGGTCAGGCTAATCATGGTCCGCCGCCCCAGCGTGTCGAACCAACGTCCGAGCAGCAACGGACCCAGGAAATTGCTAACCGCGAAGGGCAGGATATAAAGCCCAATCGATGCGGGCGGCACTTGGTAGAAGCGGCTGAGCACCAGCGCGTAGGTGAAAAAGATCGCATTGAAGCAAAATGCCTGAGCCACCATCAGGACAAGGCCCAGGAAAGCGCGACGCGGATAGGTCCGGAACAACACGATCGCCAGGTCGACCAGGTTTACGTCGCGGGTTTGACGGCTGAGCTTGAGCGGCGGGCCGGCAACCGGCGTCAACCGGGCGCCCGTGGCCGCGACGATGTTCGCCTCGATTCCAGCCAGGATGCGATCTGCCTCCGCGAGCCGGCCGTGGATCATCAGCCAGCGCGGACTCTCCGGCACGAAGCGGCGCAGCGGCAGGATCCCGAGACCTAGCGCCGCGCCGATGCCGAAGGCAAAGCGCCAGCCAAGATCGACAGGCAACACTCCGGGCAGCAGTACTGTGGCCGCGCCGCCCGCACCCAGGGCGGCCCCGAGCCAGAAGCTGCCACTGACGATCAGGTCGGTCCGGCCGCGGTAGCGCGCCGGGGTCAGCTCCTGTATCGCCGAATTGATTGCGGTATATTCGCCGCCGATTCCTGCCCCGGTCAGGCAACGGAATAGGGCAAAACTCGGGAAATCCCAACTAACAGCGGTCGCCGCAGTGGCCAGAAGGTACAGCCCCAGGGTGACGGTGAACAGCCGCTTGCGTCCGAGCCGGTCGGTCAACCAGCCGAACAGGACCGCACCGCCGACTGCGCCGGCCAAATACAGGCTGGCCGAGGCTCCGATCTGGGCGTCGCTCAGCCGCAGCGCCGGGCTCGCCTGGAGGGCGCCCGAGAGTGAACCGACCAGGGTCACCTCAAGCCCGTCAAGAATCCAGGTGATGCCGAGTGCGCAAACCACCAGGGTGTGGAAGCCCGACCAGGTCAGCCGATCGAGCCGCGCCGGAATATCGGTTTCGACAACCGCCTCGCGTGTGCTCGCCGACTTCATCCGAGTGTCCGCCCGCCCCCAGCATAGCGACAAGTCCCTGCCTCACGCCGTGCTGGCGAACACCGGGCCGTTCCGGCGCGTCCGCGGCAGGCTTTGCAGGTGGTGGTTCTGCATATAGGCGATAAATTTCTCGCGAATCTCGCAACGCAAATTCGAGCATACCGAGGAATCGGCGGAGGTGGCCAGAATGCGCAATTGCATGGTCCTTTCGGTGGCATCGCTGACTTGCAGGTTCCAAAAGCGCTGGGCCCACAGCGGGCTGCCCTCGATGATCTGCCGCAATGCCTTGCGCCCCTCATCCATAGGAGACGAATAATCGACCCCCACCGTTATCGAGCCGAGTCGTTTGGCGGAGCTTCGCGTCCAGTTCTGGAACGGCTTTTCGACAGCTCTCGTATCCAGTTGTTCAACAGCAACGTCAGTGTGGTGGAGAATCATTCCATCGCTCCCCACGCCTCGTCGACCGCTTGCGCTACGTCACGGCTGATCGGGACGGGTTTCCGGCAGGGCCGATCCCGCCAGGAGCATCCCTGCTATAGCGACCAGCGCAAGAGTTAGAAAGGCAGCGGCATCGCCGAAATTGTCGGCCGCCCAGCCAGCAAGGCTGGTGCTGATGGTGGCGCCGATACCGATCGCAAATCCGATCAGACCGAGACAAAGATTAAAATGGCCCGACCGGCCGGCGATGTCACTGGTCACCAGCGGCACCATGACGCCGAAACAAGCACCCGCGATGCCGTCGAGGGCTTGGATTGCTACAACCAGTGCCGGCTGTGTTGTCCAGGCGAACAGGAAGGCGCGCGCGGCAAGCGTCGAAAAGGCCGTCATCACCAGGATGCGGTGACCGTACCGGTCCGCGATCCGTCCGACCCTCGGCGACAGCACGGCCACGATGATTTGCGGCAAGACGATGCAGGCCGCGATGAGCAGGTTCGCCTCGCCCGTAACGCGCTTGGTCAGGGCGCTGCTGACCAGCGGCAGCAGCGCGGCGTTGCCAAGCGTGAATAGCATGGCGCATAGGGCGAAGATCGCCAAGCGTCGATCGGCGAGGAGTTGCCGGACCATCACCCTTTTGCCAGGTTTGCCGTCAAGCGCCCGCGGATCATCGCCATCGCGCAGTACTGCATCCCGGGCCCTTGCGGCTTCAAACCGGGCAAGCGGAAGTAAAGAGGCCAGCGCCGGGGCGGCCAGCCCCGCTGTCAGGAAGAAAACGGAGCTCTCCGCCAGATAGTATCCACATGCTCCCATGAGGGCCGCACCGAGGCCGTTGCCGATCGAGGCAAAGCAGGAATTGCGGCCAAGTCTCGCCCCAAAGGAGGAAGTACCGGCGATCGCAAGACTGAGCGCTGCAATCGCGGGGCCAAGGGTACAGCTCGAGAAGCCATGGAGGATTTCGGCCAGATAGATCGAAAGCGGTGTCGGCCAGAGCGCGAAAAGCAGCGCGCTAGCAGCAAAAGCGAGGACGCTGAACAGCGCCACCGCGCTCTTTCGGCTCGTGGCATCGACCAGGGCGCCGGCCGGCACTTGGCTCGCCATGGAAGTGACAGTGCCGACGCTGAGCGCGACGCCGATCGCGGTCTGGGTCCAGCCCAAGCTCGTCAGAAAGACGGCGACGAAAGGCCCGAAGCCGGTTTGGACATTGGCGACGAACAGGTTTAGCGCGTCGAGTCCGCGGCCGGCCGAAACGTAGGCCCTGCTTGCGCTGCGATCGTCGGCCATGACAGCGCTCGCCGACAGGGGGTCCTCATCGAGTGGCACGGGGCTCCGACTCGGGCGGCCCGACCATCACGCCCGACTCCTCCTTGTATTCGGGCGCTGCCTGGATTTCCGTCTTACCCAGGGTCAGCGCGATCGGGGCGTCGGGATCATCCGGCGTGAACCGGACAAGCCGCCAATCGATGGCGATTTTTCGAACGCCAACCCCCAGAAAACCGCCGAAATCGATCACCACTGCGAGAAGCCGTGCCCGGGGGTCGAGCAACAGGTCGACCACCCGCCCCATATCCTCTCCGGCTGGGCCGCGCACCTTCTTGCCGAGCACGGATATCGCGTTCTTCGACAGCGGCTCCAGATTCTTTGGCGGTTGCGGTGCATCCTTCGCCTTGTCCGGCGGCTTGACACCGGGCTGGAGCACATCGGGCGCCGGCGGCGAGCTTTCGTCCTGAACCAATGCGGGGATCGAGCTGTTGGCCCCATCGGCGAGCGGCAGACCCCAGGATGAAAGTGGCGCTACGCTCGCCGTGATCAACCAAAGAGCCGTCAAATGTCGACAGTTGTTGGCCATTGCCGCTTCTCCTTGCCTGCAAGTTGCCGGCCATACATGCGGCTAAAAGGACCGTCTCGCCGCAACAGATCATCGGGCCGCCCGTCCTCAATGGCCAGTCCGCGATCGAGCACCAGGATCCGGTCAAAGGAATTGAGCGTCGAGAGCCGGTGGGCGATGGCGATGACCGTGCGGTTCCTGACCAAGCGCATCAGCGCTTCCTGAATCGACTGTTCGGATTCCGTGTCGAGCGACGAGGTCGCCTCGTCCAGCAAGATGATCGGCGCGTTGCGCAGGAAGGCACGTGCAATGGCCAGTCGCTGGCGCTGGCCACCGGAGAGCTTCAGTCCCCGCTCCCCGACGATAGTGTCGAATCCTTGCGGCAGGCGGTTGATAAATTCGGTGCAATGCGCGGCTTCGGCGGCGCGATAGACCTCATCGTCGCTCGCATCGGCTTTGCCGTAGCGCAGGTTTTCAAGGACCGAGCGTTGAAACAGGCAAATGTCCTGCTGCACTACGGCCACGGCACGGCGCAAGCTTTCTTGCGTGACCTGCCGGATGTCCTGCTCGTCGATCAGTATGCGGCCCGCAACCGGATCGTACAGGCGCTGGAGCAAGGCGAGTATCGTGGATTTTCCAGCGCCGGACTTGCCGACCAGGCCGACTTTCTGGCCGGCAGGCGCATGGAATTCGAAATCGCGCAACGCCGGCATGCCACTTGGATAGCTGAAGGAAACGCGCTCGAATGCGATGCTGCCGCCCAGATCGATGAGCGGCTTCGCACCGGGACTGTCCTCCATCTCGTGCGGCAGACCCAGGACCTCAACCGCCTCGCCGAGCTTGGCGAAATGCTGGACCAGCTCGACGAGCGCCATCGCCAGATCACGCGAGGCGTGGAGCACGGTAAAGCCGAGCGTGGTGGTCAACACCACGTCACCGGTGGTGATCTGATGCTGTCGCCACAATTCGACGGCCCAGACGAGCATTCCCGCGGTGACAATGAAAACAGAAACGGCGTGGAACAGCCGCAGCCGTTCGAGCGAGCGCAGGCTGGAGCGCTGCGCCGACATCTCCTGTTCGATCCTGCGAGACAGGCGATCTAGCTCCAGCTTGGCCGCCCCGAAGGCCCGCACCAGGCTCATGTTGCTGACAACGTCGCTGATATCACCGCTGACGGCGGCGGCTCGGCCGGCGAAGCGGGTGTGCAGATCGTGGCCGCCCGCCGCCAGCTTGGCGATGATGGCACCGAGGATCGCGACGATCGCGAAAAGCACTGCGGTAAGGGGGCGGTTGATGACGCTAAGGAGTGCGATGCTGCTCAGCACGGCAAGGGCGGGTGGAATCGTCGTCCAGGTCAGCGAACTCTCAATGGTCCAGGCGGTGCTGGCGGCAGTCGATATTCGACTGCCCAGCGCACCGGAGAGCTGATCAGAGAAATAGCGAGCGCCATGGCCCGAAAGATGTTGGAACAGATCCAGGCGCAGGTCGCCACCCACCCCAATGAAAGCATAGGTTGCGACCCAGCCGGCAAGCCGCCACAGTAGATTGTCGCCGGCGACCATCGCCAGCAACATGCCGACCGCGCCCCAGAGTCGGGCATCGTCGACATCCGAATTGCTGAGCGCATCGACCAGGTTCTTGATGCCGTATTGGGCGCCGATGGCACAACCAACAGCGGCGCACACGGCCAGCAGGACGATCGCATGGCTGCCGAGGCGGCGTCCGACATAATGCAGCAGAAATCTGCCGGGGCCTCGAGAGGCGTATTGGGGCAGGGACATACTCTCTTTACCGTCACCAAATCAGCAAAAGACGTCGTTGTTGCCAAAGCTGAAGGCTTGCTGCAGAGGTCGACTAGTTAATGATCACGATTTCCACGTCCCCGCAGCGGCGGATCACATGCAGGGCGACATCGTCCTCACGGCGCAGCAGCTGAAGGTCGACTTCAGCCTCACCGAGCCGCAGATCCGAGATCCGGCATTCGTCCATCCAGCCCGGCAGAATCGGACGGGTGAAACGGATCTGGCGGGCGGCCATATCGAATGAGACGCCGAGACTGGCGCCGAGCAGACCGAACACCGCGGCGGAAGACCAGGCCTGCGGACTACAGGCAACCGGATACGCGGTCGGCGATGACCGGGGCCGTCGTTCGAACCCGCAGAACAGCTCCGGCAGCCGCCGGTCGGCGACGAACCGGGAGGCGTCGAACAGCGCCGTCATCACCGTGAGCAAAGGCTCGCGCAGCCCGTAGTGCGCCAAGCCCATGCCAATCAATGCATTGTCATGGGGCCAGACAGAGCCGTTGTGATACGACATCGGGTTGTAGCGCAGCTCGGTTTCCTCGACCGTCCGGATGCCCCAGAGCGAGAAGGACGCCGGGGAGAGGAGCCGCTGCGCGACCCGCGCGGCCTGCTCTTGTGATGCAAGTCCGCCCATCAGCACATGACCGGCGTTGGACGCCGCGACCCGGCAGGGCTGCTTGCTCGCGTCGAGCGCGAGGGCATACGTGCCGAGCTCCTCCAGCCAGAACGCCGATTCGAAATTCCTGCGCAAGCGCTCGCCTGCGGCCGTCAGGGTGGTGCCGCGTTCGGTCTCACCCAGGCGGATGGCGAGCTCGGCCGCGCCCAGGTAGGCGGCATAGGCGTAGGCTTGAACTTCGACGAGCGCGATGGGTGCCTCCGCCAAACGGCCATCGGCATGGAAGATCGAATCGCCGCTGTCCTTCCAGCCCTGATTTATGAGGCCGTTCACGGATTTGCGGTCGTACTCGAGGAAGCTATCGCCGTCGGCATCGCCGTATTGCGCCATCCAGGCAAGTGCCGCCTCGATCTGGGGCCAGATGGCCCGGATCAGGACAAGGTCGCCCGTCCGGCGGAAATAGGCAGCGGCCAGCACGACGAAGAGCGGCGTTGAATCGATCCCGCCGTAATAGCGCGCGAAGGGGACTTCGCCGAGGATGGCCATCTCCCCGCGGCGGGTTTCATGCAGGATCTTGCCGGGTTCGGCATCGGCCTTCGGATCGTATTCGGTCGCCTGGTTCGCCGCCAAAAAACGCAGGGTTCCCGCAGCCAGGCTCGGGTCTAGCCACAGACACTGCAATGCTGTGATGATTCCGTCGCGCCCGAAGGCAGTCGAAAACCACGGTATCCCCGCGTAAGGGTACAGGCCCTGCGGAGTCTCGGTGATGAGCATTTCGAGATCGGCGCGCGACCGGTTGGCCCAAACGTTGAAGCTCTCGCTGCTCGTGACGACCTTGGCGATTTCCGACTGACGGCTTGCTCTGTGTCGAGCCGCGGCAGCGATGCAGCTACTGCGCGCCTGCGCCTGCGCCGGCCGGCCGTTGCGCTCGCATCGGATCGTGATCTCGGCCCTGCGTGTTTCCGAGGGAGTCAAGGTCACGGACCACACCGCTTTGCGCGCAGTCGCCATCTCGGGCGGCGGATCGAAGGACAGGTGGGTGCGGCGCACGCTTGCGTCCAGACCGCGATACGCCAGTATGACGCCGTTCGGCAGGCGCTCGTCCGCAAGCATTTGGCCGCGACGCGCGCGCGCCGTTCCGCGCACTTCGAAGATATCCAGGAAATCAGCGGCGAAATTGACTTCCAGCCGGAAGCTGGCCTCCCGGGGACCGAAGTTGCGCATCGCCAGAGTCTGAAAAAGGACGTCGTTGCCGAGAACCGTCGTGCTGAGAATGTGGATTGCGTCCCTGACCACGGCAATGCCGTCCTCGGCAACGAGGTCGGGATTGGTGAGGTCGGCCGACAGCGCGCTGTTGTCCTCGGTGAGAAACGAGGACAGCAGCAGCGGCCGCACGCCATCGATGGTTAGCAGCAGTTGGGCCAGATATCTCGTATCCTCGAAGAACAGTCCCTGGGCCCCTGGCCCGGTTGCCTGGGCGTTGCCGAAGTCATCGAGCACGGCAAAGGCCTCACCCTGCTTGAGCACGCGGGGCCGCTGCGTCGCGACGGCCGCGGTCGCCGTGATGTAGAAGGGCGATATCGCCTCTTTGTCGCCTAAGGCGGTGGCGATTACCGCGCTCATCCTGTCCGCCTGCTCATCGAGTCCGCCCGCGCCTCATGCCACCTCGAGCTGCACCGGCCGACGAGCCCGGATCAGGCGCTCATAGAGGCGCAGGTAATCCTTGGCCATCCGTCGTGCCGTGAAACGCGCCTCGAAGCGACGGCGGACCTGATTGCGATCGAGTTCGGGCAAGCGTCGGACAGCGGCGATCGCTTCCTCCTCGGTGTCGACGATGAAGCCGGTGACCCCCTCCTCTATGACCTCGGGCACCGAGCCCCGACGCATGGCGATCACGGGCGTGCCGCAGGCCATGGCCTCGATCATCGCCAGACCGAAGGGCTCGCGCCAGGCGATCGGGAACAGCAGCCCCGCCGCATTGCCCAAGAATGGGCCCTTACGCGACTCGTCGATCTCGCCGATGAACTCCACATGGGGCAGCGACAGCGAGGGCTCGATTTGCTGCTCGAAATAGGCTTGGTCGACCGGGTCGACCTTGGCCGCGATCTTGAGCTTCATCCCTGCTGCGCCGGCGATCCGGATGGCGGCGTCCGGTGCCTTTTCCGGCGAGATCCGCCCGATGAAGGCGAGATAGCCCCCCTCCCCGGATCCGGGCATCAGCAGCTGCTGCGGCAAACCGTGATAGACCGTACCGACGTAATTCGCCTCCGGCAGCGGTTCGCGTTGGGAGTCGGAGATCGACACGACCGGAACATCGGCAAAGGCATCGTAGATCCACGGGAGCTCCGGCAAGTCGAGGCGGCCATGCAGCGTGGTGAGGAACGGCACGCCCAATCGCCGCATCAGCGGGTAGGCAAGATAATCGATATGCAGATGGATGATGTCGAAGTCGCGGGCGCGGCGCGCCAGCGTCTCCAGGAGGATGATGTGCGGCGCGAGATAATCGCGCATCTTCGTGTCAAGTCGTAGGGCGCGCGGCCACCCGGGCTCGAGATTCGCCGTGGTATGGCTGTCGCCGCTGGCGAACAGGGTTACATCATGCCCGAGCGCAACGAGCTCATCCGTAAGATAGGCAACGACCCTCTCCGTCCCGCCGTACAGCTTGGGTGGCACTGCTTCCATAAGCGAAGAAACTTGAGCGATCTTCATGGGCGATCTCCCAGAATATGTGATGGGCGAAAGGACCGACCGACGCTTGCTCGCGGCGGATCTAATCCTCGCCGGAGCCTTCCGTCGCGGGTCGATTCCCTGTCATGGACTGCGCAGCGCCGGCTTGCGGCTTGCCGATGACGCGCCCGTACAGGAGCGTCCGCTTAGCGGATTTGTGTACGGTGTGTCCGTTGAATGGGACTACGAAATGCGCGGAACATTTTTTGACCATCGGCACCCCTCCATCACAAGGATTCGAGAACGCGAAGCGAGTTGTCTAGAAGTACTGCGATCTCGTCGTAACCGTTGAGATAAAAAGCCGCGCGCGACTCCGCGTCGTCGCGACCGACACGCACCGTCAGCCAATCTGGCCGTGCGCGCTCGAAAACAGCCTCGTCGTTGACGTCGTCGCCGACAAACACCACCGAGCCGCAGGCGGCGCGCTGCACCAAAGACACGACCGCGTCTGCCTTGTCGGGCGCATCCGCGAGGACCACGTTGACGACGAACTTGCCCCCAAAAACTCGAAGCGCCGGGTCCAGGTCGGCCAACAGGTCCTCGATGTGCGAAACCGCTAGATGCCGATCGTGCGCGAGGCGGTAATGCAGGGCAATCGAGTAGCGCTTGTCCTCGACCCGAACCCCGCTTGCGCGCAATTCGTCGACATGCGCGGCGATATTCGCACGCAGGGCATCTAGGGGGGCCGTGTCAAACGTCGGCGCCCGCCCCGGGTCCTCAGCGCCATGGTTTCCGACAATGAATTTGGGCGTGAAACCGAGCCGACGCGTAACATCATCGACGGTGCGGCCAGTGACGATGGCCAGCGGTCGCAGCCGCGCCAAGCGCTCGAGCCGCTGTGCAATCGCGGCCGGCACGCACGCGTCATCCGGGCGCTCGACGATGGGCGCGAGCGTGCCGTCGAAATCGAAGGCCAGCAAGGGCTGCGCGCGCAGCGCGGCCTCGAGCGCCAGCTCGCCTCTATGACAGAAGAGGTGCTTCATCTCGGGTGATCTGGTGCCGCTGGACACGAGCCTCGATGCGCTGGTGCAAACGCAGACGACCGGCGTCCGTCAGCATGCGCCCCGCCCATCGATAGACGTTGAATTCGCGCACCGTCATGCGCAGGCTCGCCATGCGCTCGCGCTGCTCCGCCTCCGGCATGGTCAGAGCTCGTTGCAGCGCCCCGGCACACTCCTCAACGTGGTACGGATTAACGATCAGCGCTTCGGTCAATTCGCGCGCCGCGCCGGCAAAGCGGCTCAGAATCAACACGCCACGTTCGTCGTCGCGCGCTGCGACAAATTCCTTGCATACCAGGTTCATGCCATCGTGCAAGCTGGTCACCAGGCAAACGTCCGCGGCGCGATAGAGCTCGTTTAGCCATTCGTGATCGTGGCTCTCGGTCAGCAGGTGCACCGGCTGGTAGTTGGCGTTGCCGAAGCGCTGGTTGATCCGCGCGCTCACATCCCGAATGCGGGCGTGGAACAAGCGGTATTCCTCAAGTGAGCTGCGCGAGGGCGCAGCGACCTGGACGAACACGAAGCGCCCGATCCATTCCCCGTGAGTCTGCAGCAGGTGCTCGATCGCATGCAGGCGCTCCAATATTCCTTTCGTGTAGTCGAGGCGGTCGACCCCCACGGCGATCTTTGCGCCGGGCGCGAGCCCGAGTCGCTGGACCACGTTGCGCCGGCACTGCTCGACCGGCGGCCAGGCCGCATAGCTCGCGGGGCTGGGCCATTCGATCGAGATCGGATAGCTCTCGATGAAAGTGTCCTGGTCGCGATAGCAGATGGTCGAGTGCTCATGCTCGATGCGCGCCTCGAGGTAGCGATCGACCGTATCGATGAAGTTTTTGCAATGAAAGCGTGTGTGAAAACCCAGAATCGTGCTGCCAAGCATGCCCTGCAGGATTTCGCGCCCCCAGGGACAGATGCCGAAGGACTCGGGATTGGGCCAGGGGATGTGCCAGAAGGTCAGGATGGTCGCCCGTGGCAGGCGGGCGCGAATCATCGCCGGTAGCAGCGCGAAGTGGTAGTCCTGCACCAGCACCACTGGGTCTTGGCTGCGCGCCTCGCTGACGACGGCGTCGGCGAAACGGTTGTTCACCTCGCGGTAGGCGTCCCAGTCCTTCTCGCGGAACACCGGGCGCACGTGCGCGACATGGCATAACGGCCACAAGCCTTCATTGGCAAAGCCGTAGTAATAGCCCTGTTCCTCCGCCTCGCTCAACCAGATGCGCCGCAGGGTGTACTCCTGGCGTCCCGGCGGCGCCAGCAGATGGTCGTGCGCATCGACGACCTGTGCATCCGCACTGCCGCTGCCGTGCGCGATCCAGGTGCCCGAGCACGCCCGCATGACTGGCTCGATTGCGGTCACGACCCCGCCGGCGGGTCGCTTGACGGTAATGCCGGCAGGGGCCTCTTCGTGGATGTAGGGCTCGCGGTTGGAAACCACGATAATTTCGTCGCCTCGCAGATTGGTGCGCAACAACGTGCGCAGGCGGCCCGGACTCCATTCGGCCTCCGGGCCCTGACCGCGCCGATATTCGTCGTCGAGTTCGCGCAGGCGCGCGCGCAGTTCGGCGGCGATCGGCGCGAGTTCGGGCTTGGGCGGGAACATCGGATTCAGCAGTCCCTCGCCGCGCAGGAGCGCACGAGCGCCCGCGATCCATCCACGCCAACTTAGTTGGGCAACGACGATCGTGACCAGCGCAATTACCGCGCCCAGCGAGGCGATCAGGATGATCAGGTACTGGCGTGTGGCCTGGCTGCGATTCTCGATGAAGCTCATGTCGTGCAGCAGCACCAGGTCCGCAGCTCGGCCGGACTCCGCGTTGATCGGATACACGTCGACGTGCACGGGGCCGCCCTCGATGGGCAGCAAGGGTTCGGCACGCAGCGCGGCTTCCTGCACCTTGCGGCAGGTCAGCGACGCCGGAAACCCGGTGCTCCGGCGCAAGAGTCGGCCGTCCCCCGCGCACAGACCAATTGCCACGAGGCGATCGTCCTTGGCCGCGCGGTTAAGCAGCGTTTGCAGGCGCGTGCCGTCCGGATCCGCCAGTGCTGCTGCAACTGGTTCCGACAGCGAATTCGCAACCAAGGAGCCACGCTCGTTCATGTCGCGCGCGTACCAGCGCAGCATGAGCC
>Ga0181521_10004704_pt1 | contig 15459 bp, 18 predicted proteins | sample PEATcosm2014_Bin_32_FD_119764 | JGI IMG/M metagenome (GOLD analysis project Ga0181521, IMG submission 119764) | Peatland microbial communities from MTU Mesocosm Facility, Houghton, MI, USA - PEATcosm2014_Bin02_60_metaG | ecosystem: Environmental > Terrestrial > Soil > Wetlands > Peat | place...
CCGGCCGACCCACCAATGACGAACGAGGCCGTCATTTCTGTGTTGTCGATGCCCAGTATCCCGTACTTCCCCGAGTTGCGGAGGGTATCCTTCACTGCAGGCCACAACGTGGTGCATGACACCGAATACATGTCCTTGTGTGTCTTAGCGAACGACGGCCCGGCGACGATCAACGACACTAGAACCACCACTGCGAATCGCCTCATGACAATATTCCTTTCAGGACTCGAGCCTGAATGCGAGAAAGACCTTTCCTTCAGGGGCTCGCGCCATTGTCGGACTCGAGTGAGAGTTTGTCAAGCAAGGTACAGAAGGTGTTATTGGCGGCGGAATACCTAAAGGAGATTTCGCGCTCCCTGATAAAAACTCACCACTAACCTTGCCCTCAGTACTTAGGCATCTTAGTATCAATCCGCTCCGCCCAAGCCGTAATTCCGCCGGTCAAGTTATGTACTTTGCTGAAGCCGGCCTGCTTCAGGAACGCTACGGCCTTAGCGCTGCGTCCGCCCATCTTACAATGAGCCACGATCTCGCGGCTCGAGTCGAGTTCACTGACGCGCTTCGGCAGATCGCCGAGTGGAATGAGATATCCCTTGAGGTTGCAAATCTGGTATTCGTGCGGCTCGCGCACGTCGAGAATAAAAATGTCGGCCTTGGCGTCAAGCTTCTTTTTTAATTCCTCCACCGAAATCACCGGTAAGTCGCCGCCATATACGGGCGCCTCTTCACCACGGATTCCGCAGAATTGATCGTAATCAATTAGTTCGGTGATCGTCCGGTGCGTGCCGCAGGCGGGGCAATCGGGATTCTTGCGCAGTTTCAGTTCGCGAAACTTCATGTCCAGCGCATCGACCAGCAGCAATCGTCCGGCGAGCGAATCGCCTTGCCCCAGAATCAGCTTGATGGTCTCGGTCGCCTGAATCACGCCGATCAGCCCGGGCAAAATGCCAAGCACCCCGCCTTCGGCGCACGAGGGCACGAGGCCCGGCGGCGGCGGTTCGGGATAGAGACAGCGATAGCATGGTCCCTCTTCGGTCGCGAACACGCTCGCCTGCCCTTCAAAGCGAAAAATCGAGCCGTAAACATTGGGTTTGCCGGTAAGCACGCAGGCGTCGTTGACCAGGTAGCGCGTAGGAAAATTGTCAGTGCCATCGGCGACGATGTCGAACTCGCGAAACAACTCCAGCGCATTGGCGCTGGTCAGTTTCGTGTCGAACGTCCGCAGATTGAGGAACGGATTGATCGCCTTCAGCTTGTCGGCGGCGGAATCGAGCTTCCTGCGGCCGACGTCGGCGGTCGTGTGTAAAATCTGGCGCTGCAGATTGGTATAGTCCACAACGTCGAAGTCCACAATGCCGAGCGTGCCGACGCCTGCGGCCGTCAGGTACAGCGCCAACGGCGAACCGAGCCCGCCCGCTCCGATGCACAGGACTTTCGCCGCCTTCAGCTTCTGCTGCCCCTGCATGCCCACCTCGGGCATGATCAGATGGCGCGAGTAGCGCAGGATCTCGTCGTTGCTCAAAACGGCTTCGGGTTGGACGTCAGTGGGTTTGATATCGGAGAGCGTGGCCATAGGTCAACTCAGCCGCCGGCAATCGACGGCACAATCGAAATGGTATCACCGTCTTTAAGCGCGGTGGCTTCTTTCTGCAGGTAGCGCATGTCTTCGTCATTGACGTAGACGTTGACGAACGCGCGCAGCTTACCATCCTCTGTGTAGAGATGGCGCTTCAGGTCGGGATGCCGCGAGACCAGGCCCTCAAGGGCCTCGCCCACGGTTTTTGCCGGGACATCGACCGAAGCCTGTTTCCCCGAGTATTGACGAAGTGGAGACGGAATCTGGATCTGGGGCATCTAAAGAAGATGCTATGGTACTCGTGAAAGATGCAAGCCGAAAACGAAAGCGTCGTATCAGAAGAATAAAGATCAATTAGATAAGTAAAATGGGCATTGACGAAAATGAACGTCCCTGGGGCTTTGCACCGATAGGCGCATTCTTCCTGTTTGGCACAACCATGGCCGCCTATGCCGCCGTCACCTTGCTCAAACCTGGAACCGTCCTCGATCGGTTATGGGTACTGAACAAAACGGGTCATGCTCAGCTCGCGTCGTTGGGCAAAGGTGCCGGGCTTGGTTTCGTGGTGCTCTCGGCGTTATTGTGGGCCGCGTCCGTCGGCTGGTCCCGGCGCCGCTACTGGGGATGGGTTCTGGGAACGACGATCGTCGCAATCAACACGGCGGGCGACCTTGTGAATCTGGCGATCGGAGAGCATTTGAAAGGCGCGGCGGGAGTGGCGATCGCGGGCCTGCTGCTGATCTACATGACGAGGAGCGCCGTGCGAAACTATTTCAGACGAGGCTAATCATCCCCGTAATTGTCGAAGCACCTCGGTCTTTTCGTCCACGAATTTCTTGTCGCCCTCGTCGCCGCCTGCAAGTTCAAACGAATTTGTGATCGTCGCCGCGCCCTTTTCCACGCTTGTGATCACGTAGGAACACCCGAACCAGTGCGCTTCCGCGAGGTCGGTGGATGACCATTGCGCGGGGTGGTCGGGGTGAGAGTGATAGAAGCCGACAATATCCTCGCCGCGCTCGCGGCCCTCGCGCTGTATGCGGATGAGATCCCTGGGATCGATGTTATAGCGGTTGTGGAGCGAGTCCGTGCGCGTGTTGCCGCAACGGGCGACGCGTAAGACGGTCTTTGTACCGTTGTCGCCGAACTGCCCGAGCAGCACACCGCAGCACTCGTGGGGATAGGTCTCTTCTCCGTGTTGACGAAGGGAGAAGTAAGCGGATTGGGAGAGCTTGAGCATAAGAAGAGATTCAGACATTGAGTCAATACCATGACTCAATCGCTCAGCCTTCATGCCAAAATTTCTCGCTCAGATATTTTTCGCCCGAGTCGCAGAGGATCGTGACGATGGTGGCACGCTGATCTATTCTCAGACTCTCGACGATTTGCAGGCTGCCCACCACGGCCGCGGCGGCGGAGACTCCGACCAGCAATCCTTGCTCGCGCGCCAGGCGCCGGGCCATGGCATGCGCGTCTTCGGTTACGATCCACAGGTTCTGGTCGGCGAGCGAAGCATCGTAAATGCGCGGCACGATCGCCGAAGGCAAATGCTTCGCGCCTTCGATGCCGTGGAAAGCCGAGTCCGGTTGCAGCGAGATGCATCGGATGCGCGGGTTCAACTCTTTCAACCGCCGCGTGGTGCCGACGAAGGTTCCGGTGGTGCCGAGCATGGCAACGAAGTGTGTGATACGTCCTTCCGTTTGTTGCCAGATTTCGTTCGCGGTGGTTTCGTAATGCGCGCGCCAATTCGCATCGTTCGAATACTGATCGGCGTAAAAATAAAGATCGGGATGGCGCTCGGCGAACTGGCGCGCGATCTTGAGCGCGCCGTCGGAGCCTTCAGCGGGGTCGGTGTAGATGATATTTGCGCCGTATGCCTGTAGAATGCGCTTTCGCTCGGGAGAAACATTCTCCGGCACGCAGAGCGTCACCGGGAATCCGAGAGCAGCGCCGAGCATGGCGTAGGCGATGCCGGTGTTGCCGCTGGTGGAATCGAGCAGAATTTTTCCGGGAGCGAGTTTGCCCGAGCGGCGCGCTTCGGCCACGATGCCGGCGGCGGCGCGATCTTTGACCGATCCGCCGGGGTTGCGCCATTCGGCCTTGCCCAAGAGTCTGATGCCGGGAAGATCGCGAGTAAGCGCATCCAGCGACAGCAGCGGCGTGTTGCCGATTTGAGCGAGCACAGCTTCTCCTCGGCCAGGCAAGGCTTTTGCCTCGAAAGGCAACCGCGATGTCGAGGAGTCGGAAACTGGTGGCGTCATTCGATGTGATGGCCTTGTGACTAGAGTAACGTGCCCGCAACCGGAAAAAGGTATATCTATACTAGCGTTGCAGCATTCCAACGTCATTAAGATTTAGATTTGCGGTGGATAACTTTGGTTCCATCGAATTCGTGCCAGCCGCATCTAACTTGATGAGACGAGAATTGAGCTTATAAATGGCAGCGAAAGTCGAACAGCGAACCTACGAAGACGCGGTCGCATGGCTGCGTGATCACGGCTTTGATCTGATTGAAGCTCCGGGCGCGCAAACCCGCGTGTTCCTGAAGAAGTACAACTGCTCGGCTGCGATCCAGAAGACGGACGACGGTGGCGTGAAGATTTTCGCGTATCCGGGATACATGATCGGCAGCGAAATTTCGAAGCTGGTGAATCGCGGCTATCAGCAGTTTCTGAAGACGACGAAGACCGAAGTGCCGGCCACCGCCGACCACCTGAAAGCGCTGCAGCAGTTCTCGGAAGAAATGAAAGAAGCTCTGGGAACGCCGAGCCTCTACAACGAATCGCTCGGAACCGTAAGCGAGTCGTACCAGTACGATCGCATCAAGGACCGCGACCAGCCCGAGGTCGAGCGTCCGAAGCGGCCCTGGGAGACAGTCAAGGTGAAAGTAGTGACGACCGCGAAAAAGGGCCGAGTGTAGCTTAGGCAGCCGTCCTCACCTTAAGAGATCATTTTCCCGTAGAGACGAGGCTTGCCTCGTCTCGCCCGCGCCCAACAAAATTAGGACACCACTTCTCAGTTCCTTTCCCGTTTTCAAAAAGATTTGGCAGTGATCGTCCCCGGAATGATGCGAAACTGAAGTCTACGGAGGCCTCATGCGGGATTTCGTTTTGTTGGCGGCGGTGGTTGCTATGTTGGCCGTCTCTGGTTTGGCGCAGAACGTGGATGCCGGGCGCGTGGCGATTCACAAAGTGATTGAAGATCAACAGGTGGCTTGGAACCGGCAGGATCTGGAAGGCTTCATGGCCGGGTACTGGAACTCGCCCGAGTTGACGTTTTTCTCCGGAGCGCATGAATCGAAGGGCTGGCAGGCGGCGCTCGATCGCTACAAGAAAAACTATCAGGGCGCGGGGCACGAAATGGGAAAGCTCGAATTTGCGAACCTGCGCATCGAAGTGCTGGGGCCGGAGGCGGCATTTGTGCGGGGAGAGTTTCATCTGACCATGTCGGATGGCAAGACGCCGCACGGGTTGTTCACACTAGTCTTCCGCAAGTTCCCGCAAGGTTGGAAGATTGTCCACGATCACTCGGCGGCAGAGTGAGCTTTTATCGCCCTCGATCCATAGCCTCATTCGCCAGCCGATCCGCGGTCCGGTTATGTTCCCGCAACGCATGTCGGATTTCGAAATGCTCGAGTCGCCGCGCCAGTTGCTGCGCTTGCTCATACAGCTTGCGCAGTTCGGGATGACGCACCTTGTAGATGCCTTTCATCTGCCGCACCATCAGCTCGGAATCGCTAATCACCTTGAGCGTCTTGATCTGGTGCTCGGCAGCGTAGCGCAGCGCAGCGAGAAGTCCCTGGTACTCCGCGTAGTTGTTGGTCTGGTGTCCAAGGTATTCGCTAAGCTCGGCAACCGGATGCCCGGAAGCATCCTGAATGGCAACCCCGTAACCCGCGGGCCCCGGATTGCCGCGAGCTCCCCCATCGACGTGGGCAGTGTGAGCGCTGGGCGCGGACTTGGACGCAGAGGAAAGATTGCTAGAGCCGGAAGAGCGCAAAGGCAAAGACATAGACCGAGTTTACAACGTGCGCGTGATCGGCGAGGAATCCCTGCCTCCCTCGATGAGGTGACGCCCGCTGCAGCCAGGAAGAACCTATCTCCAACCGTCGATGTTGTTCTTCACAAAGTCCAGATTGTTTCGCAGCATTAGCTCTGCCAGAGCGAGTTTCTCATTGCCGCTATCGGTCGCCTCGCGCAGGGCGGTCTGGATTTTCTCGTTCTTCCATTTCGCTCCCAGTAGAGCCGCGCTGGCATATCCCCTGAGCTTTTCCACGGTCAGTGCGTCAAGCTTCACCGATAGCTGGGCCACTTCTAGCTTGGTTAGAAGTTCCTTGGCCTTGTCTTCCGCCGCCTGTGCCACCATTTTCGCCTTGATTTCGCTGAAAAGTGTGGCCATTGGGACCAGGTTCATTCCGCCGATCTTCACGTCGGAGTTCGAGAGCACTCCTACGCCCAGGAATGTTCCGATCAACGCCAGCAAGTACCAATCGGAGATAGCGGAATGCAACAGAAGACAGGCAAGAGCGGAAATAATCAGGTGCAGGATGAAGTACAGCAGGAACCTGAGCGTGAAGACAAAACTGGCGATGCGCGCGAACGCAAGATCGAGCAGATCCAAGAAGAAAGTCAGGAACAGCGTGGCAAAAGCCACCTTAAACGGGTCGCTCATTCGGACCCTCCGGTCAGCTAGTTGCGGGGAAGACTTGCACGAAACTTGAAGCCTATTTGAGCCTGCCTACGAACGCAGCGACGCCTCGATTGCGGAGAGCGTCTGCTTTCTTGCTGCCGTCGGCGGTGATGGAGAGAACGGCATCGCCGCCAATTTCTTTTTCTTTTCCTTTTGGCGACTGCACCTTCACCAAACCCGAGTTGACCATTTCGGTCAGGTGCGATTTCAAATCGTCGTCTTGCACATCAGAGAACTTCTTCGCCACATCCGCATATGTTATGGCCAGACTGGAAGCTACGGCTTGGAGCAATCCCGCATAAATATCCTTCCGCGCTCCGCCGCTCAAGTTCTGGGGCGCGCTTTCGAGGGACTTGTCCACAGCACCTTCTGTCATACCTAAAGCTTATTGCCGCGGGATCGCGCTGTCAAGATAGTTGACTCCTTACAGTTGACAAAGACACTTCGTTCTATCTTCCCGTAGCGAGCCGCGTAGCCAACCGCTGCGGCAAATTGGCGGCAAGAATCTTCTCCTGAGCCACGCGCAGGTTGTAAGGCACGCGATAGAAAGTAACGATCCATTCCTCCGAGTCGAACATGGCAAAAGCCGCCCGCCAGTCACCATCGCGGGGCTGTCCGACGGAGCCGGGGTTGATTAGATAGCGGCAATCTTTGCGCAACGGCCAGTCGGAGGACTCGGGCTGGCCCACCGTGCGATACCCGGGACGGTAGCCTTCGCTGATTTCGCCCGTGAGCACGAAGCCGCCCTGCAGATGCGTGTGTCCGAAGAACGTGATCGGGACGGGATCGGTGATGAGCGATTCGATGGCGTCGCGGGCACTGACCATGTATTCATCTTCGTCCAGCGCCGAGCCATGCACGAACTGGATGCCGGGGAGTTCGTCAAGATGGATGGGACCGTGGGGAAGCGAGCGCAGCCATTCGAGATTTTCCGGCGTTAGCTGGTCGCGCGTCCAGAGCGTGGCCAGGCCGGCCACGGGATTGAATTCCTCGAGATTCATGAGTCCGCTGACGGCCTTGTCGTGATTGCCGCGGACGAACACGTGTCCCAGAGATTGCGCCTTGGCAATCACCTCATTGGGATTGCCGCCATAACCGACCGTGTCTCCGAGATTGATGACGAGGTCGTGCGCGGGCGCGGCCGCCAGACAGGAGTCCAGCGCTTCGAGGTTGCTATGAATGTCGCTAAGAACAAGGATGCGCACAGAGGGAGGATTATAGCTTCTCTGGAGGGGAAACGACGAGCGCGGCGCATCCTGCTTTCCCGTAGAGATTCAATCCATCATCAGATTCGCGGCGGATTCACGACTGGGCAGCGAGCCCAATGTCCGGCGCTGACTTCGACCAGCGGAGGAAGCTCGACAGCACATGTCGCAATCCGGTGCGGGCAGCGTGGTTCAAACGGGCATCCCCGAGGAAGTTGCGCGATCGATGGAACGGTGCCTTCGATGGTCGCGAGCGGAATCGAGCGATCGGTCGCGAGCGTAGGAATGGCGCGCAACAGGCCTTGCGTATAAGGATGAGCGGGCGCCCGAAAAATATCGGCCTTGGCGCCCAGTTCAACCAAGTTGCCGGCGTACATCACGGCGACGCGATCGGCAACGTGCGAGACGACTGCGAGATCGTGCGAGATAAACAGCATCGCCAATCCGAATTTGTGGCGCAAGTCGTTGAGCAGATCGAGAATTTGCTGCTGGATCGTGACATCGAGCGCGGTGGTGGGCTCGTCGGCAATCAGCAGTTGCGGACGATTGACGATGGCCATCGCAATCATGACGCGCTGGCGCATCCCTCCCGAGAGCTGATGCGGATAGCTGCGGGCGCGCTCCTCGGGCTCGGAGATAGCAACGTCGCGCATGCCTTCGACCGCCCGATGCCATGCCTCCGACTTGGAGACGCGGTGGTGGGCGAGCACAGCTTCCGCGATCTGCTCGCCGACGCGCATGACCGGGTTGAGCGCGGTCATAGGCTCCTGGAAAATCATGGCGATGCGCGACCCGCGGAGCTGGCGCAGCTGATCGGAGGGCAGAGTGGTCAGATGGGTGGGGAGGCCGTCGTTCTTCTGCAAGCCGTTCTGGAAAACAATATCGCCCGTGACAACGGCGGCCGGCGGAAGCAGGCCCATGATGGCAAGCGAGGTGACGGATTTTCCCGAACCAGATTCACCCACCAGGCCAAGCACTTCTCCCGCTGCGATGGAGAATGAGAGACCGCGCACGGCCACGGGTCCAACTGCCCTCGCCGGGTCATCGGACGAAAGACGAGTAAACGAAAGCGCCTGCCCAGCACGGGATTGCCGGAACTCGATGGTCAGATCGCGCACGTCAAGCAGCGGACTCACGAAGGCTATGGTATCAGCGCCGAGACTACTTCCTAGGGCGCGACTCCGGTGGCACCAACCCGGCCACGCGGTAATAGACAACCAGCTGCCCGTAATGCTCTCCGCTGTGCTCGAGCAGGCCCCACGCCATATCGGAGACTCGCACCTGCTGATTGGCAAACGGATCGACGACCAGGTCATTCATCCCCTTGTCGCCCTTCTGCTTGATCGCGGCCGCGCCGTCGGCAAACGCCTTTTTCACAAACTCCACCACCGCAGCTTTCGTTTTGTACTGGTCGCGCTTGGGATCTTCTTCCGCCGGCGGCTTCAGCCCCATCGCCGGATTGGTGAAAAAATAATTCGCATTCGCCGCATGCAGCAGTTGCTCGGCAAAACTCCGCTCGGCCGGCACTGGCTTGAAGTCGTATTTGTCCTCGGGAAAATCCTCCGCCATCGCGATCAACTTCCGCCCAATGTCATTCCAGTTCTCCAGCAAAGCCTGTGACGGCCCCACCGCCGGCTTCGGCGGCGCGTTTTTCTTTGTGTCCTGCGCGACCGCGAGCGTTGCACAAATTCCAACCGCCAGAACTGCGCCAATCATTTGCTTCTTCATTTCGCCATTCCCTCCAATGATCGTTCTTATTCAACCCACTTATTCAGCCCAGCTTATTCCAGCCCCGCCTTCGCCAGCATCTCCAAAAACTGTTTCTGCGTCCGCATATCGATCGACTGCGCCACCAGCTTCCCGTCCCGGTCGTAGACAAAACTCTTCGGAATCCCCTCCACCACAAACATCTCATTTACCTTCCGCCCCGAATCGAGCAACACGGGAAACGAAACCTTGCGCTCGCGGATAAACGGCTCGACCTTCGCCGCCTCTTCATCGGAAATACCCAGCACCACCAGCCCCTTCGAGCCGAAGCGCCCGTAAAGCGTCTCCAGATCGGGCATCTCCTTGCGGCATGGCGGACACCAAGTCGCCCAAAAATTCACCAGCACAACTTTGCCCCGCAGTTCCGCAAACGTCCAGCTCTTGCCCGAAAGATCTTTCAGCGTGAAGTCCGCATGCTCCCGCTTGCGGTCATCCGCCTCAAGCCGCGCCATTGCCGCGCGAAACTGCTCATCATTATCAAGCGAAACCTGATTAAGCGAAGCCTGATTAGGTGAAATCTCGACATGCTCATATCGCACCAGCGAGGCCAGCTCAATATATGGATAAGCCGGAGCACGTGTGGCAGTAGCTTTGCCACCCCCGCCCGCGTTTGCATCCTGAGACTCCGCCCAAGGCACGGGCCGCTCCCGCAGAGTGTCAGCCAGAGTAGTAGCGACTTCCTGCAGAGTGTCGTGTCCGAAATCGCCTTCAGTAGAAAGTCCCGCCAACCCGACCGCCAGGCGCAGCTTGTTCTCAGTCGCCGGCAGCTTCCGTATCTTCAGCGCGAGATCCTTAGTAGTCCCCGCGCGGACATCATCCGCAAGTCCGCGCAGTCCGTGAATCTGGTCGGCAATCGGCTTCTCGTCCGCGCTGTAGACAATTTTATTTTGCTGCGCGGAGGCGAGATGCAGCCCAAAAGTCAGTACCGCAACGAACGTCAAGAAGAGTCTCATCCGGCAAAGCATGGTCTTGGGTTCCATGGCTCACCAAGATTAACAGGGGTATCGCCTCCCGGCACAATTCGGCCAGCTTCGATGGAGTAGAGATTGCAGATGCTCTTGGATTTCTTTGGGTCGCCCCTGTCCTTTTGGCTAGTTGCTGGTTGGTGCCGGGGGTACCCCCCCCTCCCCCCCCATATTTCTGCAAAGTATTCAAAAATAAGGAGTTACTTGCAAAGTATTCAGGAAGGTAATTATCCCTTGACATCACGTAAGCAATTTGCTATGCTGTCTCCATCATGAACCGCAGACAGACGATTCCAAAGCACTTACGCTATACGATTCAAGACTTTAAACGTCAATTCCCCGATGACGAAGCCTGCCTAGAGCACCTCAAAGAGCAGCGCTTCCCCGGTGGCATTACCTACTGCGAAAAGTGTCAGCAGGATCGGAAGCATTACAAAATTACGGGGCGTCCCGTTTACTCTTGCGATCACTGTGGAACTCAGATTTCCCCGATGGCCGGGACGATCTTCGAGCACAGCAGCACGTCTCTGGTGCTCTGGTACTACGCCATGTACCTGATGGCTTCGACTCGTTGTGGCATCTCGGCAAAGCAGATTCAGCGCGAAACCGGAGTCACTTACAAAACCGCTTGGCGGATGTTCCGCCAAATCCGCTCGTTGCTGTCCGAAACAGACATGCAACTGGAGGGATCGGCGGTGGAGATGGACGAAACCTATTACGGCGGAACGCGCAAAGGGCAGCACGGGCGACCGATGCGCGGTGACAAAAAGAAATCTCCCGTGATCGGCATTGTCGAGCGCAGCACCGAAAAACGCGTCGGCAGAGTGAAGGCTTTGGCCACTCCCGATGTCACCGCAGAGCGTGTGCTTGGCATCGTGCATGAGCACATCCTGCCGAAGAGCACCGTTTTCACTGATGAATACAGAATCTATGATCGCCTTGGTGGACGCGTGAAAGAGCACAAGCGCATCAATCACACCGCAAAGGTCTACGTGGTGGGCGACGTTCACACGAACACGATTGAAGGCTTTTGGTCACTAGTGAAGCGCGGGATCGGCGGCGTGTACCATCAGGTCAGCCAGAAATATTTGCAGAGCTACTTGGATGAGTATTCGTTCAGATACAACCGAAGGGATCAGGGAAATTTGATTTTCACTTCGCTTTTGAAGCGCGTCGCTGAACTGGCCGCGCCGCGCGTCGCAGTAGATCGTGGAATGACACCCGCGATACAGGAGCCATTTTAGCCGCGACCTCTGCGGACGGATTCAAATCTCGACTCGAAACGGGTCGTTCGCTTCTACCTTGGCCGGATGAGCGTATGCCCGCCATAACTCCATCAGTTTAGCACGATGGAGGAAAGTGCGGGAGTGTGTCACGACAGGGCAACATTGGCAACTTTCTCAACGATTCCCCTAACTTCTTTGTCGAGCAGTGTAAGAAGCGAGGGGGCGTCCGTTCGATCTTTTCCATTTGGCCCAACATCATGCACAATCATCAGGGCAATGAGCAAGTTAATCCGGTCGAACTTCATATCCGGTGCAGGCTTGCTAAAGGTATACGCAACGACTTCTGTGCCCTCTTCGACTTCTCCCGGATTCGCGAACGCCTCAACGACTGTTCCAATCGGCGCTACGCCCGTGAAGCCAATATCCCCTTGGGCAACGGAAGCAAAAGCCAATTGGAGCAGCTTGTGTTTGTCAGCGTTTTCGAACTTGTTGAGAATCGACAGCAGTGGCGGGAGATCGGGATGCTTTCGAATGTAAGGCTGAAAACCCTTGATAGCTGCCCGCACTGGATCACTCAATCTGCCCAATCGCTTGGTCTTGATGAACTCGTCATCGGAAACACAAATGGGAAATTGCAAGCTGCTGTGACAAGGGGGAGGGTTCTGGTGAGACTCGAAGATTGCGAGCGCATACACGAGGTGATCCAAGGCCGACCTCAAATTGTGAATCGCGTCCCCAACTATGAGCGACCACTGCACCAACGGCGGCTGGGCCGCGATGTGAGCCACGAGGCTATAGCGTGTAAACTCAGCATTGTGCTCTCGCGTGATCAGGTAGGGATTGCTGTCTCTCCATCTCTTAAGGTGACTCTTGATGGTCTGAGCATGTTCGTCCGCCCGTCCCAGTTTGGCGAGCACGCTCCGTAGATCGACAGTCATGCCACATCATCGCGCCAACTATACGTGATGTCAAGGGATAATTACCTTCAGGAATAAGGACTTAGGAGATCCGTTCGCTTCCTCCACCCCCATCGCGCCAAAGGCAGGCGCGCTGGGGACCCCGTTCGCTCAGGATTTCGGCAGCGGGCTCCCGCTCCGCTCACGCCCGCTAAACGCCTCAAGCTAGCTGGGTAAAGGCCTCGGAAAATACTTTGGGGCAGTTTCGGGGTGCGTCGGCTTTCGACGGACACTCCTCGAAACTGCCCCAATCAACTTCTACTATTGCAGCGCTGCGCGCTGGAAGTCAACAACTATTGCGGAAGGATGGCTTGCGAAGGCTAGCGGAATTCCCACTTTGGGAATGGGGTTCGCCTGCAAGAGTCACGGGGGCCGTTTGTGATGAAAAGAGAGCCGGGTGCCCCACATCTCGCGGTCTTCGAGGCGTGGGATTCCACTGCGGCGTCAACCCTAATCTGTGCCGGAACAACGTTTAAGTGTCCAAGAGGGACAGGGGCCGTGGAATCCCGCCTTTCGAAAGGCGCGAAGTGTAGGGCACCCGGCTATACAAAACGGCGGTCGTATTCCCGCGAGACTCTTGTCAGTAGTGCAGAGTATTCGAGCACTACCTTCTGCTCGTCAACCCATGAGAACGGATGCGGGGGCGTGTTGGTTGCAACAAATGTCAGAATCAGGAACTCGTCGAAGCTGGGTCGTGCGCGCTGTTCAAGACGAACGATGGCGTCACGGGCTTCTTGAATCGGATGCTTGTATTTTCGGCCGTCTGTCAAAAACGCCCGCTCCCCTTCGTATGACGTATAGACTTCCGAAAAATTCACCCCAACAATACCGACACAGATAGGGTTACCGCCTCGTCTCTTGAACTCTTCTGTTTGTCTGACCAAGTCTCCGATGACTCTGTCGATTTGCTTGATCATCGCTTTGGCGAGAATCTTTGTCTCGACGCCAATCTCGATCGTGGCTACGGGCCCTCGAGCCACGGCGAATCCTTCCTCTCTAACCGCAGTCCCAGCCGGTACCAACTCTCCAAAGGTGCCATCTCCCCGTCTGCGGGCGATGCCGACGGTCCGGTTTTGTGTGTTGAGGACTCTGACGCCAGCGACGATGCGCTTGTTCAATTTGCTGGACTTACGAAGCTTGTATAGGTCTTCGTACAAATAACTCGCGACCCAGTCCCCCAAGCTGGAATCTCTATGAAGGTATTGGGTGCTGTCAAAGAGACTCCGGAATGTTTTCAGGAGACCGTATTCGTCGGCGATCATCTATCGCGATTGTACATTTAGTTTTACATCAAACAAGTGAGGGTCCCTTCTGGACAGTGCCGCTCTCTGCAATCTTTCACGCGCTAACCGGACGAATCCACTGTCAATCTCAACTCCGATGCTGCTGCGACCCGTGCTCATAGCAGCCATGCAGGTCGTTCCGGTGCCAACGAACGGATCGAGCACTGTATCCCCGGCAAAGGAAAACAGGCGAATGAGACGTTCCGCGAGCTCGACCGGGTAGGGAGCGGGGTGTCCTTTCTTAGTCGAATGTCCCTTAATGTCCGTCCACGCGGTCCGAAGCCACGATTTCATTTCGTCCTTTGAGAGCATCGAGAGAGCTTTCTGAGTCAGGGACGGCGATCTGTATGATCCGCCTTTACGGAAGAAGAGCAGGTACTCAAAATCATTCTTAACAATCGCCCCCGGCTGATAAGGTTTACCGTAGAACCCCGCCCCGTTCCCTTCGACTTCCGTCGCGCCATTTGCGATCTTGAACCAGAGGATCGGTGTCAGCGAGTCTAGGCCGAAGTTCCGAGTTCGGACCATTAAGTCGGCATGTAGCGGCATTACGTAGTGCCGTCCCGCTTTTTTTCGGGAGATGCAAACGTCACCTACCACACAGCAAATGCGCCCACCAGGCGCCAGAACCCTCGCACATTCCTTCCATGCCTTATCGAGCTCCGCAAGGAAGCTCTCGTAATCTTCAATTGCGCCGAGTTGGTGCTCGTGTGGTGGATATTCTTTCAGCGTCCAGTAAGGCGGAGACGTAACTATGAGGTGGACGCTCTCATTTGGAATGAACGACAGATCGCGGGCGTCACCGCGACGTAAAGCGTGGGTTGTGTTCGAAAACTCCCCCGGCCAGCGATTACGCCGGTAAGACTGGTTCAACTCCAGCAGCTCTTCTATCGCGCCGGGTTCATTATCCGCCCAACCGTAGCCGGTCGGCTCGTGCAGACTTTCAATCAACGTACTCATGGCTTCTGCCCCGTTCCGGGTCTGCACTTATGCCTGCAATCTCCATACCGCTCTTGCGTTGATTTCGAATAATACGACCCTTTGTGCCAGGCGCCCCAACATCGCGCACATTGCGATGGGTGGGATTCCATCGCGGCGGAATTCTTAGCTGCACCCGCTCGTACTCCCGCAGCTCATGCACTTGTAGCAACTGCCGTTGCGCACCATGATGGAGCCGCAGACGTGGCAACTGGGAGCGTCGCCCATGTCGATCATTCCGGCCAGGGCGTCGGCGGCGTGGATGCTGCCGGTCGTTAGTCGTTGATCGGGTCGTTGGTCGTTGGTCGTTGGGCCCGAACCTCCCGAGCCGTTCAGATCGCCGATACCTTCCGGCGCCGGAACCGGCTTGGGGCGCAGGTTCTCGAACAGGAACTGCTGCTGTCCGCTGAGGAAGCGCATTTGCAGCCAGCGGAAAATGTAGTCCATGATCGACTTGGCAAAGCCGATGTCGGGATTGCTCGACCATCCGCTGGGCTCAAAGCGGGTGTGCGCGAACTTCTCGCAGAAAAGCTTCAGCGGCACGCCATGCTGCAGCGAGATGGAGACGGCCAGGGCAAAACTGTCCATGAGACCCGATACAGTCGAGCCCTCTTTTGCCATCTTGATGAAGATCTCGCCGGGCTCGCCGTCGGGATAGAGGCCGACGATGATGTAGCCTTCGTGGCCTCCAACATTGAACTTGTGCGTCACCGACATGCGCTCCTGTTGCAGCTTGTGACGGACGGCGCGCGGCGGCGCGTTTAGGTTGTCGTCTTCGGCTAGCGCGGCGGCGGCTGCGTTTCTGGCGGCGTCATCC
>Ga0181521_10004705_pt1 | contig 15458 bp, 9 predicted proteins | sample PEATcosm2014_Bin_32_FD_119764 | JGI IMG/M metagenome (GOLD analysis project Ga0181521, IMG submission 119764) | Peatland microbial communities from MTU Mesocosm Facility, Houghton, MI, USA - PEATcosm2014_Bin02_60_metaG | ecosystem: Environmental > Terrestrial > Soil > Wetlands > Peat | place...
CCGGCTTGCTCGGCTTCGGGCTGATGTTGTGGTTTCTCGTGCGCCTGTACCGACACGGATTACCGACCTCTCACCAATGGGAATTCCAATGGGATCGGGCGGTCTCCCTCGCCGCTGTGCTGGGGTGTACGGGAATTCTGCTCCATAGCTTCGTGGATTTCAATTTGCAGATCCCGGCGAATGCTGCGTTGTTTTATGTGCTTTGCGGGTTGGCTGCTTCCAGGCCTTTGGCTGAGTCATCCAAGCCCAGGCGGTCTCGAGCCATCGGGAATGAAGGAACTGGAAGCGGTCGCACTCGGTCTGACAATGGCGAATCGTTGGCGCGGCCGACATAAACGAAAGCGGCATCAACGTATTTGGAAGGACTGTAGTGAGGCTGGGCCGGATTCGATAGTTCAACGGACGAACTTGTGGTTGGAAAGTACGCGACGGAAAAAACACGGCCGTGCTAAACTAGGCGCAAACTTGCGTCGCAACGAACAAACGACTTCAGGAGGAGAAAATGTCGCTGAAACACCTCGCCATCGGGGCTCTGGTGGCAGTTTGTACCTTGGTGGCACAGGCCGCGGCGCAAGAGAACGAATTGTCGGGGACCATTGGGCGTACCTTCACCAGCGATCAGAGCATCCTAGGTGCCCCCGCTTATGATCCGGACCTGCGCTTCAGCAACGGATTGAGCTTCGAAATAAATTATGCCCGGCGCCTCATGGGTGTGGGTAGAGGCTTCTTCTCCCTCACCGTGGAAGTCCCGTTCGTAGTGAACCCCGACCAGGATTTGCACGCCGCGCCACCCAACAGAATACCGGAAAAGTACGCATCCTTTTTCGTGACTCCCGCGTTACGGTTGAGCGCCTTTCCCGATCATGGAGTTTCTCCTTGGGTCAGTTTTGGTAGCGGGTTCGGCCATTTCGCAGCGAGCTCCACTTTGCTCTTCGGAGGCAATAATCCGGGCACAACAGGGACGAACACCGGCGTAATCCAAGCAGGCCTCGGACTCGATGTGAAGATCTTCCATGGATTCAGTCTGCGCGGTGAAGGTCGAGACTTCTGGTCGGGTGTGCCGCAACTCAATGTGAACACGGGCAAGAGCCGCCAACACAATATTTTCGCCGGCCTCGGCATTGTCTGGCACTTCTGAACGGGTAAGCGTTCGAGCAACGCACATGTGCGAGGAGCCTCTTCCCCTGCATCCTCCATGGAGAGCAAGAGTTTCGACTGGAGTGACGCGCCTAAATTCCGAGCGAATAGTCGCATATGGCAAGGTTATAAAGGCTATAGTAAGGTCCTTGCGCAGACAAACTGCGCCATTTCGTCGTTCAATGTTCTCCCCTCATTCCTGACCGCGTTCACAGAAGCTACAAACGCGCCCGAAGGCCGAGATTCCGGTCAAGGTAACTTCGGGCGCGAGGTAATCCGGGCGCACGGGCTCGACGTGCGTCAAGTCAGTGCTCAAGTACTTCTTGTTGTCGTCCGCGAATACCGTGGTCACCACTGCAGCCGGACCAAGTTCTTCCTGCACCTGCAGTGCGGCAAGGAAGTTGCACCCCGATGAAATACCCACGGCTAGGCCAAGACTGGAGGCCAGCTTCTGTGCCATCAAGATCGAGTCTCCGTCGGACACTGGGATGACTGGATCCAAAAGGGTGAGATCGACGAGAGCCGGAATAAATTCATCCGAGATGCCCTGAATGCGATGCTTGCCCACCTTGTGTCCGGTAGAGATTGTCGGTGATTCGGCTGGCTCGACGGGATGTACCCTGATGTCGGGGTTGCGCGCGCGAAGATAGCGCCCCACTCCCATCACCGTTCCGCCGGTGCCGACTCCGGCCACAAATGCGTCTGGGCGAAGCCCCGCTGACTCAAGTTGGGCCCAGATCTCCGGGCCAGTGGTTGTCTCGTGTGCCTCCGTGTTGGCGCTGTTCGAAAACTGGCGCGGCAGGAAAACGTCGGACCCGCTCGCAGCGAACTCTTCCGACATACGGATACTCCCCAGGAACCCGCCCTGCTCGGCACCGACGAGAACGACCCCGGCGCCGTAGCCGCGAATCAGGTCCTGGCGCTCGCGGCTCATCCACCCGGGCATGAAAATCGTAACCGGATGGCCGAGCGCGCGACCGATGGCGGCAAACGCGATGCCGGTGTTGCCGCTGGTCGCTTCTGCAATCGTGTCGCCCGGTCGAATCCGCCCCGTAGCGTAAGCCTTCTTCAGGATGTACAGCGCCATCCGATCCTTGATGCTGCCAGTCATGTTGACCTGCTCGGACTTCGCGTAGATTACATGCTGCTGGCCTCGGTACTCGAAGTGAATACCCAGCAAAGGTGTATTACCTATGATCTTGCTTAGAGCGCTGATTTTTTGCTCCACTTCAGCAAGCACTTCCCTCACCTCTTTACTTTTCTGAGTAAGAAGCAGCCCTCGCACATGGTCTACAGGGTGCTGATAAGGACGCTTCATTTTCTCCCTACTTCGCCACCACTGCGGTCGCGACGCTACCTGCTCTCACGACTGTCAGTTTCGCCAGATCGATGTCCTTCGGCTGGGCTGCTAGCGCCTGAACCGCAGTAACCCCTTCTTTCTTCTCCATTTCGATATCCGAGTTGAATGTTCGTTTTAGAACAGATCCAGATGTAGACGGCTAAACGGAGCCCGAGTCCTACTCCAATACCAATGCCCAGACCGAGAGCAAAAAACGCAAAGCTCGTTTATTTGTAATGCCAAATGTTCGGATCATCGCCATGAGGAGCATTTCTACTTATTTGCTCCGACATTTCCTTGATTAGGTCAAAGTTCGTCGTGGGCTGCCAACCATGACCTTTCATGGGCCGACCATATTGAAACGATCCCGCGTAGTATGGATTCCTCGAGTTGGCGAGGAAGTCTTCGAGCAAGTACACACCGAGATTCAGATACCAATCGTCCATATCACCGCAAATCAAATGAAGTTTTCCTGTTAGTTCAGGACCGACCATCGGCCAGTTTGTCTCAAGGTAGTCGCGAAGATCGTAACTGTGATTTTTCATGTAGGCGGCCACAGAATGATCGATCTTGCCGGTTGTCTTGTCCCAGAGCGGCTTTGGATATCCATCTTCACCGCGTGGGCCATAGACCGCTTCCCACGCATTTTGCTGGCGGCCAGACCTGCCTTTGCTGCCTAGAACGGATTCCAGGTTCGTCGACTGATGAATCGTAATGAACGGCTGCCCGTCGTGCCCCCGCAGCAGATACCGCTCCGCAGTTCCCACGGAAACCCTAGCACGACTGCGTAACGGCGTGGTAAACGCGTTCTCATCGTCGTAGATGTTGATCAATCCCCATTGCCGAAAGTCCGCCGGGTCTGGGTAGAAACTCCACGTACCGCCGAAGAAATCGGGGTGATAGATCTGCAGCGCCAGCGATTCCCAGCCTCCCGTCGAACCGCCCGTCAGAACGCGTGCGTAGGGCTTTGGGATGATTCGGAAGCGCTTTTCGACGGTAGGGATGAGTTCCTGCATAATCACGTCGCCGTAAGGACCATTGTTGGCTGAATTCACGGCGTAGGAATCGTCGAAGTATGGCGTCGGGTGTTGGAATGTGACCGCGATTACACGGGGGAAATCAGTCGAGGTCCACGCCTTATAGAACTCCGCGGGTGTTTCCGGCATTATGATGCCGCCGGATGCAACACGGACATCGCTGCCTGGCTCGGGCACATTGAGACGTCGATGATCGGCTGCCGGTGGGCTTACCGGTGGTGGCGCCGCCGCTCCCGGATCGAAGCCAAACGGCGCGTCCAGACTGAAATGACCCTGGAGGTAAATGGCGGGATAGTGAACGTCGGGGTGGCTGTCGTAACCCTTCGGCAATAAGACAGTGGCTCCGATGAACATGGGGCAGCCCCAAAAATCCGACAGCAGCTTGCTCTGGAACTTGATGTGCTTTACCCACGGGCTATCCGGCGGGCTCTCGATGGACGGGATGACTTTGGTCAAAATCAGATGCAGGCTTAACCCCGCGGCGGGATCCAGTTCAACCTGCTGGACCTCGCTGTACAAGTTTCCGGGAGAGATATTGAAGGTCTGACCCTCCCACTGGTCCAGATGGACCCAAACCGTAGGCCCGTCCGAGCGGTGACACTGAGAGTACACATTCAGCAATGCCTGCACATAGTAGGTGCCCTTCGGCAACTCGCGGAGGCTGCGAACCGGAAAACCTGGCGTGTTCCCATCAACCACCGCTGCACTCCCCGCACGAAGTTGGTCCACATCGACGCCAAAAAGCAAGCCCGTGCTGAAGAGCGATCCGACCTGCAGTCGCGGCTCGGTCTCGCTGTGGGTAGTCAAGACAACGAACACCCGACCTGTGATCGGCTGTTGGCGCAGTGACGCGGGATAAGAGACCTCAACCTTCGTGTCCGCCCCAAGTCCCTGCGCCGCGCTAAGCGCCATCGCGACCGCAATCACGATATGCCATACATGGCCTCTTCGCTTTGTGAAAAGAATCATTCATCACCACCTTCCACTGTCCAGCTTGGCCTGAGGGACGTCGCATGAATGCAGCGGTCCCGCACTGCTCGACTCATCCGCGGCGGCGACCCTCACTCACTCTGGTCGCGGCAGCCTGACCTCGAGTGCCTTCACGAGGAAACCCACATGTCTACGTACTCGTCAATCGCCTTCGATGTGGGACGGTCGCCGCCGTGGCTGGCGCGGCTTTCAATCCGGATCAGAACTGGTGCGGGTCCAGCCTGTGCCACCTGCAGGGCGGCCGCGAACTTGAAGCTGTGCCCCGGCACGACCCGGTAACCGTGATCAGCGGTGAGTAACCGTCGGTGGGAAAGGTCTCGATTCCAACCTCACTCAATCCGTGCTGACGTGCTTGCGAGCTGATGTACAGGGCAGCCTGATGAAAGCCGGGTGTGGCATTCTCGCGACAAAACCGGCTCACCTCGACTACATGTTGTTTGGCTTCCTCGCCGGACAGAAACTTCAGCGCAGGCGCCGCTACTTCCCACGTGCTTAGCGGAGACAGTCGCGGCTGCCGCCTGCAGCAGTGCTGATACACCGATTCCACTCAGACGCGACATAAACTCTCCTTGACGCGGTCACTTACGCGCTCTGGAGGTGCGCGACGGTGCCATCAACTGTTTCATCTTCTGGACCGCAGCGTAAGCGTCCACCAGGCCATAGCCGACAATGTCATTGGGATCGGCAAGGCCCAGAACATCAAGCCGCGCGGTCTCCGTCAGCGCGGCCCTAACCAGCTTGACATACGCCCCAGGCCGGTTGAGCAGCTCGGGAGAAGGCGGCGCCGCGCTCCGCATCAGAGCGACCACGCCGGAAACGAGCGGCGAAGCCAACGACGTGCCCGAACCGTAGTCGTCCTTCATATCCTTCGCGTAGACCGGCGCGATCATGTACACGTCAGCCGCAGGTACACCGATAGTCATTTGTGTTCCCGGCAGCGTGCCCCACCACGGAAGATATTTGCCGCGCTTGTCTTCGACACCGCCTACAAGAAGGACTTCATTGTCAAAGGAGCGATACATCTTTTGTGCTGGATCCAATCCCCATTGCGACCGGGAAATGTTGCCGGCCGAGGTCGAAACCACCACATTGTGGCTGTACGCATAGCGTACCGCCTGCCACAGCACCGGTTCGGAGGATGGCACCGCAGCCGAGATCTGCACGATATGCGCGCTGTGGTGAACCGCGTAGTAGATGGAGGCCGCCATGATCTCATTCAGCCAGTACGGGTACACCGGGTCATTCATGGTGTCGCCGTCCAGCATGCGGATGGGCATGATCTGACAGTCGGGCGCGACCAGCATGAGTTCGGAGGAGACGACAGTGCCATGCCAGCCCCAGTCGATCGTGTTCGTGGCCACCGGATCGTCTTCCCACGGCGCCTTGGTGCGCTGCACGAATGTGAATCCCGGGAGAATCTTGCCCTTGAACAGAGCGTTGTAGGGATCTATGCCGGAGTCAATCACAGCCACGATTACCCCAGCACCCTTTGAAGTCTCCTGTGCCTTGGTGGCATTCAGAGCTGTGACGGTCCACTGGTTATAGAACTCCGGCGGGATCTTATTGCCGAACCGTTTTTCCGCGGGCAACTCAGGGCTATCGTTCTTGGCGTTGTACCCGAGCGTCTGCAGAACCAGATCCAGCCGGCCCTTCCCGCGGTTGTGCGGAAGGGCCATCTCGAATTCAGGAAGATTTGCCTGCCGAAATAGCGAGCCGACGAAACGAGCCGCGTAGTCCCTGGCCAAGCCGGTGAACTCCTGCCGAAACAGCTTCAAGGATTCCACATCGCCCTGGCGCAGCCAGTCCGAGAACTGCGGCTCATCTTTCTGATAGGCGATGTTCATCACCCGCTCGAACAGGTTCGGTATCTTGTCCCCAGCGTCGTGCAGACGCAGCACATCGTCCCCGCTCAGTTCCGAGCGCCGTGGATGTATCGCGACAAACTTATCTATGGTGGTGAAGAACTCGTTCCTTGCGTCTGCGTAAATCTTCGCCGGCGAGTCTTGTTGGGTAGCGGCGGTTTGGGCACAAGTAGGCGCCACGCAGATCAGAACAGCAGAAACGACGACAATCAGCAAACGAACAAACGGACCGCGCACTTACCCTCCGTACCGAATCCTCTGAATCGGCGACGCGGAGTTACCGCGCCGCCCGCTTGTTGCTCAGGGCTGCCACTTTCTTCTGGATCGCAAGGACTGCCGCCTCAGCGTCCACCAGGCCGTGCCCGACAATGTCATTGGGATCGGCCAAACCAAGCACGTCGAGGCGCGCGGTGTCCTTCAACGCATCAGTCACGAGCCGGACATACGCACCGGGCTGCTCAAGCAATCGCTGTGGAGGGGGCGCCGCGCTCCGCATCAGTGCCGCCACGCCCGAAACCAGCGGCGACGCGATGGAGGTGCCGGAAACGAAGTCGTCCTTGATTTCAGGAATGTATGTAGGAACGATCGCGAACACATCCGCAGCAGGAACACCGACGGTCATTTGCGGTCCGGGCATGGTGTGTTCCCATGGCCGCATCGTCGCCCCTTTATGTGCGACGCCGCCCACCAATAACACTTCGTGGTCGAAGGAGCGGTACATGCCATCCTCCGGCCGGAGACCCCACTGGGAACGAGAAATGTTCCCGGCTGAGGTGGAAACGACCACGTTTTTCGCGTAGGCGTAGCGCACGGCCTGCCAGATCACCGGCTCAGAAGAAGGGAGGGCGGCCGAGACCTGGACGATATGAGCGCCGTGGTTTACGGCCCAATAGATCGAGGCCGCCATCGTTTCGTATGGCCAGTACAAGTACGGCGGATCATTCATGGTGTCACCATCGAGCGCGCGAATCGGCATAATGCGTACTTCCGGCGCGATCAGCACGACGGCGGAAGCAACGGCGGTTCCATGGACACCCCAATCCACGGTCGTGACCGGCTCATCCTCCCATGGCGCTTTGCTGCGCTGCTGGACAAAGCTGAATCCTGGCACCGTCTTGTCCTTGAAAAGGGCGTTGTATGGATCCAGACCGGAGTCGATGACAGCCACGATCACGCCCTCCCCCTTGGACACCTGCTGAGCCTTGGACGCATTCAGGGCGGCCAGGGTCCACTGGCTGTAGAACTCCGGCTCGATCTTGTTAGCGAACCGCTGCCCGGGAGGGGCTGGCGGCGGATCGTTTTTCGCGTTGTACCCCATCGATTGCAGCACCAGATCCAGCCGACCCTTGCCGCGGTTATGGGGCAGAGTCATTGCGAAGTCAAAGCCTTTCTCCTGACGGAACAACGAGCCCACGAACCGGGCTGCGTACTCCTTAGAAAGGTCGATGAAGTCCTTGCGGAATTCATTGAGTGACTCCTCGTCGCCCTTGCGAATCCTTTCGGAGAAGAGCGGCTCGTCCTTCTGGTAAGCAACGATCATTAGTCGCTCGAACAAGTTTGGGAATTGGTTGCGGGCGTCATGGAGCCGCAAAGCATCATCCCCGGTCAGTTCAAATCGGCGTGGATGAGTGGAAATGAACTTGTCCAGCGTCACAAAAAATTCACTCTTCGCGTCGTCGTAGATCTTGACTAGCGTCTGTTTGGTTTCCGGCGTGGCACCCACTTGGGCCCAAGAGGACGGAAGCAACACGAAACACAATACCAAGCTCACTGCGAACATACGATTGCGCATAGCCAACCCCTTTACCTTTCCTTTTTGTCAGGACCTGGCTTCACCACGCGTCCGAAGGCCCGGGTCCCGACCCGAAGAACGTTTGTGTTGAGCGTGCCGTTCTGCCAGACCGGCCGCACATCCTCGAGGCGGAAGACCAGATGCTTCACGCCGGAGGTCTCGCCGGGTCCCAGTTGGCCGCCGTGCAGGACGGGTGTGAAATCAAGGACGGCACCGACGCCATCCTCGCCGTTGTCCGCCCCTATGACCTTCGCGATGCCGATGTCCGAGCGCAACTCCACGATCCGGACCTTGATGGGGCCGCCGATGGGGTCCTTGGAGATGTTTTTCAGGCGCGCGTCGAGCGAAGCGGTGTTGGTGGCGCGATCATACGCGATGTTCCGCAGCTCGAGCACGACATTCTCGGCAATCTCGTCCAACGCGGCCAGTTCGGCCGATCCGTGTGGGAGCGCGGCGCCGGTGACGGTGACTGGCGCGGTCCAGACCTGCGCCACGCCGGTGCGGTTGTCGACCCAGAAGGGATGGAAGACGGCCGCCGCGTCGGCCGCCATGCCGGCGGTGTGCCCGCCGTTGATGTAAAACATGCTTAGCATCAGGTTGAAACCGAGGATACTTTGCCTGGTGCCGCTGCTGAGGCCCTCGATGAGAGCCCACTGGTCGCGCGGCTGTCGGGCATGAGGCGACGCGGACACCCGCACGCTCGGCAGGAAGGTGTCCCCACCGTCGAGCGAGGCGGTGAAGCGGACGAAGTAGCCGAGGTTGTCGGGGTTGTCACGCCGGTCGTACCACATTACGCCGACCACACCCTGGTTGTTGACGGCGACGACGGGCGAAAAGGCCGACGGTCCCTTGGCGGGAGCGTCGACATCGAAGGCCCGGCTCTCGCTGATAACCTTGGCTGTCGACCACGTCCGACCCTTGTCCGTTGAGCTCGAGAAGAGGATCTCAAGTCGGCCAGATCGCTCGTCCGGCCAGACGGCATAGAGTCGGTCCTTAAAGTGTTGGCTGCCGGGATCGACGGCCAAAGACGGGATGGCGCTGTTGGCGCCCTTTGGCCCCCCTTTCCAGTCCAGGTAGAAGTCGTTCACCGTCACGGCGTCGTCGAGGGACTCTCCGCCGTCTCGCGACGTCATCACCTTGAGCCAAGCGTTAGACTCGTCAGGCTTGCTCGGTTCGACTCGCAAAGCTGCGCCCTTCTTCCTAACGTTCTTGACCTCGGAGAAGATAACCGCCAAGGTGCCGTCGGAGAGCACGACGGCCCCGCCCGGGACGAAGACATGCCGCTCGCCGGACGAGATTCGCTTGACCGGACCAATAAACGTGCGACCACCGTCCAACGAACGGTACAGGTTGAGCGAACCCACGGTCTCGCTCCCCTCGAGCACCCGCGTCGTGCCCAGGGCGCAGACGTAGACGCGACCGCGGTAGGGGCCGCCGGTGTTGTCGACCGCGACGAACTCGCGATCAAGATAGTCGAACTCTGTATTGGGGATGGTGGCGGGCACATCCCAGGTGCGGCCGTGGTCGCCCGAGGTGTAGATCTTGAGGAAGTCGAGCACGCTATGAGGCGACTGAGACGCCATAATAGAGTAGTAGACGCGGCCGTCCGGACCGAAGGCCACGGACGGGTCGCCGCTCAGCGTGAAGCTGTCGGTCTCGAGCGTCGGGATCCATGTGCTCCCGCCGTCGGATGAAGCGTACACCACGGTTGTCAGCCTGTTTTTCTCGCCGGACACCTGCATCGAGGCGCCCAGCAGACGTTGGGGGTCACCCGGGTCGGCGGCCAGCACGACCTCGCCGTGCTCCACCTGGCCTCGCTCACTGCTCACGTGAACGTTCTTGCCGACGGTGATGGGCTGCCGGACGGGCAACTGTCCGAACACCAGGCATGAGGAGAAAAGGACAACTCCAAGAACACTTCGGGGAGTTCTCATCAGTGTCGCTCCTAGTCAGCGCTGCGGTCACTCGATCGCGTTTCGAGACCTCGCCTCGTTCCCTGTACTTAACGGGAGCGAGGGCACCGGTTTGTTCCCGGGGAAGAGTTCCGTCCGGTGCGCCCCGGAACGTACGCCCGCCGTGCGACTAACGCAACTTGAACTTCGCGCCGAGATCAACCCGGCGCCTGGTGTGTGGCCAACGCCCTCAGAACTCGAATTTCCATCCGAACTGGGCCTCACGTCCGGGCAGAGGCGTCAGCGTCCCACCGAAATTCGGGCCGGGGCTGAAGCTACCGCTCGCACCCATCACATAAAAGTTTTGAATCACAGAGGGGTTGCGCGCATTGGTTAGATTGAAGACCTCGGCCAGCACCGAGGTAGTGATGCGTTCCCTGATCTTAAAGCGCTTTAAAAGCCTTAGATCGAGGTCGTAGGTCAGGGGTCCGCGGAACTGATTACGAGTCGTTCCGGGACACCTCAGAGAGTAGATGCCACTCCCATCGACACTAATTGGGGAACAGTATGCTGAGAAGTACACGCCACTAGTTAGCCGCGAGATGCCACTGAACTTGATTCCCAGCGGCAAATCAACCAATCCTGAGGTGACAAAGCTGTGGGGCACGAGAAGGTCCGAATTGCCGCGGTCGAGATTCAGATTCAGGTTGTCGGTGGGCCCGGTGCCGCCCTGCTCCGCGATACCGATGCCCAGGCTGGAGCTCAATAAATCATCAGTTCCTTGGGCGTATGTGTAGTTCGCCATGAGTTGGAAACGGTGCCCAAAGCGCTTGTTCAGGGTCAGCAGCAGGGCTTGGTAGTTGCCGTTATACCAAGGTCCGTAAGTCCGCTGCAGCGGCAGGCCATCCGTGGTAGTGGGAACTCCAGTGATGCGCGAGTCGTAGGCTAGGTTCGTAATCTTTATGCCCATTATATCAATGATACTGCGCCTGATATAAGTGGCGCCGATAACAACATCGCCACCGATTGACCGTTGCACCCCAACACTAAAGGTGTTGTTGTAGGGAGTGCGGAAGGGCTGAGCAACGCGGATCTGGTCTGCAAAACTACCGGTGGTGTTGTTGCTCAGGTACCCGGTAATCGGATCCCAGGACACGGGGAGGTAAGTGCCGAAGGTTGCAACATACTGATTCAAAGACGTAAGGAACTGATCTGAAGTCATCCCCGTAAGCGACTGGATAACAGACTTGTCGACCAAGGTGCCAGGAGCAATGTTGTAGTGGGTGTAAAGGAATGCCGGGTCCCCCAGCGTCTGGGACAGCGCGGTCAGGCTGCCCGGGTTCAGCGAAAGCAGGTTATCAATCGTCAGCCGGGGATAGTCGAGGTAAACGACGGTCTGGCCGTTGTACCCGCCCAACGCCCGGACCGCCTGGGCGACGCCGATGCGGTAGCGGTCATAGAACATGCCGAAGCTGGCTTGGATGACGGTCTTCCGGCCCTTGTCCGGGCTGTAGCTGAGGCCCAAGCGCGGGGCGAATTCCTTTGGGTCGCCGAACGTGGAGTCATAATCCCAACGCAGGCCGAGGTTGAGCGTCAAACGATCTAGGACCTTCCAATCGTCCTGCCCGAAGAAACTGATGCCGTTGTTGCGCAGCTGGGAGAGGTTGTCTCCCGGGTTGAGAAACGCTATCCCTTGGGGGATCTGGAAGGATGGGACGCCGTACTGCGCAAACAACGGGCGGGTGGTAACGATCACGGACTGAAGGGCGCCAGGGCCATTGTTCCCATCGGCCTGCGTGCGGGTGTATTCGAACCCCACCTTGACAGAGTGTTTCGACCCGGGAAAGAAGCTGAGTACTTCCCTGCCGGTGTAGTACCGCTGGCGTAGGCTCTGAATGCTTCCGATGGGTGGCCCGAAATCATATGACGTCCCGTCGTCAAGGAAGAGCACACTATAGCTGAGGGCGAAGCCTTGGCCCTGGTTCTGCTCGAAATCCTGATCGCGGACGCCGAAGGAGCTGTCGAGAAACGTATGTGGGCTAAATATGGTGGTGAGCGAAAGCTTGCCTAGGAAGGTGTTGGTCTGGTTGTTCAAGCTGGCGCTCGGCAGTCCCACCGGGTCGTTAAGCTCGTTCTTCAAGACGGCGCGCGTCCAGCTCAGTTCGGCGCGGAAGTCATTTTTGTCGTTGATCCGCTGGCCGTACTTGCCAAAGGTGCGCAGATCGTTGGTAGTCGGGGAAATGTTGAAGTTCTCGTTCGCGGATAACAAAGCCGGAATATCCGGGGGAAAGATATTGCCTTGCGTCTGCTGCACCTCCTCCAAAGAGCCATAGAACCAAGCCTTGTTCTTGCGGATGGGACCACCGAGAGTGAAGCCGTAGTCGGAGCGTGTCAGCTTTGGCGGGGGCTCGCCCGGGACATCGGAAGTGTCGAATATGTCGTTGCGGTAAAAGAAGAAACCGGAACCATGGAGATCGTTGGTGCCGCTTTTGGTGATCACATTCACCACGCCACCGGAGCCGCGCCCGAATTCGGCCTTGTACGCAGCCTGAATCACCTCGAATTCCTGGATGGCATCCTGGGTGAACGCCTGCAGCACGCCCCCGTGGAAATCGTCGTTGTTCTCCAGGCCATCAATCATATAGGTGGCATTGCCGGCGCGATCTCCCAGGATGGCGCCCACGGCATCTTTCGCTTGGCCTCCGAGGCTGGCGTTGGCGTTGGTGGCCACGCCGGGGAGAAGCTGCATCAGGTCCAGATAGTTGCGGCCGTTCAGGGGAATGCTGTCAATTACGCTGCTCTCGATGACTCCCCGTATGGAGGCCGAGGTAGGGTCTATTAAGGGCACCTCGGTGGTGACGGTCACTGTCTCCTTGCGCGGGGCCACCTCCAGGGCGACGTCGAAGGTCACGGTCTGGTCTAGGACGAGGGTGATTCCTTGCAACACCTTGGTGTTGAAACCTTCCTTGCTGAGGGTCACGGTATAAGCGCCGGCAGGCAGAGCGACAGCAAGATAGTGGCCGTCGGAGTCTGTCACTACCGTGCGTGTGACCGTGCTACCCTTCACTTCCACCGTCACTCCAGGCAAGACCGCGCCCGTAGCATCGGCGACTTTGCCTTCCAGGATAGAAGTGGTCGTCTGCGCCACCGTTGCTAGTGGAAGAGACATGCCCAGCAGGACGAACAAAATGATTTTCAGCTTCGCGGTCATGACAGCACCTCGATCAAATCGTATTTAGTTGCCCGACGACGCTGGATTGAGCCAGCGTGTGAACCACTCTAAGTTGCGGCGCCAGTATTCGCGTTCCAGCGGGGGTTCGAAGTTGACGTGCCCGCCACGCGGGTAAATATCCAACTCAACCGTTTTGTTCAAAGCCTTCAGGGCCCGGTAAAATTCCTTCGCCTGCCCGACCGGCACGCGCATATCGTTTTCACCGTGCTGAATGAGCAGTGGCGTGTTGACGTTCCGAACATGCGTTATGGGCGAGTGCTGAATCAACGCGTCGTTTTCTTCCCAGGGTAGACCGAAGTACTCGCTCATGAAATCCCCAGCGTCAGATATGTAATACATCTGCGCGAGATCGCTCACACTGCAGGCCGACGAAGCCGCCTTGAACCGGGAAGTTTGGGTGACGATCCAGTTCGTCATGAATCCGCCGTAAGAACCGCCCATCACGCCAAGGCGATCCGGATCAGCAATGCCTCGCTTCAGCATTGCATCTACACCGGCCATGATGTCCTTGTAATCAATCTCGCCCCAGGATTTCATGATGGCGCGGAACCCCGTTATTCCATATCCCGATCCACCGCGGGGCATGGGGAACAGAATCGCGAATCCGGCGCTGGCCATGGCCTCGACGGGATAGATATCGACCTGGACGGGTACGTGCATGAACTGCGGGAACAGCCCGTAGGTGAAGCCGCCGATCGGGCCTCCATGGCAGTACACCAGTAAAGGGACACGGCTGCCGGGCTTGTAACCCGGCGGAGTAAGCAGCAACCCCCAGATTTCAGCGCCGTCAAAACTCTTCCACGATACCGGCTTCAGTTCGCCGAGTTCGAACTGGCGCAATTCGGGATTGATCTCCACGAGGCGAGAGGGGCGATGCTCCCGCAGGTTCATCACATAAACGTCGCCGGCGGTACGGCTCTCGACCTGTTTATAAGCAAGGGTTGCCCCATCCTTGGAAATGCTGACGGAAAATGTCACAACCGGCCCATTTGTCACGACCTCTGGACGGCCGCCCGCGACCGCAACGTGCATAACCGGCTGCTCAAACATCTGCGCGCCGGCACCGTTTGTCTGTTCGTTCGTCAGGTAGAAGATTGACCGGCCGTCCGGCGCCCAAACATAGTCGGCCATCCAGGCTTGATCGGTAAGCTGGCGGAAAGTCTCGGGCTTCCCGCTGGCGGACATGATGTAGAGGTCTTTCGCTGAAATCATGCCGTTATAGCCGCCGCTGGATATGAAGGCAACCGACTGCCCATCGGGCGAAAAGCGCGGAGCACGGTTCATGCCGGGTCTGCTCAGAATCGTGCGGGGCTCCCCGCCGCTGACCGACAGCAGGTAAATCGAGCTATGATACTGCGCGTTGAACCCATACTCTTTGGAAGCTGAATAAATAATGGATTGCCCATCCGGAGCCCAACTGAAGTCCACAATGACCTGGCCTAGAGGTGAAATCGCTTTAGGCGCACCGCCGGGCACGTCTTGTACCCACAGCCGCGGCAAACGGTTATCGCGGTCAACCTGGATGTAGTAGCTCTTGTCTTTTCTACGCTTCTGTTCGTCCTCGGTAAGCGGATCAGGAGTAAGGAAGGCGATTTTCTTGCCGTCAGGCGACCACTCGTACGTGGCAATTCCATCCTTCATCGAGGTAATCGCATATGCCTCGCCACCGGACTCCGACATGGCCATGACCTGCGGATTGTCGTTGACGAACCCGAGAAAAGAGATCAGCGAGCCATCCGGAGACCACCGAAGCACGGGGGCTGGCATTGGTTGATTGAAAATCCGCGTACTGTACGTAAAACGCAGGGGAGGGCCGCCCGAGGTTGAAGCGACATACAGTACCGGCTCATGGGAGGCTGTGTCGAGGGAGGGCGTGGAAACCACGTAGGCGACGCGTTTGCCATCAGGCGAGATGCGCACATCGGACACCGACCGAATCCGAATCAGGTCGTCAATAGTTACCTTCACGCCGGCCGCGGGCCAGGCGACCAATAGAAGCAGTACTCCCGTCACCAGCCAACGTAACTTGCCCATGGGGTCTCCATTGCCAAATGACTTGGTACTTCTATTCAAACAAAATCTCAACTTCAAAAATAATTGGAACGTCGGAATGCCGGAAACCAGTTGCAATGTTGCAAATGCATTGCACTGAAACAGATTTCAGGTACTCCTGACCA
>Ga0181521_10004706_pt1 | contig 15457 bp, 11 predicted proteins | sample PEATcosm2014_Bin_32_FD_119764 | JGI IMG/M metagenome (GOLD analysis project Ga0181521, IMG submission 119764) | Peatland microbial communities from MTU Mesocosm Facility, Houghton, MI, USA - PEATcosm2014_Bin02_60_metaG | ecosystem: Environmental > Terrestrial > Soil > Wetlands > Peat | place...
CGGCCTGAGCCAAACTCATACCCGCACCACCGCCTCTGCGAGCGACACGCTCGTTGGCGACTTCGTAATCCTCGGGCTTGCCACCAAGATCTTTGGCTGCGATCTGCCGCAGCTTATCCCTCGCGTCCATCGCCGTAACGTAGGCGGCGCGGGTGTGGGCATGCGTAGTCTGGCTGCCGCCGGAAGGGCAACTCCAAGGCAAGTTTTTCGCCGTGCTTCCCCACGTGATCTCGCATTTCTCCCAGGGCACGCCGAGAATCTCCGCAGTCACCCGGTGCGTGTCGCTGACCGAAGCGGTACCGAGGTTGCCGATTCCCGATTGGATGTAGAGCCGGCCATCGGGCTTGATGATGCAGATGCCGTCGAAGCCCACGGATCCGCCGACGAAGCAACTGGTGGCCACGCCGATGCCCCGCACTTTGGAGCCGCTCTTTTTCGGCTGGGCCTTGCGCTTATCCCATTCGAACTGTTCGGCGCCCTTGTCCAACGCTTCCTTGACGAACGCGCTGGTGACGTAAAGCCGCTTGTTGTCCTTGCCCTGGGGAGGCCCGATGGGCGCTTTACCTTCGGGCGCATTTATGCGGTGAATCGCCACTTGATCGACGCCCAGTTTGCGTGAGGCCTTGGAGAGGATCGGTTCCATGAGCGCGATGCCCTGGAACCCGCCCGGCTGGCTCTGCGAGACGCGCGGCGGCGTGTTGGTCAATACGGTTACGCCGCGCCAGCGCATGGCCGGCGGCTGGTACATCAGCGAGACCATGCGGCCCGACTGGTTGGCGTCCCCCTGCGGATCGTAAGGCCCGTTATCCATGACGACGAACATGTCGACCGCGGTGATTTTGCCTTCCTTCGTAAATCCGACTTTGAGACGGCCGTGCAGGCTGGGGCGCGCGCGGCCGATGTAATGCTCTTCCTCGCGGCTGATCCGCATCATCACCGGCGCACCCACCTTCTTTGAAAGGATGGCCGGGATGATGGCCGAGATGGCGCTGGTGATTTTGCTTCCGAAGCCGCCGCCGGTGTACTCGCTGACGATGACGATTTTGCTCAAATCGGGCTGCCCCTTGTCATCGACAAGGCCGAGCCAGCGCGCGATGGCCGGGGCGGTCTGGGCGGTGCTCTGCGTGGAGCAGTGCACGTAGACTTTCCCGTTTTGCCAATACGCCATGGCGGTGCGGGTTTCGAGCGGCTGGTGGCTGGTGTTGGGCGTGACGAAGGTTTCGTCGAGAACCAGCGCGGCATTTTTCAGGCCAGCGTCGACATCGCCGAACGACCACTCGGGATCGGTTCCTTTACCCATGGGCAGGCGACCGGAGTCGAACTCCTTGAAATCCTCTTCCGTCCACTTCACTTCCGCTACGGTTGGCGGCGGCGCGGGGGCCGGGGCATTGGCGGGCGGGCGCATCCACACGTTGCCTTCGACGCGCGCGTTCGGTCCGCCGGGCCGCAGGCTGACGAGCGGATCCACCACGTGCGGCAGGCGCACGATATCGAGCCGGATTTTCTCGATGGCCTCGGCGGCGGTGAGTTCGTCGACCGCGCATACGGCCAGAATCGGCTCGCCCTGATACACGGGATCGTTGGTGAGGCCGCGCTCGCCCAGCGGATTGGCGGGGATCCTCTGGCCGAGATCGGTCATGGCATCGGCGGGCTTCGGCATATCGTCCACCGTGATGATGCCCTTGACGCCCGGCATGGCGAGAGCCGCGCTCATATCGATGCCGCGCACGTGGCCGTGCGGCACGGGGCTGAGGAGCAACTTCGCGAACAGCATGCCTTCGGCGCGATAATCCTCGGCGTACTTGGCGCGGCCGGTGACTTTCGCGATGAGATCGGGCGTGGTGTAGTTCTTGCCGATCAGTTTCCAGGACGCATGGGTTGCGGCCGGGGTATCGGGATTTATTTTGGCTGGCATATTACACGCTCCTTAGATTTTCAGCGCCCTTCATCAAGGCGGTGAGGATCTTGTCATAATCCTGGCAGCGGCAGAGATTGCCGGAGACGCCATGAGCCAGTTCCGCGCGCGTCGGGCTGGGATTGATTTTGAGGAATCCCACGGTGGCCATGACAAAGCCAGGCATGCAGAACGCGCACTGGAATCCCTGTTCGTCAATGACGCCCTGCTGGACCGGATGAAGCGTGCCGTCAGCGCTGGCGAGACCTTCGATGGTCGTGATGTTTTTGCCCCGCGCGGTATGCGTGAGGACCGAACACGAGTAGTGCGGGACGTCATCGATGAGGACGGTGCAGGCGCCGCACTCGGAGCGGTCGCACCCAAGCTTGGTGCCGGTGAGGCCGAGCTTGTAGCGCAGGGTCGTGGCCAGCGTTTCCTGCTTCATGACATCGACGCGGCGCTGCTGGCCGTTGACATTGAGAGTGATCAGGCGCTCGACGGAGCCGGGCGCGGAGCCCTGCGCGCGCACCACCGCGCTGCGAAACATGTAGCCCGCCGAGGACACGGCGCCCGCGGCGATGACTCCTTTAATAACGTCCCGCCGGGTTAGATTTCGTGAAGTGGATTCGTCTTCGTGGTTGCCTGCCATTGGGTTACCTCGTCGTCTGCAACAACTCGCACAAGATCGTGCGTCCGCCAGGGAGTTTGCCTGCCGGACCAGAAAATTATATGCCTTTGCATGGGCGGCGTCTATGCCGGGTGGGCGGTGTTCAATGGTGTTCAATGTGCCAGGGAACGCGGTTCCACTGAAGTTGATATAATTGCCCGCCAGGATGCCTTCCGCAAATCACAGAGATCGCCGCCGGTTCCTCAAGTTCCTGGCGGCAAGCCCGCTGGCCGCATTACCGGCGGCTGCATGGCAAACGCAGCCGCCTTCCGGCACCGGCGCGGCGTCCGATTACATCCCGCTCGCGGGCCCGAAAGACGCCTTCAGCGTCATGGATTTCGAAGAGGCGGCGCGGCGCGCGCTGCCGGTGGCGCATTTCGGCTACATGGCGTCCGGCGTGGACGACGATCTGACGCTCAAGGCCAATCGGGAAGGCTTTCAGCACATCGAGCTGCGTACGCGCAGGCTGGTCGACGTCAGCCACGTCGATACGCGCGTCGAGCTCTTCGGCACTACCTGGGACTTCCCCATTTTCATCTGCCCCACCGGCGCGCAGCGCATGTTCCATTCCGATGCCGAGTTGGCCACCGCGCGCGCCGCGAAATCGAAAGGCGCGCTGCAGATCCTCTCCACCGTCACGTCGGTATCTTACGAAGAAATCGCCCAAGCCCGCGGCGGCCCCGTCTGGTATCAGCTATACGCGCCGGCAAAATGGGAACAGGCCGAGCACATCATCAAGCGCGTCGAAGCGGCCGGATGCCCTGCCCTCGCTCTCACGGTGGACCTCCTCGGCGGACGCAACACCGAAACCTACAACCGCGCCCGGCGCGCCGACAAGCGCGCGTGTTCCGAATGCCACAATGGCGCTCCCGGTTCGGACCTCTCCGCGCGGCCCATGTTCAAGGGTCTCGACATGACGGGCTTTCAGATGAACAGCCCCTCGATGACCTGGGACTTCGTGGACCGCGTGAAGAAAACCACGAAAATGAAGTTCCTGCTCAAGGGCCTCGAGTCCCGCGAAGACGCCAAACTCGCGGTCGAGCATGGTGTCGACGGCATCATCGTCTCCAACCACGGCGGCCGCTCCATGGAGACGTTGAAGCCCACGATCGAGTCGCTCCCCGAAGTGGTGGAGGCTGTCAATGGCCGCATCCCCGTGCTCGTGGACGGCGGCTTCCGGCGCGGCTCGGACGTAATCAAGGCTCTTGCGCTCGGGGCGCGCGCGGTTGGCATCGGCCGCCCGTATCTCTGGGGGTTGAGCGCATTCGGTCAGGCCGGCGTCGAGCGCGTTCTCGACATCATGCGCGGCGAGTTGCAACTGGCGATGCGGCAATGCGGCGCGCCGTCCCTGGCGCAGATCACCCGGGCCACCGTTGCCATGAAGAGCTGACGGGAGAACAGGATGGCGAGGCCACTGAGGAATTCTGCGGGAAGACGCGGTTTCCTCAAAAGGAGCAGCGGCGCGGCTCGGTCGAATGCTGCACCTGCCACAGGCGATCAACGCTTCGGCTTGAAAGATTGCACGGCCAATCGGCAGATGTCAGCAGCACAGTTGCCGGTCAATGCGTCCCAGTGATAGCCTTACAACGTTTGCGAGGTACAGGACGTGACGACACCTTATATCAATGGACAAATGATCGAAATCGAGCCGGCGGATATGACACCGGTGGTCAATCCGGCCAACGGTAAAGCGTTCTCCAAAGTTTTCATGGCGCGGCCGGAGCATATGACGCGCGCCATCGACGCCGCCTGGGCGGTCAAGGACGTTTGGGGCAACGCGCTGCCATCCGAACGAGAGCTGATTCTGATTCGGGCCGCGGATGTTCTGGAATCCATGCGCGGCGAGGTGGTCGATCTGTTGATCGAGGAAGCGGGATCGACATTCGGCAAGGCGCACCTTGAAGTGTCCGTTGTCACGGGAGTGTTCCGGTCCGCCGCCGGCGAGTGCCGCCGCATCATGGGGCAAACCATTCCGTGCGACGTCCCCGGCCGCATATCCATGGTGATCCGCCGCCCGTTGGGGGTGGTGGGAGGCATTGCGCCTTTCAACTTTCCCCTGATCCTGGCGTCGAAGAAGGTCGCATTCGCATTGGCCGCCGGCAACACGTTTGTGCTGAAGCCGTCAGAGGAAACGTCGCTGGTCGGGCTGAAAATTGCCGAGATCTTCGACAAAGCCGGTCTGCCGCCGGGAGTACTCAACGTGGTGACCGGGGATGGTCCGACGCTGGGAGAAGCGCTGTACAGCGACCCTCGGGTGAAAGCGGTCCTGTTTACCGGCTCCACAGCCGTAGGACGTCACATTGGCGTCGAGTGTGCCCGCCGCGGAAAGAAGTTCGACCTGGAAATGGGCGGCAAGAGTCCACTGCTGGTGATGAAGGACGCCCATCTCAGTTACGCGGTGAATACGGCCTGCTTCGGTATGTTCATTCATCAGGGCCAGATCTGCATGGCCGGATCGCGCGTAATTGTGGAAGAACCGGTGTACGAGGAATTCCTCGACCTGTTCGTGGCTAAGGTGAAGTCTCTGAAGGTGGGCGACCCTCGTGATCCCGATACAGTGATTGGACCACTAATCCGCGCCTCACAGTGCCCCTTTATTGCCGGCAGGATCGAATCCTCACAAGCCGAAGGCGCTCGCGTTCTGTGTGGAGGAACTTGGGAAGGAAACTACTTCCAACCAACCGTGATCGCCGATGTTACGCCGTCCATGTCCGTGTTTCAGGAGGAGTTGTTCGGGCCCGTTGTCAGCGTGATCAAGGCCAGGGACGCCGACGATGCGATTCAGCTTGCCAACAATACGCGCTATGGGCTCACATCCGCGGTGATCACAAACGATCTGCAACTCGCGATGCGATGCGCGCTGGAACTGGAATCTGGTTCCGTGCATATCAACGGTTCCACCGTTCACGACGAGCCGCACGGACCGTTCAGCGGAGTCAAAGATTCCGGCATGGGGCGCGAAGGCGGCCAGTGGTCCATGGACGAATTGACGCAGATGAAGTGGGTGACTATTCAGCGGGGCGAGGCGAACTATCCGTTTTAGGTCGACAAGAAGCGACGGTTCGTTCCCTGTCCGGCTAACACGTTTCCCATGAAGTTGTTACCGGAGATTCCCGCCCGGATCCTGATCCTTCAGTTTGGGATCCTGCATGTAATCGAGCTTGCCTTCAAGAACCCAGGCGGTATCGCCGACGCGAGTCACGGCAGTCGGGGCGTTGAATCCGTCTTTCAGGACTTCGATCTTCGCGTTATCGCCGGAGGGCTGGATGGTTATCCGGCAACCAAAGTCCTCACGACTCCGCGAAGGGCGGAAGGTGCCGGCAATCACCGATCCATTGAACACGCTTGCGACTTTGTGCTGTGACGAGAACTTCGGACCGTATCACCCTCAAACAGCCGCTTACAGAATGGCCGTGACATATCGAGTGGCCGCATCTCCAGGGCCAAAATTTCCAAACTCCCGCCGACCTTTGGCGGGTGATCGCCTCCCAGTCGAACGAGTCCGAACGATCACGACGTTTTCGGGTTTGACAATCCATAACCATTTGGTTATGATTTTCTCTTATGCAGACTTTGGCGGACGTTCTGTTCAAGGCCCTCGCCGACCCGACCCGTCGCGCGATCTTCGAGCGGCTGGCTCGTGACGGAGAGCAGACTGTCCACGCCCTGACCGATCATGCCGGTGTTTCGCAACCGGCCGTGTCCAAACACTTGGGCGTTCTCAAGGTTGCCAACCTGGTGTGCGACAGGCGCGAAGGACGTGAGACGCATTACACGGCGCAGCCGCAAGCCCTCGCACCTCTGTGCGACTGGATGAGCCTCTACGCCGCATTCTGGCGCGACCGGTTCGATCGCCTCGAAAGTCTTTTGGAAAGGATGGATCAATGACCAACCCCTCCACGCGCTCGCTCGTTGTCGAGCGAAGGATGCCTCACTCGCCGGAAAAAGTCTGGCGTGCCCTCACTCAGGATACGCTCATCGAGAAGTGGCTGATGACGAATGACTTCCAGCCGATCGTGGGCCATAAGTTCAATTTCCGAGCCAAGCCCGTGCCCGGTTGGAATGGCGTCACCGACTGCGAAGTCCTAACGGTGGAACCACACGTCCGGCTGGTCTACAGCTGGAACGCCTCCGGTGAGCAAGCGGCCGATGGATTGAAGTCTGTCGTCACTTGGACGCTGACGCCAGTGGAGGGCGGTACCCAGGTGCGCATGGAACAATCCGGCTTCAGGCCGCAGGACGAAGCCGGCTATCAGGCAATGGGTGGCGGCTGGCCCCGGATCGTCGAAGGATTGGAGCGGGCGGCCGCCGGGCTGGACTGACAATGCGGCTCCGCCGGAGCTCTGCGATGCGTCCGGAAGTTTACCTTTGCCGAAAGACTGCACAGCCTTACGACTCCCAACCGGCACTTTCCGTTCTGCGCCTGCCGCCCTGTCGTATGGACACCGCCGTCTCTAAGCAGGCCGATGCGCCTTGAGGAAGGAATGGATTTGGCGCACCGCCAGGGGAATCCGCTCCTTGGGCTCTTTCCAGGGGAAGATGCTCACTTCGGCGTTCGGCGCCAGCATCGCGCACTCCATGGCGACGGCGTAAGGGTGCGCCGGGACATCGTCCGGCAGGACGAGGATCGGATTTTGGCAACCACGCACGAAGTCCCGTGTGACGGTGAAGACGAAATCGGGGTTGGTCTCGAACATGTTGGTCACAAATTTGTCGGTCATCGGCATCGTGATCTCGGGCCGCTGGGCGGTCAGCGCCGGACCCCAAGTCTTCCAAAACACGCCCGGGTACTTGGGATCGCGCATCTCCGGACGCCACCCCACGGGCTGCGCCAGCACAGCCGCGACAACACGATCGGGCGCGCGCTTCAGGAGACTCCAGATGAAGGGGCCACCAATGCAGAAACCCATCACCATGAACTTGTCGATGCCCAGATGATCCATCAGGCCGAGTTGGTCGTCGGCGTAGGAATCCCACGGCCGGTCGACCTCGACAGGGCCGGTGGACTTGCCGCTGGGGGCGTTGCGCAGGTCCGCCGTGATGCAGCGATACTCTCCCTTGAACTCCTCGATGGCGTTGAAGGGCGAGTTGCCGCTGAAGAAGGATATGGTCGCGTTCAATCCCCCGCCCGGAAGCAGCATCAGCGGGAAACCGGACCCGGCCTCCTCATAGCGGATGCGAACGGAGCCCTTTTCGTAGAATCGCGCGCCAGCTCCTTCCTGCCCGGTCTGCTGAGCAAACACGCGCGGCATCGCGGCCATCGCCGTTGCCGCGGCCCCGGCTGCCAGTATGTTGCGTCTTGTCGGATCATCCATATTCGCGTCCTCAGTGAAATGACTCCACTCAGTTTACCCGAACTGCCTGTTCGGGAGGACAATCAAATAACGGCTCCGAACGCTCCCGCATCCTCACCAGTCCGTGTGGCGTCATGTGGGCTTTGGCGGTCCCGAATGCCCCTGCAAAACCGCGTTGATCCCTTCGGCAACCTGCTCAGGACACACGCGCGCGGAACGATGATGGGCAACCGGGGCGGCGCATTGCACAATAGCGAACGGGAAATCATACGCAGCTAGAAAAGCCGGCGCTGGATCACGTGCTTTCTGGAATTCAGGGGCCGACATCGGACCGTGATGTCCGCGCGGTGCTATACGGAGCTGTTCTTCCTCGATGAAGCTGTTGCCTTTGCGGCAGAGCATAGACCGTGCGCGGAGTGCAGGCGGGAAAGGTTCAATGCCTTCAAGGACGCATGGCGGCGCGCACGGCGCATGGATAATCTTCCGTTTGCCGACGAGATGGACAGGGAGCTGCATGCGGCGCGAATCGACAGGCGGAAAAAAGTCACGTTCGAGGCGGCGATGGACTCATTGCCTGATGGTTGCTTCGTGCAGATTGACGGGCGCGCGCGTACCTTGTCTGGGGCGACGCGTTGCTGCTCCGGACGCCGGACGGCTACGCTGGACGTCACGACAGGCCGGCGGATGCCACCGCGAGGGTGTTGACGCCGGAACCAATTGTGGGATGCATGCGCCACGGATATACGCCGGAGATACACAATTCCCGGCTCAAGCAGGACTGGGGGAGCATATCGGCCGGATGCCGACGAATCAGCCAAGTGACTCGCTTTCGATTTCGATTGGCCGGATCGGACGGAACCGGCCACATTCCGATATGATGCAATCTTGCCTATGTTAAGCAGAATTACACCCACGCGAACGGTTCGGCGTTATGCGGTCGCATTCATTTTGGCCGCGATTCCGGCGGCGCTTTCGGCCCAATGGCTTGGTTATGCGACCGCCGGAGTGCCACGCACTCCGGACGGAAAGCCCAACCTCTCGGCTCCAGCCCCGCGCACGGCCGACGGAAAACCCGATCTCTCCGGTATGTGGGGATGGATCAACATCGGAACACCGTGCGGGGCCCAGTGTACGGACACCCAAATCTCCCGCGAGTTCATCAATATCGCCGCTTCGCTGAAGGATCCTTTGCCTTACCAGCCGTGGGCCGCGGATTTGGTCAAGAAGCGCAGACTCGAGCAGGGTCTGGACCCGAACGTTCATTGCATGCCGCGCGACGCTCCGCGAATCTGGACCGACGATTACTACAAACGAATTTTCGAGGTACCCGGCCGTGTGCTGATCCTGACCGAGCGCAACATGCAGTACCGCCAGATCTTCACCGACGGACGAGCGCTCCCGAAGGATCCCAATCCGACCTGGAACGGCTACTCGATCGGTCACTGGGATGGCGACACGCTGGTGGTGGAGACCATCGGTTACCGCGACGATCTCTGGCTGGATGCCAGCGGAAATCCACTTACGGAGCAGGGCAAAACGATCGAAAGGATCCGGCGGCCGAACTACGGGAACCTCGAAGTCGAGATTACGATCGACGATCCCAAAGCTTACACCGCGCCCTGGACTGTGAAGATTGCAGAGCCCCTGATTCTCGACAGCGAACTAATCGATTACTACTGCCTCGAGAACGAGCGGGACTCGGCACACATGCGGCAGCAGGATACCCCCATCGGCGTGCGGTAGCTTTCGATGCATGAACGCGCCGCAGGCATAGTCGGCATGTCGGTATCCGCGGAATGCAGGAATCAAATCCACAGCCGTGTCCGAATGCGAAACGGCGCTTGCCGGAATGTGACGGGCGCCATGGCTTCCCCGAAGCCACAGGGAGGCATCGCGCGTTTCCCGTCAATGTGCCTAAGCATTCCCTTATTGAACCAGTAAGTTTGCCGGTTTTTTCTGCGCGGGCGACAGTGCGGCATCGTCTCTATCTGATATGAAGCGGTCGATTCTGCTCTTCTGGTTTGCCGTCTCCTGCGCGCAGGCGCAACCGCCGAACCTGATCCGTCTGGTTCGGCAGGGACAAATACAGCCTTATATTATGGGCCGGGCGCCGGTTAGCGTGCTGGGCATGACGGCCATGACGGGTCCTGCGGAAAACTGGTTGATTGAGATGCACGACTCATTCGCGAGCCTGGACAACGTCGATAAGGTGCTCAGCGGGGTTTCGTTGCCGACGCAGGATCCGGCGGCGTTCCCGGATCTTCTCGCCCAATCGCGCAATTTGGTCGCGTCGTACCGCCCCGGCATGAGCTACCGCGCCGAGGAGGGGGTGCAAATATTCCCCAAGATGCGTTATATGGATTTGGCGATTATCCGAATCCGGCCGGGGACCGAGGCCGATCTGGCCAAGCTCCTGAAGCTCCGGAGTTTCAGCCTGGACAGCATCAACGCGGACCGCCCGGAGATCGTATATCAGGTTGTCTCCGGAGCGCCCGCGGGTACTTACCTTGTGCTTGCACCCATGACGTCTTTAAGCACGCTCGATGCCGCACGGGCCAACACGCCTGCCTACGCCGAAGGGGCCGCTGAGGCCGCAAAGAAAATGGCCGCTGACACGGAACTCGTACGGGAGCATGTATGGTTACGAATTCGACCCAGGTTGAGTTACGTATCGGATGAGTTCGCGTCGCAGGATCCCGTCTTCTGGCGATCGGAGTAAGGGTTTTCTACTGGGGAGTCATGACCTGGACCAGAAGTCCATCCAAGTCGCGAAACTCGGGTGCTCCGGCAACTTCCGGTTTTTCCAGATGCGCACCGCTCGCCTGAAGCTTTTTCGTGGCGGCGTCGTAATCGAACGAGGCGGCGGAAACACAGAAGTGGTTGACGCCCGGCCGCTGTCCGGCCGGTACCTGCAACAGCCCGATCCGGGATTTTCCGGCCTGAAACCAGAGGCGGCTGTTATTGCGCCGCGTGACCGGACCGAAGATCTTTTCGTAGAACGCAGCCGATTTCTCCGGATCCGAAACATTCAACAAGATGTGATCCAGACCCGTTGGGCTGAAGATCGGCGGTGGGCCGTCCTCGCCCGCTTCCGGAGACGCAGTACCGCCTGCCAGCTGGTTCCAGGTATTGACCGCCGAGAGCTGCACATGTATCCCGTCGGGATCGGTTACGTTCAGGTCCTTCCCGCTCGGATAATCTTTGTATCCAATGCCGCGCTGGTCCAGATAGTTGTGGATGTCCGCGATCCGATACCCCTCGATTCCGGCGGAAAAATGATCCACGCCCAAGGGCTCGCGTCCTTGTTCGATTGCGATATAGCAGGGACCCGCCTTCACGTAACGCCTGGGCGATTTGTTGTTCTTCCAGATTGGGCCGCCGAATACACGGGCGTAAAAGGCCGCCGATTTCGCCGCGTCAGGTACGGAGATTTCGACGTGATCGAGAGCGGTGAAATGCAGCGGGGCATCGGAGGCTGCTTCTGTCGCGCGCGCCGCAAGCACGCCCGCGCCGAGGACGCAGATCGCCTTACGGCGGTTGATCGAGTGAGAGTCGGCGCGCATTCGAGCGTCAGTATATATCAAAGTGCGTATCCGAAGGGCAGGCGAAGTCCCGCGGCTGGCTTGGGGAACGCTGTTCTGAGAGCGGGGTGCAACCCGCACTAACTCTGGTTAAGTCTCTAATGCATTTTGACGGTTGTGCCGATAACAGTGCGTAGAGAGTCTGATGAAAGAAAGCTTATTCCGCTGATCCCGAGTGCGCCCTGGCGCATTCGAGTCGATTGAGATGCATATCCCCGAAATCATACCCCAAAAAGGAAATCATTTCATGCATTTTAAAAGTTCTGTGCGCACAACAAGCAGCTCTGCATCGTGGCGCAGCGTCGGCGTGCACTTTTGCGCACCGAGCGCCGCCCGGAATACCGCCGGCGCCGAAAGACGCGGCGGGCGAACCGGCATGAAGACTATTATCCTTAGTCTGCTGCTTTGTTTGGCGGCGCATGCCAGGATCACCCAGGTGCAACAGGTGACAACTATGTGCAACTCGTCCACAGGGACATTGTGCGGGGTGACAGTCGCACCTACCGGCAGCGGACACATATTGATAGCTATGTTCGCATCGAGTGTCGTGACCGCTGTTTCCGACGGAGTCAATACATGGGTGCATGCCCCTAATTGCTTCATTGGGAATGTGGATTGTTGGTACGTTCTGAGTTCCGGGGCGGGCGCAACTGCCATCAACGGAACGGTAACGTCCGGCGACGGTCGGGAGATCGAGTTCTATGAATTTTCCATCGGCGCGGGATGTTTCGCTTATTACGATAGCTCCAACTCGGTCAGCAACAGTTCAAGCTCCATCCAGCCCGGCACAGGGCTGACGCTGACGGGAACGAACGATGTAATTGTGCAGCAGATATATGCCAATGCAATGATTTCGTCGATCAACGGCGGTTATGCGGAGGCGGCGGCGCCGAACAACCGAACCGCCGCGTCATTGCTGAACACCATTTCCGGCAACGCGCCGGCATGGACTCTGACGTCAAGCGCGACCGCCAGCGTGAATGCCATTGCCATAGCCGAGTCGTGCGCCGTTTCGGTCACGGTCAATCCGACGCAGACGACGCTGTTCGCCGCGCAAACGCAGCAATTCAATGCGACCGTGGCAGGCGGCACAAACCCAGCGGTCAGCTGGTCGGTCAGCCCGCCGCTTGGGTCCATTTCAAACAGTGGCCTCTATACCGCGCCGGCTTCGATCGCTTCCGCGCAAACGGTTACGCTAACCGCCACCAGCGCCGCTAATCCGTCCCTGTCGGCATCCGCCGCGCTTTTGCTTCCCGCGATCCTGGCGACGTTTCCGCTGAGCGAGTTGTTCGGAGTCTCATGGCCGGATCAGCCGATTGAGTTCCGTTACGACGGAGGGCAGCCGCCACTGGCGACGACGCGCATGATAGGGCCGCTCGGCGCGGAGGTCCCTTACCAGTGGGTGTCGTCCTGCTCGGATGCCACCGCCGTCAAAGGCTGTATCGCGGTGCGGAGCAGTCTGCCTGCCAACAGCAGTTACACCTGGACTCTTCAGTCGGGTATCGCCCCCGCCGCCGCGCCGCCGGTGAATCCGGTGCAGCTCAGTCAGGTGGGCAACAACTACCAGATCACCAACGGCCTCACCGGGGTGCGGATCCCGACGCCGGCGGCCAATCCGGCTCCGTTCAATCTGGCGCCGATTCAGGGTATTTGGATGCCCGGAGGCGCGTGGACCGGTGCGGGGGCGTCGCCCAATCTGCTTTACGCGCAGCAAGCGGGTTACGTAGGGAATGTGGGGGAACCGTCGACGACGCCGATGTCCCTGGCGACGATCTCACCGACGGGCTATACGGTAACGGTAGTGGATCAGGGTCCGCTGAAGACCGTGGTGAAGGTGAACTACACCTTCACCCGGCCGCAATATCAGTACGGCAGCATGGTGATCGATACCGCCGGGACGGGGCACTACACGCTGATTGCGACGCTGTACGCCAACTCCAAATCGGTGCTGATCGATGAAGACACGGACATGCAGTTTTCTTATTATGTGCCGCTTTACGGGCAACTGCAGCCGGACACGGCGCGCTGGCGGGGCAACAACGCTCTGGACAGCGGGGGCCGTCCCGATCCGATTTGCGGCTACGAGTCGCCGCTGACGGTAACGGGGGCCGGCGCCGGCACGCCGGTGGTGATTACCACGGCGACTTCCGGCAACCTGTCCAACGGGCAGGCGGTGCTGATCGCGGGCGTGAACGCGGTGGCTAACGGCACGTACTACGCCAAAACGGCAGGTTACGTTGCGCAGTTCGCGCTTTACAGCGACCCGAATCTGACCATACCGGTGGCCGCGACGGGCGTTTACAGCGGGGGCGGGACGGTGAAGCCGGCTTACCGGGGGCAGGCTCTGATTCCGGTCTCCGACGCCTATCAGGATCTGAGCTACAATCTCAACCGGCCGGCGAAAAACAACTGTACCTCGACCGGTTACCGCAAGCTGCTGGCCGATTATCCGGTTGCGGCGCAAGCGGCGGGGTGGTATGTGGAGATGTACAACTCGACGGCGGGGGCAACGGCGCCGGTGGTGGGCTTCTATATCGGGCGGGGCTCGAAGCAGGTGTATTCGGCGACGGGCCCTTCGCTGCCGGGCATCTACACCAGCAACCAGCACTTTATCACCGGGGCACAGGCTGCGGGCATACAGGTGGATACACTGCTGCGCGGCGCGGACGGCTCGACGCCGTGCGGGGCCGCATTGCCCTGCGCGGCGGTGGTGCACCGCAACTGGGGGATTTTTGTGAGCACGCAGGCGGACCTGCTGACTCCGTCGCTGCATCAGCCGGTTGCGGACGAACAGAACTCGCTGACGGGGATCAATCTGTCGCGGCTTTACACTTATCAGCTGGTGTATCCGGATCCGCCGGGAGGCTGGCAGCCGCTGTATCTGTCGGCGGCGGCGGCCAGCCAGGTGCAGAGCTGGGTGCAGAACGGCACGGCGGTGTGCGGTACGGTGACCTGCTACGCCAATCTGCTGAAGGGTTCGGAGGGTTCGATCGCGGGCAGCGCGCTGGTGTCGATGTGGCAGGGCAACAGCGCGGCGGCGGTGCAGACGGCTTTGAATTCGGCCAACAATCTGGCGTCGCAGCTGGTGCACGCGCTGGCGGCGGGGGACAACAAATTCGACGGCTCGCTGGGGTATTACGGGCTGGGGCTGCTGAGTTCGCCGGAGACGGTGGTGCTGAACGCGATCCTGATGAACGCCAATACGACGGCGGCGCAGAGGACGCTGGCGAAGGCGGAGCTGGCGCTGTTCGGCAGCATATTCTGGGACGACGACTGGTTTCCCGTCGACAACACCTCGGGTGAGAGCGTGGGGCTGGCCAATCAGATTCAGCAGTATCTGGAGTACCGCGCCCAGTCGGTGTTCGCGGATCCGACGCAGCCTTTTCTCAGCCAGCAGCTGACGATGGCGGCGAATTATTCCACGGCCGATTTTGCGGCCTATTTCAGCGCCACGGGAGCGGCGGCGGGATCGACGCATTATCAGTCGGCGTTTTTCGAGCCGCTGATTCTGAATTACATGAATCCGGCTACCCAGGGGTACCTGTCGATGGCGGACCCCAAATGGGCGGCCTATGCCAACTGGGAGTTGTCGATCCAGACGCCGCCGGAGCCACGCTTCGGCAATATACGCAAGGGCTACAGCAACGGCGACGGCAACACCGAAGCGGATGTGCGCACCGGGATACTGGGAACGGCGCTCAATCCGGTGAATCCGGCGCTGGCCGGGAACCTGATGTGGGCCTGGCAGCAGTCCAACACCCCGACGCACCTGACCGAAGACGAGCAGTTCGTGACCACGCTGGCGGTGATCGATCCCACCATCCCGGCGGTAGCGCCGCAGCTGTCGAGCATCAATATCCCGGGCTATCATTCGGTGGAGCGTTTCAACTTCGCGACGCCGCACGAAACGGCCTTGTGGTTCATCAACGGCGGGTTCTACCAGACCGGCGGACACCGCCATTACGACGACGGCCAGGTATCCATCTACGCGCATTCCGCGCCGCTGGCGATCGACTGGAAC
>Ga0181521_10004709_pt1 | contig 15453 bp, 10 predicted proteins | sample PEATcosm2014_Bin_32_FD_119764 | JGI IMG/M metagenome (GOLD analysis project Ga0181521, IMG submission 119764) | Peatland microbial communities from MTU Mesocosm Facility, Houghton, MI, USA - PEATcosm2014_Bin02_60_metaG | ecosystem: Environmental > Terrestrial > Soil > Wetlands > Peat | place...
CGAAAGCCAGCGGCAACAGAGGCCGTCCCGATGGTGGGAAGAAACTTAACCACCAACGATCCGGCGGTGGCTGATAGAACCGGACACTGAATCCCGCCCAAGTGTCAGATTGCAGTCGAGAAACAAAACCTAGTGAGCTATTCCTACCGAGTCTACGGGCTCGCAATTGACTCGACGACGAATATTTTGGGGCTTCACGCCCTCCCCCAAAATGCTCTCTCAGCTGATTTGAGCCTCGAAACCGGTCCGGCTCCAGCCTGGGTGCAACGCGCTTCCGCACTTCCGGGCCGTGTTATTTCTCGCCGGTCGGAATCCGAAGGCGCTGCCGATCCTGTCTTTCAATTGATCGAGCATGGCCTCGCGGAGTGTTTCGAGCTGGTCTATTCAGACGGAGCCAATTTTGTGGTTGACGCCCAGGCGCGCCGCGTCTGGGGCACATTTCGTTCCCCTCTAACAGTTGCGGATCTCGCGACCTATTTTCTGGGCCCGGTGCTGGGATTTATATTACGGCGTCGGCACACCACTTCACTCCATGCCAGCGCTGTGCAACTATTAGGCCACGCCGTTGCTCTCTTGGGCGATGGTGGTTTCGGCAAATCTACCACCGCCGCGGCACTGGCGCTGCGCGGCGTTCCCGTTCTCAGCGAAGACATTGCCCCAATGCATGAGGACGCAGGCAGTTTCCAAGTTGCCCCTGGCTACCCGCGGGTGTGCTTGTGGCCCGATTCTGTGAACTACCTCCTCGGTTCACCCGAAGCCTTGCCGCTACTGACGCCCGTTTGGGAGAAGCGCTATCTCCCCCTGGACGGAGTCCGCGCCAGTTTCTCCTCGGAGCCTTTGCCATTGGGATTGATCTATTTGTTTGCTCCGCGCTCGGGCGAAGCCAGTGCGCCGCGCGTGGAGGAAATGTCTCCTCGAGAGGCGCTCCTCACTCTCGTGCAGAACACGTACATGAATTGGCTTCTGGATCGCGAACAACGTGCTGTCGAATTCGATGCGCTGTCGCGGCTGGTGCAACAAGTTCCTGTGCGGCGTATCGTTCCCCACAGCGATCCGGGCCGGATTCCCGCCTTGTGCGAGCTGATCCAGGCTGACGCGAAGCATTTTCTGATACCGCGCAAACCAATGTCCTGTGAAGCGTGCATCTGAATCTCAGCTTCCTCCGTCTATTCTTGTTTCATCGGTGTAAACTGGCCAAAACGAAATCGGAGAAGCCTCTGTCCTTTACACCTCCATTTGGCGCAGGTTCCCTAGGAAAAGAATGGCGCTTTCTTTGCGCTTGCGCATCGCCCGCCGCTGATCGAGAGCAAATACTCGATTGTCTGGTAAGCGGCTTGCAGTGGGACGCAATCTTGGAATTGGCTGCGGAGCACGGCGTGCTTGGTATCGTTGCCGCACGCTTGCTGGCACACAATTATGATGGCGTGCCTGCCACCGTCCGCGAAGGGTTGCAAACCCGCCTCCGCGCGCAGCACTTGTTCACATTGAGCATGGCCGCGGAACTCTTTCGCTTGCTCGAGGAATTCGAACGCGCCGGTATCCAAGCGCTCCTTGTCAAGGGTCCTCTCATCTCTGTCCTGGCTTATGGGGATCCCGCCATCCGCAGCTATGTGGATCTCGACCTGATCGTGCGTCACCGCGATATTCTGTCTGTAACACAGCACATGATCGCGTTGGGATTCGCCGCGAAAATCCCGGAAAGTGCCATTCTAGCCGGAAAAGTTCCAGGGGAGTACGTCTTTCGACGCCCGAACACGCAGTGCGTCATCGAACTCCACACCGAGCGCACCTTGCGCTACTATCCGCGCTTTATGCCCATCGAGGATCTGTATGCTCGCCAGGTGCGCGTGCCCATCGATGGGCGCGATGTGCCGGTGCTGAGCCTCGAAGATGAGTTGGTGTCGAACTGCATTCATGGCGCAAAGCACTTCTGGGAGCGGCTGATATGGATTGCGGATATTACCGCTATGTGCGCGCGACATCCCGAACTCGATTGGTCAAGGGCACGCCAGGCTGCCCGGGATGCCGGGGCCGAACGCATGTTGCGCGTTGGTGTGCAACTGGGCGCATCCGTGTTTGGCGTTCAACCGCCGTTAGAAATGGCCCGGGAACTTGCCCAGGACGCCACCACACAGCGTCTCTGCCGTCAGGTGCTGCGATGGCTTCCCCAAGCGGGGATGGCCTCTCCCACCCTCAGGGAACGTGCCCTATTTCGCATACAGATGGCCGGTGGCGGCTTGGCTGGCATCCGATACTTTTTCCGGTTGTCTCTTTCCCCCACGGAAGAGGATTGGGTCGAGGGTGCTGAGGAGCGGCGTTCGTCTCTCCGGAATGCCGTGCGGCGGCCACTGCGATTGCTGCGCAAATATGGCCCCCGCAGCTGAACTAACCCTCGAATCTTGCGGTGGTCCCTCGACAGGGGAGGTCCATCCCGCGCTTCTGATCCATCAAAAGAAGAACCCGGCCAGCTATGCGCGCCAGCCGGGCCCGGTCGGAGACATCCTTCTCCGTTAAATGTTCGTCCGTTCTGAGATGTGGTGCCGCCCCTGCTGCTCTGGCGCTGGAAGCTCAACGGTCAAAGTGAGTTCGCTTCGATTACGCAGCAAGCCCAGCTTCACACTCTTCGCGTCCTTCTTTGCCGCCATCTTCTGACGGAGTTCGCTGGCATTGCGGATGCGCTCCCCGTCCAGGCTCGTGATCACGTCGCCCGCCTTCAGCCCGGCCTTGGCCGCGGGAGAATTCTCAAACACGTTGCGTACCAGGATGCCTTCGCCGTCCGGTGCGCCAAAGTAATTTCCGAGATCGCCTTCGAGATCCTCCGCGTCAATGCCCAACCGCGCGTGGCCGGGAGAGGAAAAACTAAAATTGCGCAGGCCATCAAGCGCGGAAAGATCCGGCAAATCGGGCATGTGGAATGCGAACGCTCCCGGCGCAGGCGCCACCATAGCGCGAGCATGTCCAACTTCCGGTTTGCTCAGCGTAACCGCGACATTTTGCTGACGCCCATCGCGCCACACGGACAACTGCGCCGTTCTCCCCGCCGGAATCTCGCGAATCATTCGCCGGAACTGTTCGGAACCTTCCACGCGCTGCCCGTTGATTTCGGTCACCACGTCGTTTTCTTTCAGGCCGGCCTTTGCCGCCGGGCTATCGGGCACGATCTTTCCAAGCAGCGCCCCACGCTCCGCGGGCAGCTTAAGTTGTTTCACCTTCTCCGGGGTCACTTCCGCCACGCCCACGCCGAGCCAGCTTCCCCGGGTGTCCAGAAGAACCTGGACGTCGTCATCCCCAGGAAGTCCTTCGACCTCGATCAGATCTGCCGAATCCGCATCCACTCGCGGGAGTTCCTGCCCCTGATCGACGGTGATTCTTGAGTGTTGCTGAGAGTTGTTTCCGGGTACCTGTTTCCTGGCGGAGGATCCCGGCAGAGCAAGAAGAGCAATGCTCAGGGACGCCAGGCCGAGCACGGTCCAAAAATTTCGATTGTTCATGGTGTTGATCAGCTCCTTCGGTTACTTAGACGGACGAAATGCTAAACCGTCGACCGAAGTGCGACCACACGAATAGCACCGTTGATTGTTCCCAGGCGGATCGGCGAGCCACCGGCTCCCAGCTTGCCATGTAGAACGCGGGGCTGAGTTGCCCCATGCATCACCACGGGAAGTTCCGAGGAAAAGCTCCCGTTCGTGCAATGAGCTTCGAGATTCGCCGGCAGGTCTGCCGGAACCGCCAGCAGCACCGAGCCGTTGGTCGTTTCCGCGAGCGCGCCCTTGGAATCCGCCGGGCGCTTCAGTTCCAGGTAGACATCCCCGTTCGTCGTGTGGGCATGCACATTGCCGCTGCCCTCGAACACTTCGATATTCCCATTGACGGTGTGCAAATCACCCACCGACTCCAGGTCCGTCACACGCAGCGAACCATTCACTGTATTGACGTGCGTTACCAGAGCGCTCCGCGGCACATGCACCGTGTAGTCCACAGCTACTTCCGCGCCTTCTTCCTGCGGATAGTGGGTGGAGATGGAAAGCCCCCCATCTGGCTTGGAGTCCACATCAATCGACACACGATCCAGGTTGGATTCCTTTTCGGAGGTCGTTTTCACTGCGCGGACTTCCACCACGTCCTTGTCCCAGGCCTCAATGTGCACCGTTCCGTTCACATTGTTAAGCTCCAGCGACCCCCCGGAACGCAGGGGATAGGTCTGCGCGAATTCGCGCGTAACGCCGAAGCATTGCTGAGTCAGGAATAGCGTGATGACCAATTGAACCAAGGTAGCGGGACAAAATACGGAGCGACGCATGGAAGACCCTCCTTCGCGAACTTCACCCGTTCAATTCCCCCAGGGCAACAACAAACTCGGCGCTCGCACTCGCCAGTGTCGGAACAACCTATCAGCGAAGGTTAAAATCAAACGTTACTGTCGTGATGATGTCAACCTTTTTATCGCCCAACTGCCCTGGCCGCGCCCGCCACTGCCGAATTGCCGAACAAGCCGCATCCGCCAGCGCCGGTTCCCCTTCCATAATCTTGTCGACGCTCAGGCTGCCGTCAGCCTTCACACGAACCTGCAATCGCACCCTGCCTTGCAAGCCGGCCTTTTGCGCCAAGGCCGGATATTCCGGCGAGGGAGAGGAGATCAATCGCTTCTTGAATTCTTCCGCATCCTCTCGCACGCCTCCCAGGAACGCGCTTTCCAGCCGGTCAATCCACTGGTCAATCCAAGCGATTTTCACATCGGGTGTTGCCAAGGTGGCGGTCGCGGGATCAAGCTGCGCCTCTTCCCTGGAGTATCCGGCGTTTATCAGGCGCCGCTTTTCCTCGTCCATCATGGATTGCCGCAGGGTTGTTTCCGTGTCCTGGTATTGCAGGCGGATTCTGCCTGTCATGGTATGCAGCTTCAGAACTGCCCCACCGCCGTTGAGTGCCCCATAAGCATGCAATGAACCCTCGGGCCGAGTTTGCAAATTCAGGAGCAGGGAAGGGTCTGCCTCGATGCGCTGCGCACCACCGTTATCCACAGTCGCGTCGATCGTGGCCATGATGTTGCGCGGCAAGAAAACAACGATGTCGCCTGTGCTGGAAGAGAGTTGCGAAGCGCCCGACAGACGCACTGTGTGGATAGGGTCAGTTGAATCCGGAGCGATCCAGGCCGTAATCGTCCCATTCCCTGTAGCGGCACGAAGAGTGTTCGCCACATGCGTCAGGCAAATGCTGCCGCCGCTCGTTTCCACTTCCATCGGCCCGGCTACATACATCACACGAATTCCGCCGCCGGCCGTTTGCGCGTGAACCGAGCCGCGAACTTCCCCAAAATCGATCTGGCCGCCGCCGGTGCGCACGGTCACGAAGGAGCCCGCTTCGCTAACGGCAATATTTCCGCCTTCTGTTTCCAGATGCGCTTCGCCTCCGATGTGACCAGCGCGGATGTGGCCGCCTCCGGAGCGGAGTTTGGCGCTGCCCGCGATATTGCCTGCCTGAATGTGGCCCCCAGCCGTAAACGCGTCAAGGTCCCCGGCGACGTCGGATACGGTGATATGGCCGCCCTGAGTTTCCAACTTGGCGGCGTAATGCTCCGCGGCAACGGTCTGGTAGGTCGCAAATCCCAGGCGTCCCGTACGAATGTTGCCGCCCTGTGTTTCCAGGAGCACACGCCCAGCCAGATCGGATGTCTCGATATCACCCGCGCCGGTGCTTACTTCCACACCAAAATTTGCCGGCACACTGACCTGGAATTGTACCCAGTATTGTGCGTTGCGGCCGACAAGAGTACGCAAACGCGGAAGCACTCCTGTAAGCGAAACACCATTCGAGTTTTCTTTCGCTGTCAAGACGTACCTTTGAAGCAATGCATGTGCGACGGATTCTGGCGCGTCCGTTTCAATGTGCACGGTGTAATGGACAACGGGAGGCGCGTTGGCGGGCAGCGTCTGAATACGCACGGAACCCAAATCAGCGGACAGCGTCAGCATCCCTCGCTCGTTTGTGGCCACGTCACCCGAGCGATCCACGGAGGCATGCGGCGGTACGTTTTCCCCCGCGTAGGCAGGGATCACCATTGCGAATGCGGCTAAAACTAGAATAAGGCTGAGGAGGATGGGTAGAGCTGGCTGGTGACGCCTGAGACCAAACGAAATTTGCCGATCCATGCGCATATCGAAAATCCGGTTAGCAATTACCTGCGGCAAACTCACTGCTCGCTGCGCTCGCTGATTTCACGCAACGCCGCCGAACTCCGCAGCCGCACATACCGGCTCGGGTCTTTGCGTTGCAGATTTTCCAGAGCGCGAATCACGTTCGCCAGCGATTCATCCGCGGGAAGGTCGTGAGCCGTGAGCTGATTCACTTGTGCAGGGGAGTTGCCGAGAGCTGGCAGCGGCGCAAGTTGCGGCGTCATCGTATCGAGAGAGCGCACCAGTAGATTCACAGCCTCCACCCGCACGCCCGGATTGGAATCCTGCTGCAGCGCTTGCAATAGCGTATCCCGCACCGTCCGGTCATACGTTGCGTCGCGCAGCGACTCCAGCGCCTTCAAGCGCACGGCGGGGTTGCGGTCCTTGCGAGCCGCGGCCAGCAGGGCATCGCGCACCTGCAAGTCTTTGGCGCGCAACTTCAGTGCATCCAGGCAATCCAGCCGCACGTCCGAATCAAACCGGTCACCGTTCTCCACAACGTACGTCAGCACTTGCCTCACATCTGTATCATCGAGGCTTCCGCTCAGCACCACGGGTTGCTCCGCGCTCAACTGCAGGCGTACGTTCTGTGCCTCGGACCCCACGGAAGGACTCAAGTTCACACCAGCCACGACCATTTTGGAGAGTTGATCGTCTGTGAGCCGCGGCTCCGGCCGCACATTCACCACATGATCGAGCGCGTTCGCATCATTCCGGCCAGAGAGGAATTGCGTTGTCTCGACTCCCATCAGCAACCCGAACAGCACCATCAGCGCGCCGCTCCATGCCGGATGCAAGGCCATCCACCGCCGCAACCACAGAAACGCGGGCTCTCTCTCTTTCACTGGAGGAGTCGCCAGATCGTCGAGCTTTTCGGAGAGTTCGCTGCGGAATTGCGCCAGCAGCGCGCTGGCATTCTCCATGTTCTCGGCGGCCTGTGGCATTGCCGCAACCGTTTCCTGAAAAGCCTGTTCCTCGGCAAGTTGCTCGCGGCAATCGCGGCAATCCAGCAAATGCGCATCAATGGCAGAGCGTTCCGCGGCACTCACTTCATCGCACGCATAGAACACCAGCAGGGGCGCAACCTCGATGCAAGTTTTCAATTGACCTGCAGAGCTCATCGCAGTTCTCCCAGTTCGTTGCGGAGTTTGCGCGTTGCCCGGAATAGTGAGTTCTTCACGGTCTCTTCGCTGGTGCCAAGGGCGTCGCCGATCGCTCTAAGCTTCAGCCCCTGGTAATGCTTCATCTCAAACACGATGCGTTCCCGGGGAGAGAGCAAAACCATGGCTGCGGCCAGCTTGCTCCGGATTTCCTGCCCAAACAGATGCTTTTCGGGATCGAGTCCAGGTCGGTGCTCCCGCTGCCGCTCGAAAAAGTCCGTCGTGCCTTCCTCATACTGCCCCGCGCGAAGTTCAGGCGCCTGATCTTCTGGCCGCGCCTGTCGCCGGCGAAGTTGATCCAGGCACACGTTGGTCACAATTCGATACAACCATGTATAGAAACTGCATTCAAAGCGGAAGCGGTGCAGGTTTTTGTAAACTTTCAGGAAAGCTTCCTGATAAACGTCACGGGCATCTTCCGTGCGCTTCATCAGATTGAGCGCCAGCCGCAAAACGTCCCGGTCGTAGCGGCGAACGAGTTCCTCGAAAGCAGCGCGATTACCCACTTGCGCTTCCTGGACTAAGGTGCGCTCGTCGAGGTTGGCCAAAGAGGTCACCGTGGCCAGAGCAGCATCGGAATTGCTGGTCCTGCCGGCACTGTCAGCAAAAGCCAAAGCCCATTGGGATAGCGGCATATTCGCTTTCTCTTTGCCGAATTCGGCGTAGCTCTCTCTACAAAAGGCGCTTAGTTCCTGGCGCCCACCGCAGACAAGTCCACACCACCGATGACCAATTTGGACGCATTCCATCCCAATACGTAAGCAAATGTGCCGCTGCTACTCCAAGATAGAGACTTCGCCTGCACCGTTGGATGCGGGCAACCGGCGAGCGGTACCCTGAGAGGTCACGCCGCAGCCTGCTTTTTTTCCGGCTTCAAACGCCATAGCACCAGCGGCAAGAGTAGCAGAACCACCAGTGCCCCCTGCACGATGTGCCCTTGACCCTTGTAAAAGGCGTTCGGCTGCCCTGCTAGCTCCAATCCCGACCTCAAGAGGCCCGTGCACGCGATCACCAGAAACCATCCCAGCATGTTAAAGCGTGCCACCCAGCGGATCCCAAAGATCACGAACCCCAGCAAAAGCAAGCGTGCCAGAAAATGCTTCAGGAAATCCGTAGGAGAACCCCAGTCCGTCACCAGTGCAAAGCCTACTACAAAGAACAGGAGCAGTCTGAGCCAGCGCACTCGCAGTTCCGCCCCGACAAACGCCGTTGCCAGGGCCAGCACACCGGTAATGAGTAGACCATGGAACACCACACCGCCGATCACTCCCGCAGCCGGAAGCATAGCGTCAAACGAACTCCCAATGCTGCTGGGAGCACTCCGTTGCAGCGTCGGCCACCACAACGATGCTGAGTTCAAAAACCGCTCCAGCCCCAGCAGCAACGCCGAACCTCCTAATCCAATGCAGAAGGCATCTCGGTAGTATTCTCCGGGCATGCCCAGCCATGTGGGAACGTAGTCTTCGCCAAACGCCCGGGCGGCAAAGTGCCACGCCAGCCCAAAGAGAAGAACAATCAGGCCCCACATGAGAACGCCCACAATGAAGGCACCCACCGCAACGAGCGCGATGAAAGTACGCAACGGCATAGCCGTCGGGTACTGCTGCAGAACGGCCGGAATGGCCCTTCCAAAGAGCGCGCTCGCTGCTACACCCACAAGCCCCAGAAGGCCCCATAACAGCATCCGCCGCCATGGTACGCTCGCTGCCGGCGCCACCCGCATTTTCTTGAAGTAGAAAATCAGGACGCCAACCACCAGCCCGATCGCCAAGCCATACTGGCCCACACTAAACAGTGTGCGTAGTAGCGTTTCTTCTTCCTGACTGCGGAAAAATTCTTCTGGCACCTTGACGTAGGTCCGGTAATCGGCCGGCTCATCTCCCAGAACATGCAAATCCATCCGAGCATAGGCGTGATCCGCGGTGTCCTTCGCAGCGGAATTCTGTGGATCCAACGGAGTCTTCTGCTGCCATGTCAGGGTGTGATCGGTCCGGTTCGGCCGTTTCTCGGAGCTCGACTCCTTCAGTTCCCAGCCGCTCAGATCAATCTGCTTTTTCTCGCGCAGATAGGTTTCTGCGATTGCAACTGCTTCTTCCTTAGTGAGCGTCGCTCCCTTCGCTTCTTCCGCAAACGTGTGCCAGAACCCGTGCAACGAACCGTCCGGCTTCAGCGTGACAGCGTATTCCTCCGCTTGCGAATCGCGGAAGTAACGCACCCGCCACAACGCTCCAGGCACCTGCTCTGCGTAGATCGTATTGATTGCAGCGATGGAAATCCTGCGCCGCAGGTATTCGTTGGTAACGGGATTCGTCGTATCCACGAAGAGTGCGGCTTTGTGGTAACTGCTCGGGACCAGGCCATGTTCACGTAGCACCGCATCCGCTTTCATGACCGCCGTGCGGCTGTCCGTCAATAGTTTCAGATAGTCCCCAATGGCTTCGCGCTTGGCTCGCCACACCAACAGTCCGCCAACGAGCACGCATAGCACAAGAAAACCAATCGCTCCCGCGGTGAGTCCGTTGTAGCGGCGGACCGACACCGCTGTTTCCTCGCTCGCCGGCCTATGAGTGAAGTCGATCTCCGGTGGCGCCCCCGCGCCATTCAGCAGGTCGTCCACTGCTTCAAAGCTCCCGCGCAGCAAATAGCTGATGCCGGACCACACCAACGGAGCGACCGCCGCCAGCCCCACGACGACACCGGAAATCTTGAAATAAAGATTATCGGAACGGATCAGCAGCAGACCCACCAGCGATGCATCCACTGTGTAATGCCAGATCAGCGTCGCCAGGATGCCCCATCTCAACATGACGATCCCCGCGATGATGCCAATGATTCCCACTTCAATTCCCCGGATGTATCCGGGCTCCTGTGGATAGGCGCTGTGCAGGAAGCTCCAGAAGAATGCTGGCAGTAGCACAGCCAGCACCCGCGATCCCGTGATCCTTTTCAGAAAAGGGATGGCAAACAAACGGAACAGGAACTCCTCGCTCGTCGCGGCCATTACCCCGATGGCCACGCCGGCAATCCAAGGAAACGACGTGTTCACCGCATCCGAGTAATTCAGATCCTGCGGGGCCCAAACGCCAAACCTCCTCCCGACCATGTAAAACGCCACAATGAATCCGATATGTGCCGCAGCCAGCGAAAGTCCAACAACAGCGGAAGAAAAGAATTCCTTTGAGCGCAGGCCGCGCGGGCTGAAGGCTCCTGAGAGCCGCAGCCGCTCCGGTTGGGCAACGCGGTAGAGCGGCTCACCGCCAGGCAATACCAGAGTTACCATGAGCGCAGTTCCCACCGCCCCCAACAGCATCAATACCAGGCTCTTGGTTACAAAACTTGCATACGCTTCGTGTGTGTCGTAACCGGCCCTTACCTGCTCCCACCCGTTGAGTTGCATCAGGAAATACAGAATCGCGACCACCGCGCCGATCTTCAGCGCCAGGCCCCATGACGTTTTCCCCTGCCGCGTCAGTGATATTCCCAACCACAACGCTCCGCCCATCAGGAATGCATAGGGAATCAACGCGATCTGGTTATAGAGAATGTTCGTTGAACGTAGCTTCTGGTAATCCCGCGACCATGCCTCCGGCACCTTCAGGAATTCTTGCTCGTTCCCAATCCGGTCGCCCTGTAGCCCGACCACCAACCGGTACGGTGCATCTTTGGCTTTAAAATTCTTGCGCTCCCAGGTGAACGACCAGTCCACGCGGTTCGGCCGCGATTGGGAATTGGCCTCTTCCGGCAAGAAACTCCAGTTGTTCAGATCCGTGTTCAGCTTGCTTTGCAAAAAACTCTGCGCCGAGGCTTGCGCCTGCTCGCGATCAAATGACTTGGCCGCTTGCGCCTCCGGAATTTTATGTTCGTAGCTGACGACTTTACCCGCGGGGCTGATCCGCACCTGATACTCTTCTTCCTGCTGCGGCCGGAAAAAACGCACTTCCCAATACCAGATGTTGAGTTCGCCGGACATCAACCGGTTGGCTTGTTGCAAGCCCAGTTCGCGTTCCAGGTAGGTTTTTGCATTCTCGTCCACGTCGAACACGATTGTGGACTGGTAGCCGCTGAGGTTTTCGCCGAGCGCTTCCACGAACTGCTTCGCGCGCTTTTCCGCTTCGCCACGCGAAACCTTGAAATCCACCGAGGCTTCCGGAAACGCGCGGAAAAAATATTTGTGCGCAAACAGTGCGCCCAGAATTCCGAACGCGATCCACAGCAGCAGCGCGCGCTTGTCCGATCCGGTTAATCGCGTTTCCGCCAAGGCAACCTCCCACGGGCATTACCAGCCCCGAACGCCCACTCTAACGATACGCAGGCCTGGGACGCAAGTTTCACGAAAAGCGGACCTTAACCCGAGAGTGGTATAAAGAGGTAGCGATGCCTATCTCTCTTCAGACGGACGTTCGGATGGTGAAAGGCGTGGGACCGCAGCGCGCCGAGCTGCTCGCCAAACGCGGCATTTTTACACTCGAAGATCTGCTGAACTATCTGCCATTCCGCTACGAAGACCGCATCCACTTTTCCAAAATCAAGGATGTTCAACCCAACGGGACCTACACCCTGCGCGCCCGCGTCATGAGCGGCCAGGCCATTCGCGGCATGTACGGCCGCGATGCCATCTACCACCTTCTCGTTCAGGACGATTCCGGCTCGCTGCCCTGCAAATTCTTTCACGGAGGTTATCTGGAAGGACGTTTGAAGCCCGGCCAGCAGCTCATCCTGCATGGCAAAGTGGAAATCGATAAGCTGCGCCCCGCGCGGCGGGAAATGGTCAATCCCCAGATTGAAGTGCTGACAGGCGAAGAAGTGGATTCCGTGGAAATGGGCCGCATCGTGCCCATCTACGAGGCAGTCGGCACCTTTGGCACGCGCCAGATTCGCCGCGCGATTTACGCCACGCTGCAAAACCTCGACCCCAATATCCCCGACGTTTTGCCGCAGGCTATGCTGCAACGCCTTCAGTATCCCTCCCGCCGCGACGCCTTAATCCACACGCATTTCCCCGAAGCCGGCGAATCCCTGGAAGCGCTCAATCTTTTCCGGTCGCCCGCCCAATTGCGTCTGATCTTCGAGGAGTTCTTTTTGTACCAGTTGAGCTTGGCTTTGGGCCGCAAGGCCGTGCGCAAGGAAAACGCCATCGCATTCCGCGTTCGCGAAGACAAGGTCCGTGGAGCCTTGAAGCGCATTCTGCCGTTCAAGCCCACCAACGCGCAGAAGCGCGTGCTAGCGGAGATTGCCGCCGACCTTGAAAAGCCCGTGCCCATGAATCGTCTTCTGCAGGGTGATGTCGGCAGTGGCAAAACCATCGTTGCGCTCCAGGCCGCAGTTATCGCCATCGAAAACGGCTGCCAGACGGCGCTTATGGCTCCCACGGAAATTCTTGCTGTCCAGCATTTTCTCTCCGCCCGCCGTATCCTCGCGCACGGCGGATATACCGTGGAACTCCTCATCAGCGGCCTCAAACCCTCTGAAAAATCCGCCGCGCGCGAACGCATCCGTTCCGGCGAAGCGCAACTCGTCATCGGGACGCACGCACTCATCGAAGACGACGTTGAGTTCCATCGCCTCGGTTTTGTCGCCATCGACGAACAGCACCGCTTCGGTGTCCTTCAGCGCAAACGATTGATGGACAAAGCCGAGCGCCACGCCAACGCGCCACACGTCCTTGTCTTGACGGCTACCCCGATTCCTCGCACGCTCTCCCTCACGCTCTACGGTGATCTGGAAGTTTCCGTTCTGGACGAGCTTCCTCCCGGCCGCACCCCCATCGAAACGCGCACCACCAATGAACAGCATCTTCCCGGCGTGTGGGAATTTCTTCGCCGCGAAGTTGCCGCCGGCCATCAAGGCTACGTCGTTTACCCGGTCATTGAAGAGTCCAAGCTCGAGCTCAAAGCGGCCATGGAAGAGTACGAGCGCCTTTCAAAAACTATCTTTCCTAAGCTCAGGGTCGGCCTGCTCCACGGCCGCCTCTCCAGCGAAGAAAAAGAAGAGGTGATGCAGAAGTTTCGCTGCAACGAAGTTCAGATTCTTGTTGCCACCACGGTCGTCGAAGTCGGTGTGGACGTTCCCAATGCCACGGTCATGATCATCGAGCACGCGGAACGTTTCGGCCTCGCGCAACTCCACCAACTTCGCGGACGCATCGGCCGCGGCGCGCAGCAATCCCATTGCATCCTGGTCGCTCCGGGCCGCATGACCGACGATGCGCGCGCGCGCCTGGAGACCATGGTCCGCACCTCCAACGGCTTTGAAATTGCCGAAACCGATCTGCAACTTCGTGGTCCCGGCGAGTTTTTTGGGACGCGGCAATCCGGTCAGCTCGGATTCCACATTGCCAACCCGCTCCGCGACCGCGAACTCCTGGAATCAGCTCGCAAAGAAGCGTTCGCCCTTGCCGAAGAGCCGGCTCAGAAAGATGCCCTTCAGCGCGTGCTCCGTCTTCTCCCCGGAGAATGGCAGCGGCCCTATCATCTGGCACACGTCGGCTGAGGGCCACTAACAAGACCATGCGCATCATCGCCGGAACATTTCGCAGCCGCCAGCTCAAGAGCCTCAAGGGCTTAGCCCTTCGCCCTACCAGCGATCGTCTCCGCGAATCACTCTTCAACGTTCTCGCCGAGCGCATCCCCGGCTGCCATTTCCTTGATGTCTTTGCAGGGACCGGCGCCGTGGGCATCGAAGCGCTCAGCCGTGGCGCGGCCGAAGCCGTCTTTATAGAAAATCATTTGCCTGCCGCCACTCTCATTCAGAAAAACCTCGATTCCCTCAGCATTCGAGGCGGTACGCGAATCCTGAAGCTTGACGCCCTGCATGGCTTGCAGCGCCTCGCTGCGGAACACTCTTCGGCAAGCCCATCGTTCGACATTGTCTTCCTCGATCCTCCATACGCGGCCGCCGACGAATACCGCCGCGTACTCACATTTCTTGGCGCCGCTCCGTTCCTCGCGCCCGGGGCCCTGGTCATCGGTGAGCACCGCCGCACCTTTGAGCTTCCGGAGGCTCTAGGTCATCTCGAACGTGTCCGGGTGCTGCGTCAAGGCGATGCCAGCCTTTCGTTTTTCCGCGTTCGCGCCACAGTCAACCCAGACCCGCCCAAGACTCATCTATAATCTTGACTCCCTGAATGGGCGATCCCCCCGCTCCAGGTCCCAGGCATTGCGCGATATAATTGGAGTTTATGTCCAGACCTTCGTTCCACGCTGACCCCTTCGACCTTCTTGGTCAGGCAGAACTGTATCCGCCCCATATCCTCCTTCCGGGCGAGGTACAGCCGAAGCTGGAAATCGCCTGGGGCAGCTATCATCAGAATTTCTTGAGCAGTGTGGCGGCGTTCTTCAAACGCACTCATCTATCGAAGGCCGTTCCCCTCACATTTGTCTTCCGGGATTGCCGCGTAGAAGGAAACACGCCCAGCCGCGCCATACTGGCTGCCGCCCTGCTTCACATTGCTTTCGTGGTTTTTCCCTGGCCGGATCTTCCGGTCGCCCCCCGGCGCAATCCTGTGTTTGACAATACGGAGCTCACCTGGTCCGGCCCCATCGAGGACTTGCCTCTCCTCAATCTACCGCGCGCAAAGCACAAGGCCCAGCTGAAGTCAGAACTCGACCCACCGCCTGCCGAAGAAAGTATGGATGCCTATCACCCACGTCAGCGCATTTATACTGATCCCGCCCACCCAACGCATCCGCGTCAGACGCTGGTCAATCCCGCCGCGCCGCCGGAGGCTCCGAAATTCCTTCCCCAAATGCCGAACATCGTCCAACTGGCCGCTGCGCCAGCCCCGGCTCGTCCGCGCGTGGAGATCAGCGATCAATCGCTCGCAAAACTTCATCCACATCAGGCAAAAGCTGTTGCGACCACGGACGCGCCTTCGCCCGACTTGCCGAACATGGAGCAGCGCCCCGCTGAACTCAGTTTGGCGGCCACCCCTGCGGGTCCCGCCAGGCCCAAGCTCGAGATCAATGCGAGCTCCGCTCCCCGCCTCGCGTCCCGTACTCAGGCGGGTGATGCCACTGCACCTGAAGTCCCCTCGATACCTTCGGAGGTGAGCGGTGGCGCAACTAGTACGTTCATCGCGCTTTCCGCGAATCCCGCGCCTCCTGCCCCCGTCGTCCCTGTTCCGC
>Ga0181521_10004711_pt1 | contig 15449 bp, 16 predicted proteins | sample PEATcosm2014_Bin_32_FD_119764 | JGI IMG/M metagenome (GOLD analysis project Ga0181521, IMG submission 119764) | Peatland microbial communities from MTU Mesocosm Facility, Houghton, MI, USA - PEATcosm2014_Bin02_60_metaG | ecosystem: Environmental > Terrestrial > Soil > Wetlands > Peat | place...
AGCCTGCCCGACCGACGCCATCACCCACGGCCACGGTTTCGAGGCGGCCAGCTACAACACTTCGACCCTGATCAAGCGCAAGGAAGACTTGCTGGCGCCGGTTCCGGCCGGAGCCATGCCGCCGGTCGCGGAGCCGGAGCGGCCCGAGGCGCACTGAGCGCGCACTTGCCTAAACTCGGGAAAGCAATCCTGGCTTCCGGTCGCACCGTCGTCGAAGGCGTTCGCGTAGGGATCGATGAGCACGCAGCGGGTTTGCCGGTTGACGACGCCGGCCAGCAGCGCCTGGAGCCGGCGGTCCTCGCGGGCCAGTGGCAGGTAGGGCCAGACCTGGGCGATGGAGTCCCGCAACCACTCCCGAACAGCCAGGCCAGTTCGGGATCGGCGATGAAGTTCTGCACCCGACGGATCTTGGCTTCCACGGCCTCGCTGGTGAATTTGCGCTCGGGCGGTGGCGGCCGGCGGCTGGGAAGCTCCGGCACGGCCGCAGCCCCGCGTGCCAGGGCGGCGGCGGTGGATTGCAGGAAGAGGCGTCGCGTAGGCATGATGAGAATCCTTTATAGCGCGCGGCGGAGGAAACGCGGTAACAGCGTTGCGGGAGCCGCTGCCCGGTTGCTACACTGGGATTCCCCGGCCAGGTAGCTCAGTTGGTAGAGCGCAGCCCTGAAAAGGCTGGCGTCGGCGGTTCAATTCCGTCCCTGGCCACCATGTTTTCAATAGCTTACAGACTGCCTCTCCCCCAAATCTGTTCCATTCTGTTCCAATTCCCCTACTCAAGGCTTGCCGGGGTTTGCCTCGTTCTGGGATGGAACCGGCAAGGGGGAGACGGCAGTAAGGAAGAGCCGGCCCAGTTCGCAAGGGTTCGTTTTCGCCAGGGAGTTTAGGTGGTGGGGTTAAACGCTTGCACGCTTACTGCGTCTCCATCGGCAATGTGTGAAAGAGGCCTTGATAGAGCCGGAAGTATTGATTTTGGTCCAGCACCACGTAACGCTCGCGCTGAAGACTCCACACGACGTGGTAGCCGTCAAAGCCCAGGATCAGAATCGTATAGCCCGACACGAGGAAGGCCTCCCTTAGCTCCCGCCCATTCTCCGCTAGCATCGCCTTGAAGGTCTTAGCCGCGAACTGCCCCGAAATGCCGGACATGTGCGTCTCGATCAGTACCGTGTCCCGTCGCGGGTGGAATAGCTCTGCCTGCGGCCAATAAACCCGCGCCGTTTCTAGGACATTACGATCTACTACTTCGCACCCACAGAGAAAAAGCAAACCAACTGCGCCTGCGATGCAGGCACAACTCATTCCTCTGGTCACTTTCTCAGCCTCCGTTTCGGTCTGGTGGACATTCAAACGTTCATTTGGACCTACTGGATGGTCGCCTTCGAGTACTTCAGATTGATTTCAGCCGAGACAGTCTTTGCAGAGAGTGCGGAGAAGGTATTACTGAAAGAAAGATAGTATGTTCCCGGCCGCCGAATCTGCACGTCAAGCGATCCGGTTGTCACCTTGCCTCCTGTCGTGTAGTAGACCTGGGCAACTTGCCCGTCGATCCACTTCCCGAACTCCTTTTCCTCGGCGAGCACCACCATGATATCGTTGCCCCTGCCTCCTGTACAGAGGAAGTGCCCGATAACATGCGCGTCGCGCATGGCCGCCGGATCGACATCGAAGCGGAAATCGAGATGGCGAGTCGCCGGCACAGTGAATGCTCCGGACACGATTCTGTCCGACGCCGGTGTCAGAGTGATAGAGGGAGCGTATCCTAAAGCGTCCTCCTTTGACTTCGTGGGAATCACTCCTGCAGCAACCGCCACCAAGAGAACCACTAAAACAACCGCCACCACGAGAACCACTAAGCCAACGATCCAACCACGGCTAGGCTTCTGCGCCTTGGCTTCCTTGCCTGGGCCGGGCGCTGGCCTTTGTCTTTTGTCAGTTGTCCCGGATGGCATGGCCGTGCCGCAGCCTAGGCAAAAGGCCGCATCGTCCGGGAGTTGTTTTCCGCACGCGAAGCAGAACATTAACCGAGCAACAGTATAGCTCTTTTCGTTCGCGCTGATGCAACCTGTAGACCTCCGGAATCCACGTCGGCAGCGGCTTCAGATGCCAGCCGCAACACCGGCGAACAGACTGTTTTTTTTCCGTCCAGCGCGGGGCCTTGCGTTGCGCAACCGAAAGAGCCTTCAAAAACCGTCTAAAATGAATCAAAGGACCGTTCAAACCGTGAAAGATTACAGCAACTTTGAACGCTCTTTGAGCAGCTTTTTATGGTTCAGGAAAAATGGTATCGCACAGGAGCCGTTGCGGACGAAACGGGGATATCGCAATACAAGCTCAGAGTGCTGGCCAAACATGGGCTGATTGAGAGCCGGTCCAGCAATGGAATGCTCTATATCCCCGGTGGCGTCGTGGAACGCCTGAAGGCCAATGGCCCTCCCCCGATGCCCGCCAGAATCGCTGAGGGCCTGGGCGTACCGCAAAGCGACGGTAGTAACCCCGATGGCGAACAGGCTCACTCGCTTGTTACTGCACGAAGGGCAGCCTCAGCCGCGCCCCTGCGTAACCGGCTCACCGAGGAACTGTACGCCGACCCCTCACCCCAACTTGCCAAAAGTAAGGAAAAGGTCATCCGACTGGAGCACAGCATCGAAGCGAAACGGCTGCAGCAGAAAAGCCGGGAGATTGACCGACTCGACATGGAAGAGAGAGCGCGAGCGCGCGAGGCACGCATGGTTCAGGAATGGCGCCACGGGCATATCCGCCGTGTGCTGGAGACGGTTCCAGGCGAAATGTGTGCTGACACTTGCGCCAGCGTTGAGGAGTTGCTGGACAGAGTGCCGCCCATGAGCAACGTGACGGCGAGGGTTGACGAGATTATTCACATTGCGTTGCGCCCAATAAGACGGCGCGAGCATCAGGCCCGCGCGGTCGACCAAGCGATGTCACAGTTGCGTTCTGGTGCCCGATCTGAGTTAGAAACCGCACTGCGCTCTAAAGCCATGGAGGCCATCTTGCAGTTACCGGAACACGCGAGCGCCGCCGATATGAGCAGCGCAGCGCGAACGATAGTTTCCACGGCAAACGCGGCTCTCGACCATCACCAGAGAATAGAGCGCGAAGTTTCCCAGCTATGGGTTCCGCTTCCGTCTGGCGGATCTCCCGATGACCGGGAAGAGGCGCAACACTTGGCGTGCCAGGCGCTTCGGCACCTGCCGCTAGGCGCGTCAGAGCGCCAATTCAAAGCCACGCTGGAGAGCGCAATTGCGCCCGTGGTGTCGAGGATCGAGAGCAGGCAGGCGCAAGAGGACCGGGAAAGACAAGAGAGAGACCACCAATCGCGGATTGACCGTAAGGTCTCTTACCTTTCTCTACCATGGGGCGCGACAGCGGAAGAAAGAGCGACGGCGGAGCGGCGCGTTCGCGCTGCACTCGAACAGCTACCGCCAACCGCATCTGAGGCCGAAGTAGACGCGCAGAAGGAAAGGCAGTTGGTCCCGATTAAAGCCGCGATTGACGGAAGACAGGCAGCTCAGCAGATAACGGCTGACGCGGAGCGAAAGGCGGATTCTGCGATGTCATCCGTTGCAGAGTATCTGGAAGAGTATTTCGATTATGACTCTCCGTCTGCCGTCTACGATGATGCCCGAGAGATCAAGGGCCTCTTGCGACCGCAATTGGTACGGCTGATTCAAACCGGCAAACTGAAAAGCGAGACTCACATAGAACGATGGCTGCGAAACCAAGTCGAGATGTCCTAGAGCGCAAAGCACAAAAAGCCCTTCTGAAAGAGATCGCCAGTGTTGCGCAACAACTAAAGGAAAACCCTTGGTTCAGACCTCTTTGGCAACCCTTAACCGGGGAAAACGCCCGGTTCGACTATGAAAGTGCCAATAATCCCGAATGGCGGGCGTCGAACGAGCGACGCTGGTTTCAGTGGCGGCCACGCGTGACGGATATCTTGAACAGTTGCCAGAGGTACGTGACTGACTACGGAAATGAGGAGCATCGTCGCCGGTTTGAGGCGAACCAGTTACTACAAGCCGTCCGTGCAAGCGCCCCCCGCTGGCCTGATGACGGCGAACCATACTTTCCGCCTCAGGCTGACTATCAAAGAAAAGACTGCTTAGCCGACTTGGAGAGCCTGATACACCTCGCACAGAGCGTCACTCCCCCAAAACGCTGGAAGCGCGCGGAAAAGCTATCCAAGCCTTGGGCGGACCTCGTAAACGCCCGTGGTGGTGATTCTCAGGAAAAGGCAGCGGCAGAAATCTCCGGACTGAGACGTGAGCGCGATCCGGGACGCAAGCAGGACGTGACCCAATCTGAGATTTCCCAGTGGGAATCCGGTGGGAGAGTGCCGAAAAGTGCAAACCGTCGCGCATGTTTGAGTTACATTGAGCTAAGGCGAAAACTGCTGGCAAAGCCTTGATTTTCACGCGGAATAAATGGTCTTTTTCTAAGCAATAACGCGCTATAAAACGCGGCATAGAGTTCCTACCGGTCCAGACCTATACTCCTATCGGTACGTGTTGAATTCGAGAATTCCAGAAAGGACTGACACAACCCATATGCCATCCCTACGTCAGCAGGTGGACGATTTGCAGGACGTGCTTGACCAGGTAGAAACGACCCTCGAAGCGGCTTACCAACCCGAGACGAGCAGAGAGGACCTCGCAGCAGCCGTGGGTGACGCCCTCGCGATAATTTCGCCGGACGTCGAAGAGGGCGACGAAATAGACGATGATGTCGAGGCCGCCGGCGAGGACTGATCCAGCCCGCACGGGAGAATGGCACCCGCAAGGAAGGGGCGGTCAGTGACAGAGCGCAGCGGTACCGCGCCGCAGCGCATCCGCCGCCAGGACCTCGGCGCTGTTGTCTGTGCGGGAGTTGGCGAAGTGTCGAAATCGGGCACGTTGGCGGCGACGAGCACGATAGCGCGCGCGCGAACTTGTTCTTCACGTGCAGACGCTGCAACGTTCTGTGCGGCAATACTCTCCGCGCCGCGGGCATCGGCAGACTTACCAATCAATACAACCGGTCGAATCCCGGCGCGAACTCGCTGGGTCAGTGGCTCACCGCGGTACAAGTCATCAAAGGCGAGTCGGACGCCATGCTAGTAGCTGACGCAGTCGCGCTGATCCACGCCACGCCTCCTGAACGCCGGAGTGAGTTCGGACGCGAAATCTGGCGGAAGCGCCGCGCGCACTACGGCCCGACCGGGCGCGCCGACGTTCCGTTCTAAACGGCTGATAGCAGGACCAAAGGAGGAACGATTGAAGAATTAAACCGAAAGGCCAAGCGGGAAGGACGGGGCACAGCGCATGGCGGCGTGCGCCCCCAGAGGCTAATATCTGTTCGCAACACGATATTACCGCAACCCTCACCGCAAACGCAAATAACCGCCAATGTTTTTCACACGGGCCTGAAGGCCAGCGGGGTGCAGTCCTGAACCTCCAAATTCCGGGTAGACGGTTTCGAACTCCGTTCCGGCGCTGACAAGTAGGGGCTTACAACTCCACCGACAGCCGACCGAAAGTCGCGCGGCTGGCCTTCGGCCCACCAGTAGATTCTCCAACGAGTCCCGACTATGGACGCTGACAAGATACGTGTCGAAAAGTCCGGTGATGATGTTTCGCGCCCCGAGTTGGCGGGCGCGGTAGCCCTGCCTGATTGTCAGCGTAAAAGTTCGCGGGGTGCGGGGCAGAGCCCTGCAAAGCCTCGACTCACCGGAGCAGCCACAGGGTTGCAGGCTGTGTCTAATAGCCTGCAACTCACGCCATGGTGGCGAGGTGTGTCGGTCTGTGTGTGCTTATGATCGACAAAGTTGAGGTTCGCATACCGGCTGGTGCTCCGTTCTCAAAGGAGTTCAGGAGCGTCTACCGTGACATCCGCACCGATCCGAGAGTGAATCCATTTCGCGGGGCGCGGCATTACGAAAGCGCCGGGGACCTGCGGCTCTTTGGGTATGAACTGATACTGCACCTGGACTGCCTGCGGGATAAGCGAGGAAACCACAAGGTTGAACTGTTGGATACCGGCGCGATGAGCTATGCCGGAATGTGCAACGAGATCGAGCGAGTCTTTGACTTGGACGCGCGGCGACTGGCTCTGATGAGAATCGATCTGGCAGCCGATGTCCAGGGGGTTCCCGTCGAGTGGTTCATGCGCCACGTGCGCGGACGTTACAAGCAATGGGTCTGCGATATTGGCGAGGTTGATTCCGAAATCCGGGAATACGCCCGAATGGGGAGACAACGGGTCCAGACGTTCTACCTGGGCAAACGCCCGAACTGCTTTCGGGTGTATGACAAAATCGCAGAGTATCAGCACCAGTATGCGCGACTGACCCGCCGAGCGTCCGACGCTGCCGAGTTGCCGAGCTTCGAGCAAACGTATGGCTACCCGGAAAGCGGCGTGACGCTAACCCGCGTTGAGCGGCAGATGGGCGGCGGTCGTATTCCGAACCAGATCGATACCTTCGGAAAGCTGAAAGCATCGCCTGCGTTCAATCCATTTGACAGGCTCGATTTCCTTGGCTGCGGTGTGCAGGAACCGAGCATTGAGAACTGCGGACTCAACCGGTACGGGTTCGGAATGTGGCTGCGAGACCGCGCCCAAGAGATCGGCATCCATCGCCTTCGTGCTTTCCTCAATAAACATTCGCCGGGCCACGCGGCCCGCATCTTTGAAGAGTATCGGGAGTTTCTGCCAGCGCAAGCCGGCATCACGGCAGAGCGCCTGTACGCGATCTACCAGGAATCTGTAGGGCGGCAATTGGCGGCATAGGCATCATGGGCGGCGTGCTATGATCCAGGGCGAGGCAAATCCCGGTAAGCCATCGAAAGGAGATTTCGAATCGATGGCACGCCGGAGGTTTCAGAGCCCTGAGCCGAAGCGCGAGGGCAAATGGTGGTACTTACTTTACTGGCACGACGAGTTTCAGCAAGGAAGGAGAGTAAGAAAACGAATACGTGTGAAGTTGGCCCCCGCTACGATGCCACTGCGGGAGGTGCAGAAAATCGCGGCCGAAAAGTTGCGTCCGATGAACCAGGGGTTAATCCCGCTGGGCTCCGCAACGAGTTTTGAGGATTACGTGGAGAGCACATACATTCCTGTGGTCTTGCCGTTGCTGGCGAAGAGTACTCGGGACCGGTCCAAGAGTGTAATCAAGCTGAACCTGAAGCCCGCTTTTGGAACGTTGCCGCTTCGCGATCTCACGAAATTGACGGTGCAGCGATTTCTTTCAGGCATGGCCAACTCGGGACTTTCCCACGAGTCGCAAGACAAGGTGCGCGACGTACTTTCGGCCATTCTCATTAGCGCGGTTCAGTTCGGCCTTTTGGTGACGAATCCGGTTGAAGGTCTCAAACTGCCACCCGCAAAGAGGGGCCAGAAGTCGAAGCCGTACATCACTCCGCAGCAATTGTACGCGCTGTTGGAGTTGATTCCAGAGCCATACGCCAGCATGGTTTTCGTGGCGGTTTACACCGGCCTGAGACCAAGCGAGCTGGTGGGGCTGCGGTGGCGCAACGTTCATTCCGATTCCATTTGCGTTGACGAGCGGTGCTGTCGCGGCGACTGGGGCGCTCCAAAGAGCGCGGCCAGCAACGCGACGGTGGCCGTTACCGTAGACGTGATTGCGCGGATTCACCGGCTAAGGACGTTGACCATTGACGTTCGCGCTGGTCGCGCGACGCGCCACTATCGGGCGGTGAAATCGGATGGACCGGACGATCTGGTTTTCCAATCTCCGGCGACGGGCGCGCCGATACGCGATAACAACGTATTGGTGCGGCACCTGAAACCGGCGGCGCGGAAACTCGGTATCGGTTGGGTGAATTGGCAGGTGTTGCGGCGTTCCTTCGCGACCTGGCTGAAAATGGCCGGAGCCGACGTCAAGGACGCTCAGGCGCTCATGCGTCATAGCCGAGCCAGCACAACCCTGGATATCTACCAGCAGTTCGTTCCTGAGTCCCAGAGGCGCGCTATCGATAGCATGGGAAAGCTCATGTCATCCGGTGCGGTGAACTGAAGTGAAAAACCTGTTCCAGATTCCTGTTCCAATTGTTCCAATAAGAGCACCAAAATGATCCCTCTTATGGTAGCCAAGACAAACGGAATCAGGCGCTTAGCCTTGGGCGAAGCAGGCCCTGAAAAGGCTGGCGTCGGCGGTTCAATTCCGTCCCTGGCCACCACCTGCATTCGACTCTTATCGGAGTTCCGGATGGTGACGCCGCCCGTCACCTTGTATATCGGGCGCCCGTCTCTCGTGCTCGGCGTCAACACCAGCTTCCCAACATGCTTGGCGAAGCTTCTTTGGCGCGCGCGGCATTCTGATCCGTGCCGGCCAGCAGCAACGTCCCAAGTTGCAGAAGGGAGTTGGAAACGTGCTCCCGGATGCCGGTGATCGCCTCGTCTCGTTTGACGTGCCGGCAGGCGATGGATTCCTGTATCCCCTTGATGTCACTCTCCAGGTCCCGTAATCGTTTCGTGAGGACGCTGATATCGCCTACGGTCTCAACTGCCTCGATGAGCCTGGCCTGCCGCCGCTTCCTGTCCTCGAGGTCCCTCTTCAGCGACTCCACGGTCGCCTCGGAGCTGTGAAGCTCTCTTTCGGCCAGACGCTTTTCGTGAGTGTGCCAGAGTCCGGTCCAAAAGGCCTTGTATCATCTGTCGATAAGAGTTTGGAGTGCCTCCAGCGCGTTCTGTTGTAGTGCGCTGCGCGAAAACCGCCAAGTTTCGTATGCGAGGGTGTGCGCCGCACCAGGTTATGCGGCATCCACTCAAGCATGAAGTCTGCGTCTGACGCCGTCTCGGTCGGCCCGTAGTCTGCAAACATTCCTTTTTGGGGAAAGGGGTTCACTAGGCGCATGCAAATTCGCCGGCTGACCACCAGTCAGTCAATCAACTGAGGAATACCGGCGCGACCAGCCGGAACAGCCAGTGCTGAACCCGGCCCAATCAAGAGTCAGCGCCGCCGGCATGCCCTTGCGACCGCCCCCCGGTGAGCACCCAAATCGCCTCGCCGACCTATGACATTCAACTGGTTCGTTCCGGCAAGCCTGGCAGTTGCGGCGCGATGCGGCGGAGAATCTCCAGAGCCGGGTTGCGGATCTCAACCGCGATTCGCTTCAAGTACTCTGCCGAACCGGCCTCGACCGCTTGCAACGCCTCATAAATTGGCCGCCAGGCATCCTTCCAATCCTTTTTCTTGTCGATCAGATCCAGGCAATCGCGCACGCGGCCGCTCGTTACCGCTGCCGCCGGGAACGTTTCAATTGCCCCTTGCCCAATCGAGAGGAGGTCAATCGGATCACCTGTCAGCGCGTCTTCCAACGCCACAGAGGCGCGGGGGAAATCGCCAAGTTGGCCGAGCGCAACAGCCCTATAGAGCCTAGCGAAGCGGTCGGAGTTGTCACGCTCTTGGACCAGATCGCAGATTCCGAGGAGGATCCTTCCGAAAGATGGAAAGGTCTGGCAAGTTTCGCGGCTGACCATTTCGGCGTCCGCAGCTCGTTTGGGTGTCAGCGCGAGAAGAATCAGGAGGTTATTCCATAAAACGGCAGCGCCCGGGGCCAGTTCGATCGCCCTGCGGAAAGCCATTTCCGCATCTGCACGTCGGCCCGGCGTCTGCCCAAGAATGGAACCAAGGGTGTTCCAGGAGCCAGCAAAGGTCGGGTTCAGTTCGATTGCCTTACGGCACGCCATTTCCGCGTCAGCGGCTCGCTCTGGTTTTGCTGCAAGGAGCTACCAAGCTTAAGCCAGAAGTCGGCACTGGTCGGGTCCAGTTCAATCGCCTTGCGGTGGGCCATCTCCGCCTCCGCAGCTCGCTCCGGTTCCTTCGCGAAAAGAAGGCCCAGGTTACTCCAATAGCCGCCAACCCCCGGATCGAGCTCGATCGCCTTGCGATATGCCATCTCTGCATCCCCAACTCGTCCGGGTGTCGCCGCTAAGATAGTGCCAAGGTTATTCCACCGGGTGGCTTTCGGATTAGCGTGGAAACGGCCCGCAAAGTGCCCACTCCTCGGTATGCGCCCAACTTATCTACCAGCCGTGACTGCTTCGATTCTGGTTCTGGCGGCCGCGGGTGCAGCCGGACCACCAAAAAAGCCCTCTGGGGCTCCGGTTCCCAGGAGTCTTGCTGTGAGCGAAATAGAGGACTCGACGAAGACCGGCGAGGTGGGTCCGGGAGCGACGGGGCCAAGGGTGACGCGGGCGCAGATTCTCCTGGACCGTGCCAGGTTCTCGCCGGGTGAAGTTGACGGTGTCTACGGCGACGATCTCGGGGTTGCGGTCAAGGGATATCGGGAAAACCACGGTCTGAAGCCGACCGGCACAATCGATGCCGAGATGTGCGCCTGCTCGATCGCGACGCCGGCCCTCTTCTGTTGACCTACGCGATTACCCTAGCGGATGAGAAAGGCCCGTTCCTGCCGCTACCGGCCGAGGTCCAGGAAAAGGCGAAGTTGAAGTGGCTTGGTTTCGAAACGCCGGAAGAAGGACTGGGCGAGAGGTTTCAGCTATCGCCGAAATTGCTGGCCGAGCTAAATCCCGGTAAAAAACTGAACACAGTGGGAGATCGCATCACCGTGCCGAATGTGCGGGCACCGCTGCGCGCCCGGCGTTACGGGTGGTGGTGTCGAAGTCAAAGCGCACCGTGATCGCTTACGGCGCGGGCGATAAGGAACTGGCGCAGTATCCGGCGACCATCGGGGACTCGCACGATCCGCTGCCAATCGGTGATTGGACCATCGTCGGCATTGTGCACTATCCGTGGTTCAAGTGGGACCCGAAGCTCCTCTGGAATGTGGACCAGAAGCTCGCGACAGCGGAACTCGCGCCGGGTCCCAACAGTCCCGTCGGCGTTGCATGGATCGGCCTCTCCAAGGTGGACTATGGAATCCATGGGACGCCGGATCCGGGGAATATCGGGCACGGCGTGTCGGACGGGTGTATCCGGCTGACTAACTGGGATGTGGATGAGCTGTCGCACATGGTTCGCCGGGGCACGCCCGTTGTCCTGGAGGAGTAGCGTGAGGCTCCGGGTTTGCGCTGCAGGGTTGTTGCCGATGTTGCTCGCGGCTGGAGCGGCGGCGTCCATTTTCGAGATGACTCCGCCCATTCGCGGACTCGCCCTCACGGATCTCCGGGATACGTTCGGAGAGATTCACGACGGACACAAGCATGAGGCGACCGACATTATGGAGCCGAGAGGGACACCCTTGCGCGCGGTGGTATCCGGAACCATCCGCAAACTGTTTCTCAGCAAACCGGGCGGCAATACGATATACCAGTTCGACGATATGGGAGTGTATTGCTACTACTACGCGCACTTGGACGGGTACGCGGAGGGGTTGCGCGAGGGAAAACGGGTCGAGCGTGGGGAAGTCATCGGCTTTGTAGGATCGACGGGAAATGCGGATACTCGCTCGCCGCACTTACATTTTGCGATCGCCGAGTTGGGGCCTGACAGGCTGTGGTGGAAGGGGACGGCTGTTGATCCATATCCCTTTCTGGTAGCTGCGGTGAATGAGGGAGAAGTAGCGGATGATCTTCTCCTGTTGGCGGCCGCAAACGAGATGCCGGGCGGCGCGCAGACGTATACTGCAAGCATGGGACTCAAGAATGCGGCGCTCTTCGCATTGATCGGGACGATTCTGCTGGCGGTTCTGCTGTTAGCGGGCTTCATCCGCGACCTGGTCAGCTTTGTGCACGGTGTGGTTGCAGCGATTACGCTGCTCACATCGGGAATCCACTTGCTGGCGAGTCTGAGTGTGGCAGTATTCTTCTATGTTTTCCATAGATCGCAACCTTGATTCGAGCCCTTAGCAAACTTGTCGTAGCGGCGCACTAGCGACGAAGGCGCCGTGACTTAATCTGTCCCTGAGAACTCCGCAGGCACATGCCGGGCTATAAACGCGCTCGATGAGCGATGAGCTACGTGAGCATCGAGCGCTACTGCGTTCGGCAAAACTCCCGGCTTTCGAATCCCGACTCCGTCCCACCAATGTTGGAGGCTGTCAAAGTACAGATACACCACCGGTGTCGTGTATAGCGTCAGCAGTTGGCTCATGATCAGTCCTCCAATGATCGTAATGCCCAGCGGACGGCGAAGTTCGGATCCCGTACCGGTACCCAGTGCGAGTGGCACGGCCCCCAGGAGCGCGGCCATCGTCGTCATCAGAATTGGGCGGAAGCGCAACATGCATGCTTCGACGATGGAGTCATGTGAGTTTTTGCCTTCGTTCCGCTCGGCGGCCAGAGCGAAGTCGATCATCATGATCGCATTTTTTTTCACGATGCCGATCAAGAGGATGATACCGATAATCGCGATAATACTGAGGTCGGTATGGGTGAAGATAAGCGCCAGCAACGCGCCAACGCTTGCCGCCGGCAGACTGGAAATGATGGTGATGGGATGGACGCAACTCTCATACAGCATCGCCAGGATGAGGTAGACAGCCACGAGCGCGGCCGCAATCAGGACCGGTTCGGTTGAAAGCGACGCCTCGTAGGCTTGTGCGGTACCGGCGAATTCAGTCTGGATGGTTGCCGGCAGCCCGACCTTAACCGCCGCCGCCGTCGCAGCATTCACGGCATCACCGAGCGCCACTCCTGGCTTCAGATTGAAGGAAATTGTCACCGACGGAAAAAGGCCCTGGTGAGTCACCGTGAGCGGAGCCGTGATGGAGGCGAACTTGGCGAAAGCGCTCAACGGAACCTGTTGTCCGCCTGGCGAGTCCACGTAGATTTGTCGCAAAAACAAAGGATTCTGCCAAAAGTCCGGCGACGCCTCCATCACCACGTGGTATTGATTCAGTGCCGTGTACATGGTCGACACCGGGCGCTGGCCGAAGGCGTCGTAGAGCGTGTCATCGATAAGTTGCGCGGTGACGCCGAAACGCGCGGCGGTCCCGCGATCATACTGAATCATGGCTTGCAAACCGCTGTTTTGCTGATCGCTGCTCACATCGGAAATGATCGGAATCGTCTTGAACTGTAAGACCATCTTGGGGGCAAATCGATTCAGATCGTCCAGGTTGTCACCGTGCATGGTGAATTGATATTGCGCGTTACTCTGCCGGCCACCGATGCGCAGATCCTGCGCGGCTTGTAAGTAGAGGGTAGCGCCGGGAAGTTTGGCTAACTTAGGCCGCAGCCGCGCAATGATGAGGTCGGCCGTGATTTTCCGCTGTTCGAGCGGTTTTAGCGAGACGAACAGCCGCGCCGTGTTGTACGTACTCCCGCCGGTAAACCCGTTCACGGTGTCGACGGCTGGGTCGGCGGCGACAATGTTGATCATCGGCAGCATGATCTTGTCCATGGCTTGAAACGACGTGTCCTGGTCGGCCGTAATCGAGCCCTGGATTCGTCCATTATCCTGTTGTGGAAAGAATCCCTTGGGTATGCGAATGAACAGGTAAGCGTTAAGTCCGATCGTAGCGAGTAAGACCACGAGCGTGATCGCCCGGAAGCGGAGCGCCACCGACAGCGTGCTTCCATAAAGATTCACCACCCAATCGAAAGCCCGTTCGCTGGTCCGGTACATCCAACCATGGGATCTCGTCTCTTTTAAGAGATGAGCGCACATCATGGGAGTTGCGGTGAGCGAAACCACCATGGAAACCGCGATGGCGATGGACAGCGTCACTGCGAATTCGCGAAAGAGGCGGCCGACGATGCCTCCCATCAGGAGCAGTGGAATGAAAACCGCAATCAGCGAAATGCTAATGGTAAAGACGGTAGATGCTACTTCCTGCGCGCCTTTCAGCGCAGCTTCGAAAGGATGTACGCCCTGTTCCAGATGACGCGTGATATTTTCGATTACGACGATTGCATCGTCGACCACAAAACCGGTCGAGATGGTCAGCGCCATCAGCGAGAGGTTGTCGAGACTGTAGCCCAGCAGGTACATCACGCCGAATGTTCCCACCAGCGACACGGGGACGGCGACGCTGGGAATAAAGGTCGTTCGCGCGCTTCTTAGGAAAACGAATACGACCAGAATCACCAGCAACACCGAAATGATGAGCGTCTTCTCGGTATCGTGCACGGATGCGCGGATGGTGACCGTCTGATCCATGGCCACCTTCACATCGATCGAATGCGGAATCGACGACTCAATCGCCGGCAGGACCGCCTGGATGCTGTCCACCGTATCGATTATGTTTGCGCCGGGTTGGCGGTAGATGATGACCAGCACGGAGGGTTTACCATTCGCGTAGCCTGAGTTTCGCAAATCCTCGACGGAGTCCTGCGCCTGACCGATATCGGAGATTCGCACGGCCGATCCGTTGCGGTAAGCAACCACTAACGGCTCATAGTCACTCGCCTGGAAGATCTGATCGTTGGCGCCTACTTCCCACATTCGAAGGCCGGCCGAAAAATGCCCCTTGGGCGTATTGGCGTTCGCGCCGCTCAGTGTGGTCCGGACCTGCTCCAGGCCGATCCCATACTTATTCAAGGCCGTCGGATTGAGCTCGATTCGAACGCTCGGGAGAGAGCTTCCTCCCACGGTCACCTGTCCCACGCCGGTCACCTGGGCCAGTTTCTGCGCCATGATCGTCGAGGCGGCGTCGTACATCTGACCCCTGGTGAGGACGGCCGAAGTGAGGGCCAGCATGAAGATGGGAGAGTCGGACGGATTCACTTTCCGATAAGAAGGATTGTTGGGGAGGTTGGAGGGCAGATTCCCTCGGGCCGCGTTGATGGCCGCTTGTACGTCGCGCGCGGCCGCGTCGATGTCTCGATCCAAGGCGAACTGCAGCGTGACGCTAGTGGACCCGAGAGAACTCGACGAGGTCATCTCGGTGACACCCGCAATTCGTCCAAATTGGCGCTCCAGCGGCGTCGCTACGGATGAAGCCATCGTCTCCGGATTCGCCCCTGGCAAACCGGCGCTCACGCTGATGGTAGGAAATTCAACCTGAGGCAGCGGCGACACCGGAAGCAGTCGGTATGCCGCGGCGCCGGCCAAGGTAATCGCGACAACCAGAAGTGTGGTGGCCACGGGCTTCCGAATGAATGGTTCCGAAATATTCATCGATTAGCCTGCCGGAACCGGTTCGGCGCCGCCAGGGATTTGGCTGGTCACAGGCTCCCGCGAGAATCGCGCCGCCAGCCGATCGAACCAAATGTAGATCACCGGTGTCGTGTAAAGCGTCAACAGTTGGCTGATCAGCAGGCCGCCGATGATCGTAATCCCCAAGGGCCGCCGCAGTTCTGAGCCGCTGCCGGAACCGAGGGCCAGCGGCACCGCGCCGAGCAGCGCCGCCATGGTTGTCATCATGATCGGGCGAAAACGCAGAAGACATGCCTGATAAATGGCGTCTTTCGGTTTCATGCCCTCCTTGCGCTCCGCGGCGAGGGCGAAATCAATCATCATAATGGCGTTCTTTTTCACGATGCCGATCAGCAGGACGATGCCGATCAAGGCGATCACGCTGAAATCATTC
>Ga0181521_10004716_pt1 | contig 15446 bp, 14 predicted proteins | sample PEATcosm2014_Bin_32_FD_119764 | JGI IMG/M metagenome (GOLD analysis project Ga0181521, IMG submission 119764) | Peatland microbial communities from MTU Mesocosm Facility, Houghton, MI, USA - PEATcosm2014_Bin02_60_metaG | ecosystem: Environmental > Terrestrial > Soil > Wetlands > Peat | place...
GCCCGGTTCGAATACGATGATGTCCGGCACATACTGGTGGTGAATGCGCGGCAGCGACACGATCTCGGCCGCGCTTTTGCCGTCGAGCCAATTGAGTATGCCGTAGAGCAGGTTGCTGATGATGGTGGCGCCGCCGGGCGAGCCGATGATCAGCAGCCCGCGGTCGGTTTCCACGAAGGTCGGCGTCATGCTGGACAGCGGACGCTTGCCGGGCGCGATGGAGTTCGCGTCGGCGCCGACCAGCTCGAAGGCATTCGGCGCACCGGCCGCGACGGCGAAGTCGTCCATCGTGTTGTTGAGGATCACGCCGGTACCGGGTGCCATGTAGGTTGCGCCGAAGAACAGATTGACCGACAGCGTCGCCGCGACGCGGTTGCCGTCGCGGTCGAGCACCGAGAAATGGGTTGTCGACTGGCTTTCCTCGCCGGTGAACGCCGGGCGCAGCGCCTCCGATGGCGTCGCCCGATCGAGACGGATCGACGTGCGCTGGCCGGCCGCGTAGTAGGGGCTCAGCAGCTGCTCGACCGGGATCTTCACGAAGTCGGGGTCGCCGAGGTACTCGGCACGATCTCGGAACGCGTGCCGCAGCGCCTCGATCGTCAGATGCCGCCGCGTCGTCGCGTCGAGCCCGCCCAACTCGTAGCCGGCGAGGATATTGAGTGCCTCGCCGATCACTATTCCGCCCGACGACGGTGGCGCGGCCATCACCAGCGCCGCGTTGCGGTAATGGAGCGTGATCGGCGCCCGCTCCACGACGCGGTAGCCGGCGAGGTCCGCCTCGCTCCAGATGCCGCCATCGTGGCGCACGTGCGCAACCAGCTGCGCGGCGAACTTCCCCCGATAGAAGGCTTCCGCGCCGCTGTCCGCGATCAGCGCGAGCGTGCGGGCGAGGTCCGGCTGGCGGATCAGTGCACCAACGGGCGGTGGCTGGCCCTCGACGAGGAATATCTCGGCGGTGTCGCCCGCCCTGGCGAGCTGCGGCTGCTTGACGTGGATCGCGTTCGCCAGACGCGCATAGAGTGGAAACCCCTCGCGCGCCGCGCGGATCGCTGGCGCGAGGCTCACGGCAAGCGGCAGGCGACCGTATCTGCGGGCCAGCCAGGCCCATGCGGCCGGCTCGCCGGGAATGGCGGCGGCGAGCGGACCTTCGGTCGAGGCGCCCGGGCGCGGCTTGCCGTTCGGACCGACGTACATGTCGCGGGTCGCGGCCCCAGGCGCCGTCTCGCGGCCATCGACCATGACGTCGTGGCCGTCAGCACCGATGTGCAACAGGTAAAAGCCGCCGCCGCCGACCCCGGAGCTCGCCGGCTCCACGACCGCGAGCACCGCGCTGACCGCAACCGCGGCGTCGAAGGCGTTGCCGCCGCGCGCGAGTACGTCGAAGCCGGCCTGGGTCGCTAGCGGATGGGAGCTCGCGATGGCCGCCTTCGGCGGCAGCGGCGCCGCCGCTAGCGACGGCGCGCATGCGAGCCAGGCCAGTGCTGCGAGCAGCAGCGCCCGCCGCAGCACGTGGCGCGGCACCGGCTGGTCGGCCGGCATCAGTCCGCTCCCGGCGGCGCCCGGCGCGCGAACAGCGGGGCGCGCAGCCTGAGCTCCTCGGCGACCAGCGGATGGACGAACTCGCTGACGTCGCCACCGAGCGAGGCAATCTCGCGGATCAGCGTCGAGGAGATGAACGTGAACTGCTCCTGCGGCGTCAGGAACACGGTCTCGACCTCGCGCGACAGGTGGCGGCTCATGTTGGCGAGCTGGAACTCGAATTCGAAATCGGAGACGGCCCTGAGCCCGCGAATCACCACGTGCATGCCCTGGCTTCGCGCGAACTCCACGGTGAGGCCCGAGTAACCCTGCACCTCGACGTTGGGTACGTCTACGAGCACCCTGCGGGCCATGTCGATGCGCTTGTCGAGCTCGAACATCGGGGTCTTGTTCGGGTTGGCGGCGATGGCCACGACGACGCGCTCGAAGATGCCTGCTGCCCGGCGTACCAGGTCGTGATGGCCGTTGGTGATCGGATCGAAGGTACCCGGATAGACGGCGTGTTTCTTGAGGTTCATGTCTCGCCCATCCGTTCGGCGCCGTCCGCCCGAGGCTCCGGCGCGCGACGCCGCGCCAGCACCGCTCGGACCTCGCCTGCCCGCATCTCCCGGCCGAGCGCCCATTCGGCGGGCAGCGCCGGGGCCGCCGCCCGCGCCGGCGTCTCGAGATACACGAGCGCGCCCGGCGCCAGCCAGCCTTTGGACTCGAGGAGTGTACACAATTCGCTCAACCAGCCCCGGGCGAAAGGCGGGTCGAGGAACACCACGTCGAAGCGCTCGGCCGGGCCCGACAGGAAGGCAAACGCGTCGCGCTCCAGCACAGTTCCCCGCGTGTCTTTGAGCGCGGCGAGCGAGCTGCGCAACGCCGCGGCCACGGCCCGGTCGCGCTCGACGAACACGACCTCGCGTGCGCCGCGTGAGATCGCTTCCAGACCCAGCGCGCCGCTGCCGGCGAACAGATCCAGGCAGCGCGCGCCGGCGATCACCCCCTGAAGCCAGTTGAACAGCGTCTCGCGGACACGATCCGGCGTCGGCCGCAGCTCCGCCGCAGCTGGAAAGTGAATGCGGCGGCCGCGCCATTCGCCGCCGATGATGCGGACCGCGTTGCGCGCACCGCTGTGCTTCTTTTGCACTGCGGCAGGCTGCGTCGAGCGCGATGCGCGTACCGGCGGATCCTGCGGAGTATTCGCAGCCAAGGCGTCCCCTTGCGCACTACATGACTGCGCGATGATACGCGTCTCGCAGTTCACCGATCCGGCGCGCAATTCATCCACCGTACGCGCCCGTCACTCGCATTCCGACGGTTGCCGCGCTGCCGCTCGCGGGCGGCGACAGGTATTGCGGCAGGTCCCGGCCCACAGTCGCTTCATTCGTCCTGTCGCCTCGACGCGCGCCGCCGATGCAGCCTCGGTTGCGGTGCCGGTGGATCCGCCGCTGCCCGGTCGTGCCAGTCGCACCATGCCATCGCCACGGAGTGCGGTCACGCCGACCCGCGCTGCGGCGAGCGCGAGAGGCGATGTCGATGCCAACGGCACTGACGGCGGACCGGGCGCCCGCCCGGCGCCCGGCTTCGCACGGCCCCTTGCGTGTAACGGCGGCAATCGCCGGTAGAATGCCCGCGGGCCCCGGATACTTTCATGATCGACTTTGGCAGGAAAAAAGCGCCTGCGGCCGGCGATGCCAGCCGCGAGGCCGCCGATCGCGCAACGCCACCCGGTGGCGTGCGCGGCCTGTTTTCGCGGCTGCGCGCCCGCCTCAACCGCGGCGAGGGACTGCTGACGCGGGACCTTCGCGAGCTGCTGCCGGGACGACGGATCGACGCGGAGCTGCTCGATGAGCTCGAGACGCGGCTGCTGAGCGCCGACGTTGGGGTCGATGCGACCGAGCGCATTCTCGAGGACCTGCGCACGCGCGTCGCGCGCAACGAGCTTGCAGACTTCGATGCGCTGCTGGCGGCACTCGGCGCTGCGATCACGGCGCTGCTCGCGCCGCTGGCGCGGCCACTGATCATTGGCGCGGAGCAGCGGCCGTTCGTCGTGCTGGTCGTCGGCGTCAACGGATCGGGCAAGACCACCTCGATCGGCAAGCTGGCGCGGCGCCTACGGGACCAGGGCCGGACGGTGATGCTCGCGGCCGGCGATACCTTCCGGGCGGCCGCGGTCGAGCAGCTCGAAGCCTGGGGGGCGCGCAACGACGTGCCGGTCATCTCGCAGGCTGCGGGCGCGGACCCGGCGGCCGTGATCTTCGATGCCCTGTCCGCCGCGAGGGGGCGCGGCATCGACGTGCTGCTGGCCGACACGGCCGGCCGGCTGCAGAACCAGGCCCACCTGATGGACGAGCTCCGCAAGGTCAAGCGGGTGCTGGCGCGAATCGATCCGAGTGCGCCGCACGAGGTGCTGCTGGTGCTCGATGCGAGCCAGGGGCAGAACGCGCTGTCGCAGGCGCGAGTATTCCACCAGGCGCTTGGCGTGACCGGCATCGTGCTGACCAAGCTCGATGGCACGGCCAAGGGAGGTATCGTGCTCGCGATCGCAGCCGAGCTCGGCATTCCGCTGCGCTACGTCGGCATCGGCGAGAGCGCGACCGACTTCGGCGAGTTCGACGTCGAGGACTTCGTCACCGCGCTGCTCGCGCCGCCCGTGACCGGCGAGCGACCGTGATCACGTTCAACGGCGTCGCGAAACGCTACCCGAGCGGCCGCGAGGCACTGACCGACCTGTCGTTTACAGTCGGCGCCGGCGAGATGGTGTTCCTGACCGGTCATTCCGGCGCGGGCAAGAGCACCGCGCTCAAGCTGATCGCGCTGATCGAGCGGCCGACGCGCGGCCAGATCCTGGTCGGCGGCCAGGGTATCGCCGCGATCAAGCGCCGTGGCATCCCTGCCTACCGGCGCCGCATCGGCATGGTCTTCCAGGATCACAAGCTGCTGCACGACCGGCCGATCTGGGACAACGTTGCGCTGCCGCTGGTGATCTCCGGAACGCCGCGCCGCGAGCTCGACAAGCGCGTGCGGGCGGCGCTCGACCAGGTCGGGCTGCTGGGCCGCGAGACCAGCTTCCCGATCGAGCTTTCGACCGGCGAGCAGCAGCGCGTTGGCATCGCGCGCGCGGTCGTCGCGAAACCGCCGATCCTGATCGCGGACGAGCCGACCGGGAACCTCGATCCGGATCTGGCGATCGAGGTCATGCGGTTGTTCAAACGCTTCAACGATGTGGGAGTGACGGTCGTGATCGCCAGCCACGACCTGCACCTGATCGAGCAGTTCAGCGTGCGCCGCATCGCGCTCGCCGCCGGGCGACTCGCCGGAGAGGCGCATGCCTGACTCGAGCGCCCGTGACGCTGAGGCGCGGGGCCTCGGCACGCTTGCCGCAGGCTGGTTCGAGCGCCACCTGCAGACGCTGATCGCCTCGCTCGGGCGGCTCGCGCGCGCGCCGTTCGGTACCGCGCTGACGATCGGCGTCATCGGCGTCGCGCTTGCGCTGCCGGCATGCCTCGAGCTGCTCGTGACCAATGCGCGCACGCTGTCGGGCGGCTGGCAGAACGCGCTCGATCTGACGGTCTATCTCAAGCCGCGGCTCCCGGATCACGATGCGCAGCAGCTGACCGAGACCATCGCCGCCCGGGCTGACGTCGCAAGCGCGCGCCTCGTGACCTCCGCCGAAGGACTCGCGGAGTTTCGCCGCTGGTCCGGACTCGGTGCAGCACTCGATGCGCTCAAGGACAATCCGCTGCCCGCGTCCATCGTGGTGCGGCCGCGGGTCGTCGAGGGAAGCGGGGATGCGACGGGCCTCGGCGGTCTGGGCGATGCGTTGCGCGTGCTGCCCGGTGTCGACCAGGTGCAGCTCGATACGGAGTGGGTGCGTCGGTTCACCGCGATCCTCGATGCGCTCCGGCGTGCCGTCATGCTGCTGGCGCTGGTGCTCGGGGTCGCGGTATTGCTGGTGGTCGGCAACACGATCCGGCTGGACATCGACACCCGACGCGCTGAGATCGAGGTCACGAAGCTGGTCGGCGGCAGCGATGGCTTCGTGCGGCGGCCATTCCTCTATGGCGGGTTCTGGTACGGCCTCGGCGGCGGTGTCGTCGCGTGGCTCCTCATCGAGGCGCTGGTCCGTGGCCTCAGCGGACCCCTCGGCCGCGTTGCCGCGGCGTACGGCAGCCACTTCGAGCTGAGCGACCTCAACGCCGCGAGGTCATTCGCGCTGCTCGGCGGGGGCGCGTTGCTCGGCTGGATCGGCGCGTTCGTCTCCGCGACCCGCCACTTGCGCGCGATCGAGCCTGGCACCGACGCCTGATCTGGCTCAGTCCTACAAGTTATTGATACATAATAAAAAACTTGGGGGAACCCGCCCCGTACTTAGCACTCTAACAAACCGACTGCTAAGATAATGGCACCCGGAACCAAGACTGACCCCGGGCAAAGGAATAGAGGGATCCATGACTGTCGCGCTTGCCACTGCGGGGCTGCCGGCCAGCATCGCGTTCACGCCGCGGGGGCCGGTTGGCAGCCTCGATGCGTACATCGAGACCGTGTCGCATATCCCGATCCTGTCCCGTGACCAGGAGCTGCAGCTCGCGACGCGCTTTCGCACCGAGGATGACCTCGAGGCGGCGCGGCAGCTCGTGCTGTCGCACCTGCGTTTCGTCGTCCACATCGCCCGTGGCTATTCCGGCTACGGGCTGCCGATGGGCGATCTCGTCCAGGAAGGCAACATCGGCCTGATGAAGGCCGTCAAGCGCTTCGATCCGGCCGTCGGCGTGCGGCTCGTGTCCTTCGCCGTGCACTGGATCCGGGCGGAGATTCACGAGTATGTCCTTCGCAACTGGCGACTCGTCAAGATTGCGACCACCAAGGCGCAGCGCAAGCTGTTTTTCAACCTGCGCAAGGCGAAGAAGAACCTGGCGTGGCTCTCCGCCGAGGAGACGCGGGCAGTCGCCAAGGACCTCGGAGTAACGCCGGCCGAGGTCTCGCAGATGGAGCAGCGCCTGGCGGCACGGGACATCGCCTTCGATCCGGTCCCCGAGCATGGTGATGACGATGCGGTGTATTCGCCGTCGGCCTACCTGCCGGCGCCGGATGCGGATCCGGCCGTTGTCGTCGAGCGGGACGAGTGGGAAGGCGCGTCCAGCCAGCGTCTGAAGGACGCGCTCGCGACACTGGATGCACGCAGCCGCGCGATCGTCGAGCGCCGCTGGCTCGCGGACGACGGCAAGGCAACGCTCCACGAGCTCGCGGCCGAGTACTCGGTCTCCGCGGAGCGCATCCGCCAGATCGAGGCGAACGCCCTGAAGAAACTGAAGGGGGCGATGGCCTGAGCGCGCTCGCACGGCGCGCGGCTCTCACGGGCCCTGCGCCAGCGGCGACAGCGAGTTGCCCGCGCCCGCTGCCGGCGCGGCCCTGCAACGTTCCGTTCGCAGCCACCGGTCGCATGCCGGCGGTGCCCGTCAGCCTTGCTAGAGTGCCAGAGCCGTGACGCTGGGGGTGTCAGATGCGCAGCCTCGATCAGTGGCTGATCGAGTACGGTGACAGCCACCGCAATCCGACCAACGAGATGCTGCACATCGTGTGCGTGCCGGCGATCGTGCTCGCGGTGCTGGGATTGCTGTGGTGCGTGCCGGTGCCGGCGGCGTTCCGCGGCCTCGCGCCCGGCGTCAACTGGGCTTCGCTCGCGGCACTCGCCGCACTCGGTTACTACGCGACGCTGTCGCTGCGCCTGGCGATCGGCATGCTGCCCACGCTGGCGCTCGGGCTCGCGCTGATTGCGGCGCTCGAGCGGCTCGCAGTGCCGCTGTGGCAGACCTGCGTTGCGATCTTTGTCGTCGCCTGGATCGGCCAGTTCGTCGGCCACGCCGTCGAGGGTAAGCGTCCGTCCTTCTTCAAGGACGTGCAGTTCCTGCTGATCGGGCCGCTGTGGCTGCTGAGCTTGCTGTTCCGCAGGCTCGGGCTGCGCTACTGACAGCGGCGCGCGCGGCCGGCGCCACTCGCCTGGCCGCGGGCGCGCGCCGGCCCCCGCGAACCGCGAGGTCGCGGCCAACATCTTGCCGATCAGTGAGCGCGGCGGCGAGCGTCGCTACGCTCGCCCCCGGCGCTACCGGCCGCGGCGCTTTGCGCGGCGGCGGCGCGGGCTCATGTGCTCGGTCACGATGCGCTGGTAGACCGCCGACACCGTCCGGCCGAGCACTTTGGCGATGGCCGCCCGCGGAGCGCCTCTCGCAACGAGCGACCTGAGTTTCTTGAGATCGGACGGCGTCCAGCCGTGCCCATGATGAGCGCGCTTATTGGTCATGAGATTTGGACTCTTAGGATCGTTGTGGTTTATGCGACGAGCGCCGCCCGTCGCAGGGTTGGCAATGATGCACGTTAAATCAGGATTAGCCAACCTCAGATTTTAATTTCGCATTCAAACAGTCCAATTACACCAATTACTCCATCGCGGCCTGGCGAACCGACTCTGCGACCGCAGCGTGCACCGCGGGATCGAGCGCGCCTGGCACCAGGTCAGTCCCCGGCGCGAGATCGGCGATCGAACGCGCGGCGGCTATTAGCATCCGGTCCGTGAACTGCGTCGCGCGCGCGTCCAGCGCGCCTTTGAACAGCCCCGGGAAGCCGAGCACGTTGTTGATGCCCTTGCCGTCGGCGGCGAGCACCGCGCCATGCGCAAGCGCGACGACCGGCTCGATCTCGGGATCCGGATTTGAGAGGGCGAGGATCACCTGGCCGGGCCGCACCATCTCCGGCCGAATCAAGCCCTTGACGCCGGTCGTCGCAATGACGATATCGCATGAGGCCATGATCGTCTCGAGCGTCGCGCGCCGGCCGCCGAGCGTTTCGAGCCGGTCGAGGGCGAGCGGATTGCGGTCCGCGCCGAGGATCCGCTCGGCGCCTTGGGCGCGCAGCAGGCGCACGATGCCGCAGCCGGCGGCGCCGAGGCCGATCTGGCCGATGACGCTGTCCTCGAGCCGCCGCTTCAAACGTCGGACCGCGTTATGCAGCGCAGCCAGCACGACGACGGCCGTGCCGTGCTGGTCATCGTGTAACACGGGCTTGCGCAGGCGCTGACGCAATTGAGATTCAATCTCAAAGCAGGCGGGCGCCGCGAAGTCCTCCAGCTGGATCGCGCCGAAGGACTGCTCGATCGACATCACGATCGCGACGACGCGCGCCGGGTCCTTCTCGTCGATCAGGATCGGAATGCCGTTAATCCCGACCAGCGATGCGAACAGTGCCGCCTTGCCTTCCATGACCGGCAGCCCGGCGAGCGGGCCGATGTCGCCGAGCCCGAGGACCGCGGTGCCGTTGGTCATGACGGCGACCGTACGCCCGAGGCTCGTGTAGTCATAGGCCTTGGCCGGGTCGGCGCGGATCGCGAGGCAGACGCGCGCGACACCCGGCGTATACACGTCGCGCAGCATCTGGTTGGTCGTGATCGGCAGGCTGGCCGACATCCGGATCTTGCCGCCGCGATGACTGTTGAACACCCGGTCCGATTTGCCGACGAAGCGCGCTGTCGGCAGTTTGTCGAGCCGTTCGTACAGGCCGAGGTCCTCTGCCTCGTCCATCTCGAGCGTGATTTCCCAGAGCGTTCGTCCCTGCTCGCGCTTGAGCTCGTGCAGATGCTCGATCGTGAGCCCGGAATCGGCAATCACCTGCAGAACCCCCGCGAGGCTGCCGGGCTTCTGCATGGTCTCGATCATCAGGATTTCGGGGATCTTCATCGCCGGTCCTTTGGCCGCGGCCGATAGGCCACGCCTGCTCGCAGACTAGCGCATGCGGTTCGACCGTGCGCAGCAGGCTCGGCGCATGACCGCCGGCGGCGCGCGCGGACCCCCGCCCGATCCCGGTCTGCCGCCGGCCGCCGCGGACCAGCCCTTGAGTGCGCGCTCATCGCCCGCCGCAGCGCACCGGCAGCCGGGCCCGCGCCGCTGCGGCCGCCCCAACCATTGTCCAACGCGCCCGATTGGCGTAACCTCGCCCGCCCGGCGCTCAGAGGCGCCCGATCCCTAGACGCCCTGGAGGGCCCGACGATGAAGCGCACTCATTCCTTTAAATTTCTGGCCGCGCTGGTCGCGAGCCTCGTCCTCGCTGCCTGCGCGAGCCAGCAGGAGCCTGCCAAGAAGCTGATCGCCGACGTGGAATCAGCGGTCGCGGCGGCGGGCGCCGATGCCCAGCAGTATGTCCCCGACCAGCTCGCGTCCGTGACCCAGAAACTCGGCGATCTCAAGACCGCGTTCGACAAGCAGGACTACAAGGCCGTGGTCGAGGGCGCACCGCCAGTGCTCGCCGAGGCCAAGGCCCTCGCCGATGCGGCGGCTGCGAAGAAGAAGGAAGTGATGGACGCGCTGAACTCGCAGTGGAGCACTTTCTCGACCTCGCTGCCGCAAGCTGTGGCGGCGGTCGATGCGCGCCTCGCGGCACTCGGCAAAGGCAAGAAGCTGCCGGCCGGCGTCACCAAGGACGCCGTGGCAGCCGCGAAGACGGGTCTCGACGAAGCGAAGGCCGCATGGATCGAGGCCAGCACCGCCTTCGGCTCGGGTAACGTTCAGTCCGCAGTCGACAAAGCCAAGGGCGTCAAGGCGAAGCTCGACGAGGTCGCCGCCAAGCTCGGCATGACGAGCGACGCCGCGAAGCCGGCTGGCTGACACCCGCCGGCGCACGCGCGCCGCTCTTCCAGACAGGCCGCGTGCCCCGGCACGCGGCCTTAATTCGTGCCTGCGCCCGGGCCGGCGAACCCCGCGCCGGAATCCCTAGGCTATGATCCTGCGGCTGCGACCCCGACGCTCGGGATGAGCCCGCAGCTGCAGGAGCCCCCCATGTCCACCTCACGGCCCGACGCACCGTCCAGCCACGGCAACGCAATTTCCACGCTCGACCCGCTCGACCTGTATGGCGTGCGCAGCCAGCTCACCGGGGACGAGCGCATCGTGCAGGATTCGGTGGCGCGACTCGTTGACGACAAGGTCCTGCCGGTCATCCAGCAGCATTTCGAGAACCACACCTTTCCGCGCGAGCTCGTGCCCGAGCTCGCCGGGCTCGGCCTGCTCGGCTCCTCGCTCGAGGGCTACGGCTGCGCCGGAATGAACGCGGTGTGCTACGGGCTCATCTGCCAGGAACTCGAGCGCGGCGATGGGGCGATCCGGAGTTTCGTCTCGGTCCAGTCCTCACTGTGCATGTACCCGATCCATACCTACGGCAGCGAGGACCAGAAGCAGAGATACCTGCCGCGGATGGCACGTGGCGAGCTGATCGGGTGCTTCGGTCTGACCGAGCCGCACGGCGGCTCGGACCCGGGCAACATGAAGACGCACGCGAAGCGCCGCGGCCGGGACTGGGTCATCAACGGCGCGAAGATGTGGATCACGAACGGCGCGATCGCCGACCTGTGCATCTGCTGGGCGCAGACCCCTGAGGGCATCCGCGGCTTCATCGTCGAGAAGGGCAGCCCCGGCTTCTCCGCACCCGTGATCGAGCACAAGTTCAGCCTGCGGGCGTCGGTGACGAGCGCACTGTTCTTCGACAACGTCGTCGTGCCCGAACAGAACGTGCTGCCCGGCGTCGTGGGACTGAAAGGACCGCTGTCGTGCCTGACGCAGGCCCGCTACGGCATCACCTGGGGCGTGATCGGCGCCGCTCAGGCGTGCCTCGCGCAGCTGCTCGAGTACACGAAGGACCGGGTGCTGTTCGGCCGGCCGCTGGCGGCGAATCAGGCGATCCAGATCCGGCTCGCCGACATGAGCCGCAAGATCACGCTGGCGCAGCTGCTGTCGCTGCAGCTCGGGCGCCTCAAGGACGCGGGCAGGATGAAGCCCAGTCACGTCTCGCTCGCCAAGTGGAACAACTGCCGCGCAGCGATCGAGGTGGCCCGCGATGCGCGCGACATGCTCGGCGGCTCCGGCATCAGCGCCGAGTACGTGCCGATCCGGCACATGCTCAACCTCGAAAGCGTGATTACCTACGAGGGTACCGAGACGGTGCACCAGCTGACGATCGGGCGCGAACTGACGGGCTTCAACGCGTTCTAAAGGCCCGCCGCGTGCACCACACCCGCACCTCGATCCAGCGGCGCCGGTTACCCACCGTGTGCCTCGCCGCTGCGCTTGTTTCGCCGCTCGCCGCCGCCACGCCGATCGGCGATGCGCCCTACGCCGTCGTCGAGCGCTGGATGCCCGGAGGGGCGGGAGGCTGGGATTACCTGACGATTGATGCACCGCGGCACCGGCTGTTCGTCACGCGCGGGGACCGGGTCGCGGTGCTCGACACCGTCTCCGGCAAGGTGATCGGCACGATACCGAACACCGCCGGTGTGCACGGGGTTGCGCTGGCCCCCGATCTGAACCGCGGCTACACGAGCAACGGCCGGGCGAATTCGGTGACGGAGTTCAGCTACGACACGCTCGCGGCATTGCGCGAGGTCCCCGTTCCCGGGGCGAATCCCGACGCCATCCTGTACGAGGCGCCGGGCCATCACCTGTTTACGTTCAACGGCCGCAGCAAGGATGCGACCGTCTACGATGCGCGCAGCCTCGCCGTCATCACCACGATTCCGCTGCCGGACAAGCCCGAGGCCGCCGTCGACGACGGCCACGGCCGGGTCTATCTCAACATCCAGAGCGAGCAGGGCCAGCTGGCGGCGATCGACACGGCCTCTTTGACGCTCGCGGCGGTCTGGCCGCTGCCTGGTTGCACGCGTCCGACCGGGCTCGCACTCGATTCGGCCAATGGTCGGTTGTTCTCGGTGTGCAACAGCAACGTCATGACGGTCACGGACGCGAAGACCGGCCGGCAGGTCGCGCACGTGGCGATCGGGGATGGCCCGGATGCGGCTGCGTACGATGCGCCGCACCGCCTGGTGTTCAGCTCGAACGGCGATGGGACGCTCTCGGTCGTCCGCCAGGATTCGCCGGACGCCTATTCGGTCGCGGCGACGCTCCTCACCCAGCGCGGCGCGCGCACGATGGCGTTCGATCCGACGACGCGGCGGATCTATTTGGTGACGGCGGAGTTCGGCCCGCCGCCGCCGGCGACTCCCGAGCATCCGCACCCGCGGCCGGAGCCGCGGCCAGACAGCTTCACGGTGCTGGTCGCAGCGCCAGTCGGCCGGGAGAACTGATCGACCGGAGGCCGTCGCTCGCGCGATAGGCCGCTCATCAACAGGGCGATACCTCGGTGGTCCACGCCACGGCATGGCGCCAGGGGGCCGGGGGGGTCGAGATCGGCAATTTTGCTGGCGTTGACCCCGCTCCGTTGCCCAGAATTGCGCGCCGGCAGTCGGCCGGAACGCCCGGAGGCCTGACACCATGCAAATCCTACGTGAGCCGCGGCTCCACCCGGTCGCCATCGACGAGCTGCGCCCGACCCAGATAACGGTCGGCCTGCGTGAGGTGCGTGCCAAGCGCAAGAGCTGGCGCGACGCCGGCCACAAGGCGCGATTCCTCGGTACTCACCTGATCCCCGTGATCCACGGATTCAAGGACCGCTACTACATCATCGACCACCACCACCTGACGCGCGCGCTGTACGAGGAAGGGGTCCGGCAGATCGCGATCATGGTGGTCGCGGACCTGCGGAAGCTCGAGAAGGAGGCGTTCTGGACGTACCTCGACAACCGCGGGTGGCTGCACCCGTACGACGCACGCGGCCGCCGGCGCCCCTATGCTGACCTGCCGCGACGCGTGACGGAGCTCATCGACGACCCGTATCGCAGCCTCGCCGGGGAGCTGCGCCGCGCCGGGGGCTTTGCCAAGGACACGGCCTCGTACAGCGAGTTCCTGTGGGCGGACTTCCTGCGTCGCCGGATCAAGCTCAGTCGCGTCGTGGACAACTTCACGCAGGCGCTGGAACAGGCACTGCGACTCGCAAAAAGCGAGGACGCCGACTACCTGCCCGGCTGGTGCGGGCCCGTGCCGCGGCTAGGCTGAGCGGGTTCTGCACCGGCCTCGAGGACATCGCGCCCGGCGGGCCATTGCCTCATCCGCCGGCGCTCGGCTTCGCCGCCTGACCGCCGTCAGGCGCGCTTCGCCTCCCTGGCGGACCCTGCGACCTCGAGCAGCGAGCGCTCGAGGATGTCGAGGCCTTCCGCGATGATCGCATCGCTCGCGGTGAGCGGCGCGAGGAATCGGATCACGTTCGCCCGCGTGCCGCACGACAGGATCAGCAGCCCATTGGCCGCTGCGCGCTGCACCAATGCCTTGGTCAGGTCCGGATCCGGCTGCGCGGCGTCGCCGTTCTTGACGAGTTCAAGCGCGACCATCGCCCCCAAACCGCGCACCTCGCCGATGCAGCTGAGCCCGTGCTTGCCGCGCAGGCCGTTGAGGCGCTGCTTCAGCACCGCCCCGATCGCTTGGGCGCGCGTACACAGGTTCTCCCTGTCGATGACCTCGAGCACCGCGAGCGCGGCGGCGCACGCAATCGGCGAGCCGGCGTAGGTCCCGCCGAGACCGCCTGGAGCCGGCGCATCCATGATCTCGGCCTTGCCGATGACACCCGACAGCGGGAACCCTCCGGCCAGACTCTTCGCCACCGCCATCAGGTCCGGCTCGATGCCGGCGTGTTCGATTGCGAACAGCCTGCCGGTGCGCGCAAACCCGGTCTGCACTTCATCGACGATCAGCACGATCCCGTGCTCCGTCGCGATGCGCCGCAGCTCGCGCAGGAACTCGACCGGCGCCTGGTAGAACCCACCCTCGCCCTGTACCGGCTCGATGATGATCGCCGCCACCTGCGACGGGTCGACGTCCGCCTTGAACAGCGTCTGGAGCGCGCGCAGCGATTCGCTCTGCGACACGCCCAGGTACTCGGCCGGGAACGGCAGGTGGAAGATCTCGCCCGGCATCGGGCCGAAGCCGGCCTTGTACGGGGCGACCTTGCCGGTCAGGCCCATCGCGTACATCGTGCGGCCGTGGAACGCGCCCGAGAAGGCGACGACGGCGGTGCGTCTGGTGTAGGCACGCGCGATCTTGACCGCATTCTCGACGGCCTCCGCGCCGGTCGAGAACAGAATCGTCTTCTTGGGAGTCGGCCCGGGCGCGAGGCGGTTGAGGCGGTCGGCCAGGCGCACGTAGCTCTCGTACTGCGTCACCTGGAAGCAGGTGTGCGAGAACTTCTCGAGCTGGGCGGCCACGGCGGCCTTGACGGCCGGATGCAGATGGCCGGTGTTCAGCACCGCGATGCCGGCGGCAAAGTCCACGTAGCGCTTGCCTTCGACGTCCCACTGCTCGGCGTTGCCGGCACGGGCCGTGAACACCGGCAGCAGGCTCGCCACGCCGCGAGGCACGGCCGATTCGCGCAGTTTCTGCAGTTCCGCATTGGTGGTCATGATAGGTGTTGCTCCCCGTCGAGCATGATCGCCGGCCGGTCGGCCGCGAGCGGACAGAGTAGCAGTGCCACAGCCGCTGCGTCGACCGGCACCGCCGAGCGCCTGGCGCCGGTCACCACGACTGTCACGGGCCTGCCTGCGATTACCGGCCCGGCGAGCAGCGCTTGCTCAGAGCAGCTTGACGAGCTGCTTGCCGAAGTTCCGGCCCTTCAGCAGCCCGAGGAACGCACCGGGCGCGTTCTCGAGTCCCGTGGCCACCGACTCGCGGTACTTGATTGCGCCGCCCGCGACCCCAGCGCCGAGCTCGGCGAGCGCCTTCGGCCAGATGGCGGGGTGCTCGGAGACTATGAAGCCCTGCACCTTGAGCCGCGACGTCAGGATCAGGGCCGGGTAGCTGAGCGGCAGCGGCACGCCGTCGTAGCCGGCGATCATGCCGCACACTGCGATCCGGCCGAAGGCGTTCATCCGCAGCATCACCGCATCGAGAATCATGCCGCCGACGTTCTCGAAATAGCCGTCGATGCCCCTGGGCGTCGCCTCGCGTAGCAAGGCGCCCAAGGCCTTGGCATCAGGCGCCGCCTTGTAGTCGATACAC
>Ga0181521_10004718_pt1 | contig 15438 bp, 11 predicted proteins | sample PEATcosm2014_Bin_32_FD_119764 | JGI IMG/M metagenome (GOLD analysis project Ga0181521, IMG submission 119764) | Peatland microbial communities from MTU Mesocosm Facility, Houghton, MI, USA - PEATcosm2014_Bin02_60_metaG | ecosystem: Environmental > Terrestrial > Soil > Wetlands > Peat | place...
ACGATCTGACGGATATGATCGTTCTCTACTTCAACGAAGGGAGCAGCCTTAAACATAGCCAGGAGCATCTGTACATCAGTCCATGCTGAGTAGTCGGCATTATCATAATCAGCAACGCACTTCCAGGTCCACGTTACATCCCAACGCGACTGACCAGTCTTGATAGGAATAGCGAACGGGAAGCGCAGAGGCATAACCTCTTCGCCGTTGATAACCTTGTGGCACTGAATCTGTTCCGGAGGAATGTTCAGTACAAGGTTACCAATACGGAAGTATCCCGCTTGATTGTCATCTCGAGTTGTGATTATCTGTCCCATTAGGATTCCAGTTGTTCTCGAATCGTCTCACGACGGCGGAGAGTACTCATCTTGTTTCTCCATCCGTTGCGATAGTTCACATTGATATTTGATACACCATTATTGCCAGAGATCTGACTAATCATACGTTGCATTTCAATCGTATCCTGGCGATTCTGAGCCTTCATTCTTACTTCCAGATCTGTACGCTGGCGCATTGGCGCCACGATCGTTGTAGATGTACCACCACGCAGAGGAAGCTGACGACGAGGTGGGTTAACAGAAGACATAGCACCGGTTATTGGCTCGCCCGGGACTTGATCTGTTACAGTCTCGGTAGTCTCTGGTCTGAAGTTCCCACGCGGCCGACCGAAAGTAGCCTGCGTCGGAGTAACCTTCTTGACATGGCTGGTAAGAACTGCTCCTACAGCCGCGGCTCCGACTCCAATAGCCAGAACACCTAGGTTACCTTTGGACTCTCTATAAGTACTCTTGAGGCCTTCATTGATAGCTCCGAGGACCTTGGATACAGACATCCCCGAGCCTTTCTCGCGCGCCAGGCCAATCAACCAAGGAGGAGGCGTACCCATCTCCTTGTACAAAGCTTGCAGACGATAGAGGGAATCACCCTCCATATCCGTAGTTGCCTTAGTCAGAAGCTCGGCAGCACGATCTGCCCTAACATTACGTCCTGTGATAAACTCGGAGAGTGTACCTTGGAACTTCTCGGAGTCCAGCACGTCCATCAAGACATTCCGCTTAGTGCCAGGAGCTACCTTCATCCCAGTAAGCTCTTCAAACAAAGGAGCAGTCTCTGCGGTAATGATCGATTCCTTACCGTAACCAGCGATGACTTCTCTCATACCTTCGGTGAACTTAGCCACACCTTCTGGCGTGCGAGATTCCAAACCACCTACCAGTCTTCTGTACAACCCCAGAGGATCCTCAGGATTCAACTTCATCTTGCCCTTCTGGGCAGAGATAGGTACCTGACGGATCGTCCACAGCATGTGACCGAGGAGATCTCTTTCCATCGGCTTCACACCGATCGTAGGATGCATCTCGACGTTCATGTACAAACGAGTCAGCAAGTTCGAGTAAGCACCAACCACACCACCAGCCATACGCTGTGTGACTTGTTCTGCTCTTCCACCTGCACTAGCCAACTTAAGACTTTCTTCAAGCATAGAAGGCAGAGTCTTCACACCAGCTTCTGCGATGTTGCGTGAGTCTTCAACGCTCCCGTACAGCATCTCAAGGGTCTTCAGGCTTCTCCACTGGTTGCTATTCAGAGCATTGATAGCAGCTTGGGCTTCACGTTCGGCTTGAGAACCCTTGCGATAGAAGAACAGATTCAGGATATCCTTATCATCATCGGCGCCGAACAAGCCACGGATGCGCTCATCCATACCGACCATGTTAGGACCCATGCCAGCATCAGGAGCCACCTTCACACGCATGTAAGGAGCTGACTGAATAGGGTGACGAGCAGCCGTAGCGTAGATATCTTCTCCGGCGAGTAATGCTTTACGGATCTCAGGGTCGCGGACTCGGCCGGCCATCTGCTCATTGATAAGGAGTTCAAATGGGTTTTCCTGGGCGCGCGTCTGAATGAAGCCAGACACAGCTCCCAGAACATCTGTGCCGCGGGCACGGTAGAATCCTTCCTTTCCGAACAGTACACGCTGAGCTTCATCGAGGTGGGCAGAGATCGCCGCGGACATCATGACGGGATCCTTCTGCCACTTGACTACATCCGCCAGTGTCTTTTCATAATCCGTGGGGCTATAAGTAAGACCCTCACCAATCTTTTCATAGAGGTTGCTACCACCGCCATGTGCCAGCTTACCCAGGACAGGAATGTGAGTAACCTCAAGGTCACGCCCAGCCACACGCGCATACACCGGCTGATCGAGCTTGATAGAAAAGTTCTCTTGGACGAGCTTGTTTGAGGGATCAAAGATACCTCCAACTCGGCCTTCCATCATGCCTATTCTGAGATTGGCTGCAGCCTCCTCTATGGGGATAACAGTCCCCAGAGGCTTGGTGAAGTCACCACCTACGAACTGGGCAGCAAAAGCAGAAGCTCTTCCCGGATCTCCACCATGGAAATCCAAGCGGCTCATCAACTCCCGCATACCTTCCACATTACCAGCTCTCCACATCTCGGAGAACATATCGTATGTGGCGCCGACCATCTGAGGTACATTACGGCGAGTGCTATCCCAGAACGCCGCAAAGGAGAACATGGCGTTCTTCTGCATGTAGTTCATCAGACTTTCTTCACCACTGCGTCTGAAGGCAGAGAAGAGTTCACCCTCGGTTCCAGGAGCACCGCGCTGAGCAAAGCCAGCAACATCACGCAGGTAGTCTTCTGTGAGCTGTCCCACCGATTGCATACGGAGTCGACGGCCTTCCAGATCCAGGCTGCGTACGTATTCCGAATCTTCGAGCAGACGGAAGACATTGTTTCCAGTACCAGTACGCTGCGCACGAATACCCTGAGCAGCAAGATCAGCCATGTACTTATCGACACGATCCAACGCTTCCAGATTTGCCCAGTCAGCCTTTAGATGCACACTGTTAGCAGCAATGTCGCTAGACACGGCAGCTGCTTGCGATACCATAAGGCGGAAAGGATCGCTAGTCTTAGCTTGCATGTAGTGTAGCGGAGCTAGAGCTTCCACAAAGCTAGGGATAGCAGTCTTAGACCCAGTAGCCTCACCGTATAGATTCAACAGCTCGACCTGGCGACGGAAGATGTCTTCCTCGGGTACTATAGCCAAACCCTTCACACCAGCGATGTCTATCTTAGCTCCTGTCTCGACTGGATACTCCTGACGCAGCTTGAGCTCAAACTGACCGCTAGGCGTAGTGGACCAGCCTTCTATGAATGTAGAAGGAGCTTCCGATGTGACAGGATTCAAACCCTCAAATCCGATTAGTGTCTCTGGGCTGAGAGACTTTTTGATGTAATCCTCGGGATTGAGATGGAGCTTGTCGACATAGACGTTCTTACGCGACTCCATCTTCAGCCGGCGGAACTTCTCGTGGAGGATGATGTCACCTTCACCTAGTCCACCCAGGCCGCGACCGGCCTCTAGGTAGCCCTTCTCTCCGAGCTTACCACTGATCTTACCCCAAGCAGCTTCTGCCTGGGCGCGTGTCAGCTTTGGATTGTCGGCGAGTATACGTTGGATAGCAGTCTCTTTATAGCCAGCCAATCCTTCTGCTGTTTTCGGCAAGTCGCCGAACAGCGACTTCTGTTGTGGCGACACACCAGCCACGGACATCTGTATTTCCGGAACGCCTCCGATGGATTCAACCGCGGAGGTTGTAAAGCTTGGACGGAACTCCTCACCAATGGTCTCAGCTTTCAGCTGCAAGTCCTTGGTGAAGGATCTATAGAAATACGTTTGCTTAGCGAGCGAAGGCGCACCTCCCGGGATGTAGAGTTCCGATTCAGCGAACTCGAACACACCTTTCGATGTGCCTCCCTCAGAACCAATGCGAGTCATACCACGACCCAGCATCTTGATAGTGTACTGGATCCGTTCCAGGTCTGACAGATCCTCAAATACCTTGCCTCCATAAACAGGCAAGCTGCTAGGAATAGCAGCACGAGAACGGATATACAGAGCTTGTGGAGAAAGGTTGGCAAGCTGAGATTCAAGACGTGTTTGAAGCTTGAATGGGTCTTCGGGGACCACGCCGCCGAAATAAGCAGCACGACCAATGTCACCTTTCAGCTTTCCCCAATCCTGAGTCAGGTGTTCAGCAACGAATGTATCCAGTTCGAATACTCGTTCTGGTGTGTGAATGTGGCGCCCGACTCCAACCTTGCCTTCAATGTTGACGGATCCTGTCTTGGGATCAAACAGAGGAATATGAAGTTCGCCCTTTGGACCCTTGATATTGACACCCAGCATGCGGCCGACAGTTCCATCTGCCACCTGCTCGGCAACGACCGTAGCAGAGGACACCTGTCCCTGACGGATCGCGCGCTGAATAGCATCAGCCACTTCTGGACGCTGACCATGCAACTGACCATAAGCTTCCAGCCACTCCATACTGGTAGTCTTCCCAGTCATGCTCATCTTGAGTGGATTAGCAAACGGACCGAGATCCTTGAGCTTCTTGGCCCAGCCAAGACGGCTGCTCAACTCCTTGACGAAGCGGGGATCAGCTCTATTGGCGTTGACGATACCGCGGAGCTCTGACTCTGCCATGCCGGCCAGAGGACCTCCGCGCGCAACTCTAGTAAGATCTAACGGAGAAGCTACCCGCTGTCTGGCGCCTTCCACAGCATAGGTAAGCAGATCACGCTTGTTGGACATGCCCAGAAGCTCATGAAAGAGGTTCTCCGCCTGCTCCATGCTCTTCTCGATCGGTGGACCACCGCGGTCAACCTGGCTGAAGAAGTCTACGGCCGCATTGTCGGCCCAGGTACGGAAGATGGGATTGAGAGCTCCTGCACCCCCACCTGTCTTTTCCAGAGCTGAACGTAAGTCCTTGAATCTAGTAGCTTTATTGCTACCAAAAAACATAGGCATCTCACGTGCGAACTGCATGCCAGCTCGAGCTGTGCGGGAGGCAGATGTTACCAAGCCCGGGCCGGCAAGACCCATAGCCGCTACGATAGGGGTAGTTATGACGGCAGTCCGGAAGTAACCGCGGTTCTCATCCCTAAGGAAAATAGGGGCCGTAGCCGAGGCAAAGGCAGTGGCAAAGGCCACACCTGGATGTTCGGTTGCAAGGCTTTTAACGGCTTTTAGGAACCCGGTAAACATAATCTGGTAGTCTGGTCCTATCTCACTGATTTAATGGCTCTAATCGACTCCTAGGGCCCTTTACGGGGCATTCTAGGAGTTTAGCTGGTACTCTCTTCCCGGTACTCGTCCTCATTACGGCGAATATCCCTCATAACCTCTTTGTCACCCTGTTCGTCGACGTTTATAGACACGTTGGAGCCTGCCACTCGGTTAGGACCGCCCGAGGCGACCACTTGCGGATTCTTATCTTGTCCCTCGAGGATAATACGCTCCACAGTTTGTCGTATGCGCTCTGTAGGTTGTGAACCGCTAGAAACAAGCTCTCTAACAGCTCCATCGATGTAGGGCTTGCGCCAGAGGAGGGCTGCCCTGTCGTCGTAGATGTTGAAGTCGTGGTAATCATAGCCCTCGTTCTGAATAATCTTAAGCTTGACATCCTCATAGTCAATGCCTTGCTCCCATAGCGGAGAACCAGGACCGGGGATATCAAAGCCGAGCTTGCCAAAGGTTTCGGCGATTTGTTTCGAACGGATGTAGTCGGAATAGCTGAGGTCTGTTTTCGCTTGCTCATACTCTTTGAGGCCTTCCTCTGTGTAGAGGACTCCGCCTTCTTCAATGGCTGGCACACTCTTGCCCGCGAGGCGAGCAAGTATAGCATCAGTTTTTACCCACTGAGCAGTAAGGGCTCGAGCTAGTTCCGGAGAGACAGATTGTAGGATCTGCTGGCGCTTCTCCGGATCTGTTTCTTGGAGGAATGCTGGGAAGTAAAGCTTCTCGCGCCGAGGGAGGGTTTGAGAGATAAACTGAGGATTGCCAAATAGATTGGCACCTATATTCGTTCTCTTTCCCTGACTAGTATACCTGCCTTTCTGCCCAGGATGTGCACCTGCTTGGATATCTGCACGCAGATATTCCAACTGATCAACCAAGCTGTCCATCAGACGGCGATTTTCAACTTGCTCTGGCACCAACATACCGCCAGTGAAACGACGGTACGCACCACGAGCCCATGGAGCAATCATATCACGGAACGGGTGCTGCCATCTACGCATACGAGCACCGTAGACTTCCTGCTCCTGATAAAGGGACAGAGCTGTGCGCTCATTCCAGTACTTAGTATGGAATGGAGTCGGGACGAAACGAAGAGGACCACCTTCACCAGTGAAAGACAAAGTCTCAGCATACTTACCTAGAGCCACCTGGGTGGAGGAATACATGGCTTGAGCTTCAGCTCCGCCATAGTCCTTTCTGAACTGACCGAGACCCTTGTCTATGATCTCCTTGTTGATGTTAACGTTATCGACGAAGAGGACAGCACGAGCTTCAGCAGCATGCTGCTCAGTTCCCTTAGGAACCACAAGAGTAGCCTGCATACCAATCTGACCAGTCAGATACTCTTCGAGAGCGGCTTGCTTATCTGTAACTGCCTTGGCACTCTGAGAGCGGGTAAGTTCATTCTCCTCGCCGAGGGTCATAGCTGAGAGATCAGCCGCGGACATACCCAGAGAACTGAGCATGAACTTACGACCCGGGTATTGCTCCAGCTCTATACCCTCTGGTGTAGCCTTGGTGATTGTACCCTGAAGCTGTTCGATCGGAGCAGTGAAACGACGCTGCTGGATCTGGATCGTGGATTCCTTCATCTGACGCACTTGGTCTTCAGTGCGTGCAAACTCAATCGCTGTACGCTGATCTTTCTGTGCGGCCGCACGTACCTTGGCACGATAGATCATGTACTCCTTGCTCCAAGGAGCAACGTCAGCCAGGATCTTGTAGCGAGTAATGTCTGGATAGTCTTCAGGCTTTAGCCCGCGGAGTTCTGGGTGCAGAGCGGCATAGCCACGGCCTGGGAGACGAGCACCACCTTCCGGTATCTTGGCGAACGGATCGCCAGTACGGAAGTTGATCATGTAGTCTTCGCCAGGCAGCCAGCGAGGCATTGTATTGGGGATTTCATTGGCCTGAGGCATTAGCTTATCAGGCTGAATGAAACGGCGGAGAGGTTCTGAATAGCCGAATGGCATGCCGCCTGTTCCACTCGGGTTGAAACCTGACACGGCACCCAACTCACGCTGATAATACTGGCGAGCCAGGTTTGTCATCTGGCGGCTGCCCTGCAGGATCACATCCTTGCCAGGAGTTCCTTGTGGGCCTGCTTGGCCATAGAGTGTCGTAGCAATGAAACCAGGCAGACCTGTGTATTCAGCGAAGGACACAGCTTCACGGGTAGCTACATCCTTGAAGCCGAACTCCTCACGAGGCTTGGATGGCGGCAGACCACCCAACTCCATGTTGGGTTCCAGACGTGGGCTATACAACGTATAGTTGTTGATATCCCATTCGCCCTCGTGCATTCTCTGTGGTGGCTTTACGATGCGGCCGATTGTGGCAGCTAGCAACGGACCGATGAGAGGAACGTTGGAGAACGCAGGCGAGGTGATTGGATACGGACGGCTAGCATAGTTCGCGCGTTCTAGCCAGTATGGATCCTTGATATACTTGAACGGATGTAGCAGTGGGTGGTGTTCCCAATAAGCATCTTCTGATCCATAAGTCGAGACCATCTCGGCCTTGGACTTCATCAACTGATACCAGTGCGGACGGAAGTACTTGATGCGACCGCCACTGAATGGAGTGGAACCTACATCCCACCAACGACCTGCACGGACTGGAACTTCTTCTTCACCAGAGTAGATACGTTGCAGTTCGTCTTCGGTCTTGCGGCTGCCAATCATCCCAGGGATAAATGGTGCAGCAATGAGGACTCCTATACCGAATCCCTTCCAGAAGGCCTTGCGAGAAGCAGCGGCTCGAGCAGCATGAACTTGGAACTCTTCTGCTCCGCGAGCGATGTTGAACCAGTGAATACCCGCACCGATAGCACCAGCACCGATCGGTATGGCTGCAGGACCGTACTGTGGACCTGGTACGATCTCCTCATACTTGTCGGTGATCGCACGAAGACCCGGGATTGTATCTGTTGCGCGCGCCCAAGCGAGGTGAGCTTTGAGTGGTATCTCGGCGAGCTTCTCAGCTGGTTTGTTGTCCAGCTGGTAGTTGATGTAACGCGCGGCCGTGATAGCAAGATATGCAGGCAGCACGCGCTTGAGCATCAACGCATTGAGCATTCCACCTTCGCCATGGAATGGGATGTGGAACAGCTTGTTGTATGAGCCTTTAGGCAGACCCATACCGATATCAGACAGCAGGCGAAGAGGACGCTCGGCAGCTTCAAACAGTGCACGCTGTCCTGTTCTATAAGCAGACTCTACACCACCTACGAATCCAGGCTTGCGGCCGTAGAGAGGTTCGAAGAAGCGGAACTCTCCACCAGCTTGTTGCTTGAATGCCTGACCTTTGGTAAGAGGAGTGCCTGGTCTCTGACTACCGCGGAGATTCTGGAACATCTCCCACATCTCAGCCAGAGGACCCTCAGTAGTCAGGGTACGAGGGAATACCTGTTCTTTGAGTGGGCCACCGAACGAAGCAGCCGAACCTGTCAGCCGTCCGCGCTGGGCAAAGCGAATAGATTCGCCTCTTCCACCAACCAAACTCAAGTATGGAGAGGAAGCTGAAGTTCTAGTGAATCTCATTCCCTCTTTAGCAAAGCGTTTATCCAGGGCGCTGACACCAATCAATCGCTGGATGTGCTTACCCATTTCGGTAAGCTCTGAACCACGCACCAACTGCTCGGCCTTGAAGGAGACTTCCTCAGGCAGGTAGCTGGACATTCGCTCAGAGAATCTGAAGGTGCCAAAGATTGCACCAGGAGAACGAGTCTCTATCTTCTTCGCAAACTGATAGATTCCTTCTGCGTAGCCAGACCAGTTCTCGAGAGCAAACTTGTGAGCTCCCAAGACTGCGGCGCCACCGACCAGAAGACTAGCCAGTCGCAGTGTATGGCTATTATCTTGTCCTTGCCAACCTGAACCGAAATCAGTAAGTTTATGACGGCTGTCAGCAGCCATACCTGTATCACTGAGACCAGTGATCTGAGTCTGGCGATCACTTCGCTTGCTGCTAGCAATAGCCCAGGCTGCAGTTGCTGCACCGGCGAATACAAGAGCGAGAGAAAGACCCTTCCCTATACCGCTCATCTTCTTGGGCAGGACCTTGGCGCCACGCTCAGCCTGAGCAGCTACTTTCTCAGCCCACGGGTTGGCATAGATCTTGGAGAAGAACGTCTCCGCAGTCTCACCTTCAGGTAAGAGTTGTGCGGATCCAAGAGCTTCTTCCCAGCTGTGACCGCGCTGCAGATTCTTTCTGGCTGTGCGCAGGCGCTCAAAGAGAGTCTGCTCGACCTTGACGTCAGTCACGGCCTCATGATACCCAGCAGCCCCAGCCAGCTTAGGACCCAGCAGTCGTTCCATCCCGCCAGCCGCTCCAGCAATATTCTCCACCTTCCAGCCAGGCACCCATTGCATCTCTTCAACATTACGTGCCAGCATACCAGGACCTGTAGTCTTGGTAATAGGTGTGGAAGGACCCATACGCAGGTAACGTTCTGCGAACTCTGGGTTGTCTTGACCATAGCCCAAAGCAAGTTCGAAGAACGACTGCTCCAGACCGAAGACCTTTACCCCCTTGCGCTGGAAGAAGTCTTTGTATCCATGCAGGCTGGGATAACGATTGGCGATCTCAGTGAGCACACCAGTATCATATTTGACGTTCCAGCCAGTTAGCAGGAAACGCTTCTTACGAGACAGCTCTTCTTCAGCGGAAGCAAAGAAGCGTCGAGCTGACTCTTCTTCACTCTCCTGGCCAAGCTTCATGGCCTGAGAAAGAACATGCTGACCTTTCTCATAGTTGTATGCAAATGGAATGTGAACCCCGCTCACAGGATCGGTGTATCCTGTGCGGGGTTTTACTAACGTGGTGGGGTGAAACGGGGATGCTACGTAAGGAGGGAGTTTTGAAGCGAAGATCTGGAGCAGGCCTGTATTCTTATGTCCAGCGGACAGGCCTGTGGTCTCGACGTCGAGAACGTGAAAGAAATGCTTTTGGTGCCAGGTTGCCATGCATATTAAACGCTGAAGCTCTTACCACAACCACAGGCTGTCTTTACGTTTGGGTTAGTGAACTTGAATCCGGACTCAGGAATGGTATCGATGTAGTCTACGGTAACACCATCTAGATACATCTCACTCATTGGGTCAACATAGACCTTTAAGTCTCCAAAAGTATATAGATTCCAGGCTGTCTCATAATCAGCAGGCCACCTCTCACAAGGCCCTAGACTCATGTGATATTGAAAGCCCGAACAGCCGCCACCTTCTACACCCATCCTGACGGCTGATAGATCTGGATTATCTTTGAGGACGCTGGCGAGCTTGTCCTGGGCGGCGATTGAAAGCTGGATCATTTTTCCTCTCTATTGCTATTTGCTGGGCGTCGGTAAGGGGCCGCTTCGGTCTCTTATTACTGCCCTTAGCAGACTTAGTGGCCTTAGGATCCACCGGGTTGAGTGGCACGCCGCTAACAAACTCAGCCTGGGCGAGGCGTACGAGTAGTGTTTCCGCGCTCCAGTCATTCATCACCTCGAAAGGGATCTTGAATACAGATGCTATGAAAGCCTGCGCGCACAGAAGATAAGACTCTGATACCTTCTTGCGTGCATTCTCTAGCGGAAGAGATATAGTCTGGAAGGATCCAGAGAAGGGGCTCTTCTCAAGCTGGTCCTTGTAGATCCACATCATGATCCCGGCCGGAAGCTCTTCCGGCCGTGGACCGTGGATAACACATAGTTTATAGACGTGTAGGGCTACTTCAGCGGGAGGCCCTTGACGAGAACGGGCATCTCGGTACTCTCCCCAAGTGAGGTCACGCCAGATTACACGTGTCCCACTGGGCCAAGTGGCGGCCCTAGTTGTCATGATTACAGCTCAGCGGAAAGGAACTCAATCTGCTGCGGATCCATGAAATCCGACAGCTTTGTTACCTTGGTGAACAAGGTGGCCGGGAGGCCAGCAGCGCCAGTGCGCAAACCGACATCGGTGAGCTTTCCATTCTGGCCTGCGTTCGTCCAGACAACGGCCTTGACAACAGCATGGAGTTGCATCTCGAGTTCGGGATCCGCCACTGGGGTCGCCATGGATTGGATCTGCTTTTGGATCGTGGTCAGTTCAAGACCTGTCAATCCGCGGACGATGTAAGCACGCTTACCGTCGGGAGTGAAGACCTCGAGTCTGTTGTTGGGAGCTTGCTGCTTCCAGGCAGCAATCATGTCCTTCGTGGGGGCGCCAGGCAGGGATGCGAGGAACTCGTGAGGGTCCATGTTTGACTTGTCGACAGGCTTTGGTTCGGGCTGTTCTGGTGTAGCTACTACATCTTCGGTAGTCATTCTAGATTCTCCTGATGATCTATTATAACATTACTTCTTCTTGCGAGACTTCTTTTTGAAAAACTCAACTTGACCAAGTCGGACGTGAGCCTGATGCTTAGACTTGCTGCAGCCTAGGTTCTTACCCTTCTCAGAGAGGACACAATACTTACTACCCCTCTTCCGTATCACATCTTCCATGGTTTCCATAAACTCGTTTCCACTCCTTGATCATGCCGCGGGCCACAACGATGACAGCCACGACACAAAATATGATATCACCCCAATGCATTATCTTAGCCGCCTTGCGATGAACCCATAGGAGTCCAGAATGGTCTGGCCATCTTGGGCCATCACCTGTTCATTCGAAATCAGCTTGCACTTCTCCAAGTAGCGAACACGCTTTACTCCCGTGATCTCGTTACCTAGTTCAATGCGGATGTCAAACAGCACATCCTGGTAAACGGCATTGTCGAACCCAATCACATCAGAAAAGCTAGTGTTCTGCTGTGTGATGTTCGTCGCCAATGTCTGCATCTGCTCTGGAGTTAAACCAGCTCTCAGAGCATTGATTTGGATCTGTAGATTGGCCGCCTGCTTAGCCGAACCTGTATCGTTCGGGTTGTTATTTGCCTGCTGTAATAGACTATCACGAGCAGCCATCTTACCCAAAATAGTAATGATAGTTTGCTGGGCGGGGCTGTTTACCAGAGCCTGGGTATTCTGAGTGTTCTGCAGGAACCTCTGATACTCCTGCATGACAGTGTACAGATACCCCTCTGTCACAAAGTTGATAGTGAACTGCCCCTGTACCAGCGATCGACCTTGGGCATAAGCATCCACGTAGCGGCTGGCATAACCATAGATAGGAACCGCGTTATCTTGGAGGGCATACTGAACGGAGTTCAGCTCATCTATGAAGATATTTCCGATGTACATACGCGCGCCGGTGACGGTGAAGTACCTGTCGTACTCGGAGTTAGGATAGGTGTATTCCGCCGGCGCAGGAGGAACGGTAGAAGTGCTGCTTACAATGCTGGAAGGCTGGGAAGTGCTTTGGGATGAGTCAGTAGCATTGCCTGTTTGCTGTCCGTTGTTTGGGTCAGCCAGCTTAACCAAAGTGATCGTATAAGCATCAATCTGGTTTGTAACTACAAAGGGTTGGCTATAAGGCTGATAGCCTGCGAGAGTGGCGGCTAGGGTATATGTGCCGAGCGGGATGGGATTCAGGGTTGTGGAAGTCCCTGCATTATCTGTTACTCCACTGTCGCTGGCTGGTCCTGAAAGACCCCAGGAGATACCAGGGACCGCGGGGATAAACCACAACTCAATATTAGTTTTGGCTGGGGTAGTAGGAGTCAGTGTAATCTGTATTGACTGAGCAACTGTTGTGCTAACTGACAGAAGCTGACTCAGAGTTTGATATCCAACAGCCTTGATCTGCATCTGAACCTGCACGGGATTCAAAGGCACTTGGAATGTCGCACTGCCTGTTGAGTCAGTTACTACTGTGAACTGCGTGGGATCGAAGTTGCCCGAGCCATTGATAAACACCTGTGCATCATCGACAGGATCATTGGTTGTCCCATCAATGACGGTCAATACGACTGGGCTGTAAAGTGCCATTAGTACCCACTACCTTGTGTGGAAAAGATGTTGGTCGGAGGGATAGCAAACTGTTGCTTGCTGTTCATGACTGATTCGACGGTATTCTCGGTAGCCACGCTCTGGCCAGCGTTGTCAGAACGGAACAAAGCACTGGCTTCAAAGTTCAAGAGAGGTGTGAAGTCCGAGGCCATGTAACTGATAGTCTGTTCAGTCATCATGTCGTTAGTAGAGTATACCACACCATCGGTCACAAAGTCTACACCAAGTACACGCCGATAGCTGGCATTGCCAAACTCATCCGTGAAGATCATGGTCATATTGAATGGAGGAAGTTGGTCGACCTTGACATAGAAGGTATCCTTGGACAGGTCGTGAGCGGATAACTGGTTAGCCATCAGGAACCTGTACAGGATATCAACGGTGAACTGAGTGAGCACCATCGTACCGGCTATTGTACGGCGCCCGCGGGCAAAGCCCTTAGGATTGATGTAGCCTGCCGCGCGCACAGCAGACTTCTCTCTGTGGATGGAGACAGTGAAAGTAGTGCATTCAATCAGCTGTTTCTGGTTCTTGCGAATCGTGCTTGTGGTGTCTGTGTTGACTAGATCCACGATGATCTTCAGATCTGTCCCTGTGTAGGTTGAATAGTTGTTCTGGAGATCTGTGGTAAGTGTACCATCTGGATTGTAGATGGAGAGTCCCATTCCCCCATTGGGATTATTGATCAAGTCTTCCAAATCATAAGGGACTGAGCCCGTCCCGATCGGAATACCAATCGATGTTTGAAATGTATTCCCAGCAGTAGGGATCAAACCTCCTGTCTGATCAGTTAGATCACTTACTGTGGGGTTTGGCTGTCCCTGAGTTGTTGTAGAGGTTGAGTCGTATTGACCCGGCTGCTTTTCAGTAACGGGAAACAGACCAGACGTAAGGAGGGAAGTCTGGTCGCCGTTAACTGGAGAAAAGCCAGCTGTAACTACACTGAGGGAGGGAATGGACATAGGAGGGAGGGATAAAGCAAAAGGGCTGCTGCTGAATCAGCAGCAGCCCCTGGATAGAGCACTAGCTTCGAACCTGAGAGTTAATAGGCCGCACGAACACGGCCTTGTGAATCTTCCAATGTCCCATGGGCATTTGCCCACATGGAATTGAACTTGCGCATTGCCGCAGCTTTACGATGATGCTGATACATCTGATAACCACCAGCACCGAAAGCTAAGCCTGCAGTGCCAAGTAGGACGGCAGATGTAGCTTTTGGATGAGCAATCCCAAAAGCATTGATCTGATCGGCAACTTTACCAAAACGTGAGAAGAAACCCATAGGTAACTCCTACGGATTAACTGCCACCCTCACCAGCGAGGTTCGGGAAGGCGGTCGCAACAGCGGACCAAGGCTCAACGAGACGAGCAACCCACGTTGCTTGCATCTCGGTCACCGCGTCATCGATGCTGACTCCCATACCTTCATTTAGGATCTCAACACCGAAGATCTTCATCGTAGTGGCGGCTCCGATTTCATTCGTGCCGGCCAGAGTGATGTCAAAGGGGAGGATTTGATCCGAGTACCATGGAGTTGCTTCCTGCTTGAAGCCCGAGACGGAGTTGATTGGCACTTCTGCCGAGTCGACAGTCGTCGGGAGCGGGATAGGAACCGCACGGGTAAGAGACGAAGAGAAGATCGCTGTCTGAGAAAGCTGCTGTTGAGAGGCAGGGTTGTATTCCGGACGAACGTCGTCGACGTTAGCCACGAATACACCTGATGCTTCATAGATGATGTTCAACAGAGCATGACGATCGAAGTTAATCCAGACCAAGGAGCCAGCAACGCCACGCTTGTTACGGCTAAAGGCACGAGGATCTGGTGATCCCATCGTATAGATAGGCGCCTTCTCGCGGGTAACACTGTAGCTGATCGCCTGGATCTCGGCGAACGGGATGTTGCCGATCTGGGCACGGATGTCCGAGCCTGAGAACGAGTTGTAGGAACGAGCGATTTCGCTTTCGAGCGAGTTACCGCTATTTGTATTAATAGCCATTTGTTTATGACTCCTGGGAGGAGATACTACTGAGGAAGTTTACCCGGGGCCAACCACGAGAGTCAGCCCCAGATTAAACCGTTGATACTATTAGGCGTTCAGGTTAATGCCGATTGTGGCATTCAACTGAACCAGCTCATTAGCAGGAACGAAACTGATCTGGATGGAGGCCTGACCAATCTTCTGCTGGGCTGGGGTAGAGGTGATCGTGAAGTTGTAGCTCGAGAGGTAGCCGCGCTTTTGGAGGTTCAAGCAGTCGGCGTCAAGAGAAGTCTTCAAGGCCACCAAGGACAAACCATCATTGGTTCCGTTACCGATGTAGTTGTTAGCTTCGGTAAGCAGCGTCTGGATCACGAGGAACTTGATGCGCTGACGGAGGGCCAATGTATAATCACTTGCTGATGTTG
>Ga0181521_10004721_pt1 | contig 15431 bp, 14 predicted proteins | sample PEATcosm2014_Bin_32_FD_119764 | JGI IMG/M metagenome (GOLD analysis project Ga0181521, IMG submission 119764) | Peatland microbial communities from MTU Mesocosm Facility, Houghton, MI, USA - PEATcosm2014_Bin02_60_metaG | ecosystem: Environmental > Terrestrial > Soil > Wetlands > Peat | place...
CGTTGCGACATTTTGGAGCAGTACAAGCGAGAACAGCTGCCCGTTCTCGTCGTGCAGGTGAACCCGGTCCTCGCCCCAGTTCTGGCGGTAGGCGACGAACTCGAAGTCCTGGCCGCACAGAGGGTGGAACGGGTGCGTCACCCGGACGCGCCGGTACCGATCGTGCGGATCGGGTGTAGTTGACAATGTGGGGCAACGCGATCTGCGAACGGGTCATCGGCACCCTGCGCCGGGAACTCCTCGACCGGCTGCTGATCGTCAACGAGCAGCACCTGCGTCGGGTGCTGAGCGAGTACCTGGTGCACTACAACACAACCACGAGCACCGCACGGCGGCCTGGGCCTGCACACAGCGGCCGACGTCCACCACGGGCACGCCGCAGCCATCCAGGCCGAGCATCCAGCGGTTCTTTGCCGCCTACCTGCCACCGGTGTGGGGCTGGGTGACCCTGGCCTGGATGCGCCGACGCGAATACGTGTGAGCATGCTCCCCGACCAGTGGATCGTACCCGCTTCGCGGGAATGGCCTCGTCTGCTTCGTGCCCTCGCTCGAGGTCAGGAATCAGCCGTGTCAAGGGCCGCTGTGATCTGCTGGATGGCTTCTGCCTCCGCGGGACTCACGCTTTGCCCTGCTTCCTTATGGGCGGCAGCCACCTTGTTGGCCAGGTTGAGGACGAAGCGGCGGTAGTCATCGCGTTCCTGGGTGGTCGCCTTGTTATCGACCAGCGTCACTGCATCGCGGAGGTGCCTGAGCCCGTTGTCCTGGAGTTCTTCGGCGGAGTGGTATCTGTTGCGGTCCGTCTGGGGTTTAGCGGCCACGATCTCATCCAGGAGCTCGCTGTCGCCATGCTCGGCGCGCGCTTCGGCGTAGGCCTTGGACATCGCGATCGTCTCGCGGAACATTCCGCCGCGCGCCGCGGTGATCACGATCATGCCGGCGGCCGGCGGCCCTTCCAGCACGGCCTTCCATTCCTCGGGTGAAAAGGCGCCTTTTGTCGTCATGTCACGCTCCTTCGTTCTGGGGACCGACGATGCGGACTCACGTCAAGGATCTCGCGTTCCAGCTTGGTGGGTTCTCGCCCTGCGCGGGTGAATCGCCTGGGTCACAACCCCAGTCTGGGCGTAGCCGCCTCGGCAGGTCAGCTACCACCGGTAGCTGACCTGCCAGGGCGGTTCCGGGCACGCTGGGCCCATGAACTTGGAAGGTTTGAGTGGCCCGGTGAACCGGATCATCGCATGGGCGGACCGGCTGCAGCGTAAGCATGGTGTGCTGGGGTTCCCTACGCGGTGGTGAAGAAGTAGGGCGACGATGAGGGCGGGCGGCAGGCGGCGCTCATCACCCACTACGGATTCCTGAGCATCTTCCCGCTGCTGCTGCTCGGGGTGGCGGTACTGTCGCGGGTGCTGGCAGATCATCCGGACCTGCGTCAGCGGCTGATTACCGCGATCGTGCCGCAGGCACTGCGATCCACGGTCGAGCACTCGCTGGCCACGTTGCCCGCGTCGACGATCCCGTTCGTAGCCGGCCTGATCGGTTTGCTGTTGTCCGGGACTGGTGTTGTGTTCTCCGCCTACCAGACGCTGAACCATGTCGCAGCGGTCCGGTACCGCTTGCGGGCCGGTTTCCTCTCCCGGTATGTACCGGCGGCACCGGGTCAGCGCGGCACCGCCCCGGCGGGTGCCGTGACCGGCACCAGCCGCGGGCGCTGGAACTGACCTAGCGACACGCCATCCTCGCTGTGCTGCATAGCGACCGCTTCGCTGACCTGGCCCCGGTCCGTGCGATGATTGGCTCGGCTCAGTCCTGGTACCTAGCCCAGAGGGACGCCCATGGCAGGCATCGCGGCAGGCGGCGAAGTCCAGCAGGGGCCGGCAACGAAGAACCTGGGGCGGCGCCGCGCCGCCGGAATATACGGCGCCATCATCACAGCAGCGATCCTCGACACCGCTGGGGGCCACCTGTCCACCGCTGCGCTGGTGATCTCGGTCGTGGTCACGTTGCTGGTGTACTGGCTCGCCGAGGAGTACGCCGAGGTTCTGGGCGAGCAAGTTGAAGGGGGCCGCCTGCCCAGCAGGGCATCCATCTGGGGAGCACTGACCGCGACCTGGCCGATGGTCACCGCGTCCTTCGCGCCGCTGCTCGCGCTGGTGCTGGCCCGGCTGGCCGGGGCCTCTGCCCTCACGGCCGCCAACATCGGGCTAGTCGCAGCGATCGTCCTGCTGACAATCCACGGATGGCTGGCCGGCCGGGCCGCCCAGCTGCGCAGTTGGCAGCTCTTCTTTGCCACGTCCATTGCGGCCGCGCTGGGGCTGGTGATGATTGGGCTCAAGGATCTCGTCCTGATCCACCTGCACTGAAGATCGGCTCTGGCCGGATGAGGGTCGCGGGGCCATTAACGGGCCAGTAACCCAGTAACGAAGGGTCTCTCGCAGATACTAACGGACAGCCCTTCCCGCAGGCCAGGCGCCCTGGGAACCCTCTCGGCTGAGATTCCGAGCTGATAGTGCAGCTTCAGTGCGGCGGGCATCCCGCCAGGGATATCGAGCGCTTGGAAGATCATTCCGCTGCGGTGAGCTGCTATCCACAGGGACTTGGGCCGGGCCAAGAACAGGTCGCGTGAGCCGCTCCGCCGGGCAGGCCGGAATGGTCCTGCGACGCTACGGGTCACCCCTACCGGGGTGAGGCGGCAGATATGCCGACGGCCGAGGATGGTGGCTGTCGTATCCCAAAGGCCGGTGCGTGGATCCTCAAGCTGTCTGCCGCCGGTCTGGTGATGGTTGGCTGCGAGGAGGAGGGCATGATGGCCCGTTACCCCAACATTAGTGATCACGGGTTGATCGGAGATCTGCAAACAGCGGCGCTCGTCACAACGGACGGCACCGTGGACTGGTTCTGCTGCCCCCGTTTCGACTCGCCCAGCGTGTGCGCCTCCTTGCTCGATGCGGACCGCGGCGGCTACTTCCGTATTGGGCCCGACCGCGACGATTACGTCAGTAAGCAGCTGTACTTTCCGGACACAGCCATACTGATCACCAGGTTCATGACCCCAGATGGAGTCGGTGAGGTCCACGACTTCATGCCCGTCGAGCCAGGGGCGGCGACGGGCCGGCACCGTCTCGTGCGGCAGCTGCGGGTGGTACGCGGCACCATGCGGTTCGTGATGGACTTCCAGCCGCGGTTCGACTACGCGCGCCAGCCGCACAAGCTGGAACTGTCCGAGGACGGTGCCGTGTTCCAGGCGGACGGCATGGAACTGACGCTGCACACCGTCGGCACCGCGGGCACCGCGCTAGCGGATCAGGGCGTCACGGTGGGACGCCACGGTGACGGGCTGCGGGCCACCCGGACGCTGCGGGCAGGGCAGACCGGCGGCGTCGTGCTCGAAACGATGGGCGGCCAGCCCCGCCGGCTGCCGCCGGAGGAGGTCCAGCGTCTCGCCGACGAGACCGCTGGTTTCTGGCGCGGCTGGCTGGACCGTTCGTCCTACACCGGCCGCTGGCGGGAGATGGTGGCGCGCTCGGCGATGACGCTCAAGCTGATGACCTACGCGCCGACCGGCGCGGTCGTCGCCGCTCCCACCGCTGGGCTGCCCGAGCAGGTCGGCGGCGAGCGCAACTGGGACTACCGGTACACCTGGATCAGGGACGGCTCGTTCTCTATGTACGCGCTGGTCGGTCTCGGCTTCATGGACGAGGCAGCCGCGTTCGGCGGCTGGCTGCGGGACCGCGCCGACCAGTGGGCGGGCGACAGCGGCCACCCCCTGCAAATCATGTACCGCGTCGACGGCAGTTCCGATCTGGCCGAGGAGACCCTCGGCCATTTCGAGGGCTGGCGCGGATCGCGTCCCGTGCGGATCGGCAACGGCGCCGCCGGCCAGCTGCAGCTCGACATTTACGGCGAGGCGATGGACGCCATGTACCTCGCCGACACCCAGGGTGTGCAGGCCGCCCACCAGGGCTGGCTGCACATCGCCCGCATGATCGACTGGGTGTGCGAGAACTGGGACCAGCCGGACGAGGGCATCTGGGAAACACGCGGAGGGCGCAAGGACTTCACCTACGGACGGTTCCAGACCTGGGTCGCGCTGGACCGCGCCACCCGGATGGCAGCACGCCGCGGCCGCCCGGCCAACGTGCAGCGATGGACCACCGAGCGCGACCGCGTCTACAACCAGATCATGGAACGGGGCTGGAACCCCAGGACACGCGCATTCACCCAGGATTACAGCAGCGAGGTGCTCGACTCCTCGCTGCTGATGATGCCGTTGCAGGGCTTCGTGGCGCCCCGCGACCCGATGTGGATCTCGACCCTGGAGGCCATGGACCGCGAGCTTGTCTCCGACAGCCTCGTCTACCGCTACAACCCGGCCGCCTCTCCCGACGGTCTGGCCGGCGACGAAGGCACCTTCTCCTTGTGCACCTTCTGGTACGTGGAAGCCCTGGCCCGCGCCGGGCGGCTGGAGGAGGCCAGGCTGACGTTCGAGAAGATGCACACCTACGCCAACCATCTCGGCCTGTACTCCGAGGAGATCGGCAGCACCGGCGAGCAGCTCGGCAACTTCCCCCAGGCCTTCAGCCACCTGGCGCTCATCAGCGCCGCGATCAACCTGGACCACCAGCTCGACCACGGCACCAGGAAGGCCGGGCCCGCCCCATCGCGGGCGCGCTGAAGTGCGTAAGAGCAGGCCCGACAGGCCCGGTCCGTTGCCCCGATTGCAGGGTGCACGATCGCGGGCCATGCCGCCGGGTCCCTGGTCACCCTCGGGCGGGTGATGACGCGGCCTCCCTCGGCAGCCAGGCTGGCGACAGGTTAAACCCATAGACCACGAGGGGTAACCCTGGTGCAACTACAAACATATGAGATAACGTTCACCGGTCAAGCGGGCTCCACATTGCGCGCGGAATTCGATGATTGCGAGGTCACCGTAGGCCCGGGCACAACAACCCTTCGCGCCGAACTGCCCGACCAGGCAGCCCTGTCCGGGCTCGTACTGCGGATCACCGGCCTCGGGCTTAAGGTAATCGACATGCACCTGGTAGCGCCGCCACCGAATGACTGAGGTCGTGGCCGGGCCCAAGGACAGCTACCCGGCGCGGTGGGGACCGACAGGCGGTCTCACGCTGGCCGTGATCCGCCACGGTGCCGAGACCCGGCGGCACGAAGACCTCGCCGACATCGCCCGGGCCGCTGCCGTAGCAGAGCAGGCACGGCACAGCCCGGAACTGCTCGACACGATCGTCAACGGCCATCTCCATGCCCGGTGTTAGCCTGCAGGCCCTTCCCCCTGCGTGGGTGATGCGCCGGGCATTTCCAGAAAAGGAAACTGGAGTTACGCCACATGATAAGGGCGGGGTCCTGGACGCGAAGGCGTCCGGCCAGCCTCCCGAGCATCGGCGACTCCACCCTGGGCCTTGTGAGCATGCCCTACCACTTGGGCGCGGCCCGCAGCAGGGATGGCCCATGCATGGACGCTAGCGGTGATGAGTCCCGCGGAATGGCCCGCGGGGTTGTCGGGTCGGTGCGGGTGATCGCGTTTGGTGCGAGCAATGTGGCCCCGGCTGGTGCGGCGGTAGGCGGGCTGGTCATCGCCGTGTCGTACGCCGGGTTCGCGTCTCCGCTGGTCGTCCTGATCGCGTTCGTCGCGTCCGTGTGCTGCGCGAGCAGCATCGCGGAGTTCGCTCGGCGGCTGCCGTCGGCCGGCTCGCTGTACACCTACAACAGCCGCGGGCTGGGCCGGACCGGGGGTTTCCTGACCGGCTGGATGATGGTCTTCGCGTACGCGCTGTACGTGCCCGCCGGCATCTCGCTGACCAGCGCGTACGGGTCGCAACTTGTTGCCGACACGCTGCACGTGACCATCGGCGGCTGGGTGCTGTTCCTGGTGATCCTGGGGGCAGTGGTCCTGGTCGCCTACCTGGGCATTAGGTCCTCATCCTCGGTCGATCTGGTCCTTGTCGCGGGGGAAGTGGCCGTCATCGCGGCGCTGGCCATCACGATCCTGGTCAAGATCGGTCCAGCGCATTACTCGGTCGCCGTTCTCTCACCGGCATCGTCGCCGAACGGCCAGCTCACCGACATCACCGATGCCATAATCTACGCCATCACCGCATTCGCCGGCTTCGAGACCGCGGCCGCGCTCGGTGAGGAAGCGAGGAACACGCGCCGCTCCATCCCCGCCAGCACCATCGGCGTCGTGATCGTGGCGGGCATTTTCTATCTGCTCATCGTCTGCGCCGAGACGTTCGGCGTGGGTCGGCGAGGAATCCCCGGCTTCGCCCGGCAGTCCAGCCCGCTCGGTTATCTGACCATCCGGTACTGGTCGCCCTCGGCGCTGTGGGCCATCGACCTGGTGGTCATGCTCACCGGCCTGGGCTTCGCCATCGCTGTGGTCAACGCGGCCATCCGGGTGCTGTTCGCGATGGGACGGGAGCAGGCCCTCCCGGCCTCACTGGCCCGCCTGTCCCGCCGCCAGACCCCGGCCGTCGCGATCGGCTGCGTCGCCGCGCTCGCGCTGGTGCTTGGGCTGCCATTGACCTACGTTGACGGCGGCGTGCGCGCGTTCGGCTATCTCGCCGGAGCGGGCGGGCTGTCGATTGTGCTCATCTACCTCGCCGTGAACATCGCGGCCATCCGCGCGTTCCGCACAGAGTTCCGCGACCAGTTCCGGATCTGGCGGCATCTGCTCGTCCCGGCCACGGCCGCCGTCCTGTTCCTGTTTCCCTTGTGGGGGATCCTTCATCCCCATGCCCGCACACTGGCGGACCTGCTGCCCTTCGCGGCGCTCGGGTGGCTCGGCCTGGGGGCCATCGCCGCCGGTGTCCTGCGCGCCCGGCGGCCGGCGGCCTTCGAGACCCTGGGCAGGGTATTCATGCCAGCCACAGACAGTCAGGGGCCCTGGTGCCCGGCCGGCGTCGATCCACATCACGGCCGCACGGCGGCGTGTGACCTCACGGATCAGGCAGCAGCACCTGGGCGCCAGGAAGCCGGGATTCAGGCCGGTGATCGACATGACCCTGACCAGTGACGGGCTTGCCGGACACTTAGCAGCAGCAGTTCGCACAGCAGGGTCCAGTTTCGCTGGTGGCGCCGGTGGGTGTTATCCAAGACGCGCCATCACCGCTGATCCAAGGCAGTCTCAGGTGACGATCAGGGTGATGCTGTACGCGATGAGCCAGAAACCGAGGATCAAGCTCCCCCAGATGATCACCTGATCGGTGTGGGTGTCTATCCAGGTCCTGAGCCTGGTCAGGAACGCCTGGCTCTTGCCAGGCTTGAAACCGGCGTAGATCTCCATGGCGAGGTAAGATGCCGAGGCCAGAACGCAGAACAGGAACAGCGCGAGGTAGCTCCCGGCACTGGACAGTTTGGCTTCCACGACCGTGGCAGCGCCCGCGCTGATCAGAACCCATGGCTGGAGCGCGGGCGCAAGGCCCATGGCGAACCACGGGGACATGTTGTCCACGTGCGCCTGCCACTTCGGTGGCTTCTTCGGCTTCTTCGGCCGCTCCATCCTGCGGCGCTGCCGGACCGCAATCGCGACAAGGCTGACCCCGATGGCGATCTTCACCGCCAGGTCTGCGAGTGAGGGTGCTGTGTTCGGCTTGGGGGGATTGTCGCCAGTGGCGAGCACTGTGACCGTGACCACGACGGCAAGGGACGCTAGCCAGCCGAACACGAATGCCGCGCCTTTTCTCACGCCGCGCTCTGAGGGCAGCACGATCAGGAATGCCGTCAACGGCAGCGGGTCGAGCGCTATCGCCAAGCCGATCAGGACAAGGTCAAATACCACAGCTGTCCCGCCATCCCAGGCGGTGACTGGTGCCGCGACCGGGGTCATCACGGGTGAGTAGTTCGAGCGCGAGAAGGCCGAGATCCTGGCCTGGGCGGGGCTGTCTGCCGCATATCCTGCGCGGCCGGGTTTGGCGACGTTTCATCCGGGCTGGCTGGGGCGAGACGAGCGGGAGCAGCATCGGGTTCAGGCGCATGAGGGCAGGGTCGGCCGCCTTGATGAACCGCATCATGTTGCTGTGCGCGATCCACACCCCGCCGATGAAGGCGAAGCTGAACAGGTAGCCCAGGTTACCGGGGCCACTCATGTTCGAGTCCTTTCACCAGTGCCTCTTGCCCGGTCGGCACGTGGAGTTCCAGACGAGCAGGGTGATCGCGATCGCGAGCACGCCGTCGGAGAACGCCTCAAGGCGGCTGGCGGGCAGTAGCCGGCCGCGAGCCCCTGCGCCTTCTGGGGACGCGTTGTTACTGGCGTCTGCGCTGTCCGGTTACGCCGTGTTGACCAGTCCATCGTGTCCCTCTGTCACCAATTGCCAATGCGCGCCGCAAGGCCCGGCTCGGCGGCCATCGCGGACAACGCGCGATCTGCCGCGATGGCGGCCGCGGCACGGCATCACGGTGCCGGGTGCGAGGCCGCAGGTGCCGCGCCTGGACCTGGTGCTGCCGTGGCGTCGATTGGCTTGCGGGGGATGAGGACGGCGAGGACCAGGCCGATAAGGGCGACCACGAGCATGATGATGAGAGCGACGGCGAAGGGTCTTCCTTCCGGCAGTTTCACGGCGACCAGGACCGAGCCGACCAGGGCGGTGCCCAGCGATGATCCCAGGTTGGAGACGCTGCGGGACAGGCCGGAGATCTCGCCCTGATCTTGGTCGCGGAAGCTGGACTGGACCACGTTGACCGAGGAGGTCAGCATGGTCCCGACCCCGGCGCCGAACAGCAGCAGCCCGGGTATCCACCGCCAGATGCCCGCGTGCGCCCGGACCAGGACCAGCAGCAAGATCATGCCGACCGCGGTGGTCAGGAACCCGGCGATGATCAGCCACCGCTGCGGGTGCCGCCGGGCGAACCGGCCTGCGGCGGCTGAGGCGGCCAGGATCCCGATGGTGGCCGGGGTGAGCATCAGCCCGGTCTGGATCGGGCTGTAGTGGTTGACCTCCTGCAGGTACACCGAGACCGCGAAGAAGGATCCTTGCAGGATGAGCCACTGGATGGTCTGGGTGCCCAGTCCCAGGTTGGCGACCTTGTTCCGGAACAGCCGCAGCGGCAACAGCACCGCCTTGCCCTTTTTCTCACTCGACCGGACGTGCAAGAAGAACCACAGCAGGAACAGCGCGCCGATGGCCACGAACAGCCACACCGGGGAGATCGAGCCCTTCGGGATCACCACCGTGCCGCCGACGGTGAAGTCCTGCCGCGACTTGCCGAAGCCGTAGGTCCGCGACTGAAGCAGCCCGAGCACCACGAAGAACAGCCCGGCCGCGGACAGCACCGCCCCGGTCAGGTCGAAGCGGGGCTTCGGCCCTTCTTGTGCGGGATCGACGATCTTGCGGGCCAGCCAGATGATCCAGGCCACGACCAGGACCTGCAGGCCGAACGAGGCGCGCCAGCTGATCGCGCTGGTCACCAGCCCGCCGATCAGCGGCCCGGCGGCGGCACCCAGGCCGCCCGCGCCGCTGACCACGCCGAAGTACTTGGCCCGTGACTTGACGTCGGGGAAGGTGACCGTGACCAGGATGTAGATGGGCGGGATCATCAGCGCCGAGCCCACGCCCTCCAGCAGCGAGTACCCGATGATCAGCTGCGGGAGTCCCTGCGACAGCGCCGCCAGCAGGCCACCGACCGCGTAGACGCCCAAGCCGATCACGAAGCACCGTTTGCGGCCCCAGATGTCGGTCAGCTTGCTGCCCGGGATCATCAGCGCCGCCATCGTGAGGGTGAACAGCGTGATCGCCGTCTGCACCCCGGCCACCGTCGTGCCCAGATCCGACGCGATCGGGGTAATCGCCACGTTCATATTCGTGGCCGCGTAACTGGCGATGAACTGCGCCAGCGCCAGCGGCAGAATCATCGCCCGGGCAGCCTCGGCGCCCGCCTTAGGCCCGCTCCTGTCAGTCATCGCCGCCCCTCATCCGCATCCGCATTTTCGGTAGCGATGCCGATGACTAGCACGACCCACTGGTGACCAGTGCCAAAGCCACCGACTAGCTTCCCGGCATTCGGCCTGCTGCCTTGGCCTGGCACCCACCAACCCGGGAGATACTACCGAAGTGTTGATCAGTCTTCAGGGCCTATTCGGACATTTAATCCCTCCTACTGCGCGGCCGTCTGGCTCCCGTGCAGGGCGTCCTGGAGTTCTCTTTGGTCTTCGTTGGACAGCGAGGTCTTCAGGACCGTGCCGCCGTACTTGCTCATCGCCTCGACGGCCTTGTCCGGGGTGACCTTCTCGAGCATCAAGAACAGCGCCGAGGTGCCCGGCTGGAGCATGTCGCGGACCTGGTCCTGGAACTGCTTGTCGATGCTGGTCTTGCCCAGTTTGCCCATCAGGGCGCCCATTCCGGCGCCGATGGCCATCCCGAAGACCGGGATGAAGAACAGCAGGCCGAACAGGAACCCCCAGAACATGCCCCAGGTCGCCCCGGCGCCGACCATGTGGTGGCTGGTGTGGACGTGGTAGCTGCCGTCCTTGTCCCGCACGATCACCGCGATCGCGTCCGGCTGGATGATCAGATCGTGGGCCAGCCGGCGCGCCTCATCAGCGGCGGCCTCCGCGGTCGCCTCATCCGGATATCCGATGGCGATCAGATCAGCCATGGCATTCCCCTTTCTCCCGTGTTGTTCTTATCAGCGCCTGGCCCAGCCTCACCGTCAGCCGGTTCATTCCTGATCCTCTTGCGATCCGCCCTTAGAACTGCCCGACGCTTGGTCCCGGTGCCGTTAGGCGTGCGACACGGTCTTGATCCTGCGGTCGGCGCACCCGGGGATTCCTCACCCTCCCCGGGGTGAATTCATGCGATTTAGCGCGCGGCTGACGCAGGCACAGACAGCCAAAACGTCACCACCCGGACCAGGAGCACCGCGGCGTTGGCCGGCCCGGCTGCGGTGGGCCCGGCGACCATCAGGGGACGGGTCCGGGATGTGCACCAACATGGTGGCGCCGCCGGGATCGGGGTCGTTGATCATCGACGTGAGGACTGCGGCCGTGACGATCCCGGCCAGTCGCGGCCCGTCACCCATCGCCACGCTAAGCCGCCAGGTTCTCGCGGCTGCCGTAAACGCATAGCCCCCATAGCGCGACCACGTCGATAGCGATGATCGTCAGGGACCAGAATGGGTAGGCCGGGATGAAGAACATCTGGCCAATGGCATTGAGCCCGACCACGGCTACCGCGAACCAGCGCGCCAGCTGGTTGCCCGCCAGGATCCCGGCCGCGGCCAGCAGTTGCAGTGCGCCCGCGATGAGGGCGATCCAGCCCCAGGCGCGCAAGTCGCCGACCACGTAGTGGGCGTTGGCGATGAATACGTGTGAGTTGGCTACCGCAGCGATGCCGTCGATGAGATTGAAGCAGCCGACGACGAGCAGCAGGACCGACGCGAAGACCATCAGCCCGAAGCCTTCTGGGTGGTACCCGCCTTTGCCTCTACTAGGCGTGGTTGTTGCCGACGTCATGTTGCACCTCCAGGTCAGAGTCGCCAGACGCTTGACTCTTCTAGCCTGTCTGAGCGGTTCGTGGAGATTCGTCACCCTGCCTGGGGTGATCCCCGGCTCGTTACCGGCGCCTTCCGGCCGTCATGGCAGCACTGCCCGCTGCGCGTGCCTCCGTCGGGCCCGCGCCGCAGAACGGTCTCAGAGCAGGCGGAGGTCGGCTGCTCGTTCGAGGGCCTGCGAGCGGGACGTTACCCCGAGCTTCTGGTAAATAGACCGGAGGTGGGTTTTCACCGTGTTGCGGGAAACGTAAAGAGTGGCGGCGGTCTGTGCGTAGCTGCTGGTCGGCAGGAGCTTGAGGACGCGCAGCTCGGCAGCGGTCAAGGGTTCGGCGAGCGGGCGGTGGGACCGGGAGGCGGCCGGGTGCGCGGCGTGTTCGTCTAGGGCCGCGGCGAGCAGCTGCTCGGTGAACGGGTCCGCTCGCGCCTGCGCGGAATCCGCAATCAGGTAGCTGGTCACCTGGGGCGCGGCCGTGACGACCGTGTTGAGGAACCCGGTGCGTCGCGCTGTCTGGAGGGCACGGCCCAGGATGCTTGCGGCCATCGGGTCACCGCGCTCGATCGCGGCGGCGGCCAGGAGAATCTGGCGCATCAGCGCGCGCCGCGGGGTGAGGTCGCCCAGCGCCGGGAACTGCAGGTGTTTTTGGGCGGCGTGGTGATCGCCAGCGGCGAGCGCGATCCTGGCCAGCAGCAGGCCGCGGCGGGCGGCGGGCAGCTTGCTGGCCAGGTCGGCGGGAGAGCGCAGGTCCCCGAGCGACAGGCGCAGCGATGCTTCGAGCTCATCGGCCCGCGCCAGCAGCACCGACCCGGTTCCGCCCAGGAGGAGTCGCGCTGCCTCGACAGTGGCCAGCGCTTCGCGGGCCTGCCCGCGGGCGGCCCAGATCCCGGCCCGGTCCAGCAACGCCAGGAACTCGAAGATGGGCCGCCGCTGTTCCGTTATCGACAGCGCCTGCTCGGTGAGGCGCTCCGCGGTGTCAAGGTCCCGCCCCTCCAGCGCTATGCCGGCGAGTACGCGCAGGCTATCCACGGCGAAAAAATGCTGGTCAAACCCTAGCCGCCGGGCATCCGCATGAGCGGCGCGGGCGGCATCGGCGGCCTCGGGCAGGTGGCCGGCCTCGAACCAGGCCAGCGCCCGCGCACTGGGTACCAGCACCAGCCTGGCCGGTTCGGCGAGCTCGGGAAGGGCAAGAGCCGCCGCTGTCTCCCGTTCCACCGCCTCATAGTCTTCCAGGCAAGGGTAGACACGCAGGAGGATTAACGGGACAGCGGCGTTCCATCCGTCCTGCAGCTGCGTCCGCTCCTGGATGGCCCGCGCGCCAAGGCCTGCACGCACGGCCTCGTTGAGCTGGCCGGTCATCCCGTAGTGGAATGAGCGCATCACCGCGAACCGCGCCGCCAGCCTCGACTGAGGCGGGATCGATGGCCGGGCGCGGTCCAGCAGGTCCAGGTACTTGCCGCCGCGATCCGGGTCGCCCCACAGCAGCAGGTCGGCGGCCAGGCCCAGCAGCCGGTCGGGCGCATCAGCGAGCAGCGAAGGGTCGACCGCGCTGAGATCCAGGGCGGCCGGGAGCGCCGGGTCGTGCAAGAAGCCGGGCACGACCCGGTCCTGCATGAGGTCCAGGGCCCGGTCGGCGTGCCGCGCGGCCAGGAAATGCCGGGCCGCGCGCCATGTGTCGCCGGCGGCCTCGAACCATTCCGCTGCCCGCAGCTGGAGCGCCAGCTCGCGGTCCCGGTCTCTGGCCCTCAGCTCAGCGCGCAGCATCCGGCGCACCAGGTGGTGGTACCGGAAGCTGCTCCGCTCGTCGTCGAGCGCCACCAGGAACAAGTTGGCCGCGTCAATGCTGTGCAGCAGCACCGCCGCGTCCCGCCTCGCGGTGACGGCGGCGCACGCGTCCGCGGTCAGCTCCCCCAAGACGGACGTGTCGAGCATGAACCAGACGATCTCGGGCGGCTGCTGATCAAGAACTTCGGAGACGAAGTACTCGACGATCGTGTGGCTGCGGACCTCCAGTGCCCGCGCGGCCCGCACCGGGTCGGTGGTGCCGCGCAGCGAAAGCGCCGCCATCTGCAGCGCCGCGGCCCATCCCTCGCTGCGCTGATGAAGCAGCGCAAGCTCGGCAGCACCGATCTCGACGCCGAAGTTGGCCAGCAGGCTGCCGCTCTCGGCCAGGGAGAAATGCAGGTCATGGTCACGAAGCTCGCACAGCTCACCGGAAATCCGCAGCCGGTGCAGCCGCAGCGGAGGGTCCACCCGGCTGGCCAGCACCAGCTGGGTCACTTCGGCAGGCCAGCGCTCGACCAGATCGGTCATGGTCCCGGAAACCCCGGCCGCCGTGGCATGGAAGTCGTCGACCACGACCGCCGACCCTGCGGGCAGCTGCGCGGCATCGTTGGCGATCGACGCAGTGACATCGGCCGACATGCCGCCGTCCATGGTGAGCAGGCCGGCGGCATCGGCGCCGAACCCCGGCGCCACCGCCTGGGTCGCCTCGATGAAACCGGTCCAGAAGCGGACCGGGTCAGCGTCGGCCTTGTCGCAGGACAACCAGGAAGTAGCGCCTGATGGTCGTGCCGCCGCCCAGCTTGACAGCAGCACGCTCTTACCCGCGCCAGCCGACCCCACCACCACGGTCAAGCGCTGGCCAGCCCCTGCCGAAAGCCGGTCATGCAGCGCAGATCTTATGACCAGCGTGGCGGGCAACGCTGTCGGCCGGAACTTCGCCCGCGCGAACCGCAGGCCCTGCGCGGCGTCGTGACTGGTAGCCGCGCCCTGCTTCACGCCGTCCTCCGGAGGTCCGGCTTATACCCGGTACCCATTGGATCAGGCACGGACGTCCGTGGGAAGTCCCGCTGGCGGAGCAACAATCCGGTGCCACCCCTCCGGGGTGATGCCGGGAACTCAGCCGCCGAGGATGCTGATACACGCTAGCGGCAAGTGAACTACAGGGCTCGAGGCGCAATCCCATGCGACCCCAAGCGTATGAGATCACCTTCGTCGGCCAGGCGGGCGTCACGCTACCGGTCGTCCAGCTCAGACTGCCCAGCGTGTGCTCAGCGGCGTAGTTTTCACCCCAGCCAGGGTGATGAGCGTCAGGCACCCTGAGAAAGAGGCTGATAGCCGGGTGAGCGATCTCGGGATAGCGGTGTCACGAACGGGTGCCGTCGAACCGGCGGCGGAAGGGCGGAACACCATGGTCAGCGCGGAGCGGCTACGACAGGACGAGGCGGACACGGGCGGTGTTCCCTGGCAGCGCTGGGGCCCCTGTCTCACAGCGGGTCGGCGGACGGGGGCGGCGCGATGACGGGGTGGCCGGGCCAGCCGGTGATCTACGAGATCAACACCGCGGTGTGGCTGGACGAGCTGGCCCGGGCGTCCGGGCGGCCGGTCACCCTGGCCGATGTGGCCGCCGCGGACTGGGATGCGGCCGTCCCGGCCGGGGTGGACGCGGTGTGGCTGATGGGAGTGTGGACGCGAAGCCCGGCTGGGCTGGCGCTGGCGAACGCCAATGCCGAGCTGCAGGCCTCGTTCGCCGAGGCGCTGCCGGACGTGCGGCGCACCGATGTGATCGGGTCGCCGTACTGCGTGCGCCGGTACGTCGTCGATGCGGGCTTCGGCGGCCCCGACGGGCTGGCCGTGGCGCGGGCCGCCCTGGCGGCGCGCGGCGCGCGGCTGATCCTGGACTACGTGCCCAACCACGTCGCGCCGGATCACCCATGGGTGACCAGCCGCCCAGAACTGTTCGTCCGCGGCGATGCGGACGACATCAGGGCCGACCCGGCGGGCTGGATCGCCGCGGCCGGGCAGGTGCTGGCCCATGGCCGCGACCCGTACTTTCCGCCGTGGCCCGATGTCGTGCAGCTGGACGCATTCTCCCCCGCCATGCGCGCCGCGACGGCCTGCACGCTGGCCGGCATCGCCAGCCAGTGCGACGGGATCC
>Ga0181521_10004723_pt1 | contig 15428 bp, 16 predicted proteins | sample PEATcosm2014_Bin_32_FD_119764 | JGI IMG/M metagenome (GOLD analysis project Ga0181521, IMG submission 119764) | Peatland microbial communities from MTU Mesocosm Facility, Houghton, MI, USA - PEATcosm2014_Bin02_60_metaG | ecosystem: Environmental > Terrestrial > Soil > Wetlands > Peat | place...
CCAGTACTACCGCATCGAGTCGCTACCCGCGTCGCACGTGCTGGGCCACGCCGCCCGAGTCATTGCGGTCAATCCGAAGGACCAATACCGGTTCGGCTATCGCTTGTGGCTCGACGAGAATACGGCGATGCCGCTCAAGACGCAGTTGTGCGACTCGCGCGGTCAGGTGATCGAGCAGATTTTATTCGCGCGTCTCGAGATGCCGGAGACCATTCCGGATAGCGACTTGACCCCGGCGGCGCGTACCGAAGGCATGCGCTGGGTGCGGCAAGGACCCTCGCGTGACACCGCCTCGCCGGCGCTCTCGGCGTACCGTGCGAGCGAACTGCCCCCCGGATTTCATTTGACCGTGTCCGGTGCGCAAACGCTCGGTGGTGCAACCGCCCCGGCGACGCACCTGGTCTACTCGGACGGGCTGGCCACCGTATCGGTATTTGTCGAGGCCCAGCGCGAGGAGAAATCCGGTAGCCAGGAGAAAACCGGCCGCGAGGAGAAGCTGAGCGCGCCGCCCGAACCGCCGATGCAGGGTTTGGCGCGGGTTGGATCGGGATTCGCGTTTTCCACCGTGGTGCAAGGTCACCAGGTGACGGCGGTGGGCGAAGTCCCGGCGGAGACGGTCGAGTTCATCGCGCATTCGGTCAAGTCATTCGGCGGCGAGCTTCCGCCCGGCGCTCAACCGCGCCCCTGATCGATTTACGAGTCAAGCGTGCGCTTTGTGCTGTACTCGCGCCCGGGTTGCGGCCTATGCGAGGAGCTGTTGGCGGAACTCGCCGCGCTGCCGGCGGCGCGTCCGTATCCGGTCGATGTGGTCGATGTCGATGCCGACGCGGCAACGCGTACCCGCTTCGGACACAAGATTCCCGTGCTGCTGTTCGCCGGAGAGTTGGTTTGCCACGGGCGCTTGGACGTCGAAGAAGTACATAAGGCGCTCGCATACCGCCGTTGACCGGTATAATCCGCGGTTTGTCCTTCCTTAAGCCCTTGATGAAGAATATCCGCAACTTTTCAATCATCGCTCATGTTGATCACGGTAAATCGACCTTGGCTGATCGCTTCATTCAGGAATGCGGCGGCCTCGACGCCCGAGAAATGCAGGCACAGGTCCTGGACACGATGGACCTCGAGCGGGAGCGGGGCATCACCATCAAAGCGCAGAGCGTGACGCTCGGCTACAAGTCGCAGAGCGGCGAGGTCTACCAGCTCAATTTCATCGACACGCCCGGGCATGTCGATTTCTCTTATGAAGTATCCCGCTCGCTGGCGGCCTGTGAGGGAGCGCTGTTGGTCGTGGACGCTGCGCAGGGGGTCGAGGCGCAAAGCGTCGCCAACTGCTATACGGCGCTCGAACAAGGCCTGGAAGTGCTGCCGGTCATCAATAAGATCGATTTGCCTTCGGCGGATCCGGCGAAGGTGATCCACGAAATCGAAGAAATCACCGGCATACCCGCCGATGACGCGGCACTGGTCAGCGCCAAAACGGGGCAGGGGGTCACGGAGCTACTCGAGCAACTGATCAAGCGCATTCCGCCCCCCAAGGGCGATCCGCAGGGGCCCTTGCAGGCGCTGATCATCGATTCCTGGTTCGACAATTATGTCGGCGTCGTCTCCTTGGTGCGGGTCATGAATGGTGCGCTGCATTCAGGCGCCAAGATCCGCGTCATGTCGACCGGGCGCAGCCATGTGGTCGATAAACTGGGTCGGTTCGCGCCGAAGCCGGTGACGCGGGACTCGCTCAATACCGGTGAGGTCGGTTTCGTCGTCGCGGGTATCAGGGAAATCGACGGCGCGCCGGTGGGCGACACCATTACGCTGGAGGCCAACCCGGCCGAGGAGCCGCTGGCGGGTTTCAAACAGGTCCAGCCGCGCGTGTTCGCGGGGATGTTCCCGGTGAGCTCGGACGACTATGAGCAGTTTCGCGACGCGCTCAAGAAATTGAAGCTGAACGACTCGGCGCTGCATTTCGAGCCCGAAGTGTCCACCGCCTTGGGGTTCGGATTCCGCTGCGGCTTTTTGGGGTTGTTGCACATGGATATCGTGCAGGAGCGACTCGAGCGCGAGTATGACCTCGACTTGATCACCAGCGCTCCCACGGTCATCTACGAGGTGCTGTTGACGGACGGCACGGTCGTCAATGTGGACAATCCGACCAAGCTGCCGCCGCAGGATCGGATCGCCGAACTGCGTGAGCCCATCATCACCGCCAACATCTTGGTGCCCCCGGATCATGTGGGTGCGGTGCTGACCCTGTGCAGCGAAAAGCGCGGCGTGCAAAAAAAAATGCTGTTCTTGGGAAGCCAGGTGTCCCTGCAATATGCGTTGCCGCTTGCCGAGGTGGTGCTCGATTTCTTCGACCGGCTCAAGTCGGCGAGCCGCGGGTACGCCTCCTTCGACTACGAATTCAGTCATTTCCAGGCGGCGCCGCTGGTCAAACTCGATGTGCTGATCAACGGCGATCCGGTCGACGCGCTGTCGCTCATTGTGCACCGTGACAATTCGTACAACCGCGGCCGAGAATTGGTCGACAAGATGCAAGAGCTGATCCCGCGCCAGATGTTCGAGGTGGCGGTGCAGGCCGCGATCGGTAGCCACATCATCGCGCGCGCCAGCGTCAAAGCGATGCGCAAGAACGTTCTCGCCAAATGCTACGGTGGCGACATCACCCGCAAGCGCAAACTGCTCGAAAAGCAAAAGGCCGGCAAGAAACGCATGAAACAAGTCGGCCAGGTCGAGATACCGCAAGAGGCGTTTCTGGCCGTGCTGCAAGTCGGCAAGAAGGCCAATTGACACGTCCGCTCAAACCTGGGGAATTGCACATGTTGGGGGTCTTTCGTGAATGACGGCGATAGCCTATTCATAGGCTTTTTGTGCGCAGGCATTGCCTGCGTGCTGGTGATCTTGGTCGACGGCTGGTTCCTGCGGCCGCGACGCGACCCGGGCGCGACCAGCGTGGACGAACCCCCGCTCCCGCGGTTTGCGGGTTATGCCCTCGTGGTGCTCGCGTTGGCGATGCTGTGGCGCCTGTTTCGCTACGAGGCGGTGGATTTCAGTTTCATGCTGGTCGTGGTCGGCGCCATGTCGGGCGCCATTTGGGGCTTGGACCAGGCGCTCTTCGCACGCCGCCGCCTGCAGGTCGCGGCGGCTGCCGGGACGCCGAGCGAGCGGGTGCGCGAACCGATTGCCGTCGAATATGCGCGCTCGTTCTTCCCGGTCATCATATTGGTGCTGGTGATTCGCTCGTTTCTGTTCGAGCCGTTTCGCATCCCCTCCGATTCCATGATGCCCACCCTGTTCGACGGTGATTTCATCTTCGTCAGCAAGTACTCCTATGGACTGCGCCTGCCGGTGACGAACACCTTATTGATTCCCACGGGTCAGCCGCAGCGCGGTGACGTGATCGTGTTCCGGCTGCCGCCGAATCCGAAGGTCAACTACATCAAGCGGCTGGTCGGTCTGCCGGGCGACCGCATTCGAGTGGATGAACACAATCAACTGTACGTCAACGGCGCGCCCATGCCGCAGTCGCCCGGTCCGACCTACGCCGGGCCGAAGCAGAACATGTGGAACTATACGGGTGTACCGACCGCCTACGAGCAGCTGGGGCCCAAACGGCACCTGCTCATGTTTGCCAGGGGCGGTGTCGCAACTGGTGAATGGGTGGTCCCTGCCGGGCACTATTTCTTCATGGGGGACAATCGTAATAACAGCAAAGACAGTCGCTGGCAGGACGATCCGGAGGCTCCAGGCTTCGTGCCCGAGCAAAATCTGGTCGGTAAAGCCGTGCGAATATGGCTTAATCTTGATACTCGTGACGGACCTCTCTGGAAACGGATCGGTAATGCGATTCAATAAGCATCTACAGGCTCGTAGGGAGGACTTTATGCGGCAGCGGCAGCGGGGCATGACATTCATCGGGTTACTGTTCGTCCTCGGGATGGCGGGTGTGATCGTGTATGCGGGCATTCGGCTCTCGACGGTGTACCTCAATTACATGAAGGTCGCGCGGAGCATGAACGCGACGGCGGCGGACTACAAAGGCGAGAACCCGGATCTGGCCGCCATGCGCCGATCGCTGGAGAAGCACTGGCAGATCGAGTCCATCGATTCCGTCGATGCCAAGGAGGTCGAAATCGCCAAAGATGAAGGCGGTGTGTTCTTGCATGTGGCATATGACGATGCGACCCCCTTCATCGCGAACGTGTCGCTCTCGGTACACTTCGACAAGACCGTGAAGGTGGAGTGAATCTGCAGCGCAAGCCGGACGAGCTCGTAAGTTGGGTCGAACGCTCGTTCGGCTATACCTTTGCGAACGCAGAACTATGCCATGCCGCGCTGACTCACCGCAGCGCCGGCGGTGAACACAATGAGCGACTCGAGTTCCTGGGCGACTCAATTCTCAATTGCTGTGTGGCGCGCTTGTTATACGATGCGCATCCGCAAGCCGATGAGGGCGCTCTGTCGCGTCTGCGGGCCACCCTCGTCAGCGGCGACATGCTGGCGTCGATCGCGGCCGAACTTGGGTTGGGCGAGCATCTGCGGCTGGGGCTCGGTGAATTGAAATCCGGCGGCTTTCGCCGCGCGTCGATCTTGGCGGACGCATTGGAGGCGATGTTGGGTGCGATATTTCTGGACTCCGGCTTCGACGCGGCGGCGGCGGCGGTCGAACGCATCATCGCGACGCGCTTGACGGAATTACCGGCGGCCGAGGCGCTGAAGGATGCGAAAACCCGCTTGCAGGAGGCCCTGCAGGCGCGCGGGCTGGCCTTGCCTCACTACACGTTGACCGCGGTGGCGGGCGATCCGCACGCACTCTCGTTCACCGTCACGTGCGAAGTGCCCACGTTCGCCCTGGTCGCCGTGGGCGAGGGTGGTAGCCGGCGCCGCGCCGAGCAATTGGCGGCCCGCAAGCTCTTGGAGCAGTTGCCCGCCGAAATGCGTCAATCCGGGATCGGCACCGAACCGTGAGCGCCGCCACTTTTCGCGCCGGCATGGTCGCCATCGTTGGCCGCCCCAACGTCGGCAAATCGACCCTGGTGAATGCGCTCGTCGGCCGTAAGGTCACCATCGTCACGGCGAAACCGCAGACCACGCGGCATCGGATCCTGGGCGTGGTGAATCGACCGGAGGCGCAGCTGGTGCTGGTCGATACGCCGGGTTTGCATGAGTCCACACGGCGGGTGATGAATCAGTACATGAATCGCGTTGCCATTTCATCCACGCAGGATGCCGATGTCATCGTATTTGTGATCGAAGCCATGCGCTTCACCGACGAGGATGTCTGGGTGTGGGACCGGGTGCGTGGCCTGAAGCAGCCGCTTTTCTTGGTGGTGAACAAGGTGGATCGCGTTTTCCCGAAGGAACAATTGCTGCCCTTCCTCGAGGAGATGACGGAGCGCGTTCCGGTGTCGGGGATCGTGCCGATTTCGGCCCTGGATGGGGATAACCTGGACCGCTTGGTCGATCTGGTCGGATCGCGGCTGCCCACGGCACCGCCGTTGTTTGCCGCGGGAGTGCTCACCGATCGGGACGAGCCGTTTCACGCCGCGGAAATCGTGCGCGAGAAGCTGACCCTGAAACTGCGCGAAGAGCTGCCCTACGGCATCAATGTGCAAATCGAACGCTTCGTGGAAGAGGGCGGTCGCATCATGATTCACGCGGTCATCTGGGTCGAGCGCGCCGGGCAAAAGGCCATCGTGATCGGTCAGGGCGGCGAGCGGCTCAAGGAAATCGGGCGGCTTGCCCGCATCGAACTCAACGATCTGTGGCAGCGCTCGGTACATCTGGAGCTATGGGTCAAGGTCAAGGAAAACTGGGCGGACAGCGAGATGGCACTGCGCCAATTTGGGTACGATACGCTGTGAAGAGCACATGGCTGGCATCGGCCTACGTCTTGCATCAATATCCCTACCGCGACACCAGCCGCATCGTCGAGGTGTTCACCAGCGAACAGGGCCGTCTGACCTTGTTTGCACGCGGTGCAAATGGCCCGAAATCGAGCTTGAGGGGCGTATTGCGGCCGTTCCAGAGGCTGCTCGTGTCGTGGGTCGGCAAAACGGAGGCATGTCAGCTGGTCACCGCGGAGATCGATGGCAACCTCACCCACCTGGGCAATGAGCGGCTGATGAGCGGTTTTTACCTGAACGAGCTGTTGCTGAAGCTGACCGAGCGTTGCGATCCGCATCCCGAGATCTTTGACTCCTATGCCTCGTGTATCGCGGCTCTGAGTGCCGGCGAGGAGGAGGAGCCGACCCTGCGCCGCTTCGAGAAGCGTTTGCTGAATGATTTGGGATATGGTTTGGAGCTGTCGCGGACGGCCGAGGGCCAGCCCGTCGAGCCCGATGGGTACTATCGTTTTGCGGTACAACGCGGTCCGCAGCCCTGTGTGGCGGAGGCCCCGGGCGCCATTTACGGGCGCTCTTTGGCGGACCTGGACGCCGAGACATTTGCGGACGCACGTTCCTTGCGCGATGCGAAGCACGTGCTGCGAGCGGCGCTCGATGCCTGCCTCGACGGCCGAACATTGAAATCCCGGGAGGTCATGCTGGCGATGCGGCGGCGGGGGCCGGTGAGCCCCCGGGAGCGGCCGTGAGCGCTCCCGCGCCGCCGACCGGCATCGCCTTGGGAGTGAACATCGACCATGTGGCCACGCTGCGCCAGGCGCGGCGGGTTCAATACCCGGATCCCATCCATGCCGCGCTTCTCGCCGAGCAGTCCGGTGCGGACAGCATCACGCTGCATCTGCGCGAGGATCGGCGGCACATTCAGGACCAGGATGTGATCCTCATGCGCCGGCTGCTGCAGACCCGGATGAATCTGGAAATGGCGGTGACGCAGGAGATGATCCGGATAGCAGGCGAGGTGCGGCCGCAGGATTGCTGCCTGGTGCCTGAATCGCGGCAGGAGGTTACCACCGAAGGCGGTCTCGACGTCGCGGGCCAGATGACGCGGCTCGCCGATGCCTGCAAAGCACTCGGCGCGTCGGGAATTCGGGTGTCCCTGTTCATCGATCCCGATGCATCGCAAGTCAATGCGGCGCGGCGCGTAGGTGCGCCGGTCGTTGAACTGCATACCGGCACGTATGCAAACGCGACGGGCGCCGCTCGGGCGCTCGAGCTCGAACGGGTCCGCTCGGCGGCGAAGCTCGCAGCATCCCTGGGGCTCACGGTCAATGCGGGCCACGGCCTGCACTATCACAACGTGCAACTCATCGCGGCGATACCGGAGATCGTGGAATTGAATATCGGTCACGCCATCGTCGCACGCGCTCTGTTCGACGGCCTGCCCAAGGCGGTGCGCGACATGAAAGAGCTGATGCTCGCGGCGCGATGATTTACGGCATCGGCATCGATGTTCTCAAGGTCGACCGCGTCGAGCGCGTGTTCAACAAGCACGGGGAGCGCTTCGTCTCGCATCTACTGATGCCCGAGGAGCGCGCGCAGCTCGAGCGCACGGCGCGGCCGGTGCGCTTTCTCGCCATGCGCTTTGCGGCCAAAGAGGCCATCGTCAAAAGCATGGGAACCGGCTTTGCGCATGGCGTCTGGATACGCGACGTCGGCATCGTGCAGAACGCCTGGGGCAAGCCGGAAGTGATTTATTCGGCCCGGGGAGCCAAGGTCCGCGACGGGCTCGGTATCGGTGAGGGCCACGTCACGCTCACGGACGAGGCCGGATTGGTGGTGGCGGTGGCGGTGCTGATGCGGCGCGCCTGCGGCGCTCAAATTTGACGTGCGCAGCGTGAATACGCTGGTTTTCGACATCGAAACCGTACCCGATGTCGACCTCGGCCGGCGTTTGTATGGCCTCAAGAATCTGTCGGACAAGCAGGTGGGACAAATCATGTTCACCAAGCGACGGCAGGAAACCGGCAGTGAATTTCTGTCGCATGAACAGCATCGCGTCGTGGCGATTTCGGTGGTCATGCGCTCCCGCGACTCGTTGAAGGTGTGGAGCCTTGGCGAGGAGAGCTCCTCGGAAAAGGAGTTGATCGAACGCTTCTTTGACGGTTTGGATAAGTTCACGCCGGATTTGGTGTCTTGGAACGGTGCCGGTTTCGACTTGCCGGTGCTGCATTATCGCAGCCTCTTGCACAGCATCACCGCGGCGCGGTACTGGGAAACCGGCGACAGCGACCAGAGCTTCCGCTTCAGCAATTACTTGAGCCGGTATCACTGGCGGCACATGGATCTCATGGACATTTTGTCGGGATTTCAGGGCCGTGGACGTGCCAGTTTGCAGGATGTCGCCTGCTTGCTCGGGCTGCCGGGAAAACTTGGCATGCAGGGCTCGCAGGTTTGGGAGGTGTTCCTGGAGGGCGGCCTCAAGCGCATCCGCGATTACTGCGAGACCGACGTGCTCAACACGTATTTGATCTATTTGCGGTTCGAGCTGTTGCGCGGGCGCTTGAATGCGACCGAACATGCGCGTGAGACCGTGCGCGTTCGACAATTGCTGGAGGAATCGCCCGCCGCGCACTTCAAAGAGTTTTCGGCCGCGTGGCCCGGGATTTGAAGCCGGGCGACGTCGAAGAGGCGGACATCGTGGACCTCTCCCACGACGGCCGCGGCATTGCTCGAGCCGGCGGCAAGGCGGTGTTCATCGAAGGGGCGCTGCCCGGCGAGCGCGTACGCTATCGGGTGCTCAAGCGGCGCCGCCAATGGGATGAGGCAGGATTGGTCGAGGTGCGGGTGGCATCGCCGGACCGGGTGGTCCCGCGGTGCGCGCATTTTGGCGTGTGCGGCGGCTGTTCCTTGCAGCATCTGGCGCCCGCTGCCCAGCTGGCCGCCAAAGAGCGGCAGTTGCTCGACAATCTCGAACGCATCGGTCGCGTGCGGCCGAAGCGGGTGTTCGCTCCGCTGCGAGGGTTGGACTGGGCGTATCGGCGTCGCGCGCGGCTCGGCGTCAAGTACGTCCACAAGAAGGGCCGGGTACTTGCCGGTTTTCGCGAACGGGAGAAACCCTACCTCGCGGATCTGCGCCGCTGCGAAATACTGCTCGAACGGTTTGCCACCTTGCCGCAGGATCTGGCCGCTCTGGTGGAGACACTCACCCTGCGCGAGAAGCTGCCCCAGGTCGAACTGGCCGCCGGCGATGCGGCCGCGGCGCTGGTATTTCGGGTGATGGATGCGCCGAGCACGGACGATGTGCTCAAACTCGAGCAATTTGCAGCGCGGCACGGTGTGCAGATTTACCTGCAAAGTGGCGGTCCGCAGACGATTCGACCCCTGTCTGATCCCGGCTCGCCCCTCACCTATGCCGTGGATGGCGGCCACATCACGCTGGAGTTTGGGCCGGCCGATTTCATCCAGATCAATCGGGAAATCAACATCGCCATGGTGGCTGCGGCGATGGACCTGCTGCAACCCGGGCCGAATGACACGGTACTGGATCTGTTTTGCGGCCTGGGTAATTTCACCTTGCCGCTCGGCCGCCGCGCGTTGCGCGTGGTGGGCGTCGAAGGCGACCAGGCCCTGGTTGCCAGGGCCCAGGCCAACGCCCTGCGCAACGGCGTCGCAAACGCCGATTTTTACGTGGCAAATCTCTTCGAACCCGCCCATCTCGGGCCGTGGGCCGCAACACCCTACGATCTGGTGCTCCTCGATCCGCCGCGTGCGGGTGCATATGAAATCATGGAACGCATGGCACAGTGGCGGCCGCGTCGAGTCGTGTATATTTCGTGCCATCCGGGGAGTTTGGCGCGCGATGCCGGTATCCTGGTGCAGGCCCAAGGGTTCCAGCTGATCGGCGCGGGAGTAATGGATATGTTTCCGCATACGACGCACGTCGAATCGATCGCCGTATTCGAGAGCGGCGCATGAGCTTGGGACCGCTCATGGTCGATGTCGCGGGAACGGAGCTGAGCCCCGACGACGCTGAGATTTTGCGCCATCCCCTGGTCGGCAGCGTCCTCTTGTTCAGCCGCAACTACCGCAATCCGCCGCAGCTTGCCGCATTGACCGCCGCGATCCGGGCGTTGCGCACGCCGCAGCTTCTGATCGCCGTCGACCACGAGGGCGGTCGCGTACAGCGTTTTCGGGAAGGCTTTACCCAATTGCCCGCCGCACGCCTGCTCGGCAGGCGCTTCGACGAAGACAAGCGCGAGGCGTTGAGCCTCACCCACGCGATCGCATGGCTCATGGCAAGCGAACTGCGGGTCGTGGGCATCGATTACAGCTTCGCGCCCTGCATAGACGTGGATTACGGCGTGAGCGAGATCATCGGCGATCGTGCCTTTCACCGCGATCCCGAGGCGGTGGCGGCGCTTGCGGCGGCGTACCTCGCGGGCATGCGCGAGGCCGGCATGGCGGCGATTGCCAAGCACTTTCCCGGCCACGGAGCCGTGGTCGCGGATTCTCACGTCGCCGTGCCGGTGGACCGGCGCGAATTCGTCGACATGGAGGCGGATGTGCGGCCCTATCGCCTGCTCATCGAGAACCAATTGCCGGGCGTCATGGTTGCCCATGTGGTGTATCCGGCGGTCGATGCCTTGCCCGCCAGCCTGTCACGCCGCTGGATTACCGATATCCTGCGGCGGGATTTGGGCTTTCACGGCTGCGTCTTCGCTGACGATCTGAGCATGGCCGGCGCGGCCGCGTTCGGCGACGTGGTCAAGCGTGCGCGCCTTGCCCTTGCGGCGGGTTGCGACGTGCTGCCGATCTGCAATGACCGGGACGCCGTGCGGACGGTGTTGAAGAGCATTGACCCGGATGTCGCGACTCCCGCTTCGCAGGCCAGACTGGTGCGCATGCGGGCCCGCGGCGAGCCACTGCGCGATCTGCGGGCCAATCCGCACTGGCAAGACACGGTGACGCGGATTGCGGATCTGTCGGTCGCACCTCCGCTGGTATTGACCGAGGCGAGCCATGACGAGCATTGATGCGGATTTCTATCGCCGTTTGCTCGAGACCTCCCCGGAGGGAGTGGTGCTGGTCGATGCGCAACACCCGGATCGCCCGGTCATCTACGTCAATCCGAGCTTCGAGGCCTTGACCGGCTACGCCGCGACCGAGCTGCTGGGCCGAAACCTGCGCCTGCTGCAGGCCGAAGACCGGGAGCAGGATGGCCGCCATCGCTTGCGCGAAGCGCTGCGGCTCGGCGAGTCTTGCCGCGTGCTGCTGCGCAACTACCGCAAAGACGGCACGCTGTTTTGGAACGAGATGACGGTTTTGCCCCTGCTCGATGCGCAAGGCCGAGTGACGCATTTTGCGGGACATCACCGTGACGCGGGCGAGCGACTGCGCATCGATCCGAGGCTGGCGCGCGATTCCTTGAGCGGCGCGCATCAACCCACAGCCGTCGCCATTCGCGACGACCGCTTGACCGGACTGTTCACGCTCGCGTATCTGCAAGAGCTCTTGAAGCGCGACTGGGCCATCGCGCAGCGGGAACAGCGCAGCATTGCCGTGTTCGCCATCGATATCGATGCCCTGGATCTTTACAACGCGACATTTGGGCGGGCGGCGGGCGACTCGACGATTCGTCGCGTGGCGCATTGCGTATCGGGCTGTTTGCGCCGTTCGAGCGACGTCACGGCGCGCATCGAGGGCGGCAGCCTGATGGCGTTTGCGCCCGGTTTGACCGTCGAACAGGCGCTGCAGCTTGGCCAACTCATGGCCGAAAGGGTGCGGGAACTGCGCATCCACCATCCGCGCTCGGCGGTATTGCGCTACGTCAGTGTCAGCATCGGTGTCGCTGCCAGCGTGCCCGGCGCCAACGACAATCCGGCGATTTTGGTCGAAAGGTCGCAGTTGCAACTGAAGCTCGCGAAAAAGTCCGGCCGCAACCGAGCTGCGTGAGCGGCGATGCGCTTTACTCGCGCCGTCGTCCGCCGTCCTTCGCATAATTTCGCGTCCGGATTATCGAGCGCCGACGAGGGACCTCCCGATGTGGCGAAAGCACTGGAGCAGCACCAATGCTATTGCGACGCACTGCGCCACTGTGGACTGCGCCTGACCTACCTAGAGCCGGACCCCGCGTTTCCGGATGGCACCTTCGTCGAGGACACGGCGATCGTGACCGGTCGGGGCGCCATCCTCACCCGGCCGGGGGCGCCGAGCCGCAGCGGCGAAGTCGACCAGGTGGCCGTCGCCTTGCGCGAATTCTATGCGGATTTGCCGCATATCGCGGCTCCGGGTACGGTCGATGGCGGAGATGTCTGCGAGGCGGATGGCCATTTTGTCATCGGGGTGTCCGCGCGTACCAATGAGGCGGGCGCGAAACAGCTGGCCGAGCATTTACGCCGCCTGCATTACACCGCAACCATCGTCGATATTCGCTCCGCCGCGGGGCTGCTGCACTTGAAGACCGGAATCGCCTATCTTGGCGACGGTGCGTGGATGGTCGACGGGAAGATCCAGGACACGGTGCGATCGTGGAACGGTCTGCGCGTGAGCGAACTGATCACCGTGGGCGCACACGAGGGCTATGCCGCGAATTGTGTGCGCGTCAACGACGCGGTGCTCCTGCCGGCGGGCTATCCGCGCGTTGCCGACGCAGTTCGCGACAAGGGCTTCGCTCCGCTCCTTCTGGACATGTCGGAGTTCCGCAAAATGGACGGCGGACTCAGCTGCTTGTCGCTACGCTTCTGAGCCGCTATTTCGGCGGTATTTGGTTGCTGATGGCGTTTTCCTGCTGGTTCAGAGCGCCCTGTTCCGACTTGGTGATATGACTGCCATCCTGGCTCGCCATGTCGCGCTCTTCCTGCCGCACTTGGTGATCCTCATGATGCAGGGTGGCCGCTTGGCCCTTGGTCAACGTGCCGTTTTTGACGTCGGCATTGATGCGCTTGTTCTGGTTGGTCAGACGATGGTTCACCTGCGTGCGCCGCGGGTGATTTTTCTGCCATGTGGTCTCCGCCGATGCAGTGCCGACGAGTGCGGCGAGCGAGACCATCGCGGCAGCGAAACTCAAGGTTTTACGGGCTGAATTTAACATATGCGATCCTCCATACGGTTGCGTGTCATCGGTGCCGACGAGGCGGCTCTCGAATAATCACAACGGCGCAGACTGCGTTTTGGCCATACGAATTAAGCAGAGTTAATGCGAAGTTGACCAGCCGCCGAGCGTGAGCGATTGCTCATTGATTCGGCACCTTGTGTGATGCCGTTCAATGCCTGGCAATTTGCTCATCCGGCGGCGGTTTGAAATAGGCCTGCGATGCAGCGCCAAAGTGCGGTTTCTGGTACCAAGGCATGAATGAATATCCGCACGAAAATGATCTCGCTGCTCGCGCTGCTCTTCGTGGTCTTGATCGTCCTCGAGATCGCCATTCAGAAGGCTGTTCTGATGCCGAGTTTCGCCGAACTCGAGCGGGATGACGCCAGGACGTCGATGAAGCGCATCAATTATGCGCTCGACATGACGCTCGATGGGCTGGAAGTGACCGCCGCCGATTGGGGAAACTGGGCCGATGTCTACCAATACGTGCAGACACCGAATGCCGCGTTCCTGAGCGCCAATATCACTCCCGTCGCACTGAAACAGCTGCAAGTGAACGCGTTGCTGATCGCCGATTTGCACGGGAATCTGGTGCTGTCGAGCGCTCGCGACTTGGTATCGGGCGCGGACTTGGACCTCGACTTCGCAAAGCGCCATGCGCTGCCGGACGATTTCCCGTGGCGGCAGAATCTGGCGGACGGAAAGCCCGCGCGCGGTTTGATTCAAACCAATCACGGCATCATGATGATCGCCGCGGCGCCCGTTCTCGACGGCAGCGGCACCGGGCAGCCGCGGGGCATGGTGATCATGGGGAAGCTGCTGACGCCGCGCCAAATCTACATGCTCGGCGCACGCGCTCAAGCCGCCTTGTCGGTGGTGCACAACAGAGCAGCGGGCTCCGCCGACGAGGTGGTCGAAACCGCAGATCAGACTCAGGTGTTGCGGTCTTTCAACGATGTCTATGGCCGGCCATTGATGACTCTGTGCGTCGAAGTACCCCGCAAGATCACGGAGCGCGGTCGGGCGGCGGTCACGTACGCCTCGGGTTACCTCATTGGCGCTGCAATCGCGGTCTTGATTCTGTTGATGATCATACTCAATCGCGTGGTGCTCGAGCCGCTGGCGCGTGTCACGCGTCATGCGGTGGCGATCGGCGAGGGCACGGATCTCACGGTGCGCCTGCATCTTCCGGGCCGCGACGAAGTAGCGAGACTTGCGGGCGAGTTCGATCGCATGGTCGCGCGCGTTGCGGATACCCGCAGAGAATTGGTCGATCAGTCCTTTCAGGCCGGCTTCGCGGAACTCGCCAAAGGCGTTCTGCACAATTTGGGCAATGCCATGACTCCTCTGGGCGTGCGGTTGGCGCAGCTGGAGGATCGTTTGCGCGATGCGCCGGTGGCGGATTTGGAACTAGCCAGCACGGAGCTCGCCGGCGAGGACACCGGCTCCGCGCGCCAGGCCGATCTGCGGGAATTCTTACGCCTGGGATGCCATGAGATGACGGTGGCCATGCGGGATGCGCAGGCGGATGTGGCGGTGATCCAGCGCCAGGCCGGCGTCGTCCAATCGGCTTTGTCCGAACTGATGCGCACCACGCGCAACGGTCATGTGGTCGAGTCCGTGCGGCTTCCCGATCTGGTCTCGCAAACACTGGAAATCGTGCCGGATACCTGTCGCCAGCGGCTGGTGGTGGACGCGGATGCATCATTGGGCCAAGTCGGCGTCGTGCGCGTGGCGCGCACGGTGCTGCGCTTGGTCTTGCAGAATCTCATCATCAATGCCGCGGATGCGGTGCGCGACGCCGGGCGCAACACGGGCGTACTGCGCGTGGCGGCGGAAATCGTCCGCGAGGGCGATCGCGAAGAATTGCATCTGCATTGCAAGGACGACGGCGTGGGGATACCCAAAGATCACCTGGAGCGCGTGTTCGACAAGGGCTTTTCCACCAAATCGCACGAGACCAACTACGGCATCGGTCTGCATTGGTGCGCCAATGCGATTGCCGCGCTGGGCGGGAGAATTTGGGCCGCAAGTGAAGGCCCGGGTCGCGGCGCCTCGATGCATTTGATGCTGCCGTTGACGATTCGCGAAATTTGATCGACACCATGAAGACTGCCGAGGTAGCCCCAGTGACTGACATGAAGCGAATAGCGATACGAGTCCTCGTTGCCGACGATGAGGTCGCAGTGCGCGATGCCTATCGGCAGATCCTTCTCGAGGCCGACATGAGCGGTGAAACGGCCGTGTTTCGCAATTTGCGCGACCGGCTCTTCACCAAGCCCGTTGCGGATCAAGCGATCAAGAAGCTGTCCAGCCGCAATACGATCTTCGTGCCGGTCTTCTGCGAGGGAGCCGAGGCGGCAGTCGCCGCCGTGCGCGAGGCCGTCGCCGCCGATGATCCGTTTGCGGTCGCATTCCTGGACATGCGAATGCCGCCGGGACCCGATGGCGTGTGGGCTGCAGCGCGCATTCGCGAATTGGATCCCGCCATTGAAATC
>Ga0181521_10004726_pt1 | contig 15426 bp, 12 predicted proteins | sample PEATcosm2014_Bin_32_FD_119764 | JGI IMG/M metagenome (GOLD analysis project Ga0181521, IMG submission 119764) | Peatland microbial communities from MTU Mesocosm Facility, Houghton, MI, USA - PEATcosm2014_Bin02_60_metaG | ecosystem: Environmental > Terrestrial > Soil > Wetlands > Peat | place...
GAGATGGGAGCAGCGCTGCTGAAGGGACTGAAGGAGCTGGGGATCTTTGAAAGCATGACCCCCCAAACGCAGGCCGCCTTTTCCCCGCCTTTGTCTCGGGCGCAGTGGATTGCTCAAGCTGGGGGCCCGATTGAAGACCAGGTGTTGTTGGGGAAAGTACGCGCGCTTATGCCCGAGAAGGGATGGATCAGGGGCTTGCCCGCTGAGATCGCGGAGAAACTGGGGATTTCCAGAGACACGGCGCGCCTCGCGATCTATACGCTCTTGGAAAAAGGTCGTGTTGAAAAACCGTCATGATCCGCCCGGCCCTGAGGCAAATGGAGGAGTTGACACGAGAGGTCTAGAGCGAGGGTTCGCGTTCCCATCGAACCTTGGTCTGAGCAGGTCGCAACTCCCGCTCGGCGCGGGGCGCCGGCTGGCGCCGTTCTTGCGCGGTTCGCCTGGCCGGCGCTTTCGCTGAGCGGGTGGAGAGGAACATCAACCGACCCCGCCGAACAGCACTTCACAGCCGGTGCCTTCGAGAACGCCGTCGACGAAGCGGCGGTCGGCGGCGCTTAGCGATTCGCGGCCCTCGCGCAGCCGCTTGAGGCATTTGCCCTGATACGGGAACGGGTTCTGAGTCCAGCGTTGCCCGTCGATCTCGCATTCGACCTGCGCGGCGCTCGCCGCCATCGCGCGCGCATTCGCGATCAGGAATGGCGCGTAGACGCGGCCAATCTCGACGAACAACGCGCGCAGTGTTGCGCCGATCGCGTCGCGCGAGATCCATCCCGTATCGTCTACCTCGAGCCAACTCAGGTCATCCATCCACGATACCCACGAGACCACGCGCGGCGCGTGCTCGGCTGCGACCGCCGACGGAGTCGGATCGAAATGGGTGAGCTGCGACAACTGGCCGAACAGGCCGAAGTCGCCGGCGCCCGGCCGCTCGCCCATCAGGAACTTCTGTCCGCCACAGAGATGCGCGTCGAGCACGGCCAGCAGCCGGCAGTAGCTTGCCTCGATGACCGGAGCGGTAGTCCGATTCGACCCGACCACGCCGAGACGGCCGATTTGCCGGTCGGCGAACATCCGCGCCAACTTGCCGGCCTGCTCGGCGTCGAGGGTCACGTCGCGATCGAGCGGGAGCACGTGCGACGACTTCTGAATGTCGGGCGGGTAGCTCCATCGGTAATGGAACATCGGCTTGGTGAGCCATTCGTCGCCGTAGTCCTCGATCATCGATTGCAGGAATGCGAGCGCCGGGTCCTTTGGCACAATCGAACGCTCGGGGAACATCGACTCGAGTTTGAGGATCTGAAAGGTCGAGTCGATCATCGCCGTGTCTGGCTTCGCGGCCGTATCCTGTGCGCCGTTTCCGCCGGGGAAGACCAGCACCGGGATGAGCGCGACCGGCACCGGTGGGATGCCGGTGTCCCAGGCCGAGCCGCGCAAGATCCATCGGAAGGGAATCCGCCGGTAGCGCAGCACCGCGCGCATCTTGCGCGAGTAGGGCGATCCGTATCCGCCGGCCAGCTTTAGTTCTTTCATGTTGCACCTTTCAGTGATGTGCGCCCTCACCCGCGCCGGTGGCGACCGCGCGTCACGGCGTTTGCAAGAGAAGAGCAAACGCCGCGCCGCTTTCCCTCTCCCGGAGGGAGAGGGAATTAACAGTCGCGGGCCGACATCTTATACCTCTCCCGCGCCTGCGGGTTGCCCGCAGGCGCAAGCCGGGAGAGGTCGGCGAGCGACTTGCCCGAAAGTCGGTCGCCGGGTGAGGGCGACTCGTCGTGCTCACCGCAATCGCATCCTACGCGAACGCGTCCACCGCGAGCTTGGGATTCCGCTCCGGCGGCAGATGGTCGTACAGGTCGGCGATCAGATCGGACTTGCGTTTCGCGTAGCCTGCGTCGCTCCACAGATTGCGCCATTGAAGCGGGTCTTCCGACAAATTGTACAGCTCGCCCTCGGTGCCGTCGTAGCGGATGTCCGGAACCTTGACGTTGCCGCGGAGCATCGCCGGCACCTGCTCGAGGTCGAATCCGTAGTCGCGGGTCGATTTCTCGTAGACCGTGCAGACCCAGCCGTCGCGATAGATGGTCCGCAGATGCATCCCGAGCTGTTTGAACTGGCTGTCCCATTCGGTCAGCACGCGCTCGCGGCCCGAGCCCGGCGCGGTCGGCAGCGGCTTGCCCTGCACCCAGTCGGGAATCGCGACGCCGGCGGCCTCGCAGAAAGTTGCGGCGAGATCGATCTGCCCGACCGGCTCGTGGATGTCGGCGTGCGGGACCTTGGCCGACGGCGCCGGCCGCCAGATGAGCGGAATCCGCATCAGCGCGTCGATATGATACGGGCCCTTGTAGAGCAGGCCGAAGTCGCCCTGAAGCTCGCCGTGATCGGTGGTGAAGATGACGTCGGTGTTGGCCTCCCAGCCGCGCGCCGCGACCCGCGCGAGCACCCGCCCGCAGGCTTCGTCGATCAGCTCGTTCTCGACGTGGATCATCGCGTTGACCTCGCGAATCTGGTTCTCGGTGAGCGTCGCCGGCACGAACGTGTTCGGCCCGCCCTCGAAGTTGCCGAACCGTCCTTCATACCAATCGAGCCAATGGCGCGGCTTCTGCGCCAGGATCTTCTCGATCTTGTCGCGCGATCCGGGATAACCCGCCGGCAGATCGAGATCGCGCCAGTTGATCCGGCGCGCCTCTTTTTCCGGCGGATCCCACGGGTGATGCGGGTCGGGAAAGCTCATCCAGACGAACCAGTTCTCGTTCGGGTCGAGCGAGTCGAGAAACGCGATGGTGCGATCGGCGACCCAGTCGGTGTGATAGTTCTCGCGCGAAATCGGATTGTACTTGACCTCGGGTGCGCCGGTGTCGCCGCCGGGCGCCGCGGAGAGCACCTGCGAGAATCCGGCGAGCGCCTCGGGATGGTTCTTCTGCAGCCACAGCGAGTAATGCCATCCGCCGAGCGGAACGTGCATCGCGAGCTCCATGCGCTCGAAGCCGCGGTAGGGGCCGGTCGAGTTCTCGCGCGCCATCCGGTTCTCGAACCAGCGCCCCTGGAAGTCCAGCGCCGGCTCGAAATGCGCCTTGCCCAGCAGCGCCGTGCGATAGCCTGCCTGCTCGTGAAGCCAGCCCGCGATGCTCGGCGCGTCGGGCGGCAGCGGGACGCCGTTGGCGACCACCCCGTGCGTGCGCACGTATTGTCCGGTGATCATCGACGAGCGCGCCGGCATGCAGACCGTGTTCTGGTTGTGCGCCCGATGGTAGTTGATGCCCGCCGCGGCGAGCCGGTCGGCGACCGGGGTCTTCGCGATCTTGCCGCCGTTGCATCGCAGCGAGTCGTAGCGCTGCTGATCGGTGGTGATGAACAGAATGTTGCGGCCCATCAGCTTTGCCCTCCTGGCGGAATTTGTCCGGGGCTGACCGCGAAAAGTTCGGTGCTCTCGAGTCCGCGCTCGCGATGCTCGTGACCCTGCATGTACTCGGGATCGGATACCATCCGGAGAAAGGCCTTGCGCGACGGATACTCGACCATCGCGATCATGTCCCAGCCACTTTTGCCGACCAGAAAGTGCTCGACCCTGCCGATGAAGGCGATACGCGCGCCGATGCGCTGAAGATGCTTCATCGTGGCGGCACTATACTTCATGTACTCGGCTTCGCCGCCGTTCGGCCTGAACTTGAGCAGGTTGATCATCACGAACGGCCCGGTTTGCGGAGCCTGGGCAAAAGCCTGAATCGCTTCAGGGCTGGGCGTTATTGAACTCATGTGCGTTTACCTCCATTCAAATGTGCGATCTCGTGCCGGCGATCGGGCGCCCGATCGATCCTGAGCAGCGCGCGAACCGTGCGCTCGACGACCTGCCGCGATTCCCCGATCGAAAGCTTCTGCTGGCGCCGCAGTGTGTCCCACATCGGCCACGAGCCGGCGGCGTCCAATGCCGCGAGAAGCTGATCGCGCTCGCGTGCGGGAAACGCACCGATTTCGGGACCGAAGACCCGGCCGGTTTCGATCCGCGCGAGCCGCCGCGCTCCGTCGAGCCGGCGCGCGATCTCGGCCGAGAACGGCTCCTGGATAATGGCCGCGCGGCGGACCGGCGATATCGCTTCCATCAGGCGCGCGCGCTGCGCGACGAAGCGCGTTATCCGTTCGGTCGAGCCGAGGCCAGCCGGGATCGGACGCATGAGACGCGACAGGCGCGCGGTCTGAAGGTCGGCGGCGGCGGCGAAAAGCGATTCGAGGTCGCTGAAATGATGGAACACCAGCCGCGGCGAGAATCCGGCGCGGCGCGCGACCCGCCCGGCCGACGGCCGCAGATCGCCCTCGTTGAGCAGGTCGAGGAAGGCGCCGGCCACTGCCGCGCGCGCGCGTTCGCTGCGCTTGAGCCTGCCGTCGGTAGCGGCCAACTGGAAGGCGGTTCCCATCGCGGGCGGATATTATTGCACTCGGAGTGCAAATACAAGCCGAACAACTGACGGCCGATCGCCCTCGAAATCACGCGTCCGCCCGGCCGGTCAGCCGCCGGGGGATTCCAGAATCGCGAGCAAGTCGAGCGTGATCCGGTAGGTCAGGCCCCAAATGATTTGTCCGGCGAACTGGATGGCGGGAAACTTCATCGGCGTTCCGTCCGGGCGATTGAGCCGGTGCTCGCCGCGATTGCGCGGGTCGATCAGCGCGCGGATCGGCACCGTGAATACCTCGGCGACTTCGCGCGAATCGTGCGGGAGGCCGTGCGGATCCCCGATTGCGCCGACGAACGGCGCGACCAGGTATCCGCTCACGGTGGTGTTGTGGGTGGGAAGGAAGCCCAGCAGGTCGACGGTGCCGGGCTCGACGCCGACTTCCTCGTAGGCCTCGCGCAGCGCCGTTGCGCTCAGGTCACGATCGGACGGTTCGGCGCGCCCGCCGGGGAAGGCGACCTGTCCCTGATGGCTCACGTTCTCGGAGCGCCGGATGAAGAGGAGGTGGCCGTCGCGGCCACGCTCGAAGATCGGAACCAGCTCCGCGGCGGCCTTGACCTTCGGACGCGGTTGGGGGGTGCCGGACTTGCCGAGCTTGCGGCGCAGGCGTTCGAGATCGCGCGTGATTGGGCGTGCTGGGACCATCCGTCAGATCATCGTGCGCCGCGGCGCGCAGCGCAAGCCGCTGGAATCGATGAAGCGCTTGGGCTTAGGCTGAGCGCACGATGCGTTACCTGATCGGCCGCTACCACGAGATCATCCTGAAGGGGGGTAATCGATGGCGGTTCGTGGAGCAGCTCAGACAGAACCTGAAGACGGTCTTCGCCGACTGCGGCATCGGCGCGATTCGGGGCGAAGGGCCGCGGATGATCGTCGAGCTTCCCGACGAGCTGGACGAAGCGATCGTCCGCGAGCGCGCCGCGCTGATGTTCGGGCTCCAGAACTTCTCGATCAGCCATCCGGTGGCGCTTACGATTGAGGCGATCAAGCGCGGCGCGATCGAAGCCGCGCGCGGGCAGAGCGCGCGCAGCTTTCGGATTCGGACCAAACGCTCGGACAAACGCTTCGCACTCAGCTCGCTCGAAATCGATCAGCAGGCCGGCGCCGCGGTGAAGGAAGCCACCGGGCTCGAGGTCGATCTCGAAAACCCCGATCTCACGATCTCGATCGAAGTGATGCCGGCCGTGGCCTACATTTCGGCGCAAAAGTACCCAGGTGCGGGCGGCTTGCCGGTCGGGATGGGCGGGCGCGGAATGGCGCTGCTGTCGGGCGGAATCGACTCGCCGGTGGCCGCCTGGCGGATGATGCGGCGCGGGATGCGCCTGGACTTCGTCCACTTTCACAGCGTGCCGCTGCTGTCCGGCGCCAGCCGCGACAAGGCCACAGAGCTTGCCGCGCAGCTCACGCGCTTTGAGGGACATTCGAGCCTCTGGCTGGTGCCGTTCGCGGAGGTGCAGCGCGAGATCGTGAGCCGGACCACGCGCCCGTTGCGGGTGGTGCTCTATCGGCGCTTCATGATGAGGATCGCGTGCGCGCTCGCCAATCGGACCGGTGCGCGCGTGCTCGTGACGGGCGAGAGTCTCGGCCAGGTTGCGTCGCAGACCCTGGAAAACATCTGCGTGATCGAGCGCGCCTCGTCATTGCCGATCTTGAGGCCGCTGGTCGGGATGGACAAGAACGAGATCATCGAACAGGCGCGCAGGCTCGGCACCTTCGAGACTTCGATCATTCCGGACCAGGATTGCTGCACGCTGTTCGTCCCGCCCCATCCGGAGATTCACGCTCAGCTCGGCGAGGTCGAGTCGATCGAGTCGCGGTTCGAGATCGAAAAGATGGTCGCCGATGCGGTGAACAGGACCGAGGTGGCGCGCCGGACCTTCCCGCCGCCGCGTTGAGTTTTCATCCGCCGAGTTCTTCCAGGATCGCCTTCGCTTCGATCAGATCGCGCAGGTCGAAGCCTTCGGTGAACCAGCTGTAGATTTCACCGAGGGTCCGGCGGGCTTCTTCGCGGTCCGTAGTCGGCAATCGGGCCAAGCCAATTGCGGAGCGCAACTCCTGCAGCCTGGCGCGGCGTTGGACGCCCACGTCCAGCGCCGCGCGGAGGTCTTTTTCCGCCGCCGCGTAGTCTCCCACTTCGGAGCTCAGCTTGGCGCGCAAGTCATAGAAGAATGAATCGTTCACCGCGGCGATGCCCAACTTGTCCCGAACGGCCCACCACTGATCGAGGAGGGCGGATGCGCGCTCCCTCTGACCCATCATGTCGTAGCCTTGGGCGAGGTTCAGCAGCACCTGAAAGCGCACCATGTCGCCTTCGGGGACTTGTCGCAATTCGTCCTCGATTGTCTCGACGCCCTCTTTCGGATGGCCTTGCTGAATCATCGCCCAGGCCAGCATTCGTTTTCCCACTGCCAGCCAGAATGGATAGCCGCGCTCCTCGCACAGCGCGATCAGCGCGCGCGCCAGCTCTTCGCCCTGGACGGGCTCTCTACGCGAGAGTCGGATTTGCGAAGCGGACATCATCGCCATCGCGAGGCTGAACGGGTCCGACTTCGCGTCGGTCGCGGCCATCGCGGCGTCCGCCATTTTCAGCGCCTGGTCGGGATAGCCAAGATCGAGGAGCACGCTGCTCAACCTGCTGAGGGACATCACGTTGGGGTCTGGGCCGAATCGCTGCCCTCCTCCTGATGGCGGGGAGTACGGTAAGGCAACCGCCTGTTCAAGATGGCGCCGCGCACCGGGTAGATCTCCCGCGAATTCCAGAGACGACCCCATCGAAAAGAGGGCGTTCTTCATCGTAAGCGCATCATTCAGCTGGTTCGCCTGGACCATCAATTCTGCGGCCATCTCGAGTCCCGGCTTCAGGTTTCCGCGCGTGTAGTGAAACGCCCACAGGCCTTGCAGTGCGGCGAACAGTAACGGATTGGCGCCCATTCCGCGCGCGAGCTCTCGCGCTCGCGCATAAGCCTGCTCCACCTCGTCCGACGAAAACCCTTTGGCCGCCATCAAGGCGATGCCCTGAGTCACCCGCAGGCGCAACTCGTCTTGCGCACGCTGCGGGCCGTCAGGCACGCCGGGCAGAAGTTCCAGGGCGGCGGTTACGTAGTCAATCGCCTCGGCGTACAGGGAGCGCTGGGTGGCCTGGTTCGCGGCGAGCCACAGGTAGTCGATGCCCTTGATCGAGTTGCCGCTGCGGCTGTAATGGCGGGCGAGGGCCTCGAAGTGATCTTCGAGCCGGCCGGCGAACTGCTCTTCGAGCGCCGAGGCGATCCGCTCGTGGATCGCCTTGCGCCGCTCGACCAGCACCGAGTTGTAGGCGACCTCCTGGGTCAGCGCGTGCTTGAAAATGTACTCGATCTCGGAAAAAGCGGGTTGCTCGTAGATGAACTCCGCCAGTTGCAGATTGGAGAGCATCGCGCGCAGCTCTGCGGCCGGAATCGCGGCGATCTTTTCGATCAATCCCAGCGGGAACTCCCGGCCGATTATCGCTAGGGTCTGGAGCAGCTCTTTCTCGCGCGGCGGAAGCCGATCGATACGCGAGGCGAGTATTCCCTGCACCGTCGGCGATACGCGGATCGCGGTCGCGGGCTTCAGGAGTTTGACGGCACCGTTGCGGGCGAGCACGCCCTCCTCGAACAGCGCGTGGACCATCTCTTCCATGAAAAAGGGATTGCCCTCGGTCTTGTCGATGATGAATTGCTTGAGCGCGGAGAGATCGTCGGTCGCCCTCACCCGTTCGGCGACCTGAAGGTCGCCGCTCGGCCTCTCCCGGCTTGCGCCTGGCGGCTGCGCCGCAGGCGCGGGAGAGGCAGGCAATGCGGCCGTGGGCGCGGGAGAGGCAAGTTGTGCGGGCGCGGGAGAGGTAAGTAATGCAGACAGCATCTCCTGGGCGCTTTCCATTCCTAGCGGGTCGAGCCGGAGCTGCGTGTAGTAGGTCTTGCTGCCCCATTCGTGCCGGTACTCGGGCCGGTAATTCACCAACAGCAAGACCCGCGCGTTGCCGATAGCGTCGGCAAGGACGTTCAGGAAGGCCTGGGTGCCGGCGTCGATCCAGTGCAGGTCCTCGAACACCACGATCAGCGGCTGATTGAGGCTCTCGCGCAGCAGGATGCTCTTGATTCCGGCCAGCGTGCGACCCTGCCTTATCTGCGAGTCCATCTGGGCGAGCGGATCGTCGCCCTCGACTACGCCCATCAAGCCGTAGAGATAGGGCAGGGTGTCTTCGAGCGCGCGATCGAGCACCAGGACTTTGCCGGCGATTTTCTCGCGGCGCCGGCGTGGATCGTCCTCCGGGCTGAACTGAAAGTAATTCTTTAAGAGATCGATCAGAGGCAGGTAGGCCGAAGCCTTGCCGTGCGAAACCGAGTAGGCCTCCAGGATCAGGCATCCGCTGCGCGCGATCGCCTTGAATTCGTGGATCAGCCGCGACTTACCCATCCCGGCTTCGCCCACCGCCGCCACGATCTGGCCGCGGCCCGCGATACTCGCTTCGAGCCCCCGCTTGATCGCGTCCATCTCGGCCTGGCGACCCACGAACCGCGAGAGCCCGCGCTGCATCGAGACTTGCAGGCGCGTGCGCAGCGCGCCCGGTCCGATCAATTCGTAGACGTTGACCGGTTCGCTGACGCCCTTGACCCGGGTCGGGCCGAGCGGCCGGAAGGCGAAATATCCCTCGCAGAGCCGGCGCGTATAATCGGTGGTGGCGATCGAGCCGGTCGGCGCGAGCGCCTGCATCCGCGCGGCGAGGCTGGTCGAATGGCCGATCGGCGTGTATTCGACGTGCGCGTCGGCGGTGCGGATCGAGCGCACCACCACCTCGCCGGTGTTGACGCCCACCCGCGCTTCGATCGGCAGGTTGCCGGTTTCGCGCAGCCGGGCCGAGTAGCGCCGCATCTCCTCCTGGAGTCGGAGCGCGGCGTAGAGCGCGCGCTGCGGATGGTCCTCGTGGGCGGTCGGAGCGCCGAACAGAGCGAAAATCCCGTCGCCGGTGGACTGCACGATGTAGCCGTCGTAGCGATGGACCGCGTCGATCATCAGCGTGAGCGCCGGATCGACGATTGCGCGCGCTTCCTCGGGGTCGAGATCCTCGATCAGGTCCATCGAGCCTTTGATGTCGGCGAACAGGGCCGTCACGGTTTTGCGTTCGCCTTCGGGGGGCTCGGCGGCGGCGGTGTGCACCCTCACCCGACCGTCCTGCGCTTCGCTCCGGACGGTCGGCCTCTCCCGGCTTGCGCCGGGCGACTGCGTCGCCGGCGCGGGAGAGGCGAGGCTGCCGGGAGACTGCGTGGGAGATGCGGGAGGGGTTGAGCTCTCCGATCGGGAGGCAGAAGTCGTTGGCGCTAGTGGTGCGGCACATTCGGCGCAGAACTTGTGCGCGGGCGGATTCTCGAAGCCGCAAGCGGGACAGACTCGCGCTAGTGGCGCCGCGCATTCACCGCAGAACTTGGCGTTCGCCGCGTTGTCGAAACCGCATCGCGCGCATCGCATCGGAATCTTAAGTACCACGGCGGGGAAGCCCATCACAAAAGCTTGAACCCGCACAGATGGCCACGGCCAGGGGTCACTTCCCTTTCTGGCGCAGGTAGTGGCGATGGGCTTTGGCGCGATTGCCGCAGGCCTGCATCGAGCACCAGCGGCGCGTGCCGTTCTTGCTGTCGTCGAAAAAGAGCCACAGGCACTTGCCGTTGGCGCATTCGCGAAGCCGCGCGCTATCGGGGCCGACCAGGATATCGGCGGCGGACCAGAGCACCGGCGCCAGCATTCCGGCCGCAGTGGGTCTCACCTCGACCTTCCATCCGAAGCTCTTGCCGAAGCTCTTGTCGGCGCGATCGAGGCTCGCGCGCGGCGCCGCCTCGCCGAGCGCGCCATTCAGCCGGAGCAGATCTTCGCTCGCGGGAGCCGACTTCGCCGCGGCCGAATGGAGGAGGCGGTAAAGCGTTTCGCGAATCTCGATCGTCTCGCCGAACACTCTCGCGGCGTCCGCGGGATGCGCGTCGAACCACTTGCGGAGCTCGGCGACGGCCCGCAACGGCAGCGCCTTGGCCGAGGCCAGCCAGGCCAGAACGTCGTGGCAGCTATGGAGGCTGTCGGCCGGGGTGCTGCCGCGCCAGGCGACGGTATTGGCCAGGTCGAGGCTCAAGTCGTGACGCGGAACCACGATCATATCCCGCAGATTCAGATTGCGCGCGGTTCGCGGCTTGGCAGCAGTCAACATGGCTCTCTCTATTCTAACCGGCTTGGCGGTTGACAGCTATCGTGCATCGGTCTATATCTAACCATCATACAGGTTATACAACCCGGGAGCGCGATTGTGCTCCCCGAAACGGAGGAACGGCGATGATCAGTCATGTTTCGATTGGCGTACGGGATCTCGGCAAGGCGGGCCGCTTCTACGATGCGGCGCTGGCGCCGCTCGGCTACAAGCGGCTCTACGATAGCGCCGAAGCGCTGGGCTATGGCGCGGATAGCCCTAAATTGTGGCTGATGCGGGTGCAGCGGCCGGTGCCGGCGGACGAAGCCTCGGGACTGCATCTGTGCCTGGAGGCGGCGAATCGCGCCGGCGTCGACCGCTTCCATGCGGCGGCGGTAAAATCGGGCGGGCGCGACAACGGCAAGCCGGGCCTGCGCAAGGACTACGGCGACAACTACTATGCAGCGTTCATCGCCGATCCGGACGGCTATCGTCTCGAAGCGTACTGCGGCCGTCAGGAGTAGTCGCGCCGGAGACCTTGCCAGCATGAGGAAAAAAGCGGGCAGGGCGCGGACGGGATTTTTCACCAACCGTCCGCGCCCGAATCAACCTGCCGCCGATCGGCGCAAACCGCGCCAGGGAGGAATCATGAATCTGGAAGGTGGATGCGCGTGCAGAGCTATCCGATACAAATTGACCGCTAGTCCGCTGATCGTTCACGCCTGTCACTGCCGGGACTGTCAGCGTCTGACCGGCAGCGCGTTCGTGATCAACATCTGGATCGAGAAGAAGTTTGTTGAAGCCAGCGCCGTCCCGAAGTCATTCAGATTGGCCGGAGGCAGCGGGAATCATCACGACGTATTCTTCTGCGACACCTGCGGGACCTACCTGTGGAGCCGTTATCACGGTGCGCCCGGCGATGCCCTTTTCGTTCGTGCCGGGACGCTCGATAATCCGGACGCCGTCAGGCCCGATGTCCACATCTTTACGAAGAGCAAGCAGCCGTGGCTGAATCTCCCGGAGAATGCGCTTTCGTTCGATTCGTTCTACTCGATCGACAAAATCTGGCCGGCCGAGAGCAAGCAACGGATCGGCCGGAAAAGCTCCGCGCAGACCTGATCGGTCCGGGGGGGAGGATCGTGCGCCACTTGGCCATGCCCGGCCGAGCTTGTTTTTGTGTCATGCCCGATTAGAATCGTAGCGCCTGACTGCGTGGGGGGAGGGGATCGAGCATGATGACGACCAGTCCAAAAGCGATGCGCGTTGCCGCCGCGACAGCGATGCTGTGCGCGGTCATTCTGAACGGGTGCGGCAGCGCTCCGCGGAAAGCCGCCGACGCTTACACCGGCGACCTGAAGCTGCGCGGCTACCAGACGATCTATACGATGCTCTCGCATGGCGACCAGGTCGATCGGCCGATCGACGACTTTCTCAAGGACATCCCGCTGGCTCCGGATGTCACCAGGGACTGGTTCAAAGGCGTCCTCCAGGAGACCCAATACGAGTTGGGCGAGCCCAAAATGGAGGGTGACGACAAGGCGATCGTGCCGATCAAAGTGACGGCTCCGGATCTTGCGCTGTGGGAGCGGACGATCGACGCCGGGGTCGGCGTCGGGGGCGTCGCGGACGCCGACGCGCAGAAATCGCTCACCGAACACACCTATGCCAAAATCACCTATGACGACGCGCTGGTGATGGTGAAGGAGGGCGGCGACTGGAAGGTGCTGGTCGACTATCCGACCCGCGACAAGATCAGGAAGATGCACAAGGACGCGGTCGAGCTTTACCACAAGCACGACTACGACAAGGCGATCGCGGCGTACCAGGATCTGCTCGCGGCCTGCGACAAGGACGAAGCGACCGGAATCCCGGGGCTCAAGTTCCTCTACGCCAACGAGCTCAAGGACATCCAGAACGCGAAGGCCCAAATCGCCGAGGCGCAGGCCTACATCCCCAAGCTGGCGCTGAGCGATGTCGATATGAAGATGGCCGCGTCGCGGGTGCCCGGGATTTTCGGCAAGGTTGCCAACACCGGCGACAAGGCGATCGACGAAGTCCTGATGACGGTCACCTATTACGAGGGCAAGGGCAAGAAAAAGAAGGCCGTCTACACCGAAGATCACGACGTGGTGGTTACGCCGCTCGAGTTCACGAATTTCTCGCGCCCTGTGCTGCCGCTGGTTCCGGGCGAGACCCGCGACTTCGGCTTCAAGCTTAGCGCGCCGCCGGAGATTCAGCAGAAGGCGAATCCCGATCTGACGGTGACGTCGATCGTGTTCACCCAGTCCTCCGCGCCGCTGCCTAAGCCGCCGGCGCCGACTCCACTACCGGCGGCGTCGCCGGCGGCCGGCGCGCCAGCCGCGGGGGCAGCCGCGCCGCCGCCTCCGGCGATGCCGCCTCCGCCGGCGATGCCGCCTCCGCCGCCGATGCCGCATTAGGCGCAGGGCGGGGCTCATCAGTTGGCGCGGGCTTCAGGTCTGTGATTTCGCGCCCGGCGCGAAATCACAGACCCTAAGCCGATAAGCCTGCGCGTTGCGCGCACGGACACCACTTGCGATCGAAGTTCACTATCACCGTCGCGATACCCACCTACAATCGCGCATCGACGCTGCGCGCGACGCTCGAGAGCGTCGCGGCGCTCGACCTGGGCGGAGAGATCGACGCCGAATGCATCGTGATCGATAACAATTCGAGCGACGACACGCCTCAAGTTGTCGAGCGGGTTGCGGAAGGCGCGCCGGTTCCGATCCGGCGCGTGCTGGAGACCCGACAGGGATCGAGCTTCGCCCGTAATCGCGCGATCGACGAAGCGCACGGCGATTTCCTGTTCTTCCTCGACGACGACGTGATGGTGGAGCGCGCCTGGGCGCGCGAACTTCTGGCTGAGCTCGAGCGGCGCAAGCTCGACGTAGCCTGCGGAGCGGTGCTGCCGCGATGGAGCAGGCCGCCGCCGCCGTGGCTCGGTCCGCGTCTTTACGCGAAACTGTCAATCCATGATGAACGGGCGCTCGAAGCCTCGTCGGGCCGCGAGATGGAGGCGCTGGAATATTACTTCAGCGCCAACGTCGGCTTTCGGCGCGATGCGTTCGAGCGGTTCGGGCGCTTTCGCGAGGATCTTGGAGTGCTGGGTGGAAATCCGGTTGGCGGAGAAGAGACCGAGCTGTTCGCACGCATCATCGAGCGCGGCGGCGCGGTCGGGTTTGCGCCGCGCGCCCGCGTGTATCACCTGATCGCAGCCGAGCGGATGAATCCCGCCTATTTGCGGCGCAAGAGTTTCACCTACGGCGTCGGCAGCGCGTACACGGGCGGGCGCACGCACAATCATCTCGACAAACTGCTCAGGAACGCGTGGCGGATGGCGCGGGCGGCCGCTCGCGGCGATCGCGAGGGCGTGATCTACCATCAGATGGAGTGCATGAATTTTCTCGGCTACTGGCGCGCCCGCCTCTCGCGGCGCTAGCGCAGGCCGTTCAGTTCAGTCCCGGTCAGATTTCCGTTGCCATTGGTGGTTTCAACGCCGAATCCGACCACTTGCACTGGCACTTGGCTCGTACTCGTACCCGGGGGGATTAGTAATCCGTGCAGCTTGAGTGAATATGTTCCGTTGAGACTCGCGTTGGTGAAGGCCCAAGGCGAATGCAAACGCGCCCGCGAACAGTGCCCCCGGTCAGGTGCGTCAAAACGGAAATTCCGATAAATAAGAGCCATGGCCGAGAAAAACCCGTGGCCGAGATGGCGGCGGTGGGCGGCAGTTCTCGGATGCCGCCGAGCTTCAGGTCTCGCGAATGGCGGGCGCAGGCGAATTTCGAGGACGAGCGCGCGCCCGGGATCACTGGTTGCTCTGTTTATCGCGCTCGTGCCGGTCTGCGTGATGCCGATCGGGTCCACACTGCACGCGACCGATAATACGATAACCGTCAACAACACCACCGACCCAGCAGGTACCTCCGGTAACGGGTTCTGCACCCTGCGCGAGGCGATCAACAACGCCAACGCTAAATCCGACACCACCGGCGGCGACTGCGCCGCAGGCACCGGCAACGACACGATCGTTTTCAGCGTCAGCGGCACGATCCCGTTGGGGCGCAGCTTGCCCGCAATCCAGAACAATCTGACTATTGATGGCAGCGGGCAAACCGTGACCGTTGATGGGGGCAGTCTTTGCGGCGTATTCGTCGTAAACTCCACCGCTGCCGTCGAGTTAGCGAACCTGACCATTGCTCACGGCAATGCCCAATACGGTGGCGGGGTCGAGAACAGCGACGGCACGCTGACCGTTACCAACGTTATTTTCAACGCGAACTCGGCACAGTGGGGCGGCGCCATCTTCAATGATATCTTCGGCACTTTGACCGTCACCGGAAGTACCTTCTCCGGCAACCAGGCACAGTCCAGCGCCGGCGCTATCTATAACGCCGGTAGTTCCGGCACGCAGACAATCACCAATAGCACCTTCACCGGCAACTGGGCGCAGGATGATGGCGGGGCCATTTTTGGTGATGTCTTCAGCATACTGACAGTGACCAACGCCACCTTCTCCGGTAACGCGGCGGTTCAGGGCGGCAACATCTTTAGCAATACCGGCCCTCCGCACGGCGGGTCACTGGCAGTCACCAACAGCATATTGGCCAGCGGGAGCCATAACTGCTCCGGAACAGTTACGGATGGCGGCTACAACATCTCAGATGATGCTACCTGCAATTTCAGCGGCACGAGCGTAAACCGCACCCATCCGCTGCTCGACCCCGCCGGGCTGCAGAACAACGGCGGGCCTACCGAGACGATCGCGCTTTGTCC